>Ga0209181_10000942_pt1 | contig 52400 bp, 52 predicted proteins | sample MAT05_FD_187208 | JGI IMG/M metagenome (GOLD analysis project Ga0209181, IMG submission 187208) | Freshwater microbial communities from Lake Fryxell liftoff mats and glacier meltwater in Antarctica - MAT-05 (SPAdes) (version 2) | ecosystem: Environmental > Aquatic > Freshwater > Ice > Liftoff... | reverse complement strand
AACGATAAGATATATTTTATGCTGAAATAATATTGCGGCGCCTGTCCCGACCGGAGCGTCGGGATAATTTCAGACCAAAAAGATCCGTAGTGAATACTACGGATAGAAATTATTGTTTTTTATTTGACTTTTGCGACTTAGATAAATATTTTATTTGATTAGCGCTCTAAATTTCTTCTTAAAATCTGCTTTACTGGATTCTGTAAAACTACTTACATGGATTTCTTTTGTATCAGTAGTATATTCCTGCATGTAGTAGCTTACCTTGTTTTTTTCTTTATGTAGGCACACTAAAACAAACGGTTCTCCCTCTGGTATTTTAAAAATAAATTCATTCCTCTTATCCTCTAGGCTAAATCCAATATTTACATTCTGATTCTTCAAATAGCAAGAAGCTGAATAATTCCTATATTCTTTTGGTATATCTACTTTTACCGTTACGTTGGATTTATTCTCCAATTCTATTTCTTCACAAAGTAAATACAAACCTGGTTTGGTTATTTTTAAAAGATAATATAAATCATTATTTTGATTATATTCACTAGACCCATCAGAATATATATTAAGCGTATCTAAAATGCTCGTTCTACTCATAATGAGATAAATGCTGTCTATTTTAATAGATTCTTTTTCCCATGTAAAACTTCCATTACTTTTTTTATCACCCCTGTAAAATTGAGGATTGTAATTTCTAATAGTTCCTATTTTGACTTTCAGGTTCTTATTTATCGTTAAACCTCCTACATTGTTATAAGCTTTTATATAAAAATAATAGTGATTTTTTAACAAATTACTATCTGATTGATTTGTTATTCCCTCTAAAACTAAGTCCTCTGCATTATAATATTCAAACACCTCAATATATATTGAATCGGTTTGTTTTGCTTTATTTGTAGTGATAAATGAATTCTCAGATACAGTTATTTTATTTCCACTTTTTAAAGTAAGTATGGTGTCCTGTTTTGGATTAATATAAAATAATTGTGATTCCTGTTCGGTAGGATTAAACTCTACCGAGGTTGGTTTTGTTTTTTTGCCATTTGTACATGAAAATATTACAATAGAAAAAACAACTAATCCGAAGAATATCTTTCTTGCCATACCTGAGTTGTCATTGGTGGAGTTGGTAAAGTAGCGGGTATAGTTGGGGTTGCGGGAACCTCTGGAACCCCAGGTATATTTATCCATTTTTGAATAGTTTGAGTCCATGTTAATTGATATGAAAAAAGTGCATTAGAAAGATGCGGTTTGGTAGATGTAAGCCCACCTCCGTAGTTTACACTTCCTATTGTAAAAATAGCACTTATTGCGTTAAGAACTGCATTTGTACTGGCATCCGCACCATTGGGATTAAAGATTAAATTTATTACCAAGTTACTATTTTGAATCTTCTGTACCCCAGGAATTACAATATTTCCAGCTAATACGGAGTTTTGTTGTTGCGTTATATCAGGTAACGTATTACTAATAATATAATCCAATTGCATGTTCCCGGTTTGGTAATCCCATTGTCTAACTACCCCGGATTGAGGCGTGGCTTCGGGCTTTCCCCAACCGGAATGGGGAGGAATTGCAGGAGTTCCAGGTGTCCCGCGTATTTCAGGTGTGCCGGCTGTACCAGGAATTGTAACCGTTACAAAATCTTCCCTAACACCAATTAGCCCACCACAAGGCACGACAGTTCCTTCTTTATTTAAATTAGGATCCTAGTAGTACTTAGTTCGCTCTGTCGGGTCATTATTGTCGTATTCAACAAATTTTTCGCCATTATTATATGCATTTACCCAATCCTCATCTCCAAAATGCCGAGCCCATCCCTGCTGGGGATAAAATGTTTTAACATTCTTAAAGTCTGTCCGTACGGGGAAGTTATAAGGATTACTTGGTGGACATCCTGTTGCCACAGAACTTACAGTTGGTTTACTATCGGAACTTGTACCCCATGCTAAATTTGAGGTCGGATTGCTATTTAAAGAAACTTCAGTTCCATCAACTACAGAATCGTTGGACGTTGATGGCTCTGCTTTGCTTGCTGATGAGGCTGGCCCATTATTGTTCAACGCCATGTTCCCATCAGGGTCAATCATCTTCACAGGATTATTACCCATTCCAACATAAGAACTTTCTCCCGGTTGTAAAACAGCATCGACCGAAATAAACCTACAACGCGCAGCGCAATAATACCGTGCACCAAAATAATACAACCCACTTTCGGTATCTTTTTCTTTTCCCTGAAACCGATATCGTTTTAATTCGTAGGAGCCAAAAGATGTTTCGCCAAAAGGATAATATTCTTCGCGGTTCACAAAGGCACCGGTATCGTCTAATAAGGTCATAGAAGAACCTATGGGGTCTTCTAAATTATATTTTATTGCAGGTGATATATCGCCCATCGCATCTCCTGTTCTTACCCTCGCAATATTTTGCAAATGCAACAGGTTCTGCTCATCCCCGCCATCTGTTTTGTATTCGTAAATACCACCCACATAACAGGTACTTTCATATCCCCCACCTGAGGTTCTTACTATTTTTTTTACGCGTTGTCCGCCACTGTATAAATATTGCGCATAAATGGTAGGTTCTGAAGTTCCTGCCTGTGTAAAAAAACATCGCATGTTATTGGAATGATCCCATTCGTAATTTCTTGTTGTGTTTTCTTTTATTTGATTTCCTACTTCATCATAATCGTAGGTATACGTTCCTATTCCTGTTCCAACTGTAATCCCTTTCAGAAAATTATTGGTGGTATTGTAATCAAAAGTTCGTGTAAAATTATCTCCGCTGCTGGCAGCCGTATGTGCAAGTTCCAGAATGTTTCCAATTTTATCATATTCATAATTTTGTGTATATGCGGATGTAGTGGATGCATCGTCAGATCTATATGCATCATCCCACCAAGGGTAATTTGAAGTGGGAATATTCTCTCTTCCGTCAGCAGTTAATAACCTATATAATGGATCGTAGATAAATTCACGATTCAAGGCATCTGCTCCTAATCCCGAGCCTACAATTCCACAATCTGGTGTTCTGTCATCCATTTCTACAATGTTCCCTACCAAATCATAGAAATAGGCATAATCCTGGCGGGTATTTCCGGAGACCACGCTAAAAGTAAAATCGGTCTGAGAATATTTTTCTGTTTTTAATCTTTGTAAACGAAAAGTAAGATTGTCATAGGTATATCTCGTCATCTGTGTATTGCCATAAGCAATCAATAATCTTTGTCCTTTGGCATTATAAGCAATATGATTTACATAAGTATCTCCATCAAATTCCATACTTTGTAAAGCACCCGCTTTGTTATAAGTGGGAATTCCAATTTTTCTTTCACTATCTGTGTCTTCAGGATAAGTTACTTGTGTAACTCTATTGAGCGCATCGTATTCAGAATTGGTTTCAAAAACACGGGCATCTAAAATAGGAGGAACAGTTGTTGGGGTATCTCCCCAATCTACTCTATAACATTCTACTTCCCAATTGGTAGGGGGTGGAGTAAATACAGAAAGTAATTCACTATCAGAAATAAACTGGCGCAAATTGGTTAGCAGGTTACCTTTAAAATCATATAAAGGCATTTCACTCATGCCTGCTTCATCATATTGTTGGTATACTTTACCATTTAAATTACCATCTTCTGGGTCGGTTAAACCTGAGTTATCTCCATAAGCCATATATCCTCTTAGGGTAACATTTTCAGCACCTAGATCTCTTGCCCATGCAAAAGTGGGGCGTGAACCTTCATCATAAACAGATAAAACCAATGCTCCTTTTGCATCTCTTGCTTCGATGGGTCTTCCTGTACATAAGCTTCGTGAAACAAAAAAACCAATCCGCTGGCGCGGATTGGTTTTTGATTTTCACAATGGAGACTAATGGGTTCAGCGGAGCGAAGCGACGCTAATCCTAACCTATAAACTCCCATTCACATGGTATTTAACTGTTAATTATGAGCAAATTAAAGTGTTAGAATATGATATTCGCCCCATTTCGCCTAACTTTGTCTTTCTAATTAAAGATATTATATGGCCAATATCACTTTCAAGACACAATACAGTGAATTTGCAGTTGCATTAAGAGAAGAAACGCAGGAATATTTCAAGTCCAATAATATTTCGAAAACGGGGAACTGGAAACTTTATTCAAAAACCATTATTTTATTCACCATTGCACTTACCTGTTATGGGTTATTGATTTTTGCCGGTTTGCATTGGGCCATTAATTTAGGTCTTTGTGCCGTTCTAGGAATCGATATGGCTGCCATTGGATTTAATGTAATGCACGATGGAGCACATGGAAGCTATTCGAAAAAACAATGGATCAACGATGCCATGGCATATTCATTGAACTTGATGGGAGGAAGCTCTTTTCTTTGGAAAATGAAACATAATGTAATTCATCATAATCTTACCAACTTAGAAGGTCATGATGATGATATTGACATTCGTCCTTTACTTCGTACCAATATAAATCAACCTAAAAAAGGTATTCATAAATACCAGCATTATTATTTTATCTTTTTGTATTCACTTACTTCAGTTTGGTGGGTTTACGTTCGTGATTTTATGAAATATTTCTCTCGTAAAATTGCGGGTCAGCCATTAAAAAATCTTACAACCAAAGAACATGTCATTTTCTGGGTAAGTAAAATCATTTATTTTGTCTTATTCCTTGCAGTACCTATTTATTTTGTTGGATTAGGTCCAACCATGGTAGGTTATTTTACCATGTTAGCCATACAAGGAGTTATTTTGGCTGTTGTATTTCAGTTGGCGCACGTGGTAGAAGACACCACTTTCCCAATGCCAGATGCAGAAACTAACAAAGTGGATAACACGGTTATCATGCATCAAATGGAAACCACAGCAAACTTCTGTACAAAAAATAAATTCATGCATTGGTACACAGGAGGTTTAAATTTTCAAATTGAACATCATTTATTTCCAAAAATTTCTCATGTGCATTATGATCAATTGAGCCGAATCGTTCAGGATCTTTGCACGAAATATAATATACCGTATAAAGAATACCCTACTTTTTACAAAGCGGTAAAATCACATGCCATGCATTTAAAGCAGGTAGGAAGAGCATAGTTGATTTACGATTAATACAGTGATTTTTCGTTTAAATGATTGTGGCGGCTTAACCCGCTATTTGCTAAATCTTTTTTGGTTTTTGGCTATGTAATAACATTTTGCTACGAAGTAGCGACGGGCGATCGCCCGTCGTTTCAACTGACTTCGAAAATATCTAATTGTGAAAGACCAAAAAAGGATACCGCTTCTCCGCCACTGCGGACCAGGTCGCAAGGTCCTGACATTTATCGTCAGTGGCCGCTTTAGTAAAACTTTAGTATAGTACAAACCTCAACTAGAGGTGCTGATCCATATTTATGCTGCACATCTTCGCTTTTTTGCTTTTATACACATGTGAATTATGTATATTTTCTACAAGTATTTGCAATCAATTTTCAAAAATAAAGGTTCATTTTTGTTATGTAATTAATATAAATCAATTATGAATATAGTCTATACTATTATTGGCCTCTTTGGCTTTGCCGCTTTAATGGGTCTTATTCTTATTTCGTATGTGTTACGCAGTAAAGAAACACCAAGGGTTGTTGTTATTTTGCATGGACCCGTAGCCGCAATTGCATTGACCGTTCTGGTCTATTATTCGTTCACTCATGATCGAATCTTTATCGCCAGTATCGTTTTATTTGTTCTAGCAGCAATTGGAGGAGTTTTTCTGTTAGTAAAAGACCTCACCGGCAAAGGCAAACCTTTACCCAAATGGCTGGCTATTGGACATGGGCTAATCGCTGTTGCCGGTTTTACCGTGCTGTTGGTGAATGCTTTTGCTTAGATTCTAAGGAAAAAGGCGAAATTGCAAATAATGGATCTTTAATCCATCCTTTAACCACATTTTTTCATAGAAAGTACAAACCTCTACCAGAGGTCCTGAGGTATATTCATGATGTACATCTTCGCTTTTGGTAATCAAATCCAGTTTTTCTCCATTGATAACCTCATGCAATGTATAATCAAAAAGAAAGCGACTGTCGGTTTTTAAATTTACCATACAATCTTTGTGAGAAAATTCACGATACTTTTTTAAAAGTGCCGATGAGGTAAGTCGCTTTTTTGCTTTTCCTTCGCGTGGTTGAGGATCAGGAAAAGTAACCCATAGTTCGTTGATTTGATCATCTTCATTAAAAAAGGAATTGATATTATGGATTCTTGTTCTTATAAAAGCAATATTCGCTAAACCATCGTCATGCGCTATCCGTGCGCCTTTCCAGAGCCTTGCTCCTTTAATATCTATTCCAATATAATTTCTTTCGGGATATCGTTTTGCCAAATCGACGGTGTACTCTCCTCCGCCACATCCAAGCTCTAATGTAATGGGATGATCGTTTTTAAAAAAATATTTCCACTTTCCTTTCATTTCATGATCAACATTCACCAATTCTTTTTGAGCAGGTTGAAATACATGACCAAAAGTTGCATTCTCAGCAAATCTTTTCAATTTATTCTTTCCCATATTCCTGTAGGAATTATCCTTCTAAATTTTTTGTAATTGTTCGAACTGAAATTTCATCTACAACTGATGCTCCCGGTAATTGGTAACAATTGTAAATTGAATTGGCTATATCAGCAGGCTGAATGAATTCTTCTTTGTTTGGTTGATCTCCCCAGGAAGCAGTGAGTGTTGATGAGGGCATTACCAAAGTTGCTTTTACACCAAATTCGCGAGTATATTCAAACAACAATTGATTCCATGTACGTATGGCATGTTTGGTGATAGTATAAAATGCAGCCGATTCGCGTAATTTAAAACTAAGCAAACTCCCGATGGTGAAAATATGTCCGCTTTTTTGAGATTTGAACATAGGCATTAAAGCCTCCGTTAAAATATGTGATGACAAAAGATTTACATTGATATGCTCCTGAAATTTCTCTACAGAATTTTCAAAAAGATTACCCACCATGTACTGCCCCACATTGTTTACCAATATATCAATCTTAGTTGTGTTTGATTTTACAAACTCGCTGAATTTTTTTGCATCATCTAGTTTTGAAAAATCTGCCGAGAAGATAGATACTTGAATAGAGAATTCTTTTTCCAATTCAGATTTCACCTTTTGAAGATCATCAGCACTTCTTGCGGTAATGATTAAATCAAATTTTTCTTTAGCGAACCTGGCAGCAGTTGCTCTTCCGATTCCCTGTGTTGCCCCTGTAACAATTGCGATCATATTAAGTTTAAGGTTTGAAGTTTAAAGTTGAATGTTCATTTAGAGGTTGTCTCTGAACTTTAAACATTCAACCTTCAACTTGTAACTTTTATGCGTTCACTTTATCCTTTTGTACCTTGTTTCTGTACACGTTTTTTTCAAGATATTCTATAATCTTGCCCGCAATATTAATTCCGGTTGCTTTTTCAATTCCCTCTAACCCTGGCGATGAATTTACTTCCATTACCAAAGGTCCTCTGTTAGATTGCAACATATCCACACCCGCAACACCTAAACCCAATGCTTTGGCTGATGCGATAGCAATTTCTTTTTCTTCTCTTGTTAATTTAATAACCTGCGCCGTTCCCCCTCTATGTAAATTACTTCTGAACTCACCTTCTTTTGCCTGACGTTTCATAGCACCTACTACCCTACCATCAACAACGAATGCACGAATATCGGCCCCTTTTGCTTCTTTAATGAATTCCTGCACAATAATTCTTGCCTTTAACCCGTGGAATGATTCGATTACTGAAGATGCTGCACTTCTATTCTCCGCCAATACAACTCCGATACCTTGAGTCCCTTCTAATAATTTAATGACTACAGGAAAACTTCCAATCTCCGAAAATATTTCTTCTACGTTGGTAGAGTAATTTGTAAATACTGTTTTGGGCAAACCAATAGATGCTCTTGATAATATTTGTAGGCTTCGCAGTTTATCTCGACTTCTAATAATAGCCTGACTCTCATTCGCAGTAAAAACCTTTCTCATTTCAAACTGACGAGCAACTGCAGAACCATAAAAAGTTACGGATGCTCCAATACGTGGAATAATTGCATCAACATCATCCATATATCTGTTCTTATAAAATATTCTTGGATTTTTTTTCTCGATTACGATGTTACACTTCAAGTGATCGACAACTTCGGTTTTATGTCCACGATTTAATCCTTCTTCAATAAGCCGACGAGTAGAATATAAATGTGAGTTCCTGGAAAGGACAGCTATGTGCATAGGTTAATTAAAAATGTTTTTGGTTATTTAATTACAAGATAAAATAAATTATACGAACAAATGGTAATTTTATTTTAATTTTTCGTTCAATTTATGTCTTTCTGCATCTCGGTTGGTTTTCTTTTCAAAATTCTGTTCGAGGGCTTTGGTAAGATCTACTCCAGTTTGGTTGGCAATACAAAGTAACACCCAAAGTACATCAGCCATCTCATCACCCAGGTTTGATTTAATATCTTCCTTTTTAAACGATTGATCTCCGTAGGTTCTTGCCATTATTCTTGCCAGTTCACCTATTTCCTCTGTTAATATAGTCATATTGGTAAGTTCGCTAAAATACCTTACTCCATGGGTTTTAATCCAATTATCTACTTCAGATTGTGCTAGTTCTATTGTCATTATTCTTTCATTTTAGAATCCATAAGTATTGTTACCGGACCATCGTTTATGAAGGCTACCTTCATATCTGCACCGAAAACTCCAGTTAAAACCTTTGAGCCACAATCCTTTTGAAGTTCAAGGCAAAACATTTCGTACATCAGTTTAGCAAACTCTGGCTGAGCTGCTGCTATAAAAGAGGGTCGATTGCCTTTACGCGTACTGGCAAATAGCGTAAATTGAGAGATCACGAGCACTTTTGTATCCAAAAGGTCAGCCAAAGAAAGGTTCATTTTCCCTTCTTTATCACCAAAGATTCTCATTCTCGCGATTTTAAACGATAGATACTGAACGTCTTCCAAGGTATCATCAGGCTCAATACCAACGAAAACCACTAACCCTTTTTGAATTTTAGATTTTACCGTACCATCTATAGTTACCGAGGCTTCGCTAACTCGCTGTAAAACAATTCTCATCTATCTGCGTTTATAGTAAACATAAAAAGGTTGAAAACATTCCAAAGTTGCAACCCTCACTCTAGTTTTAACGTCTAATTTAGTATCAACAAACATCCAAGCCCATGTCAGGAAACGCAAATATAGAAATCAAACACATCATTGTTCCGTTTGATTTCTCAAACTCAGCAAAAAATGCCCTGCAGCATGCAATTTCGATTGCTAAAAAGTTCAGGGCGGATCTTACACTTTTAAGTGTTATGGATTCGTATTCTTCCCAATTCCTCCAGTACAAAGGAAACAAATTCACAGAATTTAAACCTTTAGCTCAGGAGAAACTAAACGAACAGGTAAAACAACTGTTTACATTCAACAAAATTGAGTGTATTGTTTCAGAAACAAAATGGAGTAGAGCCGTAGTTGAACTATCCGATAAAAATGCGGGATCAATTATAGTTCTGGGTGCTGGTGGCGCTAAAGGTCGCGACGGATATTTTGATGGGTCACATGCTTACCGTATTGTTGACTCCATGAATATTCCTTTGATGGTGGTAAAAGAACATCATCAGGTGAAAGATTACAAAGTAATTACCACGCCATTAGATGAGACATTTCATACCAGAGAAAAATTGCCATTTGTAACATTAATGGCTCATGCATTTGATGCTAAAGTTTCGGTTGTAGGTTTACAAACTCATACTGATAAAGAATCATCAAGCCACATGCAGGCTATAATGCGTCAGGCATCGCAGTATGTTCAACTGAAAGTAAAAGAGTATCAGGATAAATTGGTTGCTTCCAAAAATGAGGTAACAGATTTGGTAAAACAGGCAGATGATGATAAAGCTGATCTTGTTGTAATAATGAGTTCTCATGAGAAATCATTATCAAATTTATTTTCCGGTTCTTATGCTCAACAGGTGACCGACAAATCAAACTCACCAATTCTTATATGCCCAATAAGAGTGTCTCTTGTAATGGGTGCAGTAAGTATATAGTAAAACACACTTTTTTCATGAATCGAATTGAAAGCGTCCTTCCACGTGACGCTTTTTTTTATACTTGTACTTGCCAGAATCCGTCAAACGATAACAGGTCCCACACATTCGTGTGGGATGACACAGCTTCGGCTGATTCTTTTCGAAAACTTCATTCGCATCCTTGTCATCCTCCGCGAAGGCGGAGGACCCGTGCCAAGTTGACGGATTGTAATAAGTACAAAAAAAATTCGGAACGTTGTTAAGCCGACTTGTAAAACTAAAATTCAAATTTGAAATTGAATACCGGCATGATCCCAAACATATAAGCCGTTCTTATATCGTTTAAATACGGATCGAAAAAATAGCCATTGATATTTTTTCGATTGATTACATTCTGCACATCCAAAGAAATTCCAAAAGCCCATTTATTGAAATTGAATTTAAATAACACAGAAGCATCCCATCGAAAATAATCAGGTAACTTTTGAGTAAATGCTTCTCCGTCCACATCAACCTGTCTGCCTTGGGTCTGGGACGCTACTAAGTCAATAGGGATATATTTATTACCTCCGCGCCAAATGATTCGGGTATTAATAGCAATTGAATGAACCTTTTTCTTTCCGAATTTTATTTCATAACCTCCCAACCAGTTGAACATATAATTTCCATTGAACCTGGTTGATCTCCAAACATTATCCCCCATGGTATATTCACTATTGAAGACTGATGCAGTAAACAAAAAGAAATAATTTTTAGAAAGAAACTTCTCTACGGTCAATTCAATTCCATAATTGCGGCCCAAGCCATTATTGATAAAAGCCTTATCAGTATATCCTGAACTTAGATTCAACGATGAAATAATGCTTCCACTATCATTTGCTATTGGTACATTATACAAATACTGAAAATATGCTTCTGCCTTTAATCTAAAGTCTTTGTAAAATACCCAATCATATCCCGCAACCAAATGAATAGATTTTGTAAGATCAAGATTTTTATTGGGTTGAATATAGTTTACCGAATCAAGTTGCACTCTGCTTAAATAGGTTGAGATAGGCTCTACCCTACTATGTATTCCGGCTCCCAATGAAAGAGAATGTTTGGGATGCACTCTATATTTGATTGCCCATCTGGGTTCTATGCTATATGACTTATTGAAAAGGAAAATCATAGAGTGTAATCCGGTAACCATTTCAAGTTTATCGGTGATCCTATATTTCCAGTTAAAATATCCTTGAAACAATCCACCATTTCCTTCGTCATCAAAAAAAGTAGCCACTTTATTAATGTCAAATCTTAAACCTTCAGAAAACACATCGTAAAACAAATGACTATAATAAACTCCGGCTTTAATGGTATGCTGGGCATTGAATTTATGATTGATGAAACTATGTGTTCTTATCGCATAGTAAACGTATTTTTCGTTATAGGCTTTTTGTAAAACATAATTATTGTCAAGTGAATCCAAACCATAGGCATTATTTTCATAAGAAAATGAAACGATATTTTTTAAATATGTTTTATTATTTTTAAATCCATAAGTATGTGTAATCCCAGTGGCAGCTACCCACGAAATACGATTGTCCTGAAATCTTTCTCTTCTTTCGGCCCAAGCGGTTGAATCTTTTACCGCAATTTCTCCGGCGGTATTGTTTCCCCCAATTCCCCAAAACGAAAGAACACCTCCTTTTTTAATAGGGAAATTAAAATTGAATGAGAGATCCTGAAATACCGGAACCTGACCATTATCTACAATGGGTAATCCTAAGAGATTGAAAAGTTGCAATGTAGAATAGCGATAGTTAATCAAATAACTTCCGTCGTATTTTTTACTAAAAGGTCCTTCTAACATTACCTGAGCACCCAACACACCAAATTGAAATGCATAATGTCTTTTTTTATAATTCCCTTTTCTAAATCTAATATCGAATACCCCAGACAATGCATTTCCGTAATCTGCAGAAAAAGCTCCGGTCATAAAGTCGCTATTATCAAGAACCTGAGAACTAAGAATAGAAATTCCACCTCCTGTAGAACCTTCACCACTGCTAAAATGGTTAGGGTTGGGAATTTCAATTCCTTCTATTCGCCATAACAATCCACGTGAACTGTTTCCTCTTACAATGATTTCGTTGCTGGCATCATTACTTGTCGAAATTCCCGCGAATGATAGTGACATTCTTGCCGGATCATTAAAACTTGCTGAATATCTTTGGGTCTCCTCAACCGAAAATGTCCTTACACTCACAGTCGACATATCGTTAATCGGTTTATCCTTGTCTGTTTGGGCAACAATATTTACTTCCTTCAGACTGTTGATTACCTCCGTAAGCTCAATATTTAAAACAGTCTCCTTTCCGGCGGCAACCGTTGCTTGTGGTACTATCATCCCTTCATAACCAATATAGCTTATTTGAATATCGTATTTTCCGTATTTAAGATCCTTGATAATAAATTTACCCTCAATATCAGTAGTAGCGGTCATTAATGGCTCTGATCCTAAAACTGTGATAATGGCCCCTTGTAATGGCGCTTTGCTCTCTTTGTCAAGTAAAGTCCCGATGATACCTTGGGTAAATTGGGAATAGGCGGTTCCGCTTATTACGAAGCAGATAAAACCAAAAAAAAATCCCAATTTTTTCATAACGGTTCCCAAGGGAAGGTTTACATGATTACATTTACAGCCTAAAATTAATAATCATCATGAGAAAAATTACTATTGCATGCTTCTTATACTTAACCCTAAGTGGATTACAAGCACAGATATCAATGCCACAGCCAAGCCCTGTGAGTACTGTAACTCAAAAAGTGGGTTTAACTGACGTTTCTATTACCTATTCCCGTCCAAGTACAAAAGGGCGTAAAGTGTTTGGAGATGTTGTTCCTTATGGAGAATTGTGGAGAACAGGGGCTAACCGTTCCGTAAAATTTAGCGTTAGCGATTCGGTTACCATTGGTGGCAAAAAAATAGGAAAAGGTGACTATTCTATTTTTACAATCCCTGGAGAAAAGGAATGGACCATAATTATCAATAAAGCAGTTGAATTGAGTGGAACCAATGGATACAAACAAGAAGACGATGTTTTAAGATGGACCGCTGTTCCAACAAAAACAAGTTTTACAGAGTCATTCACCTTTAACTTTTCGAATTTAACTAATACATCAGCTGATGTAGAATTGAGCTGGGAAGAAACAAAAGTAAGTTTCAAAGTTGATGTTACGGTTGATGATAAAGTGATGAAGAATATTGATGCAGTTATGAATCCATCGGCAGGCAGTTATTTTTCTGCTGCTCGTTATTACTACGAAACTGAGCGTGATAGCAAACAAGCATTGGCTTGGATCAATAAATCATTAGAAATGGGCGGAGATAAATATTGGATTCTTCGTACCAAATCTTTAATTCAAGCACGTCTTGAAGACTATAAAGGGGCTATTGAAACTGCTGAGAAAAGTAAAAACCTTGCTAAAGCTGACGATGATGGGGCTTATGTAAAAATGAACGAGGCAAGTATTGATGAGTGGACTCCCAAAGCGAGCACAAACGCCAAGACTAAAAAAGGTAAATAATTTTTGGGCGCCTTCGGGCCGTCCGCTGTATCTTTTCCAAAAGGCAAGGCATTCACAGAATGGCCTTGCCTTTTGCTTTTTACCCATTGCCTTTTGGAAAAGGATGCCATTCTTGTCCTGACCCAAGTGAAGTGAAACGTCAGGATTCGTCCCTGGCACTTGCCACCTACGGCTGGATCCTTGAAAATTCTGAACCTTTCTTCAATCGAAGTGTAAATATCCATAACCAAACGATTTGCAGCACCAATGAAGAAATACAAAGTGAGTTTAAGTTTCCAATGTAACGAGGACTGGAACAAAATGACACAGATGGAAAAAGGTCGTCATTGTGATTCATGCAACAAAATTGTGGTTGATTTTTCTTCCTTGACCGACTCTCAAATCGTGAACTATCTTCTTCAAAACAAAAATACCTGTGGGAAATTTAATCCAACACAACTAGATAGAACTTATACCATATATCAAATCAAAAAAAGAAAAAACTGGCCGGCTATTGCTGCTATGGTTGTTGCAGGAATGTTTAGTTTAGCAACACCTCCCCTCAATGCAGCCAAACATGGCAATACTGAAATTAAAACAACGCATGGTGGAACTATAATTATTCCCGAAAATCCTGCAGCCACTTATAAAAAGGTAGAACCCGATAAATCAAAAAGTTATTTTACCATTCGTTTGGTGAACGAAAGCACCAATGAGAAAATCTTGTATGGCAGTGTTTATATTGCCGGCATGGGGACTTTTTATGCAGACCTAAATGGAGATATCATTATTGAAAACAATATTGAACAAGCATACTTTCCAAATGTTCTTGATATTGTAGCCAATGGTCCTGGATATGAATCAAAAATGTACAAATTCGAAACGAAATATATTAAACAATCCGTTTTCGCAAAGATCTTATTAATAGAACGACCTGTTGATTACACTCAACCAGCCGGAACAGTCGCCATTGAAGAACAATAATAATTAATACTATGAGCAAATACCAAATTAGCATTCGTAAACCATGTACAGAAGATTGGGACAAGATGACCCAAATACAGCAAGGCAAACATTGTGCATCATGCAACAAAGTAGTTGTTGATTTTACTGGAATGAACAATGCAGAAATCATGACCATTCTTTTAAAAAACAAGGATAAAAAAGCTTGTGGCAACTTTTATAATGCCCAAATAGAGGAACCTATCTTTTATTCAACCTTCAAGAAAAAAGCCAACTGGCCCGCAATAGCTGCCATGTTGGTTGCCGGAATATTTGCAGTTAGTGCAAACCAACTACAAGCCCAAATCAGGGTAAAAGGAAACGCAGTTGTTGTTGACAACTCTGGAAAGGATAAAGAAAAATATACAGAGCCGGGGAATGATAGTTTAATCACTTATACCCTAAAAATCTCAAGTAAGTTTGATAAGGACCCTATAGTAGGCGTAACTGTTGCCATAAAGGAAATAGGAACATTCACAACCAACAAAGATGGAATTATTACATTCAACATTGATGAATCTAGAATTCCGGAAATTTTGCAAATAGATTTAAATGCTTATGGTTTTAAGAAAGAAAGTATTTCTATAAAAAAGGCAAAAATAATCAATGCAAAAAAAATAGAATTGTGGCTTGAGAAAAAAGAAGAATACATGCTAAAAGGTGATGTTAGCATCGAAGAAACACATTAGTTATGGAAACAAAAAATATATAAAGTTACCATGGGAAGTCCTTGCCAGTTTGGCTGGCAAAACATGACCGAGACTGACAAGGGCAGACATTGTTCGCAATGTGATAAAACAGTGGTAGATTTTACTGTTATGACGGATGAGCAGGTTATTAATTATCTGCTTCAACATAAAAATATTTGCGGACATTTTAATAAGTCGCAATTGGGAAGAACAATGGCTGTTCATCTTCAAAAGCCCAAAACAAAAAAATATTGGCCGGCTATTGCTGCCATGGTAGTTGCAGGTATGTTTCAAATAACAACGGTGCAAGCTCAAAGCTCAACGCCTTCTATAACAACCGGATCAAAGATCACAGTTTATGAAGGAAATAAATCAAACAACGACCATTACAATGATAGCGTTAGTGTTGATGGTGATACAACTATAACCATCAAAATAAAAGTAATTGATTCGAAAACCAAGAAACAAATACAGGGAGCATCAATAGACATAACAGGAATAGGAAACTATACTTCTGACAAACTTGGCTATTTTAAAGTTAGTTTTTGTACCAAACAATTATCAAAAACTATTAAGATAAAAGCATGGGCAAATAGTTATTATTCTTACTCGGCAGATATCCTAATTTCAGAATTTATAAAAAGCCCAACATTTAATTTAGAAATGTGGTTCGATGACCCTAATATGCAAGTTGATGGGGGTGAAATTGGTTTTTTTGAGGAAAAATAATCTCTAACTTAACATTTTGTAGATTGGAGTATTCTATTGAAATATGTATATTGGTTGTAAATATCCACCTATGAAGAAATGTATTTTTACCATCTTTCTACTTACTATCTCCATAGGAACTTACGCTCAACGAAAAAATGGTACGGTAGTACAAGGTAATGGAGAGAACCTTCGAAAGAATGAAGTAAAATCACTTTTAAATCCGAAAACTACTATTGAACTTCAAATAGTAACGCAGGATAAATCCACTTTATCTAATATACGAATCTATATAACGGAGCTTGATGAAGTATATGGTTGCGATAGTTTGGGGAATTTCCACATAGCATTACCTGACAGTTTATCAAAATTGGATCAGGTGCATTTTACAATCATCAAAAGAGAAAGGATCAACGACAAACAAATAAAACTATATACCCGAAAAATAAATTCCCCTATAAACCACATGATCAATAAAAGAAAAATTGTTCTTTTGAATTATAAAAAAGTAAAAGCGTACAGTTGTACTATAACTCCCTCATTTTAAAACGTGATGTATAAAAAACTAGAGATAAAAAATCCTTGTACCCAAAATTGGGATGAGATGAAACCTTTGGAAAATGGGAAACATTGCAGTTCATGTAATCATGTCATCCATGATTTTAGTGAGATGAATGATTCAGAGCTATTGACCATATTACAAAGTGGGAAGTATCGTTGTGGTATGTTCACCAAAGATCAAATGGGAACGATGTATCTTGAAAAAGAAAAGTCATCGAACAGAAAAAAATATTGGAACGCTATTGCAGCATCCATTGTTGCAGGAACATTACAACTCACCATGGGTTATGGTCAGGTCCAAACTCCGATAAGAAAAAATGCCCCTATATTGGATAGATCCACCATGGAAAAGTTTTTTGAAGACAAAACAGAACCTACCATTCCGGGAGTGGAAAAGGTGCAAAAAGAAAAATTCAGTTTTATCGTGGTTGATTCCAAGACCAAACAACCTTTAGGAAATACTCAGGTGGAAATGATGGGAATTACTTCACATACTGATAGCCTGGGCAGAGTTGATTTTAAATTTGAATATAAAGAAGGCAACAGAATTCCCGTTATAGCTACCATTTACCTTTATTCATTCGGAGAAGCCAAGCAAAAACTTAATTTATATGACTGTTTTAAAAAACTCACATTTCTATCTTTAAAACCCAAGAGACAAAACAAAAAGGACAATTATATTCTTGGTTTGTGGATGTAAGGGAATTTAATGTCGACCAGAGGTCGACGCCAATTGACCCGTAGCCAGAGGCTACGGGTAGTAAATAAGCTTTTTTATTCTTTAAACTTACCTTCACTTTTTAGTTTGATTTCTTACATTAGAAAGCCGGATTGGACAAATTCCTATATCTACCCGTAGCCTCTGGCTACGGTTGGTTTGGCTTGGAGCTCTGCTCCAATTTTTGCTTTTTCAAATTTATTTTATAATTTATGGGTAAGCAATTTTGACAAATAATTTATCAATGAGTGGAGGATATCAAATTAATAATCAGCAAGGGCTTTTTTTTGTAACATTTTCAGTCATTAATTGGGTAGACATTTTTACAAGAAAAATTTACAAAGACATTATCACTGAAAATTTAAACCATTGTTCAAGAACAAAAGGACTAAAAATACATGCATGGGTTATTATGAGTAACCATTTACATTTGATATTGTCCCATGAAAATAACTTAAGTGGAACTATTAGAGATTTCAAAGGCTATACCAGTAAAATGATTATTCGAGCTATAAAAGAGCAGCCAGAAAGCAGAAGGGAATGGATGTTGTTTCAATTTAGTCTTCATGGGAAAATGAATCGAAGAAATGAAGATTATCAATTCTGGACACATGACAATCATCCTATAGAATTATGCAGCAATGAAATGATTGATCAAAGATTAAATTACGTTCATGAGAATCCGGTAAGAGCAGGATTTTCCGTTGAATCTATTTACTATCCTTATAGCAGTGCAATGGATTATGCTAATCAAAAAGGATTAGTAGATGTTGTAACAATTTAATGTCGACCAGAAGGTCGACACCAATTAACCCGTAGCCAGAGGCTACGGGTTAATCAGTAGTACACATGAATATGAAATAAAAAAGGCCCCTAACGGAGCCTATATTTTCTAACGGAGAATATTTTATGCTTTGAATTTACTTCCAAATATATTATCCCAGAATGGTGAGCTTACACCAAATCCTTTTTCAGGATCACCATAATGATGTTTCATGTGATATTTTTTCAATTTCTGGAACCAACCCCACTGCCATGTTGCATGGTGCGTTGCATAATGTAATTCATCATACAATAAATATCCCATGACCATTCCTGTGAAAACTGATTCACCATATTGGAATCCACCAATTAGCCAGGTAAGGGTATAAAAGAACAATGCCAATGGCAAAGAAAGACTTGGTGGCATTACTAAACGTAAACTATCGTTTGGATAATCATGGTGAACCCCATGCATAACAAACATAAATCTTTTTCCTGCTTCTGAGGTAGGATGATAATGAAAAACAAAACGATGCAATAAATATTCTAATGCACTCCATACAAAGATTCCACCTAAAAACATTCCGGCAAAAGCATACCACTCATTATTAAAAACGGCAACAGATCTATAACCGAAGAAAAACATGATAGGAACATAAAGTGCTAACGGAACCCAAAACGGGGTACGTGAAAACATGTCCATAAAATTGCTTTTAAACATTCTAACAGACTCATCTTTATGAGAAACATAAAGTTTCTTTCTTAAGGGTGCTTCTTTAATAACTGTATCCTCTTGCATACAAGAATTTTGTTTACTCGTGATATTTTATTTTTTAATGAACTCGAGAGCTCATTCCTCACTCCGTTAGGAATTCGGTTAAGCAAAGATAGTGATTTATGGTTTGAGATTGAAACCCTGATAGTTATTAAGTTGTGAAAAGGCTTATGAACGTTGAAATTCAGTGAAATAAGCACTTTCGATGATAATAGGGCCTATTTATTTTGATAGAAGACCTTAAAAAAAAGACGGAAGACCTAGGACAGGAGTCGGAAGATTGCTCCAATCTTACTTCTGTCTTCCCTCTCCTTTCCTCCGTCTTACTACCTAATATAGGTGAAAATGAAGCTGAAGGCCATAGCAACTTGTACAGTTGAGTATATTTGCACCAAATTAAAACATAAATGAAATACAGTACGCTGATTGCTTGTTCGTTATCCCTCATTCTGGGGAGCTGTGGAAATAAAAAAACCACTGATAAGGGAAATAATACGGATACCACTAAAACTGAAACAGTAAAAGATACCTGCAGATTTGATCAGGAAAAACATTTGGCCAATGTAAAGATGCTCACTTTCGGTGGGGATAATGCTGAGGCTTACTGGAGTTTTGATGGTACTAAATTTTGTTTTCAAAGAACCAGCAAAGAGGATAGCATTGAGTGTGACCAAATATTTATGTGGACCCTTGCTGATGGAGACATGAGAACCAATAAACCAACACGTATTTCCACTGGAGACGGAAGAACAACCTGTTCTTATTTCTTACCCGGCGATTCTTTGATCCTATATGCCAGTACACATAAATCAGGAGCTGATTGTCCGCCAACACCCGAAAGAAAAAAAGGGGCTTACTATTGGCCGGTATATGAAACCATGGATATTTATGTTGCTAACCTAAAAGGTGAAGTAGTAAATCAACTTACCAATAAAAAAGGTTATGATGCTGAGGCAACTGTAAGTCCTAAAGGTGATTTAATTGTTTTTACAAGCGATAGAAGTGGTGATTTGGAATTATACACCATGAACATTGATGGAAGTAATGTTACACAAATTACTGATGAGCTAGGTTACGATGGTGGTGCTTTTTTTTCGCCTGACGGAACAAAAATTGTTTACCGTGCCAGCAGACCAAAAGCTGATACCACAGTAAAAAAATACAAAGACCTGTTAAAACAACATTTGGTTGAACCAAGTGATATGGAAATTTTTGTTTGTAACATTGATGGTTCAGATAAAAAACAGATTACCAATTTAGGTAGAGCAAACTGGGCTCCTTTCTTCCACCCATCAGGCAACAAAATCATTTTTAGCAGTAATCATAAATCTCCAAAAGAATTTATGTTCAACTTGTGGATGATCAATTTAGATGGAACAGGTTTGGAGCAGATCACTTTTGATCCGGTGTTTGATGCATTCCCAATGTTCTCTCCTGATGGTAAAAAAATATTATTCAGTAGTAATCGTAACAATGGTGGAACAAGAAACACCAATTTATTTGTTGCTGATTGGGTTGAATAAATTTACGATTAATGCACGTGCAAACGGAAACAAAGAAAAATGGCACAATCGCCTAAGTGGATAGAAAAACTCAAGGCAAGGTGGAAAGTTAAATCGGCCTCCCAAGTTATTCTTATTTTAGTTGTTTTTGCCTGCACGGGAACGACCATTGCACTAATCAAAAGACCCATATTTAATGTCATTTTTCCAGATGGTGACATTCCAACATGGGTCAAGATTATGTATTGGGTATTAATCCTTCCTATCTATAATGTAGTCCTACTCATTTATGGTTTTATCTTCGGTCAATTCAAATTCTTTTGGGAATTCGAGAAAAGAATGTTCAGAAGGATGATTGGGAGAAAATAGACACCTAAGTTATTAACCTTCATCGGTTTATAACATTGATCATGTTTTCCTAGGAACTTATTTTAATATCCGTTAGTTTTGATGTAACAATTACGGCCTAAATCCGTCTTTACAATAACCTATGGACAGTGTAAAAAAACAACTTAGATTCTTTAAGGTACTTGTAATAGTGCTTTTAATGGTTGTATTAACCCAATTTACATTTTGGGTAACCTCTGCTTCCAGTTCATCTAGTTCAAGATTTGATATTTTACCCAGAGTAAAACCGTTACAACATTCTAAGGTAATAGCTCCAGCGGTTTCAAGTGCTATCGACTTTTTTCTTGGCGTAGTCGCTAAGTAATTTATTTCGCTTTAAAAATTTTCATGATCTTCTCCGCCAAATAGAAGCTCATTTTATAATTTGATTCATTTGTCCACCCTGCAATATGAGGAGACAAAATTACATGATCTGAATCGACCAGATATTGAAATGGTTTAGGTAGTTCATCGTAACCCATCTTCTCAAACGACGAAGACTCATATTCAGAAACATCAAGGCAAGCACCACATATTTTTCCTGATTCTAATGCTGCCACCAGCGCCGAAGTATCTAAATTCTTTCCTCTGGCGGTATTAATGAGATAAAATGGTTTTTTGAATTTTGAAATATAATCCTCGTTTACTAAATAATGAGTTTCATCAGTCAATGGAATATGTAAACTTAAAATGTCAGCCTGATCGAATATCTCCTGCATCTCAACTTGGTTTACATAATTTTCTTTGATTTCCTTTCTGTATTTATCGTAAACAAGAATATTACATTCAAAACCCGAAATCTTTTTGGCAAACTTAGAACCGGTATTTCCGTAACCAATAATCCCAACGGTTTTTCCCATTAATTCATAACCCCTGTTCTCCGCCCTAACCCAAACACCGTTTCTTACTTCGGCATCCACTTTTTTTAAGTGATTCATCAGCATCAACAACATTCCCAAAGCATGCTCACCAACGGCATCCCTATTTCCTTCCGGGCTGCTGATACATTCTATTCCTAAATGCCTTGCATGATTCACATCAATATTTTCCATCCCGGCTCCTGCCCTAGCGATAAATTTGAGTTGCTTACAATGATCGAGCATTTTTTTGTCGAGCACGAATTTACTTCGAATAATAAACCCCTCGTAATTACCAGCTACCTGAATAAATCTTTCTTTATCGAAAGAAGTAAAATGGGAAACATCAAAACCTTTTTCCTTAAGTTTTTCTTCCAGGTACGGATGTACAGTATCTACAAAAAGTATTTTCATTTCAGCTAACCAATAAACACCGGCGAACTCTCCAAATATTTTTGATAAAGCTTTTGGATGATCTCCTGCATTCCTTTTGATTTATGCTGATAAAAGTAGACAATAATTAAATAATTCCAACCATCAGTTGCGGGTATCACCAAAGTTGTCAATTCGTTGTCACGAAGCTCATCCAAAAAGCCATTGAGTTTTTTATTATTGGTCATTATATGCATATCATGCAAAAAAGTGATCCAATTGATGCGATGACTTTTATCAAGTATGGTAAGAAGCTTTTCCTTTTCGATCTCATTGGTTTTGATTTCGAAGGGTTTGTCAACTCTTATAATAATTTTACCCTGATCCTTTAAAAGTTGAGCGTATTGTAATGAATTATCGATCTCATTAAAAAAGTACTCTCCTTCATTTCCTTTTAGAATTGCATATATATAACTGGAGGCATGATCAAAAATATTTCCTGTAAATACTTTTTCAAAAACTCCAATAGCCCATTCATCGGCATAATTAAATTTACGTGCAGTTTCTTTAATGATAATGGCCGCTGCAATATGCTCAGGATATTTAAGATCGTAACTTTTAATGCGAATTTCCATTCCTGCATTTTGTAAAAAGTATTGCTGACATTTTTTGTAGGTAAGATTGAGAATAGAAGTATCCTCTTCTCTTGGAAGAATAATCATTTTCTCATCTAAGAACACAACTCCATCAGATGATTTTTTCCATACTACTTCATAATCAAATCCTGTTGGAATGCTTAATCGAAGATCAAGGTCGGTTTTAGGGGATATCTTAACCGGAATAAACATATTACAATATCGCTATAGGGCTTCGGATATTGCTAAGCCAAGGTGTGAAGAAATGAACAAGTAAATATCAATAATTTATGAAGTGGCCAGAAGCCTCTCTACAAAGGGCTTCTCCATTCCGGAAGGGAGATCAATATCAAAATATATTGCATAATTCCCTGCTCCAACAAGTACATTCATCTCAATTTTAACTTTTCTCCAGGAGTTCTGGATCATCAATTTGTGGGTATATACAAACTCCGATGCATCATATTCGGTCGTATTCCTAATGAATCCCTCAACTATCCAATCGCTATATGTAGCAACGGAAGTCAATCGACCGGGATAAACATAAATACCTGTATCTAGGTTTTCCTGCCATTTAGCCCATTTATAGGGTACATCGGGAATAACTAATCCTTGCTCCCTAAAGAATTCGAAGATTTTATCAGTAAGATCTTTATAGAAATCAGGAATCTTATGAGTTGAAACTGATCCAAAAATAATTTCATTTTCTATTTCGACACGCATCTCTATTTTACTTTATAGAAATTCTCATTTAGATGTAAGATTTCATCCTGGATTTTTTTATCCTCAAATGCGGCTCTTACCTTTTTCTTTTCCCTTGGAGTAAGATGAAAACTCATTGAAATATTTTTTGAATCCTTTATATCTCCTAATCTATATTCAATAACATCTAAAGGCACATCAAGAATTTCATCGATAATTTGAATCAATTGATCATTTTCCTGTAAATGAATTTTGGTTACGTTTCCAACCAATCCACCTAATGGAGATAATAAATCTCCCAATAAAGATGTTTTTCGTTGTTTTTCGTAATCTACTCTACGACCATCAGAAATTCGGATAATAATTACTCCACTTGTATTTTTATTGATCCAATCTTGCATGTGTAAGATATACTGCATGCTGGTTCGGGTTCCATAATTATCTCTCATCCCGGCATCCATAATTTCAAGTAAAGGACTACTTGGCAAAGAAACAACAGGTAAAACATAAGGGAAAGTTGCGTTCATACGAATCGCCGAGGTAAACTTTAAATTGTATGGGTTGTTATTCTTAAACAAATGGGTAAACTCAATATTTTCCAAATACATATCTCTATTCTTGCCGGTTGTATTATAACTCATAAAAGAAAGGGGCTGACTTGAGATAATCAATCGTTTCGCATCATTTGTTATAGACGGAGAAAATATCATCATTGGAATAAGGGCTTTGTACTCCGCTTCGGTATAATCACCCAAGCGTTTATCCAAAACGTAATTTGTATTCTCATTGAGTTTTCTTTCAAACGAATAACCGCGATCTTTAGGATATTGGTAATTTCCTTCACTAAAATGTTGCCAGCGAAGAAAAAGATCGTTCAATGCCATTGAACTTACTATGGGGTTCAACATATCCTTAGCAACATTATCGCTCCATTCAGGATCATAAAAATTATCAATAATCCCCAATTGCTGTTGTAAATAAAGTTCACGTAAATAGGATGCTCCTATCATTCCACCTGAAGAACCAGTAATCAAAACCGTATTCTGCAAAAGCTTACCCTCCATTAATTGATCCGTAACCTGTAAGCTATAAAACGTCCAAAGGGCCGATTTTAATCCACCACCACTACAGTTAATAAAGATCATTTTTGGTTTTGAGGAAATGTCGGGATTAACGTAGGCCTTTTTCTTCCAGTTATTTAAAATCTCTTCGTGATAAAGAATATCCTTTTCAACACTACCACTTTCAATAATTTCCTTTGATATCGACTCAGGATCGTAAATGGCATGCTTGTCATAATCTAGCCCGTATGCATAGTTGATCGCCCTAAAATTACTATGTTGGGAAAGAAAGTTTAATGCAAAAATTAACACAATAAAAAATATGGTAGACCAGCTTCTCATAAAAAAGTGAACCGCTGCTACAACCATCATTCCCATTGTTCCAAATAGCAACATCCCTGCGGCCGCCGGAATATCAAAGAATTTATTCTCTCTAAAAGCGCCTAAAAGGAGCAATGAAATAAAAATAAGAATTGCGAATATAGATGCTGTGACATGATTTTGCTGAAAAACCATGAGGAGCTTTGCACGATCAAGATGCTCTGTTTTTTGTGTTCGACGAATTCTATATAGATTGCATAAATAAGCCTCAACGGGCCATTCATCCCTAAAACGACTTCGACGTGTAACCTGCGAAATAAAATGCCGACGTAAAATCCCCAGTCTGAAATACTTTACCAAATCGATGCTGGATTTTGATTTCTCGGATTCATCAGCAGATTCACCAAACAAATTATCGAAATCCTTATTGAGAAGTTGAAAATAAATAGCTGCGAATAAAATGAACAAAAACATTCCGGCAAAAAAGTTCAGAAAACAGAAAAGAATCTGCTTGCTCTTCATCAACTCATAAATAGAAAGGTGATGATAGATATTGAACATATAAACAATTATAACCGTAAGTGGGATAATACAATTATTAATACAGTATTTAGTAAATGGTCTTTTTAAAGTGGCCAAAAAAGTAAACCTATGGCTATTGATTACATAACTTGAAACATTGAAAGCGGTAACGAAACCCCCAAAAGCAAAACCAACTATTGCATAAGAATAAGCACTAACGTTACCAAGATATTCCGGTACAATAAATAGATACGACATTCCTAAACCAACACCCAATCGGTTGCTAACAAACCCAAAAATAACAAGCCAAATGAGTAAGAGAATTTGATTTCGCTGTAAGTGCAGCATCAATAATTGAAACGGAAAGAAAAAAACTATTCCTCGGGGAATGGGGTGTGATATAAATTTCTTCCACATGGTTTGCACGTCAGTTGATTTTAGCCCCTAACAAATAAAACGTTAGACGCCAATCTTTTGATTCACTAAATCTAAGATATTTTTTACCTTTTCACTAGTTTCATTATAAATTATTTGGCCAGCCGTGAGCTTTTCATTTGCAAAGATGTTATCGTCCAACCCTGCCGCATTGATCTTTACGTTTAAAAATGCTCCTCCCACTCCGGCTTGAGCACATAAAGCCCCTACCCCAATATCACTAATAGAGGATTTCATTCCATCGTTGGCCATAGCTTCAATTACCTCCAAACTTTCAAGTATAGTCTGCATTACAAGGAAAGGAATCTCCGTTGCATATTTGGTAGCATCCTGCACAGCTTGCTTACGAACTGCTTTTTCAACATCGTTTGAGTTTGGAAGTTGATATGCGTCCATAATTTTATTGAAGGCAGCTGTATCTTCATCTACCAAATGGATTAATTTATTCTTAAGAGCCTGTCCTTTATCGGCCCAATTGCTATAAAATTCCCATTTATCATCCCATCCTCTTTTATGTGAAGAAAGATTTGCCACCATTGTTGCCAATGAAGCACCCATGGCTCCGCATAAAGCAGCAACTGATCCACCGCCTGGAGCAGGGGATTCAGATGAAGTTTCGTCAGCGAATTTTTCAACCGTCATCGAAACCAGTTTTCTATCCCCTTCGTCTCTTATTAAATATTCAATAATCTTTTTCTGAGGATCAAAAGGTTTCAATTCATCAAGACCCAAAGATTTCACCGCAATATTTATCAGTTCACTTTCAGGAACACCCGTGCTACGTTGTTGTTTTTTTAGAAAATATTTTCCTGCATCTATTAATGATTGTAAAGGAATCAATCCAACTAATTCCGATCCTGTTACTCTTATTCCACGCGCAGTTGCTTTATCACAAACTTCATCAAACGCCTCATGCACTTTTGTTACGGTAACATCGGTTAAGTTCATCGAAATTTGTGCCACACCGTATTCCTCAATAAACCATCCAATTGCTTTCACAGATTTTAATGTTCCCGGAATTCTAATAGGCTTTACGTTTTTATCTAAAACATTTTTTTCACTCGCATCAGTTTGCATTCTTCCCTGCTCTCTAACATCAAACGCAATTGCATTAGCTCTGCGAGTGCTGGTTGTATTTAAGTTTACATTGTATGCTACTAGAAAATTTCTGGCACCAATTACAGTTGCTCCACTTCTTGCGTTGAATGTTGCCGGACCGAAATCAGGCTTCCATTTTGCATCAACAATTTTTTTTGCTAAACCTTCGTATTCTCCTGCTCTAACATCTGCCAGATTTTTTCTTTGGGCAGATTTAGCTGCGGTTTCATAAAAATATCCACTGATCTCCAATTCCTTTCCTACTCTTTCTCCTAATAGATGTGCATATTTTACACATTCTTCCATAGTAACTCCGCTAATTGGAATTAGTGGACAAACATCAGTTGCACCCATACGTGGATGCTCTCCTGAATGTTTACTCATATCAATTAATTCACTTGCTGTTTTAATGGCTTGAAAGGCCGCCTCAATAACCCTTTCCGGTTCACCAACCATAGTCATTACAGTACGGTTTGTTGCTTTTCCAGGGTCAACATCTAATAGTTTTACGCCATCAACTGCCATTATAGAAGCCGCAATTTTATCAATAATATTTTGATCTCTTCCTTCAGAGAAATTAGGAACACATTCAATTAAACGTTTGCTCATGCTTTAATTATTTATTGAATTTGGGAACCTTTAGCATTTGGGTTCATAAAATATATTTCTTGGGCAAAAGTAACAATCTTCTTAATATTTGGGGGGGAGCCTTCCCTATGCTCCAGGCCCTGACAAAGAAAAGCTTATTTGGACCATGATTGCAAACATCATGGGTCGTTATCACTCCGTACCCGCCTATCCACCAGCCATTTCCAAAACCACTACTGGTACCAGAGGTTCCGCAGTGGTGGCGCTCTTAGCTTTGCGGAATGCAAAGATTTAGAGCGAACCATCATGACCTGAATTGCGAAAAACAGTGAGGCAATGAAGCGTCAGTGGCGGTGGTGATATAATCACAATTTTACTTGGGTTTTTATAAAATATGGCTACCTTAGTTATATAATTTCGATACGATGCGTAAAATTTTACTTTCCTTAGCATTTACCGGACTATCTGCTTTTACATTTGCTCAAAGTGATTTACCAATAGGTTTTGCACCAGGCGAACAGGAACTTATTCCTGCTTACATGGAAAGCAGAACTGCTGATGGATCAAGAGCCCTTTTTACCCCTCCTGGAGGAAGCATTCGTACCATGGCAGGATGGGAAGAATTAGAAGCGTTGGTAATAACATGGGCTGGATTTCCAGCAATTTTAAGAGAGATAGTAAACGAGGCGCAAACCCAATGTAAAGTAATTATTCATTGTAGTGATTCGGTTGCCGTAAAATCAAATTTTGCAAGCCATTCAATCACATTGAACTCAAACGTAAAATTTATAGAAGTTGCTTACAACTCAATATGGATACGAGATTACGGAGCAAACACTGTTTATCGCAATGATGTAGATTCTGTTTTTCTGGTTGACTGGATTTATAACAGACCTCGACCCGATGATGATGATATTCCATTAGCCTATTCTTCTTTATTAAATATTCCACTTTATAGAACCATGAACAATCCTTATAAGATGGTTAATACAGGGGGAAACTTTATGTGTGATGGTATGGGAACCTACTTCGCATCACATTTGGTTTTAGATGAAAATGGAACTGGACCAGACAATACATATTATGCACCTGGAAAAGATACAGCAGAGGTAAAAGACATGTTGCTTGATTGGATGGGACTTGACAGATATTATTTAATGGAAACGCTTCCTTACGATGACATTCATCACATTGATATGCACATGAAATTATTGGATGAAACTACACTATTGGTTGGGGAGTTTCCATTGGGAATTTCTGATGGACCACAAATGGAAGCCAATATTCAATATGCATTAAGTGGATTTTTAACTCCATTTGGAACACCGTATAAAGTGGTAAGAATTCCAATGCCACCAAGCACCGGAGGTTCTTATGCTCCTTCAGCATTCTATAGAACTTATGCAAATTTTACGTTCGTAAATAAATCGTTGATCATGCCAATTTACAGAACTGAATATGATACAACGGCTATAAGAATTATCAAAGAAAATTGTCCGGGTTACACGATTAAAACAATTGATGCGGATAACACCAGTGCAAATTCTGATTTAACTCAGAATATCATTGCACAAAGTGGGGTAATTCACTGTATCACGCATTTCGTTGGTGTTGATGATCCATTATTGATCCAACATGGAACATTATTGGATACTTATGACAATGTAAATCCATACACAGTAAATGCATTTATTCAACATAAATCAGGAATTTATTCAGCAACTATGTATTGGACCATCGATACTTTGCTGCCATGGAACAGTGTAAGCATGACATTAACAAATGCATCTACACATCAATGGAGTGGAGATATTCCAACACAAGCGCAAGGCACACAACTATACTATTATATTGAAGGAAGCTCGGTAAGTGGTAAAACACAAGTAAAACCAATTGTTGCTCCTGCCGGATGGTATCGTTTCAAAATTTTATTTGGTTCAGCTAACGTTGAAGAGAATTTATCAAACTCATTTGGCGCGGGATTATTTCCAAACCCAAGCCACGGAATTACATGTATCCCTTTCCATACTGATAGAAAATTAAATGGAAATATGTATGTTACCGATATGAATGGAAAAATTACTTACGAAATTTTTAAAGGAGACTTTAAAATGGGTGACAGTAAATTCTTCATCAATACAGAAACATGGACAGCAGGAATGTATATGGTGGTTGCCAATACAAACGAAGGAACGATTAGCCAGAAGTTGATGGTGAAATAAGTTAGATAATTTAACAAAGTGTTGACTCATAAAACTTCAAAACAGCTATCAAATATTGGTAGCTGTTTTTTTATAAAATCCAATCGAATAGATTGTTTGAGTGAAAGATATAGGTTCGATTTTAATGGGATGGAGAAGCTGAATGAGCAATTTAGCCGCTAAACACATTGTCTTTTATTTACTTACCATTTTCCTCCATTCACCCTTTTTTTGATGCAAGTCACCAAAATTGTTAATCAGGCCTATTATTGTATTTGTACATTAGCATCAATCTAAAACACACTAAAAAATAAAATCATGAGTAAAAAACAATTATTATTTGTTGGACTTGTTGCCTTTACTTTGGCTTCTTGTGGCAGTAAAAAAACCGGTGATGTAAAAACCGACGTTAAAGACACTTCTAAAACAAAACAACCTGCCGACGGAAATAAATCCAGAGGAACTATTGACCCGTTCAAAAGTTTTCCATTGGATCCGATTACTGGAAACAAGGGTGATTATGTTTTATCGCCATCAAAAAACTGGCAGGAAGATGGTACAAGTGGAAAAGAAAATGTAACCTATATTTTTTATAGCCAAACATTATCAGAAACCGGACCGCAATTTAGCAATGTGGATTTTATGGGAGAACCCGCTGTTTCTATTCCTAACTACATGATCATTCCAATTAAATCAGGTCAAACTGCAAAAAAAGGAGATATTGTATTAACATGGTGGCAAGGTGGAAGTGGAATGATGAGAGCAATCGTAACAGACGATAAAAATCCATCACAACCAACTGTATGCTATTTGGATCTTGATTGGGGTTCCGAGAAATATCCAGGTTTTGCAAGAAAAGAAGAAACTCTAAAACCAAATTCATTTCATGTAATGACAGATGTTTGGGAAGCAGGTGCTACTGTAGCTGCAAAAGATGGAGATAAATACTACAACGTAACAATTGTAAAAGTAAGTGGAGACAATGTATTGACCATTGGTTTTGCAGGTAAAATGGTTGTTTATCCAAAATCGGATTGCACACCAATAGCGCTTAACCCGAATGTTAAAAAAGGAGATGCTGTTCAAGCTCCATGGAGTTCAGGAAGCTTTGTAAATACAACTGTTGAAAAAGTAGATGCTAAAACAGGACGTGTATTTTGTACCGATCCTTACGGAGGAGATCCAATGGTAGTTCCTTTTGGTGATGTTACCAGCGGACTTGCTATAAAATAGTGAAGATGTTTTTTTAGTGGTAGCCCTGTTCGTCTTTGGCGAATGGGGCTTTTTTATTTTCATAAAATCATGTTATCAAACCGATTTTAGATATTTTTGACTAACCCCAAAGATTGAACTCTGAAACCCGTTACCTCCATATCAAAATATTTTATCCTCTTTATAAGTATAGGATTTTTGTTTTGCAAACAATTTTCCTATTCGCAAAAACTGCCTTTTACAACTATAGGTTTAAAAGAAGGACTACCACAATTAACGGTTTACGGAATCCAACAGGATCAACAAGGATATATATGGATGTTGCTCGAATCATCTATATGCAGATACGATGGATATGAGTTTATTAATTATCCTATTCATTTTGGGTTGGAAAGCGATTTTGTTTCTGATTTTAAATTTGATTATGCTGGCAGAATTTGTATTTCAACGATAGGCGAAGGGATTGCTTGTTTAGAAGGAAATCAATTGCATTGGATGAATAAGGCACATGGATTACCTTCCAATAAAATTACTGGTTTCGAGTTTACTAACGATGGGGCTTTGGTATGTGCCACGGAGGATGCAGGAATAGTAGAAGTATCTATCAATAGAGAAAAAAGAACTTTATATCCTTCTGATATTTCTGATGTAAATAGAATTAGAAAATTACTTAGATTAAGAAATGGAGATATTATTTCAACAGGTAAACAGGGATTATTCAAACTAATAAAAGCTAAAGATTATAAAGTTGAATGGCTGATGCCCGAAATGACTACGATAAACAGTTGTTTTGAAACTAATGATGGAGAAGTATGGATAGGTGGTGATCGCCAATTGGTTTTAATTAAGAAAAATAAATTAATTGATAAAACTGAAATTTTGAAAACCTTGGATGGAGAACCCACCAATGTTTGGCATATTTCTCAATCAAAGGATTCTACCACCCTTTACCTTTCCACATCAAAGGGTTTGCTCACTTTAACGGAAGACCGCGTTAAATGGCTAACTACGGGCAATGGTTTGCCATTTAATGATATTTGTGGAACTCGTCAGGATAGATTTGGAAATTTCTGGGTGGCCACCTATGCCGGAGGTGTAGCTATTTTAGATAATGAAGGATTGGACCATTTTGATTTTTCGGCAGAGCATTTACCCCTATTTCCTGTGAGTTTTGTGAATGATGAGGATGGGAGATTATGGATGGGGTCTAATTATAATGAATCGTTGTTCTATTTTGAAAATGAAGGGGTAAACCATTTTCCCGATAACAGACTTGATGGTGATAAAAATCTGCTTCATACCATGGCTCTTAATCCCGTTACCAAAGAAATTTGGGTAGGAGGGAATTATGGTAGAATCATTAAAATAAAAGATAGAAAAATTATTTCCCTAAAGGATGTTTTCGATAATGACAAACTAACTATCGAAAATATTTCTTTTCTAAAAGATGGTACTGGAATTATTTGTACTCATCAAGGAGTATTTAAAATGCCTGTTGAAGGTTATGATGTAAAATTGATGACAGAAATTCCAGCCATTCATATTAGATCCAGTTTTTCTGATGCTATAGGGAATGTATGGTTTCTAGGCAAAAAAGGAGAAATTTTCCAATGGAAGGATGGAAATGTAAAAGATTTTTCTTTGATTTTAAATCCTAAAAAATATGGATTAGAACAAGGTATGTTTGATGAGTTGCATCAACTTTGGTGGTTTTGTTCGGCAGGTGGATTGATTGGATGGAATGGAATAGATAAATATGTTTTAAATAGTTCTAATATTTTACAAACGGATTATCCATGGTCAATTGTAAAGGATAAAAAAGATAGAATTTGGATAGGACATAAAAAAGGAATAGAATGTTTGGATCTCGAAAAAAAGAAAGTGCACTTTTTAGGTTATAACCAAGGATTTACTCCTTTAGAAACCAATAGAAATGCATCCACCATGGATGTAAATGGTGATATTTGGTTTGGAACACTTTCATCAGCCAGCCGAGTTAGAACGACTGATATCAATGCTGATGATCGTACAGGTTCTTTAAGATTACAGAAAATTATTGCAGGCAAAGAAATTATTTATAAGGAAGCTCAATCCGATACTACTTGTCCAAATCTAGAATTGGCCTACAATCAAAATACTTTAATTATGCAAATGGCAGGGTTGTTTTATAGCAATACCAAAAATGTAAGTTATTCCTGGTACATGGAAAATTACGATTCAAAATGGAACCTGGATAATAAAAATAGAGAAGCTTTATATATAGATCTTCCACCGGGAAATTATATTTTCCATGCAAAGGCCGTGGGGCCTAATGGTGCTGAAACTAACGAAATTATTTTCAAAATATTTATTAGAAAACCACTTTGGCAAAGACCTTGGTTCTACATAATAGAATTTTCCATTTTAGCCGTTTTTGTATTCTTTAGCTTTCGTTTTTCATCAGACCCCAATAAAAACAAGTTGGGGAATTTTATGACATTGCTTACCATCCTTATTGTTTTTGAATCATTATTGATTTGGCTGGGAACTTATGTAAATAAATTCACGAACGATATTGCTGTATTTCAATTGGTAATGAACGTATTGTTTGCAGCTACTTTACATCCATTGGAAAATCTGATTAGAAAATTTATGCGCAGGTGGTCAATTAGAAAAGTAAAGAGTAAGCGGAATATTAAACCGGAGGCAAATGATTTGAATGAATAATTTAAAATCTAAAATCACGAGATATAAAAATATTTGGGGCTTGCCCACCTCCGCCCAGCCCACGGTGTGCCGCTATGCTACGGGCTTCGGTACTCCTTATTAGTCGTACTAAACCCTTCGCAGCGCTAAGCCAATAAATTAGTATATTTATTCTATTAAAACTATATCCCAATGACCGAACTAATTACTACCCATATTCGGAAAAAAAACAAAGCAAGCTTAGCTGGAATTATTCTAGCATTTTCTATGGTATTTGCAGTTTGTTTTTTTGTAAATATATTTGTTGGAGAAAAAAGTCCTGTAAAATCTTTAACCATGCCATTTCTATTGGCAACTATTCTTTTGCTTATCTGGTGGATTGTTTTGTATAATCAGATAAAAAATAAAATGATACTATGGGTAGATAATAATTCGGATTTTGGTTTATCAGTTCAATTAAAAGGCGGTGAGGAAATCAGGTTGAATAAAATAAGTGCTATAGAACCTGTTTGGGGCAAGTTGAGTGTAGGTCAGGGACCAAAAATGAAGGATGTTTATTTGAAGCTGTATGATGAAAATGGAAAAAACAGTCTCACCTTAAATACTAATTTGGGAGCTATTTATGATGCTCCGGACGGATTTTTCGAATTAAATGAACGGGAACTCCTCAACTATGATAAGGGGATGGTTATGTATTTTTGCTCAAGAACAGTGGATGTTTATACCGTGTTAAGAGATGGGAAATGGATAACAGTAAAGCAACCCATGTAATTATATTATTTCGCTAATAATCTACCCACGATAAATACCGCAAATAAATGGGCAAAGATGGATTCAAAAATCATAGCATTTTTAAAAGCAGGCTCTTGTACCACTCCGGGAAGATCCATTCCTCCTAAAACATACGTGCTGTTGATGACACAGTGGTTAAACAATTCTTCCATTTCAGAAATTGGAATCATGGCTCCCGGCATAAGAATACTCATAAACGCATATAGAAATGCAAAAGTGGAACCAATCAACAAATAAACATTTGCTGCACCCAATAAAGCAGAACCAATGGTTAAGCTTTTACCAAAAATATCTCTGATGGCAACAAAGAAAGTAAAACAAAGCATTACTACACTTATAAAGCAAGCGGTTCCATATAGTACACGATAAAGTTCAAAGTCATGATCGTTTAATTTAAGAGCTGAACTTATCACATTTAATCCTATCGAAATAAAAAACATCGATGCTCCAATCCAGAAAAATATTTTCCTTTTTATAAAATAATATAGAAAATTGATGGTAGCTCCGGTTAAAAGCAAAGCAAAAACAACATTTACCAGATTCGCCACATGATGTGAGATCATGGTATTTACATCTCTGCTGGCCGGAACCAGAAGCATATTCATGATGAGGCTTAAGACTTGAAACAAAAGAAGCACCATATAAATTCTGGGTCTTTTTTTATCAATTCTTGAAAGCTCCTCTATCGGCTTCGTGGCAAGTTCAATAGTTTTATCCGCCATACTCCAAAGATAAAAAAGTTTTAGAACGACAAGGCCCTTAAATGTTAAAAGGGACAAATAGTCCCTTTTAACATAATAATCATTTGAGATTGGTAATTAGTTACCTATAACGATTTGTCCGGTAACAGGCTTACACTTCGCGTTGTCGCTACTGCACATTTGTACATTTGTTACTTTGATCGTAACAACACCATTTTTAACCGTCACCTTAATCTTTCCTTTATTTGGCAATACTGACCCTGAATAATCGTTAAAGTCATTTTCAAGCATTGCCACACTTGCTTCAGTCTCTTTACCTTCGGAAGAGAACGAAGAGTTATCTTTTACTTTGTAGGTTTTTGATTTTGTAGGAATGGTTTTAAAAAGAACTTGAAAACTTCCACCGTCATCTGAATTGAATACTGCAGTTTCTCCAACCCATGACGCAGAATTGCGTGATTGATGCGTAACACCATTAGTTACATAAGAACTTTTCTGAGCAGTTACTCCTGCTACTAAGAATAATGATAAGGAGAACAAAAATAATTTACTTTTCATGCATTTTGGTTTTTAATTTATATACGAATATAACGAATTATTATAATTGATGTTACTACTTAATTATAGGTATTTGTAATCTACTTTCCAAAACTATTGTAAGCTGAAATTGATAGGCAATCTGAACTTTACCGATACAGGTCTTCCATCCTGGTAACTTGGTGACCATCTTGGCATAAGTCTTACAACCCTTGCCGCCTCTTCCTCGCAGCCTCCTCTTATTCCTCTAAGAATCTCCACACTAGTTACGTTACCAAATTTATCCACAATAAAACCAAGCCAAACTTTCCCTTGGATTTTCTGTTTTTTAGCCAGTGGTGGGTATATGAGATTCTGGTCCAGAAATTTACTCATAGCATCGTTGCCTCCGGGATATTCGGGCATCTGTTCAACCACCGTAAAAGCTTCATCTGTTTTTGTTGAATCGGTTTGTGCTCGCAGAGCAGAAGAGGAAATGAATAAAGTGGCTAATAATAAGATCTTCTTCATATAAATATCTTGAGCTCAAATATAAAACTTTATTCAATTCGCTCCAACAATTCCTATAAACAGGATACATTGAGGTTTATAACAAGTTCCTGTATAAAATAACAAAGGCAGGATTTCTCGTGCTCTTGTTCACATTTATGAAACTAAAGATTCTAATTTTTGATGAACTTAAGGTTGGTAATATTGTTCTCTCCAATCCTTAAAAAGTAAACTCCATTATCCAGAGTTTCTATATTCAACATGGTTGAACTTCCTGTTATTTTTCCATGCGTAACAATATGTCCTGAAAGACCAACTATAGAATATATGGTGTTAAGCTGTGTAGTTGAAGAGATTTGCAGAAATGTAGTGGATGGGTTTGGATACAATGAAATATTAAATGCAGATTCGCTCGTTTGGTTGATTGATAGGGTTGGGTTTTGTTCATGCAGTAAACTATCAATCTCTAAAGCATTCAATGCTCTATTATAAATTCTTATATCATCCATTGATCCGGTAAAATACCCTGAGTATGGATTGGTGTATCCCCCGAAATAAAGATCAGCTGTATCGGATAGCGTTCCTGCAATGCTTCCGGAATCGGATGGAAGAATTCCATTTATGTATAAATAGGAACGGCTAATTCCTCCTTTATAAACTCCCGAAATATGATTCCAATTAACCGTATCGTTGAATATTAACTTTGTCTTTACGAGTACAGCTAATTAGGGGGCTAAGACAGCCAACTAAAATGTTGGCATATTTTTTCGATAAAGTCAAATGGATTACCACCGCCCCTTATGTGAAGCATTATAATATCAATTATTTTTCCATCCCCGATGCTGAGCTCTATTGAACATTCTCCGTTATAATAGATTCCCCATGATTTGTCTGAAAAGTCTATGTCTGGTTGAATATTAAAAGTTCTTCAATTATGGTGTCTATGTCACCAATAGGGTCCGGCCGTACGTTTTTGTCGGCTAGATCAATTTTATTTTTAAATATTACAACGTCCCAACTCATAAATTATTTTTGTTCATTGGCAATTCTGACTAACGTTTTTTATAGTATTGTTTTTCAGGTATTTGCAAAACCGAAGTCACAGACAGCCTTATTCGTTGGATTAGAAGATGTCGAAGATTTGATTTAAGATTTAAAAGAAGTGTTTGCATTGGCAAAAGAGAAGATTAATCAATTGGAAGAAGGTTTAATTTTATTTTCTTTAAAAGCTGGGGCAATTTACTGTTCTGAATTTCTTTCTGGCACGTCCGTTGTAGTAACCATAGTCTGAGTCTATTTCAATGGTAAAAATCAGTTCTTTATCTTCAGTCTGTCCTGGCTTAAGATCAATTATCCAACTAATCTCTCCCGTCTCATGGATTAAGTTTCCGCTCGAGGTTTTCTCTATTTTCACCTCCGCCGATTTGGTTTGCGAAATTGGAACCTGATCAACTAGTTCAAATCGTATTGGGAATGAGTTATTGTTTTTTAATTTAAATTGGTATGCAAGTGTGGTTTTTTGTTTTTTCCCTATGTTGGCTATTTTGAAATATTTTTGGTCGGCGATTTCCGTCCGCTTCATGAATACGCTATTGTCTTTTCCAATGGGTAGAACAAGTGTATCTTTTGACTCGCTGAATTTAATGATTGACTTACCAACATCATTACCGCTAAATGTAATATTTGCGATACCATCAACAAAGCCTAATGTATCCCAGCCTGTAACTTCCGCCACCAAATAAACTTCATTGTCCATGGTTGGGAAGCCATAATAATAATTGGCAGGGAGATTTACTGTCTGAATTGTAAATGTAAAAACCGTACTGTTCGACTGGATTGAATACTTGTCTTTCAACGTTCTCAATTTTAGGAATGAGGGAATACTGATTTCCTGGTACTCAAAGCCGTAAGTTGTGAAATCGCCAATTGGTTTTTTAAATCTGCCCTCCTTTTTACAAATTTGATCCGGGCATCAAAGAAAATAAAAATCAAAGCAACAATACCAACAAGGTATATAAGCCAAAACCACCATTTCTGCCAATATGGACTGTCAACCAGAATAATTATGATTACGGTATTACTTGCGATTTTATTTTCATTTACTGCTCTTATTTCAAGTTGATAAGACCCTACAGGTAACCTAGTGAAATAAATAGAAGGATTGTTTGCACTTATTTCTACCCAATTAGTATCTAAACCATACAATCTATATTGATAGGTAAATGTCCCCTTGCTTCTAAAAGATGTTGAAATAAATTGAACCCTAATATTTCTGGCTGAATAACCAAGACCAATCTCCTGGTTAAAGTCGAATAATTTATCTTCTACTGTAAACGATTCTATTTTTAAATTGGGAGAAACCGGGTTGACGGATGTCATATTGGTTGGAAAAAAAACCAGACCTTTATTTGTAGCAAGGTAAACTCTTGAATCCGCTATTTCAAGGTTGTTGATCTCTTTTGTAAATACAGAATTATACTCCCCAAACTTTTTTACTATGTTCCCTTTATAGTCGACCGAATACAAATATGCACCTGTTGTAAAATAAACCTGATCTCTAAATGCTTTAATATGTCTAACATCATTTGCATCCAATATATTTGATGTATTATAAATATATTTAAGTGCATCACTCTCATACCCGTAAACTCCGTCAGAGATTGTTGCAATCCATAAAATCCCATTATAAAACTCAACCTCATTCGCATAGATTTTTTTGCCTGATCTTGTTACCTCCTTCCAATCACTTTGTGAATCAAAAGAAAACACACCATTACTTAAAGCAAAATAAAAAATATGGGAAAGAGAATCATAGGTCATTGATTTACCGCCTTCATTTTTTATGATTGTAAAGTCAGATGGCTTGACTGAGGTTAATTCATTCATTGATTGTTTTGCTATGAGCTGAGGCAACATCATAAACAAGGTGTCACCAACTAATTCAAAGTCCCTTACGGTGGAAATGGGAGGATAGAAATATCTTTGGGTACTGTTTTGAATAATACAAAGATTTCCTCTTGAAATGATTGTATATTTTTTATTTGAGAAGATTCTTTTTACGGCATGAAAAACTTTTGATTTATCAGCATACAATTGTTTTAAATGCATATTCTCTTCATCGTACTCGTAAACTTCACCAGTATATAATCCGATTAGTTTTTTATTCTCATTTTATCTGATGAATCGAGGTAACACCCTTTATCCGTTAAAATACTATTTGATGGGTGAATGCTGATCACTTCCATGTTAGGGACTACCATTATTCCTTCCTGAAGGGAGGTAAACCAATACATCCCCTCTCTATCCTTTATCATCGAACTTACCTTTATATCCGGAAACAACTTAAACATAGGTCCGCCATCCTGCGATTTAGCGTTTAACATGAAAACCCCTTGAGTAGAGGTACACCAGAGATGATCATTGTCATAGTAGATAGAGTAAATATTGGTTGCTTCATCCTGTCTTCCCAAATCAATATACTCTGATAAGCCGGTAGCATCAATTTTAAAGACCTTATATCTTTTCTCGGCAGGAAATGTTATCTCTATTAAGGCTAAAAGATCATCCTTTGCATTTATAATTGAAGTATTTCTGGTTTCAATTCCAGCACCAGCTGACTGAGAAATACATTGCATATTTTTTAGACTCATATCGAATTTAAAAAGCCGGAGGTCGGTTAGTATTATATAAATGGGATTTTTATGGTACTGTAAATTATTGATCTCGCCTGAACTGATCCCTAAAGGATATAAAGCAAGGCTGTCTCCATCTTGATTGTATTGGATAATATTTCTTTCGTTATATACCCATACGTTGCATAAATCATCAAGGGCAAACTGAGGTTCTGAAGCAAGGGATGTTTTTTTCGCATAAATAATCATTAGCGAATCACCACTCACTCTATAAACTTGTCCGTAGAAATTTTTACACCAGATTCTATCTTGATTATCAAATTTTAGAAAGGAGATACTGTTCCCATTTTGTTGAGAGTTTACATATTGCTTAAACTTAAATCTGTCATATCTGAATAATCCTGCATCGCAACCAATCCAAATGAATCCAAATTTGTCCTGAACTACTTTGTAAATTTCGTTTGAAGGAAGGTCGTCCTCATCATTTAGTTGATAAAAAACAGAATGCTGAGCATACATACCTACTATAGCTGTTATAAGAATTGAAAACAGCAGAAAATATTTTCTGATCAGGTTAGGATGTAACATTTGTACAAAGATTGTAATAAAATCAAAAACGCAATATTATTCGATGCCTTCCAGCAGCTCCTCAAACTCTGCTTTCGCCTTCTGATCCTTCTTGAGAATAGCTTTCTCAATTCCTTTTTCAATGTAGGTACGGGCTACATCAACTATATCGATTTCAATAAAGACCAGCCCCAATTGATAATAAGAAGCAATATAATTTTCATCTAATGAGAGTACTTTTTGAAAGGCAGCCATCGCATCTTGATAATGCTGCTTTTTTACCAACTCTAAACCCAAAGCATAGTGCAAAAAGGGATCAGTGGGTTCATCCACAATCATCTCACGGATATGATCAATCCGTTCCACTAGAGAAATTTCTTTAAAAAGAATCGCATTATGCCCGATTTCTTAGGCGAGTAAGGTCCATATCTTAAAAATGGATCCAACAGATGAGGCATTCGGTGCATGACAGATTTACGATGAGAAAAAGTATCGAAACTTGATTTGCCATGATATCCTCCTATTCCACTTTGCCCAACTCCTCCAAAAGGCATATTACTTGAACTGATATGTAATACAGTGTCGTTTACACATGCACCACCTGATGAAACCGAAGTAAGAAATTTCTCACGAAGCTTTCCGCTCTTTGAAAATATATAAGAAGCCAAAGGCTTTTCTCTTTCGTTTATGAACTCAATTACTTCATCAATCTCCTTAAAAGTAAATATTGGCAAAATCGGACCAAAGATTTCATCCGTCATTACCTTACTATCTTTTGGTGGATTAAAAATGATAGTTGGTTCAATCATTCGTTTAGCATCATCAAATTTCCCACCTGAAACAATTTCACCGTTGTTTAAATATCCTTTTAATCGATCGTATTGACGTTGATTGATAATCTTACAATAATCAGGATGATCCATTGGAGATTCACCATAACTGTTTTTTATGCTCTCTTTTAATGATTCGATAAATTTATCCTTGATAGATTCATGAACAAAAACATAATCCGGTGCAATACAGGTTTGACCGCTATTAATTGTTTTTCCCCAGCTAATTCTTTTTGCTGCCAAGGCAACATTCACAGTTTTATCAACCACACAAGGACTTTTTCCACCTAATTCTAATGTAACTGGCGTTAGGTGCTTTGCTGCTTCCTGATAAATGATTCTACCAATTTCAGTTCCTCCCGTAAAGAAAATATAATCCCATCTTGATTTTAAAATTTCCTGAGTAATTTCTGCATCACCCTGCACAACATGAATATATCCTTCCTCAAAATTATTATTGATCAACTCCTGCATCATTTGAGATGTGTGAACTGAATGTTCTGATGGTTTTACCAAAACACAATTTCCTGCACTCATTGCACCAATTAAAGGTGAAATGGTTAACAGAAATGGATAGTTCCAAGGAGAAATAAGCAAAACATTTCCATAGGCTTCTTTATAGATTTTACTGTTTCCCGGTAAATGGAATAAAGAGGTTTCCACTTCTTCGGGCTCGGCCCATTCTTTAATGTGTTTTAGAATATGGCTTGCATCAGCAAACGAAGGACCAATCTCAATTGATAATGATTCGAAATCAGCTTTATTCAGATCTTTCTTCAAAGCATCACAAATCTTCTGTTCATTTTTTTCAATGAGATCAACCAGTTTTTTAATTTGTTTGATCCTCCAGTTTACATCTTTTGTAACTCCAGATTTAAAAAAGGCACGCTGTTTTTCAACTATGGCACTGATGCTAACTTGAGTGGTTAAAGTTTCCATTGAAATGAAATTTTGGTTTGTGATTGGGAAGAAGAGACAGTCCATTTTATAACGTGAAGGTACATGATAACTATAAAAGTCAAAATATTTGAAATAGGTAAATTCATACTAATACCTCAATCCTATTTTTTTATAAATAAAATGCATTAACCAGGCTGGGCCAATCATTAAGAATTGAAGGTCTTTTAAGAAGGAAGGCTTCTTCCCTTCTACTCCATGTCCAATGAACTGACCTGTCCAAGCCAAAACAAAAAACAATATAGAAACGATGAACAAATACAATCTGCCCGATGCAAATAAAAATTCGTTACCCAACACTACAACAGTTCCAAATACGATAAACCCAAGTGTAAGAGAAAAACTAAGCGTGATGTAATAACCCAAAGCAAAAACAAGAAGAATGGAAGCCCAACTTAGATATGGAACTGTATCAAAAAAAGCTGGAGTGGGAATCGATCTTACCAATCCGAAAATGCTAAAGAAAATAATGGGTACACAAATCCAGTGAATGGCTTTGTTCATCTTGTCTTTATGACTCGAACCATATTCTTCTAATAGCAAATCTATCTTTCGACCTGAGGCAATTGGCGCTGACATATCCAAAACTTTAAATTTTCATAAAATTAAGAATTTTAGTATTCATTATTCAGCATGCATACTATTTTTGTTAGATTCAGTAACATTATTTAATTAACCATCTTAATCCCCATTTCAAAATCATGAAAAAGGCCTGTATCGCTGTTTTCTTTTTATTAGCTTTTACTCAACTCAATGCTCAGTATGTACTTCAGGAAGAAATTCTTATCCGCAAGGATTCAATAACCATCGTTCGTGATAATTTTGGTGTGCCCCATGTTTATGGCCCTACAGATGAAGAAGCCATTTATGGTTTAATGTATGCCATGTGTGAAGATGATTTTAAATCTATGCAGGAAGCATTGTTCTTGTCAAAATGCAGAAATGGTGAATATAAAGGAGTAGAAGGAGCCACTACAGATTATATTGTTCAGTTTCTAAGGATTCCGCAAACAGTAAAAGAAAAATATGACAGTGCTTTTTCTCCAAAATTCAAAAGAATTTTAAAGGCTGCCTGCATGTCGGTAAACAGATATGCAGAATTTCATTCAGAGGAAATCCTTCTCAAAAAAGTATTTCCTCTGAATGAATACGATTATGCGGCAGGATATATTTTAGGTACTTGTTTTATGTCGGCCATACAGGAAACCTTACCAAAAATGTTTGAAGATAAGTTGCCTCCTTTAGACGCTTCAAAACTGCCAACCGGATCAAATGGAATCGCCATTCATAAATCAAAAACAAATGATGGATATAATTATCTAGATATTAATTCACATCAACCATTGGAAGGTCCGTATTCGTGGTACGAATGTCATGTGGAAAGCAACGAAGGTTTACATATGATGGGTGCAGCATTGGTTGGCGCTATTACTCCTAACATTGGCACCAATGGAAATATAGGGTGGACGCATACCATTAACTACAATGATTATTACGATGTTTTTAAACTCACCATGCATCCAACAAAAAAAGACTATTATAAATTTGATGGTGAATGGAAAAAACTTGAAAAAGAAAAGGTAAAACTCAATGTAAAGATCAAAGGTCTTGGTAAATTATCCGTTGGCAAAAATGCGTATTGGAGTGTGTATGGTCCAACTGTAAAGGTAAAATCGGGCGTTTATGCCATTCGTGGTCTACCCTATCAAACGCTTGGAAGTGCCGAGCAATGGTATGATATGTGCAAGGCGCAAAATTTTCATGAGTTCTATCAGATTCTTGAACAACAGCAAATCCCTTGTTTAAATATTGCTTATGCTGATAAGTTTGATACCATATTTTTTCTTTCCAACGGATTGTACCCTGCAGGCAGAGACCCTCAATACAATTGGAAAAATGTAGTACCCGGTGATACTTCTATTACACTTTGGGATTTAAACGATGTGGTACCCATTAAAGAAATTCCACAACATATTAATCCAAGCTGCGGTTATATATACACCGTTAATCAATCTCCTTTTTTAACTACAAAAGGAGAATGTAATTTAAATCCGAACGATTATAATCCAACCATTGGCTATCAAACAAGGCCGTTTAACAGAAGTGCCAGACTAGGTCAGCTAATGGATACAATCAAAATTTTTGATTGGACCACTTTTAAAAAGATCAAGTACGACAAGATCATGATCGATACTGTTCCCTTTGTTGCATTGGTTGAAAAATTCTATCAGATAGATACGATAAAAAATCCAGATCTTGCCTTACCTGTGAGGATTTTAAAATGCTCAAAAAGATGCGGTGAAATTTCGGATACCACTACAGCATTGTTTTTATTGGCATTTATGGATCTTTCCCATAAAATTAAATTCGATATCGAATTTAAACCGCATAGCATGGAAATCCCAATTGAATCCTATGTAAAATCCTTGCGAAAAGCAAAAAAGCATTTGATGAAACATTATGGAACTTTATATGTTCCGTTGGGGAAAATTCAACGTTTGCGCCGTGGCACCAAAGATTTGCCATTGTTTGGATTGCCTGATGTACTTACGCCTATGTATAGCAGTCTGAGAAAAGATGGAACATTAAAACCAGATGGTGGCGAATGTTATGTAATGTTATTGAAGATTTCCAACAAGGGTGTATATATGGAAACCATCCAGGTATTCGGACAAAGTAATAAACCAGATAGCAAACATTATACCGATCAAATGGAAATGTTTGTGAATAACCAAACCAAGATAATGACGTTTGATAAAGATTCAATTCGTGTAAATGCGGAGAGTATAACTCATCCGGAATAGGGTTTTTTTTTGGCGGCTTTGCCCGTGATATGCTGTATCTTTTTTGATTAATATAGATTTCGTCAATTTGAAGAGACGTGTTATAGCACGCCTACTATTCATCTTGATTTAGATTACTCGTCAATGTAAAAAAGGATGCCGCTACACCCGGGGCCGCTTACTTCCCTAATTTAGATTCTTCCCATTTCTTCGGATTTTTATACGAAGGACAAAAATTTGCTAACTCACATTTATCACAATTGGGAGTTCTGGCGGTACAAACATATCGACCGTGAAGAATGAGCCAATGATGTGCAATATGTAATTCTTCTTCGGGAATATTTTTTACCAGTTCTATTTCAACTGCCAATGGAGTTTTTGCATTCATAGGAACCAAGCCCAATCTTTTTGAAACACGGAACACATGTGTATCAACTGCCATAGCCGCTTTCTCAAAAACAACACTGGTAACTACGTTTGCCGTTTTTCTTCCTACACCAGGTAATTTAATGAGATCTTTTTCATCCGAAGGAACTTGTCCACCAAAATCATTCATCAGCATATTAGCCATGCTCACTAAATGTTTGGCTTTGTTATTCGGATAAGAAATGCTTTTTATATATTCAAAAACTTCTTCGGGAGAAGCTGCTGCCAGACTCTGTGGATCCGGAAATCTTTTAAATAAAGCCGGAGTGGTGAGGTTTACACGTTTATCGGTGCATTGAGCAGAAAGAACAACGGCAACTATCAATTCATACGGATCGGTATATTGCAGCTCCGTTTCGGCTACTGGCATATTCTGCCTGAAGTAATTCAATATACTTTCATACCTGTCGGTCTTTTTCATTGGGATAAATGTAGTATTTTCGTTAATCAATAGAAACAAAGAAAAAATGAAAATAAATAAAACGATCATCGCTTTACTAGCAACTGTTCTTATATTTTCTTATGGAAATAAGGTATACTCGCAGGAAATAAAAATAGGGAACCAAACATGGTCAACAAAAAACTTAGATGTAAGCACTTTTAGAAATGGTGATACAATACCAGAAGCAAAAATAGCAACAGAATGGGAGAAAGCAGGCGATGAAGGGAAACCAGCTTGGTGCTATTACGATAATGATCCTGCAAACGGAAAAAAATATGGCAAAATGTATAACTGGTATGCCGTTAGTGATCTCAGAGGCCTAGCTCCAAGTGGCTGGCACGTCCCAAGTAATGAAGAATGGACGACAATTATTGATTTTTTAGGAGGCGAAGAATTAGCTTGTACAAAAATGAAAAGTGCCAGTGGTTGGGAAGACTTTGAAGGTAAAAAAAGCAATGGTAATAATACAAGTGGATTTGCAGGTATGCCCGGTGGTTATCGTTATCTCTTTCATGGGACGTTTAACAACCTAGGTAGTTCCGGTAGTTGGTGGAGCTCCACATCGGGAGAATCTTCCGACGCCTGGTATATTGGCCTGCACAATGACGAAACCAAAGTGATGAGGTTTAAATATAGTTGGATTTATGGATATTCTGTTCGATGTGTTAAAGATTGAGTCTTTTAGATGTCAAAAGGCGTTTTAATTTAAAAATAGAATTTGGTTTACATAAGAGCTAATAGATAAACGACAAACGAATGTACATCCCTTCATATTACAAACAAGAAAATAAAGACGTTCTGCTCAAATACATGAGAGAATTCCCTTTTGGTATTTTAGTTACTGCCCAAGAAAATAAACCCTGGGCTACTCATATTCCATTTGTAGTAGAGGAGGAAAACAATTCGTTTGTATTGTACACGCATATATCGACGATGAATCCGCAGAATAAACAACTTCAAAATTCAAAGGTGCTGGCGATATTCCGTGAACCACATGCCTATATTTCACCTAGTTTATACAATAGTGAAAAAAAATATCCAAGAAATACCTGATTGATCTGCCCAAAGGAATTACCGGTTTTAAAATGTGATAGATGAGTTTTACGGGAAGGAAAAACTGAGTCAGAACGAGCTAGAAGAGGGAAAAGAAAAAATTGCTAAACATTTAACCATATCTAAGGATCAACTTACCAAAAAACTGGGGACAAGATGTTGAAAAAGGGACATAATTAAACTGGTTTAGATAAGGTATAAGGCTATCTTTGTATAAATTGAAGTCTATGAAACGCCTTTTAGTTATACCATTCCTTATTGGAAGTTCCCTTTTTGCTCAAAATGTTGCCATTAATGACGATGGAGCCGTTGGAAATTCACATTCGATTCTTGATGTGGATGTATCTACCAATGATAAAGGTGTAATTATTCCTCGTTTGAGCACAGCCCAAAGAACGGGTATTACAGGTTTGGGTGTTACCGATGAAGGATTAACCGTGTATGATGAAACTCTGAATAGTTTTTGGTTTTGGGATGGTACCCAATGGGTTCAATTACAAAATGCAGGAGGTGCCGCTGGTTGGCTAATAACAGGAAATACAGGAACTGCTCCTGCAACCAATTTTGTTGGAACAACAGACAACGTTGATTTTGTTACTAGAACAAATAATACAGAAAAAGTGAGAGTTACTGCGGCTGGATTTGTAGGAATTGGAATTCCGGGCCCTACCCAAAAACTTGATGTGCAAGGTGGAAATGGAAGAATAAATAACGTTTTTATTGGGGATGTTGGGCACGGTGCCAGTTGGGGCGGTTTAAGTCACTCCACTCAAGCAAATACCACAGGTTATGGAATATTGATGTCGAGCGATGGAAACTATACACTCATTAATAAATTAAATACGGGAACAGGTTATATTGGTTTTAGAATGTCAAATACTGATGTAGCAGTGATTAATGGTTTAGGTAACATGGGGATTGGAACTACAACTCCACAAACATATACCAGATTGCAAGTTGTAGGAGGATCTATTATGCCACAATCTGGTAACACAAACGCAACGGGGATTTATTTTACACCAAACGTGGGTGGTGGTGGTGGCGACGAAGCTTATATTCGTCATTATGCTGAAGCAGGAGAAAATACCAAACTGGTGATAGCCAACTTAAACGACAATGACGACGATATCTCATTTAGAACCGGATTACCTGCTGGTGGTTATGATCGCTTAAATGTTGGAGGTTTAGGAACCATCAACATAGCACGAAGTGTAATTTTCGATTGCAATGATTGTGGAAGCACAACAGCTTATGACCTTACGGATGGAACTGGCGGAAATTACGGTGACCTTGTGATTCAGGGAAGAGTTTTATCTACCAATAGTAATTTGCATTTATCACCTCCAGGTGGGAACAAAGTAATTATCAATTCCTCCTATCGTTCTGCTGGTGGTGGAACAGGCACAACAGGTTTAGATATTGAAGATGGTGGAATTAGAATGAGAAAAAACTATATGTATCTCCAGAGGTACTTCTATACAACATCTTCAAGCGGATATGATAATGGAGCCACTTATGGCCTTGGGAGCTGGGATTTTTGTGCTTTAGCTCATGTTGGATTTAAAAACAACGCCAGTACCACCGATGAGGATGACGATGTGCAATGTGCTGTTTATCCAAATGGTGCCGGTGCAGGAGAACAAACCAATTACGATTACTATTATACAGAACAGTTTAATTCCAAACGCTACTGGAATATGTATATGGAAGCGTATGAGGATACCAATGGTGTTACTTGCGCTGCATCATGTATGAATTTCGAATAATTCCTTCATGCATCGATTTTTAGGATTTTTGTTAGGTGCTTGTTTCACTTCTGTAGGTTTTTCACAAAGTCCCGTAGTAATCAAGCAAGCGGAGTTATTCCCCAAGGATCAAACCATTGAAATTTACTCCTATTTTAACGGAAACCAAAAACTTCTTAAATCCATCAAGTTGGTTAGCAAAGATTCCGTAGTAATTACTGAATTTAAAAACCCAGGACTCTATTTTATAGGAATGAAGGGTTTTAAAACCAAAGCCGAATTTATTTACAACCCGAAAGAAAATATCTGCCTTGAACTTATTCCTGATCTTGCAAATGGGGGCATATCTATTGAAAGATCAAAAGATAATATTTGCTACAACGATCTTTTGAAAATCAATACCGTGTACGATCATTTTCTTGATTCTATTCAAACCAACCGAAGAGATATTCATTATACCACAGAGGATTTTTACGGACGTTGTTTTTTTCTAGATTCCTTATACGAAACAGTCGCCAATGAGAAAAATGGAAGGCTTACTTATTTACAATATTCCTATCCTGAAACCTACACCTCAGAAGTACTTGTCCCTTTATGTTTAATTCCTGTTGCAACGATGCAGGAAAAACCCAAGTATCAAACACCTGATGCATTTCAGAGTAAATTTTTCTTTAAATACATAAAAGCCGATTCCCGCATTTTATATCACTATGCTTTGGATGATAAATTACTGCAATTGATCTCTAAATATACTTATCCTACAACTGAAGGAATTAAAAAGTCTATAGACTATATTAATGAGACCTTTAAGTCCGACACAGCTATTACCTCTTATGTCTCTAATTTTTTAATAAAGACTTTTTTGGAAGCAAAATCACCTGATTTGGCATTGTATATAATGAGCAATTCTTCCGAAGGATGTAGTTTTGATTTGGGTGAAAAACAATCGGAATATTTATCCAATTATACACATGTTCAACTAGGCGCCCAGGTAGATGATATTATTTTGAATGATGTAACCGGGACTCCGATTTCATTGAGTAATACCTGCAAAAAGACGGAGATAAATATTCTTATTTTCTGGACCACCTGGTGCGTCCATTGTAAAAAAGTATTACCAGAATTAAAAGACTTTCTCGCTTCTTATAAAGGCAAAGTAAATGTGTTTGCCGTTTCATTAGATGAAAGCAAAGAGGACTGGACAAACTTCGTTACTAAAAATGAATTAACCTCATGGGTTCACGTTTCTGAATTAAAGAAGATAGAAAAATCTACTTTGGCTCCACGTTTTATGGTAACCCATACCCCAACTATTTATTTATTGGACAAGGAAAGAAAAATTCTTGCAAAAAACCTCAACAAGGATCAATTGATTGTGGAGTTACAATCAAGATTGAAATAATAAGGGCCAAACCTTGATTAAAAACACAATAAGAATACAATAAGAATACAATAGAACACGAATGCGACGGATTTTTACAGATAAAATCTGTAATATAAATATCCCATTTTTAAATACTGTAATAGTAAATGAAAAACAACCTCTCTAACATAAAAGAACTTCTTGATCTTAAATTCAAACAATTCAATAATCCTGATTTTATTGAGACAGATCCAATTTCTATTCCACATTTGTTTACCAAGAAAGAAGACATTGAAATTGCTGGATTCTTTGCAGCTACCATTGCCTGGGGGCAACGCATCACCATTTTAAAAAATGCACGTCTACTCATGCAATACATGGAGGATGAACCTCACGATTTTATTTTGAATGCAAAAAAAGAAGATCTCAAACGTTTCAAGAAATTTGTCCATCGTACTTTTAACGGAGAGGATGCTATCTTCTTTGTAAAAGCTTTACAGGAAATTTATAAGAACAACAGTGGTCTTGAAAATGTAATGAGTAAGTATCCCGAAGATTTAGGAAAAACCATTTCACATTTTAGAAAAACATTTTTAGAAACTGGAAAAACGGATCGTACCCATAAACATGTTTCTGATCCTTTAAAAAATTCGTCCTCCAAAAGAATCTGTATGTTCTTAAGATGGATGGTAAGAAAAGACAAAGCAGGTGTTGACTTTGGGATTTGGAAAACAATTAAACCATCACAGTTATATACTCCATTAGATTTACACTCGGGAGCCACGGCAAGAAAATTAGGATTACTTACCCGAAAGCAAGATAATTGGAAAGCCGTAACAGAACTTACGCATGAATTGAGAAAGTTTGATAAGAATGATCCAGTGAAATACGATTTTGCTTTGTACGGATTGGGGATATTTGAGAAGTTTTAGAAGTGGAAAACAAAAGGTTTCCCACAGATCCCACATATCTTTTCTCGTTTGTCGCTGTTGTCTATTGACATTGCGTACCTGACGGCTTAGAAACCTCACTAATGTGCCTCGCAGGCCATGACGCTTGTGATCATGATCCCGATCGAAGCATCGGGACTCGGCGGGAAAGAAAGAGAATTCTTAGTATGGGATTGATATTTTAATTTTTGTGTACCAAACGAGAAACCATCCGTAATTCCAATATCGCTAAACAAGCGATAACTACAATTTCCAGAATAAAATAGATGAATCCGAAAATGGTAAGTTTGGGAAACAGGTAAATCGTTAACCCTAATGATAAACAACAATATAAAAGATTAATTATTCCAATTGTTTTGAGGTAGGCTTTCCAGTTTTTTGGCTTTACCGAAAAGCTTGTAAATGAATAGATGAAAAAAAAAGAACCTACAAAACTAAGTTTATAAAGCACTTCTTTTGGGATTCCAAACGTTCTTTCAAACATTGCCAGAACCAAAAAAAAGTAATAGAAACCAACGCACCTAAGCTGTCGAGGAAAAAGAGTTTATATGGATTGAGATTTTTCAGAGGTAAAGACTTGTGTAAATCTAGCAGTAATTATCCAAAATGTTAGCTACAAATCGACACCAATTAACCCGTCCTCCGTCGCGGCGGAGGACGCTATTGGAAGTCTTCCTTTTAGATTGCCATTAAGAAGGCAGGCAGTCTCAAGTGATTGCAAAAAAAATCCCACATTATTTCCAGGATTTTTTTTGAAGTGATTAAAATTTTAGTTCTTAAGCAGATGATATTCTTTGTTCCCACTATCTTCCGAAACTTTTGAAGAATTTGGGTTAATTTCTATAATATGAAAATAACGAACGTTGCTATCTACTTGATTAGTTAGTTTCAAATCGTCTCCGTTGTTAATAAGCTCCCATGGGCCTCCTTTAGTAACGTCAATACCCAAAGCGGTATACGTTTCAAGGTAGGTTCCTGAAATGTTAAACGTTAGCAGGTAGTTTACAAAAACACTTTTGAACAAAGTTGTCTGGTCGTTTCCGTTTTCATAATAGCTGTCAATTTTCCAAGTTCCAATCATATTATATTCTTCCACCTGCTGTTTACAGGAAGTAATTGTTAGAGCGGTAATCGCGGCGAAAAGAAAAAATATTTTTTTCATAATGTGTTTATTAGATTAAAGTGTAACAGAATTATTACAGCACAAAGGTGAGGGCATAACAAGCTAAAAAGCTACATATTTATTGAATTAAGTTATATTATTTACTCTTTCTCAATTGGTACATCTGTTATTGGATGGTAAAATGTTTTGGTAATCTAAAAGCAGCCGTTGGTGATCCTGACGTTTCACTTCGATTCTCTCAGGACAAGTGCTGATGCTTCGATCAGTATAAAAGTGGCATCCTTTTTTGATTTTTTGCTAAACAAAAGATTCGAGGACGTCATTTTCTTTCCCAACGGGAAAGGTGGACGACGTAGGCGGTAGGATAGGGTTTAGAATATAAAACCTCTCCGGCCCGACTCGCGTCGGTCCACCTCTCCTAAAGGAGAGAAATTACTGTTCCAAAAAAAATGCAGTAGCCAAAAAACGATACAGGGGAACACCGGATGGCACATGCTTACCGAAGCGTGTCTTGTCCTGAAATAGGTTTACACTAAAACGTGTAAAAATGGAACTAAAAAGACAGCGAAAACCCGGTAAATTCTTTACCGAAGCAGAAAAGCATCA
>Ga0209181_10000941_pt1 | contig 52420 bp, 29 predicted proteins | sample MAT05_FD_187208 | JGI IMG/M metagenome (GOLD analysis project Ga0209181, IMG submission 187208) | Freshwater microbial communities from Lake Fryxell liftoff mats and glacier meltwater in Antarctica - MAT-05 (SPAdes) (version 2) | ecosystem: Environmental > Aquatic > Freshwater > Ice > Liftoff... | reverse complement strand
TGAGAGGTGAGAGGTGAGAGGTGAGAGGTGAGAGGTGAGAGGTGAGAGGTGAGAGGTGAGAGGTGAGAGGTGAGAGGTGAGTAGACAAGTGAGTGGTGAGTGAGTGGTGAGTGAGTGGTGAGTAGTGAGTTGTTGTCAATAATGATAAGTGAGTGAAAAAGACAATAGTGAATGGTGAAGTCAATAGTGAGCGGTAGAACCTAAACGATCAATAACGCGTGGTAGAACGTGAATACTCAGCGGGGAATTGTAGATTGCCCGCCACATTGGGCCAGCGGCCCAACACGTTGGTAGCCAAAACAACACGATGCAAATTTTTGCGCTCCGTAGGTGCGCCACGTAGCTATGTTCGCGGGTAAGGTAATATTGTGAGTAAATGATAAGTTGTCAATAGTGAATAGTAAGCTGTGAGTTGTCAGTATTAAGTAGTGAATGGCACAAGTGAATAGTCAATCGTCAATAGTGAATGGTGAATACTTAATCGTCAATAGTGAGTAGGCAGTGGTGAATAGTGAATAGTCAATAGTAAGTGGTAGAGCGTGAATACTCAGCGGGGAATTGTAGATTGCCCGCCACATTGGGCCAGCGGCCCAACACGTTAGTAGCCAAAACAACACGATGTAAATTTTTGCGCTCCGTAGGTGCGCCAGTTAGCTATGTTCGCGGGTAAGGTAGCGATGAGGGTAAATGTTGAGTTGTCAATAGTGAGTTGTAAGTTGTCAGTAGTGAGTAGTGACTTATTAGTAGTGAGTCGTAATTAGCCTCCAACGAAATATAAATCAGTATGATATTTTATTTTTAAGCTATTTATCATTATTTTCCCTATTCCCCTATTTAACCCCAACTCATTTTTTTAATTTTTAATTTTTAATTAAAAAAACCCGCCCCACTTGCATGAGACGGGTAAACCAAACCATCATGAAACCAAAAAGGTTGGATTGATATTTTATTGTAGGTCGTTAATTGCGTATTGGTATTCCATTTGTGGCTGCGTAGGATACACACCACTTACAATGGCACTGTTGCCAGCGCTTTTAATAGCTGCCTTTAACTCATCTACCGTAGTCACTTTTGTATTGTTAATCCTGGTAATAATAAAACCTTCCTTAATACGGGTTTGTTGGGTAAATATGCCATCGCCAAGGGTTTTAACTGCAACACCTTGCGGGGTTTTTAAGCTGGCGGCTTTATCCCTATCCACATCTTCAAAGGTGGCACCTAACTGCTCAATCACCTGCTCCTTCATACTTTCGTAATTACCAACATCGCCTTTTAGGGTGGCATTACCCGTTTGCTCGTTACCATTGCGGCTATAGGTAAGCGCTATTTTATCTTTAGGGCGCAGGGTAGCAATCTTTTCGGCCATTTCGGTACCGGTGTTTACCCGTGCACCGTTTACCTTAGTTATAAAGTCGCCTTTTTTAATACCTGCTGCTTCGGCTGCACTACCCTTTGCCACATCCAAAATATACACGCCGTCACCATCGGGTATGTTGTTCTTTTTACGGTCGTCGCTGCTCATTTGTTCGCTGCCATACATTACGCCCAGGTAAGCACGCTGCGTACTGCCAAATTTTATAATGTCGGTCACAACCTTTTTTACAAGGTTGCTGGGTATGGCATAAGCATAGCCTGCATACGATCCTGTTGGGCTGGCAATAGCACTATTAATGCCAATTATGTCGCCATTGGTATTTACCAAAGCACCACCGCTGTTACCGGGGTTAATGGCGGCGTCGGTTTGTATAAACGACTCAATAGGCGTTTTACTTTGGCGGCTGTTAATGCCAATGTTACGGGCTTTGGCACTAACAATACCCGAGGTTACTGTGGTTTCAAGGTTAAGCGGGTAACCAATAGCCAATACCCACTGGCCAAGATGCACTTCGTCGCTATTGGCAAACTGCAGGTAAGGCAGGTCTTTGGCCTCAATTTTTATAACAGCAAGGTCGCTGCTGGGGTCTTTACCCACCACAGTTGCCTTATAATCTTTTTTATTGCTCAGGGTAACCAACAGCTCATCAGCACCATCTACCACATGGTTATTGGTTACTATAAAGCCGTCGGCACTTACCAGCACGCCCGAGCCGGAGGCACGCTGTTCGGGCAACTGCTGCTGTCCGCCTCTGCCCCCAAATGGGTCTTCAAAACCATCGCCAAAAAACTCTCTAAAGGGGTTGTTACGCACATCGGGGCCCTGCTGCTGTACTACCTTTGATTTGGTAAGTGTTTTTACGTGAACTACACCTGGCGAAGCCTTAGTAGCTGCCATCTCAAAGTCAACAAAAGGCCCTTTAGCCGGTGCATCGGCGTACGAAGCAAACGAGGTGCCTGTACCTGGTTTGTCGCTCAAAAAGCTATTGCCTTGCTGGTGGTTTTGCCATGCTGCATATCCAAAAAATAAGGCCGACGTAGTAGCTGCACTTACCAGCATAATTGCAAGCGTTTGTTTAATTTTCATAATTGTAAACGGTTTTATGGTTTGTATAAATAATTCAAATACAACTTTACCATGCACTTCTGAAGCACTTCTGAAGAAAACCGTAAACATCGCGTTAAACTGCCACTGGCGCAAAATAAACGGGAGGCCATGGGATATTATGCAGGGTATAATTTTTTAGCAACCTTTATTTTAACCAGGAGCGCTGCTTTGTTTATTGATAAACATGCATGTTTACACTTCTTCTTATTATTGCACCATATTTTTACATCTTAATATGAATAAAGTATATATCGCAATCCTTTTTTGTTCATTAGCAACCATTTGTAAAGCGCAGGATACTACCCAGCTAATACCCCCGCCCGACACTTTGCCCATGGTTTTACCTAAAATAGATACACCGCTACGGATAGTTAACCTAAACCCGTTTTTTTCAGTACATGTAGACTCCGTAATTAGTTACCGCTTCCAGATAAACAAAAACCCCGATAGCTACTTTTGGTTTTTACGAAATGCACCGGTAGGCATTCGCATCAATAAAGACAATGGAACATTTTATTTTAAAGCCGACAAGGCCTTTTTTTTATCGGGCAAACTTAAGTACGATTATGACTATAAGGTGGTTATTGGGGTTCAAAACCTAAACGACCCCACCGAGCGTGTAGACACCAGTTTTACCGTTGTGTTTTTTAATACCGAAATAATTCAATCGCGGGTAAAGCCAACTGTTAGTGGCACCATTTATATTGACGAGGGCGAAACCCTGAGTTTTAAGATAATGTGCGAAATGGGCAGTTTCCCTATCGAAAATGTATTGACACTCACCAGCGGTCCTATTGGCACCTTTACTACCGTGCAACAGTGTGGAGAGGAGTTTAAATGGACCCCCACCTACGACTTTGTAAAAGAAACCGACTCGGCTAAAGTAAAAACAGTAAGCTTAAAATTTATCGGTAATACCAAGTTTAAATTGCAAGATACCGTTACCTTAAAAGTAGTGGTGCGCAACGCTCTTAACTACCCCATTGCCATGGAGCAATACAAATACCTGCTGCACGACCTTAACGCCTACATTCTTAAATTAAAATACACTTTTATACAGCTTGATAAAACCATTAAAAAAACCAAAAGCACCCGTACAGCTTTCGACCTTACTGCGGCCACCTCCGCATTAACCGGCACCGCGCTGGCCACCTCAAAAAACGAAGACACTAAACGAACCGGCCTTATTTTGCCCAGTGTAGGTTTGGTGTTAACCCCGCTTAAAGAGGCAAGTGCCCCTACCAAAAATGCTGAACAAAACCAGGCTACACTTCTTCGCTCATCCATTAAGCGATTGGTTTATGTATTACAGGACAATACCCTTGCGGGCGATAAGGACCCTGATCTTAACACTAAAACAAATAGATTAAAGGAAGAGTATAAACAAAGCCAGATGCAGCTAATTGACGTTCCCATTGAAGTAACCAACAGCATGACCGAAGAGGATTTGAATAAATACTTCAACAGCCTTAAAGTAAATAAAAAGTATCGCCTTAATAATAAAAAATAAATCAAGGCTTCTCATAGGTAAAATGCGGTGGAATGAAGTTTTTTTTTGGTGACCGGCAGTAGTCTTTTTAGTAAGCTTTTGTTGCGTCGCACTCGTGTACGGCATAAATTTTTAGCAGCAATAATAAACCCTCACAAATAGGTGCGAAGGTCTGATTTTTACATTTCAAAAACAGAAAACGGCTAATTGCTCCAAAGTAGCCTCCTGCTTACAGTAAAACTGAATTTAAACCTCCTAAACTCAATAGATTCCAATTATTAATTTAGTAACCGGGCGGCACCTGCTGAGCTTAAATAATCGTTGAAAATAATTTTTTTAACAAGGTGCTCATACCGCGCAAAAACAAAAAAAATTATGTAACCGCTACCGGGTAGGTAGTTTACCAAAGGCAAAACATAATAATAGACAAACAAAATTACAACCACCGGCACCTATCCGGTTAAACAAAAACATTGCCCAAATATAATCGGTAAATAAGCACCTTAAAACTTGCTCATATTGATTTTTTAAAAGCAATTAGCCAGTAACTTTAAAGCAACCAATTAAGGTTATTGTGCTCATGGGTTTTATCTCTCCATTACTTTCGGTATTGCCAAATGCTTACAAGGTGTTGTTAATTATTTTGGCAACTATCACTTTACCCTTGGTGTCAACTCATAGCCAGTCGTGCCCCCCAAATATTGATTTTGAAAATGGAACCTTTGATGGCTGGACGTGCTATGCAGGCGGTACCGCATCGGTAAACGATGCAAATGTTATAAGCCTTGGCCAACTTAATGGCCCTGCTGCTGACCGGCAAACCATTTATGGCCCTGGCAGTGGCCTTACAGACCCGTATGGTGGCTTTCCCGTTAATTGCCCCAATGGCAGCGGCTACTCCATAAAGCTGGGCAATAATTTTGGCGGGGGCCAGGCCGAAGGTGTTTCGTACGAATTTATCATTCCCGCCAATCAAAATACCTACTCACTCATTTACCACTATGCCGTAGTTTTTCAATCGCCCAACCACCGCCAAAGCGAGCAGCCACGTATGGAAATTGAGGTTATGAATATGACGGACAATGAACGTATAGAATGCGCCAGTTTTACTTTTATAGCACAGGGTAGCTCGTTGCCGGGCTTTATAACCTCAAGTTTAGTGGACTCAACAGCCGTACTATATAAAGATTGGTCGGCAGTCACGGTCGATTTGTCGGGCAATGCAGGTAAAACCATCCGGTTGTTTTTTAAAACCACCGACTGCACCTTCAGGCGGCATTTTGGGTATGCTTATATTGATGTGGACAGCGAGTGCAACGGAAGCTTTGTTGGCGCTACCTACTGCCCCGACGATACGCTGGTAAATATTACCGCCCCCTTTGGTTATCAAAGCTATACCTGGTTCGATAGTTCGCAAACCACGCAGTTGGGTACACAACAGGTACTAACCTTAACACCACCCCCACCATCGGGCACAACGCTGGCGGTTAAATTATCGCCCTACGACGGTTTTGGCTGTCCAAAAACGTTGTATGCAACCCTAAACGATACCTTAACCGTGGTAGCCCGTGCAGGCAACAATATATTGTCGTGCAACCAGGCCAAAGTACAAATAGGTGGCCCACCACGCCCCGGCTGGAAATATACCTGGCTGCCCGGTACACATCTTAGCAATGCTTCTATTGCCAATCCGCTGGCGTTTCCGTTACTTACCACCGCCTACGTGGTAAAAACCACCAATGCCGGGGGAGGCTGCAAAATTTTTGACACCGTAGTTGTTAAGGCCTCTATTATTGATACTGCGCTAAAAATAACCGGGCGGGCGGCCTGGTGTTTTGGCAAGGGCGATAGCGCCGTGCTTTCGGTTGCCCCAACTACAACCATACAGTGGTATAAAGACAACCAGCGTATACCGGGCGCAAACCTGCCTACATTACGTGCAAACAGTACAGGCGTTTATGTTGCGCAGCTTAGCAACAGCCTTGGTTGTACTATTTTAACCTTACAGCAACCCATTACAATCGACACTACTAAGCCAGGCATAACCTATCCGCTCACGTACGCCATTATCGACAGGCCACTTCAGCTTACTGCACGGCCAATAGGCGAAAAAGCTTTGTGGACCCCCGGCGCTAACCTTAGCGCCAATAACATTTTTAACCCCGTGTACAATGGCGCCAGCGAGCGGCAGTATCTTATAACAATTATTACCAAAGGTGGCTGCATTACGGTAGACACTCAATTGGTTAAGGCCATTAAGAATATTGAAATGTATGTACCCACGGCCTTTTCGCCCAATAACGATGGCCTTAACGATTATTTGCACCCAATAGTAAGGGGCGTAAAAGAAATTAAATATTTTAGGATATATAACAGGTGGGGCAACCTTTTGCACCAAAGCTATGAGCAACTACCGGGTTGGGATGGAATACTTAACGGTATAGCCCAACAAACACAAACCGTAATATGGACAATGGAATGTGTTGGATTAGACAGTAAGTTATACCAACAAAAAGGTACGAGCCTGTTATTGCGGTAATATGGCCAAAACAGCAACCTGTTGTGCTGCCTGTTTATCTATCGTAAACCGGTAGCTTCCCGATCCCGCTTCTAATACAACATAATTATCCTCGCGGCCTTTGTTAACCAGCCCCGGCCGCGAAACGTATAGCGCACCCCCCTCTTTAATATTGCCTTGGTTAGCGGTAGGCAGGTAAATATTGGCTGTGGTATTTGCAGGTATCTCAACTTCCATTACCATGGTATCACCCAGTATTTTCCAGGCCGAGGTAACTTTGCCATAAGCAGTTTTAAGGCTGGCTTTTACATAGCTAAAATTGCCGCCAATAAGTGGCTTTATCCTTATTTTTTTATAGCCCGGCGCTTCGGTGTATGTATCAATGCCTGCTACTTCCCTATACATCCAATCGCCAATGGCGCCATAAGCATAATGGTTAAACGAGTTCATGCCGGGGGTTTGAAAGGTAGAGTCGGGCTTTTGTCCATCCCAACGTTCCCAAATGGTAGTGGCCCCCATTTTTACCGGGTATAACCACGATGGATATGTTTCCTGCAGCAATAGTTTAAAAGCCACATCAGCATAACCAAAGCGGGTTAATACATGGCACAGGTATGGCGTACCTAAAAACCCGGTGGTCAAATGCCCGTTGTAGCTTTTCACATTTTCTACCAGGCGCTCTGCTGCCTGTGCACGCATTTTTTCGGGCAGCATATCAAAGTTTAGCGCAAGCACATAGGCAGTTTGCGAGCCCGATACAAGCCGCCCGCTGGCAGTGATGTATTCGGTTAAAAAAGCCTTTTTAATATCAGCCAGTTGTTGTGTGTACAGCGCTGCATCGTCCGCATGGTTTAAAATGGTAGCAGTATTAATAAGTAGCTGTGTTGAGTGGGCAAAAAAGCATTGGGCAATCAGGTATTTATCGGTAATGGCCGATCGGCCGTCGTTGTCGTCGCCGGGGCGGTAAAACAACCAGTCGCCAAAATGAAAGCCGGTATTCCACAGGTTCTGTACGCTTTTGGTTTTCATAAAATCTACCCACGCTTTCATCGATGCATATTGTTGCTTCAGTATTTTTTTATCGCCATAGGCCAGGTACATGTTCCAGGGTATAATGGTGGCCGCATCGGCCCAGCCTGCCGAGCCAGTTGAGTTTTCGCCCAACACATTTGGCACTACAAAAGGTACACTACCATTGGCCAACTGGTCGGCAGCAACATCCTGCATCCACTTTATAAAAAAGTTCTGCACATCCATATTAAAAGCTGCCGTACGGCTAAATACCTGTGCATCGCCGGTCCAGCCCAATCTTTCGTCGCGTTGCGGGCAATCGGTAGGCACATCTAAAAAATTACCTTTTTGTCCCCATTCAATATTGTGCTGCAACTGGTTTATCAATTGGTTTGAAGTAGAAAAACTACCGGTAGAAGCCATATCAGAATACAGTGCTACCGCCGTAAAATTTTCGGGCAACAAAGCGCCGGCATACCCGGTTACTTTTACATACCTGAAACCCTGCCAGCTAAAATGAGGCTCAAAAGTTTCTACCCCATTGCCCGATAAAATATAATCGTTTTGTTGTTTGGCTGCCCTAAGGTTGTCGGTGTAAAAGTTACCTTGCTTATCCAGCACTTCGGCATGTTGTAGCGTAATTTTTTGCCCATCTTTTCCCTTTGCCGTCACTTTTACAAAGCCTACCAGGTTTTGTCCAAAATCTATTACCTGGTCGCCGGCGGGTGTTACCAATATTTTTAAAGGCGTAAAGGTTTCATGTTTTTTTATAGGCTCGTTCACCGTACTTACCAACCGGTTTTTATCGTAATTTTCTGTCAGGGCTTTTTGCCAGCCGGTGTCGTTAAATGTAGCGGTATACCAACCGGGCTGCTCTTTACGGGCATCAATGGTTTCACCATGATATATCTCGGAACTTTGCACTTCGCCCACCGATGTTTTCCAGTCGCTGTTGGTGCCTATAATAGCGGTTGAGCCATCGGTAAACGTAATATTTATTTGTAGCAACAGCGCCAGAGTTTTACCGTACGAGTCTCTATTGCCGCCCCAGGCAAGGTTGCCGCGGTACCAGCCGCTGCCCAGCATTGCGCCTACAGTATTACTTCCGGTTTTTAGCAGGTCGGTTACATTATAAGCCTGGTATTGCAGCCGCTTATTGTAACTGGTCCAGCCGGGCGTAAAGTATGCATCGCCTATACGTTTGCCATTAATAAATGCCTCGTACATGCCTTGTGCAGTAATGTAGGCAGTTGCACTGGCCACCTTTTTGTTTTGAATAAAGGTATGCCTGAACAATTGGGCAGGCCGTTGAACATTGTCTTCAGCCGCCACCTGTATCCATTGGGCCTGCCAATCCGAAGGTTTTGGTAAACCCATTTGAAAAAAGGCAGGCTCGCTCCATAAAGATGGGTTGTTATTGTTGTCCCAAACCCGTACCTGCCAAAAATATTTATGGTTAGCTATCAACGGCTTTCCGCCATAGGAAACCTGAACCGACTGATTAGATATTACTTTTCCGCTACCCCATATTTCGTCCTCTATAAAACCTTTTTTATCAGGCCTTGCGCTAACTTTTATTTCGTAGGCGGTTTGCGCCATATTGCGTTTATCGGATAGCATTTGCCAGCTAAGCCCTGGGCTCATTTCGCCCAATCCAATGGGGTTGGTAAGGTTTTCGCACTTAAGATTGCTGACCGCTAACTGGGCGTAGATACCAAACGGAATCGAGCAGGCAATAAAGTAAAGCAGTATTTGTTTCATAAGGAAATCGTTAGGATTAAAATAATTGGCAGTTAAATATATTTTGTTTTGCGCAAACAAAATAGTGAACCGACAAAAGGGTTCTTCTTTACATAAATAAAACCAACCGAAACTGTTTTTGGAAGTTTGTTTTGTAAAACCCAGCGGTAAAGCATTGCAAACCCTAACAGTGCAGAAGCCCTAAAAACATAATATAAAAATAAAATGATTATCCGCTATTTTATGAGCTGAAGGCTAAATATAAAATCATACTAAAAAGGCTGAATAAAATTACCAATAGTATAAGTGTGCGACCCCTATGGTCATAAAGGCAGGCTGCAACGACTGATGAAAAAAGCTACAAAGCCAGCTTCCAAAATATTAGTACCAGATTAAAGCCCAACTCCAAAATATTAGCACCAGATTAAAGCCCAACTCCAAAATATTAGTACCAGATTGAAGACAGTCATTAAAAATAGGCACAAACTGGCAAGGTTAGCGCCTATTTAGTTGTCCTGTCGTTTAATTTCTTATAATCTTTTCAGTAACGGTACCAGTGTTAGTAGTCATTTAAGAGATAAGTGCCTTTTGGTAAATCGGCCGTAAAAAACTGCAATTAGTTAATCATAAATGGGCAGTCTTTTAGTTTGCCGGGCATTATCTACCATTGTAGTAAAGTTTTACCATTACCCGTAAAGCATCCAAAAAAATTTACAAAGTCTGCTGCGGTAACGGTGAGTGCCAACAGTTTCGTAGGGTATTACCGAAATAAAAAAATAAAATGCAAATAATATTTGTTGTTATTAACTAACCTTTATACTTTCATGGTGATAAAAAATAATTGTAGGTTTTAGTAAAGAGGAAAAGCAGGGAAAATTTTTTTTGTTATATCAACTTTTTATTAATACGAACTTACAATTTGTAGCTTGGCCTCCCGCTAAATTCATTTTTTTTATTGACGGTTTCAGGTAATTTGAATTTTAGTTTCCAATTTTCTACCATTATTTATTCTGATTTTAAGTAAAACCCATTCGGTTTATTGTAACATTTATTCAACAATTAAATAATTGATGATGAAATCGCTATTGCCAGTTAAAAAAATAATTACCCCAATTTTCAAATTTATTCTTTTCTTACTAATCATTTTCTTTACGTCGAAAATTGAGGCCAGGGCAAAACTAAATTTGCCAGATACCATTAAATGGGTTTTTGATACTACCGTTAATGGTGTCAGTTTCTATCATATTATAACGCCTTGCAGCGGAAAAAATGTTGTATTCCTAAAACTTGTCAACAGTAATAGAAACGCTGTTAAGGCGTCGTGGAAAGAGTTATTTAAGACCAAACAGGAAAAGCAAAAAATTGAAGGATATAAAGGTTTAAAACAAATAACCTTGCGGAGAGGCGAAACAATTGAAGCTACCTGTGACAATCCCAGGTATATTGAATTGTCTATTCAACCTTCAGAAGTAAATCCAACATTTTTAGCGCTCATTGAAAATTTCAACTACACACAAGTAAAAGTATCACGTATAAATTAAGAATTAAAACCTGCCAAATGAAAGCAATACTACCAAAACCTCTCGGCTTTGTCAAGGCCTTTTGCCTGTTATTTTGTTCAATATGTATACACGTGGTTTCTTTTTCGCAATCCCTTGACAGCAAAGGCACCGATTTCTGGCTTGCGTTTCCAGGCAATTTCTTTGCAAACGAATTTAAATTATTTATTAGTGCCGAACAAAATACTACTGGCACGGTCAGTGTGCCGGGCGTAGGTTTTTCGGTGAATTTTACCGTCACTGTTGGCGCAATAACCACGGTAACGCTTCCGGCAAGCGTTGATTTACAATCCTCTAATGTTATTGAGAACCGGGGAATACGTGTCGTTGCCCTACAGGAGGTTACCGTGTATGCATTAAGCCGTTTTCAGGCTACTACCGATGCCTACCTGGCATTACCTACCGATATTTTAGGAACCGAATACATAGCGCTTGGTTATAGAAATTCCAACGTTGTTAATGGTTCCCAATTTGCGCTGGTAGCAGCTCAAAATGCCACAACCGTGACCATTACACCAACAGCTACTACTAATGGGCGTATTGCTGGTGTTGCCTATTCAATTTTACTTAACCAGGGGCAAACCTACCAACTGCGCAATACCAGTGCAACAGGCGATTTATCTGGCAGTATAATATCATCCAATAAACCCGTAGCGGTATTTGGAAGTCATCAATGCGCCAATATCCCTCCTGGTGCGTTGGCTTGCGACTTTGTGGTAGAACAATTGCCACCTACCAGTGCCTGGGGAAGAAACTTTGTAAGCGTACCTTTAAAAACAAGAAAAAACGGTGACACTTTCCGTTTTCTTGCGTTAGAAAACAATACGCAGGTAACCGTTAATGGTAGTTTGGTAGCAACATTAAACCGCGGCCAATTATTTGAAACTATTTTGGTAACCGCCTCTCAAATAACCTCCAACAAACCAATTCTGGTTGCGCAATATTCAAATGGCACCACGTTCGATGACGTTACATCTGACCCTTTTATGATGTTGATAACGCCCTTTGAACAATTTTTGGGAAATTATACGTTTGCTACTCCGGCATCGGGCTTCCGGCTAAATTTTGTTAATGTAGTTTCTCCCCCGGGCGCTGTTGGCGCATTAAAGTTAGATGGTGTAACCATCCCTGCTGCATCGTTTTCACCTATTGGAACATCAGGTTTCCTTGGGGCACAGCTTGATCTTACTGCCGGAACACATACTATAAATGGAACAAACCTGCCTTTTGGCATTTTTGTGTATGGATTTGATGACGCAGACTCCTATGGCTATCCAGGCGGTCAATCGCTTGCACCTATAGCAACGGTGTCAACAATCTCATCCATCACCGCTCCACCTTCAGGCACCAGCCCTATCGGTATAAGTAACTGCTTTAGCGTAACTGTAAGAGATCAATTTAGTAGCCCGGTATCGGGCGTGAGAGTGGATTTTGGCATTACAGGAACCAACACAGGCAGTTCAGGTTTTGCATTTACCAATGCATCGGGAGTGGCTACTTTTTGCTATTCGGGGCCGGCTGTTGGTACGGACAATATTATTGCATCTATTGGAACGATTACTTCTCCCCCTGCATCTTTTATATGGACTCCCGTTGTGGTTGCAAACGACTTTTACTCTAAGGCAACGGGCGATCTTCATAACGTACTTTCATGGGGTGTAAACCTTGATGGAAGTGGAGCTAATCCTCCCAATTTTGGCGCAGGTAAAATCTACCATCTGGTAAACCGGGTTCCTGATTACTTGCTAACCTTTAACTGGACCGTTAGTGGTATTGTGGATTTACCGGCAGGAAGTATTTTGCACCTTGCAGGTTTCACCTTATCGATAGCGCAATTAATTGGTACCGGTATGATAGATGGTACACCAACATCGGGCCTGATGGTAACCGGAAATACTGGTGGTGATGCGGGCACGCTGCGGTTTGTAATGGGCGGGCGAATGCTTAGGAGCCTGATGGTAAACAGATCTGGCGCTGGTGCCTCGGCAACCCTTGGTACGCCGCTGGCCATATTTGAAGTATTAAATATTGTTTTGGGAACGCTTAATACCGGCAATGAATTAACCTTAAAAAGTTCTGCTGCTGCCACCGCAAGAGTTGCACCGGTAACTGGCAATGTTATGGGCGATGTAATAGTAGAACGATATATACCCGCACGCAGGGCATGGAGAGTAATGAGTGCGCCGGTTGGTGGAAACCAAAGTATTAACAGCGCCTGGCAGGAAGGGGCCACCACTTCATTGGCCAATACCAACCCTAGCCCGGGTTTTGGTACACATATTACGCAGGGTAGCGCAGCAAATGGCTTCGACTTTAACCCACAGTCAGCTATGAATTCAATTTTGCGCTATAATAGCATGACAAATAACTGGATGGCACTGCCAAATACCAATGCAACCAATGTAAATGCCAATGCATACATGACCTTTGTACGGGGCAACCGCGGTGCTACGTTGGGCTTAAATAATGTACCAGCCAACAACACTGTTCTTCGTGTAAAAGGTCCACTAAAAACAGGCGATCAAGTTTTCGCGGTCAGCGCAACTGGCTTTACCGCAATACCAAACCCATTTGCATCACCCATTAATTACGCCACCATATCGCGTACTAATGTGCCTAACAACTTCTACCTGTGGGACCCCAAACTTGGTGGAGTTAATGGTGTAGGTGGTTATGTACTACTAAGTTTCAACGGAATTGGTTACACGATTACTCCAACCCCGGTTAGTCCCGAAAGTGAATTGATTCAATCGGGCCAGGGCTTCCTGTTACAATCAACAGGCGTGGCGGGTAGCATTACCATAAAAGAAAGTGATAAGTCTGCAACGGCAGCTACCGATGTTTTCAGGTCGGTAAATAATATTAAGGGATTGAAAGCAACGCTTAAAACAACCGATAAGGGGGGTGTAGATGCAGTGATTGACGAAGTTTACACTGCCTTCGATGCAAAATACGCCAACGAACTAAACGACTATGACCCCATTAAGCTACCCAACATGAGGGAAAATATTGCAATGGTTAGAAATGGGCAATCGCTTATGGTTGAAAGACGGCAGCCGGTTAAATTGATTGATACGATTTTTCTAAAGCTTTGGAATACGGAACAAAAACAATACATCCTGGATTTTACTCCTGAAAACTTGTTTTCATCAACCATTATCTCTGCCGTTTTAATAGATAACTTCTTTAAAACAACCACTATCATAAATTTATCTGAAGCTACATCTTACAAGTTTTCAATAACCGAAAACGTACAGTCGGCCGATCCATACAGGTTTAAAATAATATTGAACGCTTCAAGAAAAACGGTAAATGGTGAAATTACTGATGCCAAAGGTACCTTTAAGGTATCGCCTAACCCACTTACCGGAAGCGTGCTAAACCTGCAGTTACTTAACCAACCCAGGGGTACCTATAATATTGAATTAGTTAATGGAATTGGGCAGATAATATTTAGAGACCAGGTAAAATTTGCCGGTGGAACATTGGTAAAACGTTTGCAGATAAACAACAACCTGGCTAAAGGAATTTACCAGTTACGGGTAAGCAACTTTGAAAACAATATAAAATCAGTAATTTCTATCACCAATAATTAAAATTTAAAACGAAAAAAAAACGATTATGAAACTAACAACCAATTTTAAACCCTTTCTTTTAGCTCTTTGCTTCCTCCTGTGTTCTGGTCTTTCTTTTGCCCAGGGCACTCCCGGTGGACCGGGAAATCCGGGAATGGACCCTGATCCTGATCCACCTCCATCCGGTACCGAAATACCGGTAGACCTTGGCCTCTCTTTATTTGTTGCAGCTGGCGTAGGATATGCAGTAAAAAAGAGAGCAGAAAATAAAAAACGGTCTGCTATCAAATAAAAGCATCGTTGTTATAAGTACCCCGTGCCAACCATTATTATGGACTGGTAGGGGGTATTTTTATTTAGCGAAAGTCGTGTCAACATTAAATATTGACTATTGTATTAAATACTGTTACTTTCAAATACCGGTTTCCTGTTTACGCTGCAAACTACCAGCTTTAAAATTTTAAAAATCACAACCTTTGTGGGTCATATATAACTATCTTCCAATAGATAGATCGGCTATTTTTTAACTTTTGTGCCAACTAAAAATATTTTTAGATCTGTAAATGTTTTTCGATAAGCTAATCAAAATTCTGGCGTAAACTAACAAATACGCTTGTTACCCTTGATATCATCTTATAATTTTATAGTCTATATTTAATTTCGCAATATTTCCAATTTAATATTGAATGAAAAACCAGTAGAAATATTAGCTGGCTAGAGGTAAAAGCAAATTTTTATTACCCATTGTTAACGCCATTAAACGATTGAAAAAAAATTCTTTAAAATTGTTTCACTAAATCCGTCAACATATGAAAACTTTCAATTGTACCCTAAGCAAAAAATTACAACTGCTGCTGGTACTACCTATTTTTCTAATCCAGTCAATAACAACCTCGGCACAACCTGTAACTAACAAAGGCACAGATTTTTGGTTAACTATTGGCTTTGATAATGCAGGCTTAACAACTCCGGAAACTTTTTTGGATATTAAAAGCTATGAGGCAAGTAATGTGGTTATACAATACACAACCACAAACTCTTTTCCGGCGGTTCCCATAAACGTACAAGAGGTCATAAACCTGGGTAAAAATTCTGGACAATCCGTAAAAATTAATGTGGTTTTATTAAGCGGCATACATGTTACCGCCACCACTCCAGTTAGTATAACCGGATATTTTACCTCGCAACAGTCTACCGAAGTTTTTCAGGCAATCCCAACGGCAGTTTTAGGAAAAGAGTATTATGTAGTTGACAAACCTGGAGGATTTCCATTTACACCTTTTGTAACAAATAATACCAGTACAAGGATATTATCAACTGCTGATAGAACAACCCTTGCAATTGAAATAAAAAACAATGATAAAGGAACGTTTACTTATAGTAGAATTGACACAACGCTGAATAAGGGAGAGAAAATTAGTATAGATGGAACCGATGTTTCCGGAAGTCATATTGTTTCGGATAAGCCTGTGGCGGTAAATACCAGTTACGAAATGATGCCACCGGTAAATACCTGGGGTAAAAAATTTGGCCTGGCGGAAGGCATCTACCGTTTTTTGGCAGCGGAAGACGGCACAACAGTTACTTTGAATAATGGAGATATAAAAACTTTGAATAGTACTGATTATATTGATATTAGCACTTTAGGCGCGGTAGCTATAGCCAATAAACCAGTTTTAGTGGCCAAAGTAACCACCGGGATTGCCTGGCGTGGCCACTTATCTACGGCAATTATTCCTCCATTGAGCCAGCTTCTCAACAATTATATAGTCAGCTTTTTTTTCCCTACAAGTACATTCCGAAATCATAGCAACTCATTAAACATTTTTATACCTAATGCGGCTATTGGCGGCCTCACGTCAGCAGGGCAAACTTTTGATCCTTCCATTTTTAAACCAGTGGGTAATACTGGGTATTCAGTTGCAAAAATTAGTACCACTACCACTTTCGGTTCCCCGAAATTATCAGGGGTTCTTACGGCGCCATTACCATTTTTAGTTACCGTTTCAGGCAACAGCAATCGCGATCAGTATGCCTACACGCCGGGGCAACTTTATTCAAATACTGGCTCTGTTACAAAACTTACCTTTTTAAACGTGCCTGAGTCAGTTTTGCCAGGGCAGGAACATTGCATAAATGTGAAGGCTACCACCATTGAAAATTTACCTGTTCCAGGTGTTCTGGTTAATTTTACTGTAAGGAGTAATAGTGGTTGTGAAGAAGATAAGATCAGCTATGGTATAACAGACAATAATGGTATCGCTTCCGTTTGCTATACAAGGTTTGCAGATAGCGACGACTGTATATTTGCCGTGGTGGATAACCTTGGTGCCGGTACCGACTTTATCTGGCAAAATGAACGATCGTATGTCTTTTATAGCAAACCTACCGGCGATTTGAATAATTTAGGCAACTGGGGATCGCTAACTGATGGCTGTGGTAATAGGCCTAACAATTTTGGTGCAAATAATACTTTCTTCTTAACTAACAGATCGTCTTATCAGTTAACAAACGACTGGTTTCTCGAGGGCAAAATCAAGGTTCGTGCAAAAGACCGTCTCGATTTGCAAAATTACAGCCTTACCACCGGGGGTTTTATTTTAGCAGATGGCCAAAGCGAGAACGGATTTTTACAAAGTACTATCGCCTCTTCTCTTACTATAAAAGGGCAACAGGCGGGCAACGTACGTTTACATTTTTATCCTTCGGCCAACGGCCAAAAGGCACAGATAGGAAGCCTAACACTTGATTGCCCCGCGGGCAATATTTCCATTCAAAATCGTATTGATATTTTTAATCGCCTTGAGGTAAAAAACGGCACCCTAACCAATTCTAACATCAGTTTAAAAAGCAATGAAAATAACACGGCCGTTGTGAGCCCAATTGGAGGCATTATTGATGCAACCGTTACCGTAGAAAGATTTATACCCGCCCGTAGGGCATGGCGGCTAATAGGATCGCCTGTAAAAGGCAATCAAACCATAAATAGCGCATGGCAGGAAGGCGACCAAAGCAACATGAACCCCTCTTTATTTGAACAGTATGATGCACTCGGTTATGGAACCGTGATAACTGGAAATGGAGGAGGTTTTGATGCTGCGAATGGTGCCGGCCCCTCTATTTTACGATACGACAATCCATCCAATAAATGGCTGCCATTATCTAATACCAATAACACGCCTGTTAGCGGTGGCCCTTACATGCTTTTTGTGCGGGGTAACAGAAGTGTTACAGCAAACTCAGGTACTCCACCAAACAATGCCACCTTGCGGGCAACGGGTAAATTAAATTCGGGACTGCAAATTTTTAATGTTTTTGCCAAAGGGTTCACCGCCATCGGAAACCCTTTTGCAGCCCCGGTAGATTTTAATGCCTTTACCCGTATAAATGTTCCTAATAGTTTTTATATATGGGATCCTAAATTGGGCGGAAGTAATGGCGTTGGCGGTTATGTGCTGTTTAGCTATAACGGAAACAGCTATGATGTAACACCAACACCTATAAGCAACGCAAGCCGGTTTATACAGCCGGGCCAGGGTTTTTTGGTAAACTCAAATGGCCAACCCGGCACACTTACCATTAATGAAAGTGCCCAAACAAATCCCATAACCGATGTTTTTAGGTCGTCAAATCCCACAAAAGCATTAAGGGTTGGTTTACTGGTTACCGAAAAAGATAATAATACCGCCACGCTCGACGAAGCAATGGCATCGTATGGCAACAGCTTTTCTAATTTGGTTGATGAAATGGACGCTTTAAAACCTGCTAATTTTACTGAAAATATAGGGTTGGTTCGTAACGAAAAAGACCTGATGTTGGAACGCAGGCAAACAGTGGCAGACCGCGATACCCTCTTTTTAAAAATGTGGAACCTGCAAAAAAAAGAATATGTAATTCGGTTTTCGCCTGAAAATCTATCGCTGCTGCCAACCAGGTATGGATACCTTGCAGACAATTACCTGAATACCATAAAACCCATTAGCCTGGCCGAACCTGTCAATATCAAATTTAACGCAGATGGCAGCGCAGCTTCTATAAACGAACGGCGCTTTATGGTAATATTATCAAACAATATATTGAATGACGCAATTACTTCAGTGGGTTCGTTTAAAGTATTACCAAACCCTGTCAATGGCAGGTCTATTCAATTACAGTTTATCAACCAGCCAAAGGGCAGCTATAATATTCAATTGGTCAATAGCCTTGGGCAGGTCATTTACAAAAACCAGGTGCAACACCCCGAGGGAAATGAAATTGTTCCAATCCGCTTAAAAAGTAATTTATTAAATGGAATGTACCAGTTACAAATTTCAAATCCGGTAGCTAAATTCAAAACCAGTCTGCCGGTTTTAAGCAACCTTCATTAAACTGGTGATTACTAAAATAATAAATCACAAAACTTTACTTTGGCAAGTCCATTAATTTTCGTAAAAAGTTAATTGGGCTTGCCAAAGCTTTTTATTGGCGCGCCAACCTGTTAAACATCCTCAACCATTTTTAAAAATTAAAAAGCTTTTCTTTCGCCGCAATTAAATACTTTTATCACACACATATATTTATACTATGATTGCTACCCGCCGCCAGTTTCTTAAAAACGGTTCCCTTGCGCTTGCCGGAACCATGTTATTAGACAATAATGTTTTTGCCCGCAAAAAAACGGGTATGATTACCGGTATTCAATTGTACTCCGTTAGGGACGCTATGACGGCCAACCCAATGGATACACTACAAAAGGTATCTATGATGGGATACACGCAGGTAGAACATGCCAATTATGTTGACCGCAAATTTTATGGTTTTACACCCGTAGAGTTTAAAAAGATTTTATTGGATTTGGGCCTTAACATGCCAAGTGGCCATACCGTTATGGGTAAAGAACATTGGGATGCAGATAAAAAACAGTTTACCGACAAGTGGAAACAAACCGTGGAAGACGCGGCCATTGTAGGGCAGGAATTTGTAATTAGCCCCTGGCTGGATGCCAGCCTGCGTACCACCTACGACGACCTGCTGCGTTACATGGAAGTGTTCAATAAATCGGGCGAATTGTGCCAGCAATCGGGCATGAAGTTTGGCTATCACAACCACGATTTTGAGTTTAGCCAGCAATTCAACGGAAAAAGCGTGTTCGATATTATTTTAACCAATACCGACCCTACACTAGTGATACAACAACTGGATATGGGCAACTTATATAACGGTGGCGCTAAGGCAGTTGATGTAATTAAAAAGTATCCTGGCCGGTTTGCATCGTTACACGTTAAAGACGAGATTACGGCCAAAAGCGGAGGCGAAAAATATGAGAGCACCGTACTTGGAAAAGGAATTGTAAACGTGAAAGAAAACCTTGATTTTGTAAAGAAAGCCGGCGGCACCAAATACCTCATTATAGAGCAGGAAGCCTACCAGGGCCAGGCCCCTATGGAGGCCATTAAAGATTGCCTGGCTGTTATGAAAAAGTGGGGATACTAGGGCTAAGTGTGAGCTGCGAGTGGTGAGTAGTGATTAAGAATAAGTTAATCACTCACAACTCACCACACACTATTAACAATTCACTACTCACCACTCACCACACACCACTCACTTCTACAACGGCATTTTACAAATAACATGTCACCAGTACCACCAATTTCATTTTACAAATAACATAAACGCAAACAGGCTACCAAAAAAGGTAGCCTGTTTACTTATAATCACAAACAAAAAACTATGCAAAAACTTCGGCAGGCTTTAATTGTTTTTGCTTAATAATTTGCTGGTAAACACCATCCCACAATTGTATACGCTTTTTTAAGGCTTCAATTGTAATGGCCTCAACATCCTTCCATTTGGCCTCATCGGTACCGCATAAATTTTCAACCATTTGCAAAGCAAGTTTACTGTGGTGGTCGCCATCTACTTCAATATGGCGGTCAAGGTAATATTTAAAAATGCCTATACTTCCGGGAAACTTTTTATCAAGGTCGTTTATAATTGACACAAACATTTCGGGTATCAGGTCTTCGCGGCCAAAAGTAAATACAGCGGCCATCAGGTAGTCGTGTTTGGTGGCAATGGTGTTAAAGGTAAACTTCACAAACCGCTGAACTGCCAACGGTGTATTGGCCACCAGCAGTGCTTCTTCCAAATCCATTCCATGGCTTAGCTCATAAATAAAAGCCCTTATTTGGCGGTCGTCCGCACCCGCCTGATCCATGGCATCAAGGTAAATTTCGTAGTGGCTTTTACGGGTGCCAAAACTATCCACATCCGCTTCTTCGCCAACTACTATTTCGTTTATCAAAAACCTGTTATCGGCCAATCCTTTTGGAAACCATGGCACCCGCACACAGGTTAAACTCGTCTGCAATCCTTTTAAAAGCGACATAAAATCCCACACAGCAAACACATGGTACTTCATAAAAATCTGCATATCGTTCAGGTCGTCTATCACGCCGTACACTTTATGATTAATGATCTGTTGGCGGTAAGGTTCAATAGCCTGTTGTATTTTTTTAATATGATCCTTCATTCACTATTATTTTGAATATAAACGTTGGGCAATTAAAAAGGTTTACCGGCAAAAAGCAAAAAAAACGATTTGTCAATGGTTACAACCTCTATTTAATTTATTGCTTAAACTGTTAACAAATTTTAGCAATCAGGCATGTCCCGTCAATAAATCAACTTCGCATTAGGCCCGTCAAATTGGGCAGGTACGCTTTTACTCCACCCGGCTAAAACTCACTGGCCAATACCCCTATTTTGTAAAACCCAAAGGCGCAGCGCAAAATATGTGGAGGATTTTTTGGAAGCCAGCATATGAATAGCTATTTAGCTCCGGTTGTGTCACTCACTTTTACTGTATCAACCAAATTGACCATAGCATGTATGGCAAACCTGCTTTTGCAACACAACTTATACGTAAACTATCGGGGCCAAATTAAATGCGGATTATAGGCAACAAAGCCAACGGTTTTAACATGATATTAATTTAAAACCCCTTACCCCATAGGTCAAGGTATATTTAGCCCCTTCAAAATAAAATTGCTGCAAAAAGCCGTTACGTATTGCGGGGTATGCTTACACTTATTTAAAATTTAAAACCCGTTCATTATTACTATCACCTGATACCAGTTATTGCAAAAGGATACTAGCCGGTATGGTACACGGCAAAGCGTTTCTAAAGTGAGAACAAAAACCTGCAAAACGGTTTTTAAAAAAGTCCCGATTGAGATCGGGAATTTAATAACCAGGCCGCAGGGCCTACGTTTACAAGCCTGGTAGAAGCACTTATACCCACATTTAAATTTGCAGGAAATGAGGATCTTTTTAATTAAAATTAAGGTGTACTAAAACCGAAAATTTACCGACCGGTTGGCAACAGCTTCAACTTTCTTTACCTTGTTTGCTTATGAAAAAATTTTTGCTTGCTATAGCTCTACTGTTGTTAGCCACGGCTCAAATGCTTTTGGCCCAAAAGGCAAAAACGCCCATAAACATTATTTACATTTTGGCCGACGACCACCGGTACGACTTTATGGGTTTTATGAAAACCGTTCCCGGTCTTGAAACCCCCGGCATGGACCGCATGGCCCGCGAAGGTGCCCACCTGCAAAATGCATTTGTTACCACCTCTCTTTGCTCGCCCAGCAGGGCTAGTATATTAACCGGCCAGTATGCACACACACATACCGTTGTTGATAATTCAGCGATGCTGCCGGGCAATCTAACATTCTATCCTCAATACTTACAAAAGCAGGGATATAAAACTGCCTTCATGGGCAAATGGCACATGGGCAACAGCGGCGATATGCCTCAACCTGGTTTTGACGAATGGGTAAGCTTTGAAGGCCAGGGAAAGTATTTTGCCAACAACCTTAACGTAAATGGCAAAAGGGAAAAGATGAGCGATGACAATTACATTACCGATGAATTGACCAACCGTGCCATCAGCTGGATGACCAGTATAAAAGACAAGCCCTTTAGCTTATATCTTAGCCATAAAGGTGTACATGCAGAGTTTATGCCGGCCAAACGCCACCAGGGCAAATACAAAAACCTGCCAATTATTAGCCCACAAAGCATGTACCTGACCGCCACCGACAGCAGCAAACATTATGGAAAGGTAACACCGCCTGCTACCAGGGTTAATTACAACGACATTCCGCAATGGGTACGGGCACAACGCTATAGCTGGCACGGAGTGGATTATATGTACCATGGTCAAATACCCTTTGATAACTTTTACCACCTGTACCTGGAAACATTAATGGCCATAGACGAAAGCGTGCAGCAGGTATTGGACTGGGTAGTAAAAAATAACCTTGCCGAAAATACCATGGTGGTGTATATGGGCGACAATGGCTTTTTGTTTGGCGAACATGGATTAATTGACAAACGTAACGCTTACGAAGAAAGCATGCGGGTACCATTATTAGTATGGGCCCCCGGTATGGTAAAGCCGGGCACCGTTGTTCCGCAAATGATATTGAATATAGACCTCGCCCCCACTTTACTGGAGTTGGCGGGTATTACCAAACCTGCGCAAATGCAGGGTCAATCGTTTTTGCCGTTATTGCAAAACAAAAAAGTTAGCTGGCGCAATAAAATTTTTTACGAATATTACTGGGAGCAGGCATTTCCGCAAACACCCACTACTTTTGCGGTACGCAGCAACCAATACAAATACATTACCTGCAATGGTGTGTGGGATATAAACGAATTGTACGACCTTGAAAACGACCCTAATGAAATGAACAACCTCATTCGCGATAAAGCATACGATAAAGTGGGCCTGCAACTACGCAAAGAACTGTACGATTGGATGGAAAATACCAATGGCTTGCAAATACCGCTAAAGAAATTAAACGAGCGAAAAGGCGATCATAAATTTAGGGGAACGTATTGATGTTTTAAGATTGCTGCCGCATTTTAATGCGGGTAAAAACCTGCACAATCAAAACACCAATCAACACGCCTATGGCAAGCAACGATACTACCAAAATGGTGCGCACATTTTCATGGCCGGGTATGCGTGTATAGTTTACTATAGAAAGCAATAATATTACAGCCGTTAAAGGCAGCGAGTTCTTTTTCATTTTATTTTTTTAGAAGTTTGGGCTTTGAATAAGTGTGCTGAAAAGGTAACTTAAATATAGCGGTTTCCCCTGCTTGTTTCGGCAATAAATCAACGGTGAGTAAAAAAAACAAATTCTGGATAAATAAACGAAAAGTAACTATCGCCAGTTCTTGTCAGCGTATATTCTATCACTTTCTCCATCTGCAAAAAAGCTGGTCGTTTTCAGGTGAATTTTATAAAAGCTACCTAATTTTCACACTATTAAAAAACGTTTCGTATAACTCCCGATACTACATAACTAAATTTAACCCTTGAGGATTATCAGTTAAAAAATAATAGTTTTTATTATAGTCAGAAAATGGCAAAAAAAAACTGAAGGGCCAAAATATCTCAGCCCAGGGTAAAGCCGGGGGACTATGACCTAAAGGATTAATTAGCCATGAAAGGGCGGGATACCTTCATTTAAAGTTTGTTCAATACAGTACCACCTTACAATCAAATTATTAAATTGCAACCAGTGTAATTTGTTCAATTATTTATCTCCATTTTCTGTGTCAGACCAATAGCTGGTGTGTAGACCCTTAAGTGCGTTCAGTTTACTTCGGCCTCGTACCAGGGGCTACACCCTAGGCATTGGTATTTAGCCCTGATTGTTAGGACGAAGAAAGCAAAAGTTACTATTCCATTATAGTATCTGTAATCCCATATACCCTTCCCTAAAACTTATAACTATACCCTATCCTAACCACCTGCGTTTCATAATAATCGATGCTGGTAAAATTGAAGGAGTTGCCTTTTATATCGCGTTTAACTATCATGGTACTCAGCAGGTCAACTGCATTGGCAAACAGTTCGCCCTTGCCATTTTGGATGGCTTTTTTTACACCAGCGTCCAACGAAAACCGCTGCGCTATGCGGCCTTGTGGTATAAGGTCGGGGGCAAGATAAATGGCCGATACCTGCAGGTCAATCTTTTTAGGAAGCTTAAAAGTACCAACCACTTTCAGGTTACCCGATACTAACTTATCTTTTTCGGCAGTAAACGTATTGCGTTGGGGGTACAGGTTTACCACCGTAAAACCATCTATTTGGTTGCGGTATGCATTCAGGTTTATGTTTAACGAAAAAGCCTGGCTAAACTGTTGGGCGTATACCATTTCTACCCCGGTATTATAACTGCGGTTGATGTTTTGAAAAATTGCATAAATCAGCTGGCTACCGGGCAGCGTGCTGTTTATGCGGGTAATGGTATTGTTAGCAAAACGGTGGTACAAAGCGGTATAGTAGTACCCTTTGCCAACATTGGTTTTATAGCCTAGCTCAACCGTATTTGTAAACTGTGGCCGCAGGCCGGGGTTACCCACCTTAATAATCTCCGCATCGTCATACTTGGGAAAAATACGAATGTCAACTTCATTAGGCCTGTCTACCCTTCGGTTATAAAACAACGACAACTTATCGCCATTACTCCATTTACGGGCAAGTCTTATGGTTGGAAAAGGCTGCGTGTAATTATAACCATCGCTTTGGTAAGTATTGTGGTCGGGGTTTACCAGGTATTTAAGGTTTACATACTCCAACCGCAACCCTACCTCAGCTTCGTACGTTTGGTTTTCATAAATGTAATTTCCATACACGGCTGGTATGGTTTCGTTGTAAGTTGCCGCACCACCTGCCCCACTATCAATGGGCGAATTAATACCAGGAAAAAATTGCATATTGGTAGGTATAGTACGCCGCCTAAGTTTCAACCCTGTTTCAAGGCGCCCATATTTTAACGGACGAATATAGTCGGCCGTAAGGTCAACTACACTTTCATCGCTTAACAACTGAAAGGCATCTCTACCCTTAAACGTAGGCAGAATATTGTCAAAAAAGTACTTCTCATCTTCGCGGTGAAAAGTATAGTTGAACCCAATGTTTAGCAACCGGCCCGGTTGGTTAAACCTGTGTTGAAAGTTAGCCGTAGCCATGGCAGTATACTTTATCTCATCTTCTAAAAACTGCCAAAGGCGCAGGCGCTCCGTTAGGTCTTTATTATAAAAAGGTTCATCGCCACGGTCAATTATTTTTTCTGTTCCGTAAAAGGCCGATACGGTAAGCAGGTTGCTGCTGTTTATGTTAAAATCGAACCCTAATTTATTGTTCAAAAAAGTAGTGTTGCGGTTGCGCTTTAATTGCTGGCGCCTAACGCTTCCGTCACTATAAAACCTGTCAGTAAACTCGTTTTTGTTCAGGGTTTCGGTATACAGGTAATCGCTTTGCAAAAACAGGTTTACCTTATTTTTGGCATAATTTAACGATAGCGATGGATTTATTTTTGGCGTTAAAGTGTACTGTGGCCGTATACCGGGAAAATTAGCTTTGCGCTGCCAAAGCGACCCCAAACCAGTGGTAAAACCTGCCTTGCCATTAAACCCTTGTTGCTTACTTTTTTTGTAAATAATGTTGATGATGCCGGCATTACCATTGGCATCGTACTTAGCCGATGGATTATTGATGATCTCAATTCTTTCAATGGCCGATGCAGGCAGGTTATCTAACCCCGATTGGCTGCCAAAGCCGGTAATCGCCGTTTGTTTTCCATCTATCAATACTGCTACTTTATCGCTGCCACGCAACTGCACTTTGCCGTCCTGCACCGTTATGCCAGGCAGGTTGGCCATGGCCTGCAATACTGAGCCCCCGCTTTGGCTTATATTATTGGCAATAGAAAAGGTCTTTTTATCCATTTTATCAGCCACGGCATCCTGTTGGGCGGTAACCGTGACAGCCGCAAGGCTTGAAGGCGCTACTTTTAATTCAATAATGGCCAGGTCTAAAAAATTGCTAAGGCTGCCTACAAACAATGGCTGCCAAACAGGCTCAAATCCTATCAAACTAATCTCTAACAAATAATTACCGGGTTTTACATTGGATAGCGAAAAACGACCCGTTTCGTTGGTAACCGTACCCATAATAAACACCGAGTCCCGGTTGTTTTTAACCACCACACTTGCAAAGGCAAGACTGGTTTTACCGATACTGTTTTTTACCTCGCCCGATACCGTTACCCCATTTTGAAATGCCTGTACCGAAGTACACATTAACAAAAAAAATATTGAGCAAAGAAGCCTGTTTGTTAACATGATTATTTTTATATTTATCAATTTGATGCCCCTAAGAATTATTTTAGAATAAAACTCCATCACAATAGTAAGCGTTTATAGTTTTTTGGACTGTAAAAAATATTGTCAATTTATTAAAACCGGGTTACAAAGTTAGCATCTCCGGCTTTGTTTATTTATTGACTTTAAACCATTCGCGTACTGTAAACCAATTGAATGCAAGGTATATTGCCTTGCGGCACTTGCCCTACATTTGCAAAAACATATTAGCCTGGCTCCCTCCATTTTAGATAACCCTATTGAATACCTTAAAGGCGTTGGCCCACTAAAAGCCGACCTGCTTAAAAAGGAACTGAATATTTTTACGTTTGGCGATTTGCTGGAGCATTTTCCCTTGCGGCATCTTGACCGAACTTCTATTAAAAAAATTGCCGAAATAAACCCCGAAGCCGACTATGTACAGATAGCAGGCATTGCTGGCGAACTAAATATATTGGGCGACAAGCGCAGCAAACGCTGTATTGTTTCGCTGCGCGATAAGACCGGCAATATTGACCTGTGTTGGTTTCAGGGTATTAACTGGGTTGAAAAAAACCTACAACCGGGCAATGCTTACCTGGTGTTTGGCAAGTGTGGCTTTTTTAATGGTAAACCACAAATAACCCACCCCGATATTGAACCCTTTGAAGCAAGCATGCTACAGGGGAAAAGCTACCTGGAGCCTATTTATCCCACAACTGAAAAACTTAAAACAAGGGCGCTTAACGGCAAGCAAATAGGTAAAATTACACAGGCATTATTAGCCATGCTATCTCCAAAAGATATACAGGAAAACCTACCCGCCAACCTTATAAGTGCGCTAAGGCTGGTTAACCGCTACAGTGCCTATACTCAAATACATTTTCCAAAAAACCACGGGGAATATGATGCAGCCGTTCGCCGCCTAAAGTTTGAAGAGCTGTTTATAGCCCAAATACGGCTGGGCTTGCTTCGGCTGCAACGGTACCGCCACAGCCGCGGGGTAGTATTTGAAAAAGTGGCCGAATTTTTTAACACGTTTTACAGGCAACACCTGCCTTTTGAATTAACCAATGCACAAAAGCGGGTGCTAAAAGAAATTAGGGTAGATGTTGGCCGTGGTAGCCAAATGAACCGTTTGTTGCAGGGCGATGTAGGCAGCGGTAAAACCATTGTGGCTTTATTAACCATGCTGCTGGCCGCCGACAACGGCTTTCAAAGCTGCCTGATGGCGCCTACCGAAATTTTAGCTACCCAACATTATCATGGCCTAAGCAGCCTTTTAAAAGATATGCCGGTAAGCATACGCCTGCTAACCGGAAGCACTAAAACAAAGGCCCGCCGCGAAATTTTAGCAAAACTGGCCGACGGCACCCTGCACATGATTGTAGGCACACATGCCCTTATTGAAGACCCGGTAATATTTAAAAACCTTGGCCTTAGCATTATAGATGAACAGCACCGGTTTGGTGTGGCGCAGCGGGCAAAATTGTGGGCCAAAGCACCCATTCATCCGCATGTGTTGGTAATGACTGCTACGCCTATTCCCCGTACCCTTGCCATGACAGCTTATGGCGATCTCGACTACAGCGTAATGGACGAACTACCGCCCGGCCGCCAGCCCATTTCAACCATTCACCGTACCGAAATGCACCGCGCCAATGTAATGGATTTTATCAGGTCCGAAATTGATAAAGGGCGACAGGCATACATCATTTTTCCATTAATTGAAGAAAGCGAAACGCTCGATTACGAAAACCTGATGGACGGCTACAACAACGTAAAGGCATTTTTTCCAGAACCTACCTTTTGGATAAGTATGGTACATGGCCGCCAAACCACCGAAATAAAACAAAATAACATGCAGCGCTTTGTAACCGCCGATACGCAAATAATGGTAGGTACCACCGTAATTGAAGTAGGCGTTAACGTGCCTAATGCCTCAGTAATGGTAATAGAAAGTGCCGAAAAATTTGGCCTTTCGCAGTTGCACCAGCTTCGTGGCCGCGTAGGCCGTGGCAGCGAAAAAAGCTATTGCATTTTATTAACAGGTAGTAAAGTAAGCAACGAGGCCAGGGAGCGTATTAAAACTATGTGCGCCACCAACGATGGATTTAAGATTGCCGAAAAAGACCTTGAACTGCGAGGCCCTGGCGATATAGAAGGAACAAGACAGAGCGGCGCAATTAATTTTAAGATCGCCAATATTATTAGCGATAAGGTTATTTTAGAAGTAGCTAAAACAAAGGCTATGGAAATATTGGAAGCCGATGAAGAACTACAACAGTCCGAAAATTTTGTGCTAAAACAATACCTGGGCATGCAAAAAGGCAAGACAGTGTGGAGCAAAATATCGTAGCCACTATTATGCGCAAAAACGTAACACCGTGGGTTTGGGGTAACCAGTATTTTTTTTACTTCAGGCGTTGGTTCAAGTCCTTATTGCCTGCCGAACTATATTTTATTGGAGAGGTTGAGCCTGGTGGGTGTCGTACTTATTGTGTTGCGTAGAAACGTCCCGAGATAATGTTATTTAAAAAATGCCCCAGATCAGGTGTGAGGTAGATAGCTAGTAGTAAAAGGTGAGTAGTTAAGAAGTGAATAGCAAGTTGTGAGAGGTGAGCAATTGAGTGGTGAGTTATGAGAGGTTAGTAAGGTTTGAATGGGTAGCTTTAAGTGGGTTTACTCACCATATACAATTGATAACTTACATTTAACCCAATAATTGTATGGTAATAATATTATTGATCATAACGTTTTTGATGTCAGCAAGGCAACGATTGGTTCCTGTTACCTTCGTACAAAAATCATGAACTTTTTGTTGAACCGTTTGGTAAGAAATAGTCGGTATTGTTACGGACAAGGTTTTTTTACTAATATTTTATATGTTTTTAACAACCGGTACCGTTAAAATAAACATCGGTCATTTACAGGCACAAAACTAAAATAGTAAAATTGTGGAGCGAGTTTTGTGAAACAGCATTTACCGCTGCAAATGTTTCTTTAAAACCCTTTACAACCCCTTTTGCCGGTAAACACTATTTACTTGCCGTCCTTTTACATCATCTGTACAAGGATTAATTTCGTTTATAAGTTGTAACTTTTATTTAAATTATAATTGCTTGAAAAAGTCCCGGTCTATAATTTTTTGCTTTATTGGTTTAATCATATGTTTCAAATCTTTCGGTCAATCGTATGCCAGCCTTGAGTTTATTGAAAATAAAGGCCAGTGGGACAATCGCGTAACCTTTAGGGGTCTCACCAACAACGGGGCTTTTTACCTTGAAAAAACGGGCTACCGCGTGTTACAGCAAAATAGTGACGACCTGAATGCATTATCGCATTATTATCATCCAGACAACTCCTCATCGTACCAACTGGTTACGGGCAAAAAAGGGGCAACTGCCGCCAAATCCAGCCAACCAGCCACCTTACCTAATGGCGATGATAATATCGTGCTTCGCTCTCACGCTTACGAAGTAAAATTTTTAAACGCAGGCACCCCCACCATTGTTCCTGATAAGCGGCTTGCAGGAACCAATAATTATTTATTAGGCAACGATAAAAGCAAATGGGCGGCAGATTGTGGTTCGTTTAACGCTGTTACTTACCAAAGCATGTACCCTAAAGTTGATGTACGGTATTACACCAATAACGGCCAATTGAAGTACGACATTATAGCAAACCCCGGCGCCGACCTAAGCAAACTGGCCATTGAATTTGACGGTGCGGAAAAGCTTTCGGTGGTAAACGGTCAACTGATTATACAAACATCGGTGGGCGAATTGAAAGAGCTGGCGCCTTATTCGTACCAAATAATTAATGGTTTAAAAAAAGAAATACCGTGCAGGTTTTTGGTAACAGGCAACACAGTGCGGTTTTTGTTAACCGGGTACGATAAAAGTGCCACACTGGTAATTGATCCTACCTTAGTTTTTGCCTCGTTTACCGGCAGCACCGCCGATAACTGGGGCTATACCGCCACCTATGGGCCTGATGGCAGTTTTTATGCAGGAGGTATTGTATTTGCGGCAGGTTTCCCCACCACAACTGGTGCGTTACAAACCACGTTTCAAGGTGGCGCAAGCGAAGATGGCCAGCCTGGTTTCGATATAGGTATAATGAAATTTAGTGCCGATGGCAGCACCCGCGTGTATACTACCTATATTGGCGGCTCGGGCAATGAGCATCCACATAGCATGGTGGTTGATCCACAAGGGCAATTAGTAATTGGTGGCCGAACAAGTTCTATTAATTTTCCTACGCTGGCACCCAATTTTGGAGGTGGCGGCCTGTACGATATTGTAATTGTAAAATTAAACGCGGCTGGTAGTGGGTTAGCAGGTTCCATGCGCCTCGGTGGTAAAGAAAACGACGGTATAAACATCCGCTCTAAGTCCGCCAACCCATTTGGCGCTGAAACCATTCGCCGAAATTATGGCGATGATAGCCGCAGTGAAGTGATCCTTGACAATGCAGGTAATATTTACCTGGCCTCCAGCACACAATCATTAACCGGCACCGCTGCCGAAATTTTTCCCACAACATCCGGCGCATTTAACCGTACACCTGGTGGCGGAAGGCAGGATGGTATAGTTATAAAAGTCAATTCAACCATATCAACCGTTTTATTTAGCGGTTTTTTAGGAGGCAATAACGACGACGCCTGTTTTGTGTTGGCTATAGACCCTATTACCAACCAACTATATGTGGGTGGTAATACCGTAAGTCCCGACCTGCCTGGCAATAAATCAGGCGTATTGTTTCCGGCCTTCCAGGGCGGTATTTGTGATGGGTTTGTGTCGATACTCAATACCGATGGTTCAGTGCTGTCAAAAACCACTTACATTGGCACCAACGGAGCTGACATGTTATTTGGCATACAGTTCGACGCTTTTGGATACCCCTATATCATGGGTACTACCAGTGGAACCTTTCCCGTGGTAAATGCAGCTTTTTCGCAGCAGGGTGGCAAGCAATTCATAAGTAAACTAAAACCCGACTTATCAGGCTATGAGTATTCAACCAACTTTGGCACCAATAGCACTTCGCCCAACTTATCGCCGATAGCTTTTTTAGTTGACCGTTGCCAAAATGTGTACGTTTCAGGCTGGGGTGGCGAGTTAAATTCTGGTACCGGATCTACCCTCGGATATCCCAACTCGGGCACAAATGGCCTTACCGTAACCCGCGATGCTATACAAAGCCGTACCGATGGTAGCGACTTTTACTTTTTTGTTTTGGAAAGAGACGCTACCAGCCAACTCTATGGCAGCTTTTTTGGACAGTTTAGCATTAGTGGTGGCGGCGAACATGTTGATGGCGGTACCAGCCGATTTGACCGCAACGGGGTTATTTACCAGGCCATGTGTGCCAACTGTGGCCGCAGTGCAGTATTTCCTACTACGCCCGGCGTAGTGGCCACTACCAACGGATCGCCCAACTGTAACCTTGCAGCGGTAAAAATTGCCTTTAATCTGGCAGGTATTTCCAGCAGCATACGATCGTCTATTAATGGTGTGCTCCGCGATACTTCGGGCTGTGTTCCCTTAACTGTTGATTTTACCGACACAGTAGGTGCAGGCAAAAGCTATATCTGGAGTTTTGGCGATGGTAGCCCTGATATACGCACAACATCGCCCACCATCCGCCACACTTTCAATACTATTGGTAACTTTAGGGTTAGGCTTGTTTCTATAGATAGTACCAGTTGTAATATACAGGATACGGCTTTTGGAGCCATCAGGGTACGTAACGATGAAGCAATACTTGGATTTACCCAGCAAAAATTAGGCGCATGCGAAAGCACCACCTACCAATTTGTAAATACATCGGTACCCCCATCCGGCAAACCATTTAGAAACAACTCATTTTATTGGGATTTTGGCGACGGTACACCAAGAGTAATAACAGGTGGCGGCCCTGTAACGCATCCCTTTCCCGGTATAGGTACTTATAATGTGCGGCTGGTGTTGACCGATACCAATTATTGTAATGCACCCGACTCCGTTAGAAGAACTTTACGCATAGCCGATAATGTGCGGGCGCAATTTACAATCCCGCCCAGCGGTTGCGCTCCATACAGAGCCGTATTTAACAATACCAGTATTGGCGGACAAAGCTTTTTCTGGAATTTTGGCGACGGCAATACTTCTACCGAAAGCAGCCCAATACATAATTACAATATACCGGGCAATTATACCATAACACTGGCTGTGTACGATAGTGCCACCTGCAACCTTACTGATACCACTCGGCTTACCATTACCGTTAGCGGAAGCCCAACATCGTCGTTTACCACTACCCCCAAACCACCGCAGGAAAATACCCCGGTCCAGTTTTTTAATAATTCGCTGGGGGCCATAAGGTACAAATGGGATTTTGGCGATGGCGATACGCTGCTGACCACCTCAGTAGCACCCATTAGCCATATTTACAACGAAACAAAGTTATTTAGCGCTTGCCTTATTGCCTTTAACCAGTTTGGCTGTACCGATACCACCTGCGCCGACATTGAAGCCAAAATAGTACCAATAGTAGATGTACCCAATGCATTTACGCCCAATGGAGATGGTACCAACGACAAAATATTTGTAAGGGGATTTGGTATTACCAAAATGGCATGGCGTATTTATAACAGGTGGGGTGTGCTGGTTTTTCAAACAAACACCCGCAACGAAGGTTGGGATGGCACCTACAAGAGTAGTATACAACCAACAGAAGTATATAATTATATTTTAGACATTGAATTTGGTGATGGCACCAAGTTTAGAAAAACAGGGGATATCACCCTATTGTAACTATGAAAAAACAGCTAAACCATATGAAATGCTGGATAGCCATATTGGCCACCAGCATTGCCCTAACCGCATCGGCGCAAGACCTGCATTTTTCGCAGTATTTTAATGCACCATTATTAATTAACCCGGCCAATACCGGCTTTACGCCCGATGGCGATTACCGCGTAGGCATTAACTACCGTAACCAATGGGCCACGTTAAGCAATAACCCCTATAAAACCATAAGCGCCTACGGCGATATACAGTTGTTTGGTAAACGCATGGAAAACGGTTGGGTGGGGTTGGGCGGTGCGCTTCAGCAGGATGTGGCAGGTGCAGGCAACCTGACCTCTACCAAGGCTTATGCCTCCGTAGCTTACCACCAGGCGCTAGGGTTAGGAAGCCTGATAAGTGCCGGTTTTAACGCCGGTTACGTAAACAAGCGGGTAGATTTTACCAAGCTAACGTTTGATAACCAGTGGAATGGTCGATTTTTTGATATTAATGCCCCAAGCAATGAGGCCTTCACCACCAACAGGCTTGGGTATCTTTCCGTAGGGTTTGGCCTTAACTACGCCTATTATCCGTCGCAGGACGCTTATATAAATGTAGGTTTTAGTGCCCTGAATATTAATCGCCCAACCGAAAGCTTTTTTGGAGCCAGCGCCATTGACCAACGGGTGTTGCCACGCTTTACCACATTTGTAAACGGCAGCTTTAAAAAATCGGACGTTTGGATTTTAAACCCCAATTTATATATAAGCAATGTAGGCACTGCCTGGGAAGTTGTAGGAGGCATGAATGCCCAACGGGATTTAAGTGGCGATGGCAGTACACAATTAATACTGGGCGCTTACTATCGCGTTGGCGACGCTGTAATACCTATGGTTGGTTTTCAGCAAAATGGTTACCGGCTTACATTTAATTACGATGCCACCATATCTACACTCGCACAATTTAATAACGGCCGTGGCGCCTACGAAATATCTATTGTAAAGCAGGGTTTGCTTGATAAGATTACTGGTATTAAATGCCCGGCGGTAAGGTTCTAATTATCATCATCTTCTTAATCTTTAGTTCACTTTTTATTCGCATTTATATTAGGTAGAAAAATGACACCGGTTGTTTTTTACAGGCTGTTGCAGCGGGTAAGATGTTATGTTTTGATGGTTAAAATGAAAGGTTAACTGCAATAAAAAGATATAACATTCTATAAAAAAAATAACTTATATAAACCAAGGCGACATATTGGTATTTAGAGCAACTGACAACAGGTATGAAGCGCTGCTTTGTACAAGTGTTTACAAACATAAAAGTCCACAAAACTTAACGTTAGCTACATTGACATATGACGGTTTAGTTAAGCCAACAATTACTCTCTTTCCTGATAGTGATTTTTTGGGACTAGTAAATATCCGGAATGACCATTGTAAATATTTCCAAAAAGAGCTCAAAAAATGTGGATTTAATATTTAAACACTAAACCATACTTTTTAGGTGGCCTCCATTTTTCTGCTGTTCAAGTCCCTTTGTAGTTATCTCTAACTGCAACATTGCCTTTTCTAATTGTTCCATGCTATACCCATATTCATGAACATTACGTTTACCGGGTGTGGTGTATAGCTGGGAAAGGTGGCACTATGGCTTTTGGGAAAGTATTTTTTGGGCATATTCGCTCCCTGCCAAAAAGCGAAAAAGGCAATACAACAAGTAGTGGCAAACAAAACAAATACAAGGTAGGTAGCGCGATTAGTCATTTTCATAATAGACGTTTTAAAACTGAGAAATACTTATACGAATTATTTCGTATCAAATATACGAGCCGCCTCGTACATGCAAAATCTACTTGTTTATTATTTGAAAATTTTAACATCCGGATTAGTCCAGCCGAAAAAAAGGCACGATAGCACCAGTAAGGGAATGCTGTATCTCATCTACCTAAAAAATTATAGATAGTACCAAATGTTTGGCGTGCTTGCTTGCCAATTTATTCATAAATGGTAAGGGCTTTTTTGCTTAACCAAAAAAAACACACAACTTTAGCTACAAACTAAATTCATGAAAAAGATAGTTTTATGCCTTTGTATTTGTATTATTTCGGTCTTATCGTTTGGGCAATATACCCTTGACACCAACAATGAGCCGCCGCGGGGTTTTAAGCGTGACCATGTTTTTATTGGCGGCGGTATTGGCCTTGGACTTGGCGGTTGGAACGGTGGATTTAATGTGGGTGCCAACCCCGAAATTGGGTACTCGCTGGCCAATTGGATTGATGTGGGCATATCTGCCAATGTTAACTATTTTGCGTTTAGGGCGGAGATTAATAATGGAATACGCCAGCGAAGCTTTAATTATGGCGGGGGTGTTTTTACACGGGTGTACCCTTTTAGAGGTTTTTTTATACAGGCGTTACCTGAGTACAATTTTATAAATACCAATTTAAAAGACGAACGATTTGGCGGCAGCGGCGCCACCCAAACCATTAAACAGGAGGCTCCCAGCCTGTTATTAGGCGTTGGCTATGGCACCCGAATAGTTGGCCAGTCTAATTTTTTTACTGTAATAATGTTTGATGCGGGCGATAACCTAAACTCGCCTTATGTGGGTTTTAATGGGTCTAAACTACCCATTGTTCGGGCAGGTTTTAACTTTTATCTTACGCCAAAGCGTAAATAAGGCTCTGCACATCGTTCACCACCAAAATACGTTCCTGCCAGTCTTCGTACAAAAACCCGTTTTGCTGTAGCGATACAATATGAGCAATCAAATGATCGTAAAATCCTGCTGAATTAAGCAGGATTATTTTTTTGTTGTGGATCTTCAACGTGTTCCAGGTAAGCATCTCAAACATCTCATCCAACGTACCATAGCCCCCGGCCAAAATAATGGCAGCATCGCATTTATCGTACATAATTTTTTTACGCAAATGCATGTCAGCTACAATCTGCAGGTCGGTAATGCCTGTGTGCTGGTGCTCCCACCCTATTAAAATTTCGGGTATTACGCCCATTACCTCCCCGCCGGTTTCCATAACAGCATCGGCCACAGCGCCCATAATGCCTTTACTACCACCCCCGTAGATTAATTTTATTTTGTTGGCACCTAAAAACTGGCCCAACTGGGTAGCATGCAACTGGTAAATTGGATTACCGCCCACCCGCGACCCGCAAAAAACCGCAATCGATTTGTATAGCACACAAAAAACATTTAAAGGTTTACCGGCTTTTGTTTGGCAGTTGTATTGTATTGCCCGATAATTGTAAAACATCTGTTTTTTTCGCAAAACAAAAGCGCTATCAAAAATCGCTGCAATATTAGTAGTTATTTCAACAAGGCTTTTTTCTATTTGCATTTAGAAAGAATAACTTAATTACATTATGTCGCCTACCTTGTTATTTAGTTTTGTTATAGCCTATTTTGTATTGCTACTGGCAGTAGCGTTTTATACCAGCCGTAACAGTAATAACGAAACCTTTTTTATAGGTAACCGAAACAGCAATTGGATGCTGGTGGCCTTTGGTATGATTGGTACCAGCCTTAGCGGTGTAACGTTTGTAAGTGTACCCGGTAAGGTGGGGGTAGCCTCGTTTATGTACTTTCAGGTAGTTATCGGGTATATGTTGGGGTACGTGGTAATTGCCTATGTATTGTTGCCACTATACTATAAACAAAACCTCACTTCTATATATAACTACCTGCTACTAAGGTTTGGGTTTACCTCGTACAAAACCGGTGCATTGTTTTTTATTATATCGCGCACACTAGGCGCAACCGCCCGCCTTTACCTGGTAATTAATGTGTTGCAAATATTTATATTAGATGGTATGGGGGTAAGGTTTGAAACAACCTCATTTGTGATACTACTAATGATTTTACTATACACTTTTGAGGGTGGGGTACGCACCATAGTATTTACCGACACATTACAAACCAGTTTTATGTTGATTGGGCTGGTAGTTTGCGTGTTTTACATTATGAACCAGCTAAATATGGATTTGCCGGCCACCTGGCAGGCGCTTGAAATAAACAATTTTACCAAAGTATTAAATACAGATGTTAGAAGCGCTGATTTTTTTGTTAAGTCTATACTCGGCGGTGCATTTATTACTATTGGCATGACGGGACTTGACCAGGAAATGATGCAAAAAAATATAAGCGTAAAAACGCTTAAGGATTCACAAAAAAACATGCTTACCCTAAGTTTATTACAGGCAATAGCAGTATTTATATTTTTAGTGTTGGGCGGGCTGTTATATGTGTATGCTAGTAGCCGTGGGGGCAATTTTGAACAGGTAATGGTCAATGGCAAAGCCCAAACACAATTTATACTGAACGGGGTGAACGTAATAGGCGATAATATTTTTCCCACCATCGCCTTTGGTTACCTGCCACCGGCAATAGGCGTAATATTTATTTTGGCTCTCATATCGGCACTTTTTCCAAGTGCAGACGGTGCGCTTACTGCCCTTACATCGTCGTTTTGTATTGATATTATTGGGCTTAACCGCCGCGAAAGCTGGAGTGAGGCCAAACGCAAAAAAGTGCGTATGACAGTACACCTTATACTTGCAGGCGTATTTATGTTGTGTGTAATGATTTTTAAATGGATAGATAACAAGTCCATAATTGATATTATTTTAAAGTTGGCAGGATACACTTACGGGCCGTTATTAGGCCTGTTTACCTTTGGGATTATTACCCGCCGCACGCTGCCCGAAAACTTTGGGGTGCCGGTGGTTTGCCTGATGGCACCTGCCCTTTGTTATTTGATTGATGTAAATGCAGCCAAACTTTTAAACGGCTTTCAAATTGGTATTGAATTGTTAATACTGAATGGAATACTAACTTTTATTGGGTTATGGATAATATCAAAAAAAACGTTAGTTGATTAAAACGGGTGGCGAGGTTGCCATTGGGTTTAACATCTTTAATTGCTACCAATTTTTTTAAATATAATTAATTGTTGAAAAAAGTACCCTGTTTTGTACATTTTGCCTACTTACTTTTTAGCTACATTTACCCATTTATGTCCTATTTTGTAATGATAGATCCACTAATTGAACAATACGCAGCAAATCACACCAGTGCCGAAAGCGGGCTGTTAAGGCAGATTGAACGAGACACGATTAAACACCATTCAAAGGCCCACATGCTTAGTGGCCGCGTACAGGGAAGGCTACTGGCATTAATAAGCAAAATGCTACAGCCAAAGAATATATTGGAAATAGGAACGTTTACAGGGTATAGCGCCCTTTGCCTCGCCGAAGGCCTGGCAAGCGGAGGCGAACTACATACCATAGAAGTACGACCGGATGAGGCCGCCACGAGCGCCAAAAATTTTAGCTTTGACAAAAAGAATAAAGCGATTACTTTGCACATTGGAAACGCAAAAGATTTAATTCCAACGTTTTCGCAATTGTGGGACCTTGTTTTTATTGATGCCGACAAGTTATCTTACATCAATTATTACGAAATGGTGTTGCCGAGGTTGGCATTAAACGGAGTTATAATTGCTGATAATACCCTTTTTCACGGGCAGGTGATAAACGCTGGTGCCATGCAAAAAAATGCAGCGGCCATTGATGCTTTTAATAAACATGTGCTGAACGACCCGCGGGTTGAACAGGTATTGCTAACAGTAAGAGACGGATTGCTTATTATAAAAAAAATTTAAATGATAAGACCAAAAAACATTATAGCTACGTTCGTTTTTATTGGCTTGTCTGTAGCCTCCATTGCTCAAAAAACTATTGATAAGGCTGGCCAATACATCGATCAATTCAAAAACCTGGCCATGAACGAAATGCTTTTTTCGGGTGTGCCGGCAGCCATAACACTGGCCCAGGGTATTTTAGAAACAGGTGGTGGCCAAAGCGAACTTGCCAGCAAAGGCAACAACCATTTTGGAATAAAATGCAAAGCCGAATGGACTGGCGAAACAATGTTGCACAATGATGATGCAGCAAACGAATGCTTTAGAAAATATCCGTCGGTAGAGGCTTCGTACCGCGATCACTCGGAATTTTTGCGATCTCGCCCCAACTATGCTTTCTTATTTACATTAGAGCCTACCGATTATGTTGGCTGGGCCAATGGTTTAAGAAAAGCCGGCTATGCAACCAACCCTGCCTACGCTCAAATATTAATGAAAATAATTGTAGACTACAATTTACAGGATTATACCCTTACAGCCCTGAGCCAACGAGATAACCACGAAAAAATGTTATTTGCGTTTAAAGGCGAAACAATAGTCAGCGAAAATGACGCTACCGCAGCAACAATCATTCAAACCAATTACACAACGCCCACTGTAATTACCACACCCAAACAAGTAAATACGGTTATTAGCAATACTTATAAAGCGGGCGAGGTTTTCGTTATTAATGAAAGAAAAGTAATTTATGCACCATCTGGCACATCGCTATTAGCGTTGGCTAATAACTACAGTCTATCGTACAAAAAATTACTTGATTTTAATGAAATGGACGAAGTTGACATCATTAGCAAGGATCAACTTTTTTTTATTCAGCGTAAGCAAAAAAAAGGCAGTAAAGATTTTCATATAGTGGAAGAAAATGAAAAACTACACGACATTTGCCAAAAAGAAGGCATACAACTTGCCAGCCTGTTGGAGCTAAACGGCCTGCAAAAAGGTATGGAGCCTGCCAGCGGCGAACAATTGTATCTCAAATATCCGTCACTGGTATCGCCTAAATTGGCGCATAATAAACAGGCTACCTTCAACAACACCGGTGGACGATAGCCCCGAAAAAAGTAGCTCATGCAAGATTTAGTTGTTCACGGTAAAAAGTTTGTTCCATACATTGCAGCGGAGCAGATTATTGCAAAGGTAAAATTACTGGCAGCGCAACTAAATGACGACTATAAAGATAAGAAGCCACTTTTTATTGCTATTCTCAATGGTTCATTCATGTTCGCTTCGGATCTTTTTAAGTACGTAACAATCGATGCGGAAATTTGCTTTATAAAACTAGCCTCGTACAAAGGAACCAAAAGTAGCGGGCAGGTTATAACTGCCATAGGGCTTGACACCGATATTACCGGGCGCCACGTAGTTATTTTGGAAGATATTATTGATACCGGTAAAACAATGAGCTATTTTTTACCACAGGTATACAACCAACAACCTGCAAGCCTGCAGATTGCTGTTTTACTACATAAACCAGCGGCTGCGGTGTTTCCCATTACCATAAACTACAAGTGTTTTTCTATTCCTAATAAGTTTGTATTAGGCTATGGACTTGACTTTGACGGCCTGGGCCGCAACCTTCCGCAATTGTACCAACTGGAAGAAAATTAATGAGTTAGGAAAAATTTTTTGGTTTTAGGGTTTTAACATACCAAACTGCATTATTTTTCGTGAAGAGCTGTCCTGTTTTTGTGCGTACAAATATGTATGGCCCGCAATGCCGGTAAATAGCTTATCACCATGTATTTTTGTACAAGTAGATACTTACTACTAATTTCAAACGCTCAACGGTATTTAAATTTGCTTGCTTTTTAACGACCCCATTGAAAAAACTTTTTTTCATAGTGCTGCTTGTATATGCCCCTTCGGTAATTGGGCAATATTACCTGAGGGGCGAGGTCAGGGATGAGGCCAACCAACCAGTACCCGGCGTAAAAATTTACTTGTATTCAAAAAAAGATTATCCATTTTATAATGGCTCATCAGGAGGTTTTGGCATACCAACAGGTTTAACTGTAGATACCGTTACCTTATCGGCCGAAGGGTATGAAACCTGGCGTGGAGCAGTAGAAACAAGAAAATATGCCCGGTTACAACTAAAAGCGATTGGTGCAGCTGCCAGTATCAATCATTTACGACTATCATCGTTTAGTAAAAACCTGTTGGAAAATAAACCGCACTACCCGGTAATCATGGGCGAAAGCTATAGCGCCACCGTAGAAAATGAATTTGTTAACAGCCTGCGCTATCCACAAACGGGGTTTGCGGTTACCGTTAACCGAGCTTGTTATAGTAACCTTCGCCGGTTTTTAAACACTAAAACCAAACCACCATCCGATGCGGTACGGCTGGAGGAAATGTTGAATTATTTTAATTTTAACCTCGGTATTGCGCCATCTTCTACCGAAACATTTTCGGCATTAACAACCGTAACCTCCTGCCCGTGGAATACTAATAACCAATTACTATTTATTGCACTGCAGGCACGTAAAATAAACCTTGATAAAACGCCGCCAAGCAACCTTGTATTTTTAATTGATGTATCGGGAAGTATGGATATGCCCAACAGGCTTCCGCTGCTGCAAAGTGGATTTAAATTGTTTGTTGAAAATTTACGGCAACAGGACACTGTGTCTATCATAACCTATGGTGGCCAGGTAAACGTAGTATTACAGCCTACCAGTGGCGATAAAAAACAGCAGATAACAGAGGCCATTGAAGCATTGGAACCTGCTGGTTCCACCCCCGGCGAGTCGGCCATCCGGCTCGCATACAAGTTTGCAGGCAACACATTTATAAAAGGTGGAAACAATCGTATTATTTTGGCCACTGATGGCGATTTTAACGTAGGGGAAAACAGCGAAGAAGAACTTGAAAAAATGATTGAACACCAGCGAAAATCAGGTATCTATCTTACCTGCCTTGGGGTTGGTATGGGTAATTATAAAGACAGTAAACTGGAGGCACTCGCAAAAAAAGGGAATGGAAATTTTGCCTATTTGGATGATGAGCGGGAGGCCGAAAAAGTGTTGGTGGAGGAATTTGCGCAAACCGTTTACACGGTGGCAAGCAACGTTTCGGTTACTATAGACTTTAACGGCGAAATAGTAAAAAATTACCGGCTTATTGGCTTTGACAACAGGCAAAGTGCTATTGAAGATAGCACCGGCGAACTGGCTGGCGGAGAAGTTGGCAGCGGACACAAACTACTTTGTATGTTTGAAATTGAAACAGGCGGCAGCCAAACCGCAGGTAACGGTCAAGTAGGCAAAATAACCCTTACTTATACAAAGCCCAACACAAAAAACCCCGAGCAAAGGCAGTTTATTGCAATAAACAATTTCATACCTCTTACACAGGCCGACTCAAGCCTGCGTTTTGCCACGTCGGTAATTATGTATGGCAGCCTGATAAAGAAATCAAAATATTTTAAAAATTACCCCTGGGATGAAGTTTATAACCTGGCCCTATCTTCGGCCAGCAGCGGCAATAAACGGCAAATGGAATTTTTGGAACTAATACAGAAAGCCAAAAAAATATATGCCAATAGTAGAAAACGGGGTTGACCGGGTATATAACAAGAGGTACTGTGCACAAAAAAGCAGCCTTTGCAGGCTGCCGTTTATCATGTTTATATCACCTTTGTTAGGTAAATGCTTCCTTTATTTTTTCAAAAAAGCTTTTATCGCTTTTTTCGGGTTGTGGTGTAAAATTTTTACTATTATTTAATTTTTCCAAAATCTCCTTCTCCTCGCTGCTAATGTTTTGTGGTGTCCAAACATTAACGTGTATTAACTGGTCGCCTTTGGCATAACCATTTACCTCGGGAAACCCTTTGCCCTTTAACCTGAATATTTTTCCGCTTTGCGTGCCGGCAGGAATTTTTATTTTGGCTTTTCCATCAATAGTAGGTACTTCCACGTTTGTTCCAAAAACCGCATCGGGAAACGAAATATGCAGGTCGAATGCTACATTCAATCCATCGCGATGAAGGAGAGCGTGGGCTTCTTCTTCAATTAAAATTATGAGGTCGCCCGGCACGCCACCCCTTTCGCCTGCATTACCCTTGCCACTAAGGCTTAGTTGCATGCCTTCCTGAACACCTGCCGGAATATCAAGGGTCACCATTTCTTCGCCATATACCCTTCCATCGCCTTTACAGGTACCACATTTGGCAGTTACTGTGGTGCCTTCACCGTTACAGGTTGGGCAGGTAGTTACTGTTTGCATTTGGCCCAAAAAGGTATTTTGTACCCGCTTTACCTGCCCGTTACCATTACAGGTATTACAGGTTTGAATGCTGTTTCTATCCTTTGCACCATTGCCACCACAGGTAGTACAGCCAACATATTTTTTAACTTTTATGTTTTTAGATACGCCTTTGGCAATTTCTTCGTAATTAAGTTTTAGCCTGATGCGCAGGTTACTACCACGCTGGCCGGTAGCCTTACGACCACCGCGGGCGCCGCCACGTTGACCACCATTAAAAAAGCTTCCAAAAATATCTTCGCCAAATATGTCTCCAAACTGGCTAAAAATATCTTCCATGTTGCTGGCACCACCAAAACCACCTGTACCCGGCCCAAAAGCCGCGTGTCCATACCTGTCGTACTTTGCCTTCTTATCGGCGTCGCTCAGTACTTCGTAGGACTCGGCTGCTTCCTTAAACTTATCCTCGGCCTCTTTATCGCCGGGGTTGCGGTCGGGGTGAAACTGCATAGCTACCTTGCGGTATGCCTTCTTAATTTCGTCAGCAGAAGCACCTTTGCTAACACCCAATACCTCGTAATAATCTCTTTTTGTTGACATAAATTCCAGCTCTCTTTAAAACGGGCTATTTAAAATTTGAAAAGTTTTGACATAGTTTTATTGTAGAATATCTGAAGAAATCAAAAGATAAAAAATTAAATTTATTGGTTTATCATTCGTTTCATTCACCATCATTTTCATTCATCAATCAAACAAGCACCCACCGTATATTGGCAACCCTCTATTTACCTATTATGGCTTTAGCATGCCTTATTAGTTTGTCGTTTAAGTAGTAACCCTTCATTACTTCATCTACTACCTTGCCTTTCAACTCGTCGGTTGGTGCGGGTATTTCGGTAATTGCTTCATGTTTTTCAACATCAAAAGTTTGGCCTATACTCTCCATAGCTTTCAGGCCTTTGCTTAGCAACAGGTTGCGCAGCTTATTAAATACTATCTCGCTGCCTTCCTTTACCTGCATTATATCGTCGGTACCGGCAAACTGCTTTTCGGCCCGCTCCGTATCGTCCAATATATCTAACAACGATATCAATATCTCTTTTCCTGCGGTCTGCATCAATTCTATCCTTTCTTTTGCATGTCGCCTTTTGGCATTGTCAAATTCCGCAAATAACCGCAGGTACTTGTCTTTTTGTTCCTTCAATTCGTTTTCAAGCTTTTCTACCTCAGCACCTACCACTTCATCTTCACCGTTTAACAACGGATCGTTCAAATGGGTGGTCCCACGAATATTATCATCAGAATTAATGTCCATTTCAACTTCAGACTGGCCTTGTTGTTGAATGTTGTCAGTTTGTAACATATCTTTTTCGTCCATTTTTAACAATTTTTCGCAAAAATAGTATTCAAACACTATTCCAAAAGGCAATAGTTGGTCAAATTGACACAATAAATACCGCAGAGGTACATTTAGCGTGTGTGTTAATTTAAATTAATTATTACCTACTACCTTTAATTTTAAGCAAATAAAGACTTTTAGTAAATTAAAGAGACCTAACAAAACAAGAGGATGGGTTTACGCAGCATTAATTGTACAACGAGGGAGTTTAAGGCCTTTTACGAAAAGTGATTTAATTTGAGCTAAAAATGCACCACCACGTATACACTTACCTACGCTTAGTATGACAATGTTGTTAAACAAAATACTAACAAAACCAATGCTAACATTGGACACTTTTTAAATGTGATGGCTAAAGTAAGCTTTACTGTTACTGTTTAAGAACACGTCACATATGCTAACATTCGCAAACCCCTTGTTAAAAAAATGATGTACACTGATTAATTGCGAAACCATCAGTATTTCACCGCCCCTTGTCCTTTCATTCATCTTATTCAGTTTTATGGCCACCACGCAATTTTAAAGCACATTCGCGTTTGCTAAAACCTGTAGCACGTCAGGTATTAGTCGCGTTGACTGTTTTAGCCAAAATACAGGCCATCAAAAATTAAACATCGTTCCACATTAGGCCGCCTTGTTTACCGCTATACAATACACTGGTGGAGACCATATCGCGAAGAAGAGATAGGATGGTAAAAAACTATTGTGTCAAAAACCATTTTGTCAAAAAAAATAATTTTGACACTTAGTAATTGGCACACTTTTTTTATAAATTGTAATAGTACACAAACTAAAAGAAAAGCTTACATACATAAAATGGCGGAAGCGAAATTTGTGGGGTTAACCCCAATGTGTATCAACAGCGCCTTCGGTAAGGTTCTGGACACACACTTAAAAATAAAAATTTTTCTCACACAGTTTCTACAAATTAACGCCTAATATCCTACTTGAAAAATTACCTCTTCTAACAAATCCTATAAAAGTGCATGTGAATACAAACAATATTCATTATCGGGGGGTTAAATAATATGTTAAGGGCAGCGAAATTTTTAAAAGTCCACATTTCATAAATAACACCTGACAATAAGTATCGTTTTTAGTCAACTTTGAAAGGTTGATTTGAAACTAACCATGCAAATGAACCATTTACATATTTTGTTTGCTAAATTATAAAGAAGTTTAAACAAATAAGGGGCAAGCATAATTGAAATGATATTGTTGACCAGTAAGAGGAAAAAAAGACAATAAAAAGCGTTGGGTTTGGGAGTCCTCTTTTGGAGTAAAAGATTGCAAAATCGATACACTTATTCAAAAAAAGTTAACTTAAATCAATATAAACCGACGTAAAAGAAAATACAATACCAGCAAAAATTCTGTGCCTACAGTTGTTGTTCTAACAATTTTAAACAATATGGAATTAAGATTTTATAAAATTGTTGGAATAACTACGGTATGAAAAATTACCATTTTTGTAAAAAAATTTGTAATTTATTCATCCACCTTAAAAATGCTTGCTGCGACCTAAGTAACTTGATTAACATAACATCCCGAAAAAAGCAACACATTGTATAAACAATAAAAGAAGTTTACTATTATGAAATTGTGAAATTTTTTGATAATATAAAAACAGCGCAAAAAGTGGCACTGTATGCTTTGTGTATTTTAATCCCCACTTTTTGTTGGTGAAAAAAGGAACAATGCATAGGATAAAGTTTTCTATTCAAGCTTTTATTATGAAGAAACAATTACTACTGCTTATTATAACCATCATTTTTAGTACAGTAATATTGTCGGCACAAAAGCGACAGATTAATGGCTTAGTTACCTATAATAATAACTTGAAAGAAACTGGTGGTACAACAGTAATTGTAAAAGGAACGATCATTGCCACAGTAACTGACAACAATGGAAAATACATTATTGATGTTCCGATTGGTGCCACTACGCTGGTTTTTTCTTTAGTTGGGGCAAAAACAATTGAAGTTGGTATTGCGGGCAGAACAATTGTAAATGTGGAATTATCAGAAGATATTGTTTTATTAGAAACGACCATAATAACGGCCCTTGGGTTAAAAGGCGAGCGTGATAAATTTGCCTCATCTGCCACTACCATTAAAGGAAATAATATTGCCAGCTCCGGCGAAACAGGTCTTTTAAATGGATTGTCATCTAAAGCTGCGGGTATATTAATTACGCGAAACGGTGGTGACCCGGGTGCTGGCTCTTATATACAAATTCGGGGGCAAAATACCATTAATGGCAATGCACAACCGTTGTTTATAGTAGATGGAATGCCGGTTAGTAACTCAAGCGATAATATTGGTGCAGCAAGGGCCAACGGTATTATTCAGCAGTCGCGGATTAACGATATAAATCCAGAAGATATAGAAAGAATTGAAGTTTTAAAAGGAGCTTCTGCTGCTGCATTATGGGGTTCGCGTGCAGCCAATGGGGTTATTATTATTACCACAAAAAAAGGTAAAAGTAGTAATGGAGCATTAAATATTTCGTTTAAATCTACGGCGTCTATTGATAAAGTAAATAAAATGCATCCATTACAACGCAGTTATGGGCAAGGCTCCAACGGACTTTATTCACAGGGTAACAGATCAAGTTTTGGAGACCTTATTTCATCTCGTTCAGGCGGTGGCGACCAATTTATTACAACGCCGGGTGCACAAGGCTATCAGGGTTTTGTTACATTAAATGATGGAAGTAACCGCTATGCCATTGCGCCAGGTACAGTTGCAAATCCGCATGGTGGTAAAAATGCACGGGATACATACGACCATACAATTGATGCTTTTAGAACCGGTTACTTTAATGACAATACTTTAAATATAAGTGGAGGTAATGCCCGCTCTACTTTTTTAATAAGTTATGGCGATCTTAACCAGGAAGGCGTAATAAAAAAATTTAGCGATTACAATCGTAAAACCGCCAGAATAAATACAACCTCACAATTTACAGATTGGTTTAATGCAAGCGCAAATATTGGCTACACAAAAATAAATTCGTCGCGTGTGCAGGAAGGTGATAATGCCGATGGAGTTTTGTTGGGCAGTTTACGTACACCTGCCGACTTTGATAATTCGTTATACAAGGGAGTTTATACTGATGCCGCAGGCCAGGTTTTCCCCGATGCGCACGTATCTTTTCGCAATCCATTGGGAAAAGATTTAAGTACCATTCATGCAAACCCATTATGGAATATTAAAAACAACCTCAACACAAGCAATGTTGATAGAATTATAGGCAGTTTGCAATTTAATGTAACGCCGGTACAATGGCTAACTACCACTGCAAGGTTTGGAATTGATAATTTTACTGATAACCGACTGGAGCGCTTTGCCCGTAACTCTGCCAATTTTGCAAAAGGATTTCTATCAAAAAACTGGGTTTCTGAAAAACAGTTTAATTCCGATTTATTCGCTGTAGCAAAAACAACTTTCAGCAAAAACTTCAGTGGCTCATTATTAGCAGGTTTTAATTACAACACTCGCAGGCGGGCTACATTATCGGGTTCCATTTCAAATTTTATTATACCTGGTGCACCCGATATTCTCACCAATGCAGTTAATTCAAATTTATCTGCCAATAATTACAACTCATTAATACGTACCTATGGCTTTTATGCCCAGGCAGATGTAGAAGCATACAATGTGTTGTTTTTCAGTTTCACAGGCAGAAACGAGTCTGCATCTACCTTTGGTTCAAAAACCAGGAATAGTTTTTTTTTCCCAAGTGCAGCAGTAGCGTGGCAATTTAGCCAGTTAGGACTTTTTAGTAATAACTCTTTTTTCAGTTTTGGAAAACTCCGGCTTAGTTGGGGGCAGGTGGGGATACAACCACAGCCATATCAAAATTTTAATAGCTTTAATGCTGCTACCTATCGGGATGATTTTACCAGCGGATTATCTGGCATAAGCCCAACCTATGCTGGTGGCTATGTTCGCAGTACAACTGCCGGCAACGAATTTTTACGTCCCGAAATTAAAACTGAAACTGAAATAGGACTTGACCTCAGGTTCTTAAAAAACAAAATCACTTTAACTGCTACGGGTTACACAAACCGAACCCGCGATGTTATATTACCAATAACATTACCGGCGGCTACCGGCTACACAACGTTAAACAGTAATGCAGCAGAATTACAAAACAATGGTATAGAACTGGAAATCAATATAGATATTTTAACGCAACAAAAATTTAAATGGAATGTCTCGGCTAACTTTTCTAAAAACAAAAACAAGGTTGTTTCTTTGGCAGGTGCTAAGGCCTATACATTACCGGATAGTTTTATTCAAAATGCTTCTCTTATTCCGGGCCAGCCATTTGGCGTTTTCTTATCTACCGATTTTGTGAAAGATAAAGGAGGTCAATACGTTTTAGATGCAAATGGATTTCCGAAAGCAGGAACCGACCTTGAAGTTATTGGCGATCCAAATCCTGATTGGCGTGCTGGTTTAGGTAGTACTTTTTCATACAAGCATTTATCATTGTATTTACTTTTTGATAGAGTGCAAGGAAACGACTTTTTTAATGGTACACGAGGATCGCTGTACTCGTTTGGAACGCATGGAGATCAAAGCAACACCGTAATAGCCCCGGCAGGCGGTTTAAAAGACGTAAACGGTACTGTTATTCCCGCAGGCACTTCTTTTCAGGGCGAGATAAAAAACTTTGGTGCAGGACCGGTAGCAATAAACCAGGCTTGGTGGCAGGGAAGAGGTTCGGCGTCCAACACAGCATCGTACAGGCAATTTGTAGAAGATGCAAGCGCATCAAGATTGAGGGAGGTAACGCTTTGTTACGGAATAAATAAAATAAAATTATTTAAAAACACACAATTATCAAATATAGACTTTAGCATAACGGGCAGAAATTTATTTTTGTGGACTAATTACAGCGGTATAGATCCCGAAGCAAATGTTACCGGTGCCGGTTTGGCAAGAGGGCAGGATTGGTTCACAAATCCGGCAACAAAATCAGTACTATTTTCAATACTTATTAAGTACTAAATTTTTGAAATAAATCATGAAAAATTTTAATGCTCAAATAATAATAGCACTTACAATTGCTTGTATAATGTTAGGTAGTTGTAAGAAAGTTTTTAATGAAAATGATATTCAAAATAATCCTAATGCAGTTACAGATGTAGATGTAAGAGCGCTATTATCAGGAACAATGCTGGGGGTAGCTTTTCTACATCAAGATACAGATGTTCGTATTGCCGCTATTTGGTCGGGACAGTTAAATGGTTTATCACGTGCGCATCTTGGCTTTGCGCAATATCTTGTATCTTCTCAAAGCTTTAACTGGACAATTCTTTACCCGGTTGCAAGCCAGGCAAGGTTAATACAAACAAAGGCAGATGAGTTGGGGGATAAATGGACAAAAGGTGTTGGCCAAATATTAGAAGCACTTGTTATAGCAAAAGCCACGGCACTTTACGGCGATGTGCCATACAGCCAGGCGTTTGATAAAGACCGTTATCCAACACCGGTATTTGATAAACAGATTGACGTTTATACTGCACTTCAAAACACCTTAAATTTGGCAATAGTAAACTTATCTGCCTCAACAGGACTTGCATTTGCAGCGCAGGATTTTATTTACCAGGGAGATATTTTGAAATGGAAAGCAGCAGCAAATACCTTAAAGGCAAGATTGTACCTACATCGCCGCCAGTATGCCGAGGCTATTGTAAGTGCAAATGTAGGTATTAAAACCACCAATGCCGATGCACTTATACCGCACGGTACTAGCCAGGGGCAAAACATAAATCAAAACCATGATTTTTTTAGAGTGAGCCGTGCAGGCGATACAGGTTTTGAAGGTACTTACCTGGCACTATTAATGCAGTCACGCATAAATTCAATTAACACAAAAACAAATGAAACTGCTCTTTATAATCATTTTGTAAAGGTTGGTATTACTGCCACAGGTAGCCTCGACCCTAATACAACAGATGGTGCTTTTATGGCTGATGCACCACAACCTATACTTACATTTTACGAAAACCAATTAATGATTGCAGAAGCAGAAGCCCGGCTTGGCAATAATAGCCAGGCATTAGTAGCGCTCAATAAAGTAAGAGCGGGATTAGCTGCCGGTTATATTAATGGTAAAACTTTTTTTGCTGCAAACAGACAGTATAATGCTTATGAAATAAGCGATTTTGGAATTTCAGGAATGGCTAATGTTACAAATACTACCAGCGTTCAGGTTGCATTATTGCATGAAATTATCAGCCAACGCTATATCATTCTTTTATTGCAGTATGAAGCTTTTAACGATTATCGACGGTTAGCTTCAGCAATACCAATTGTACAACTACCCATAAAACTATATGTTGGCACAACAAAACCACAGCGTTTTATTTATCCGCAGCAGGAAATAAATTCAAATCCAAATATTCCTCAACCTGTACCCGACCAATTCACTAAAGTATCTATCTTTCCTTAACTAAAAATTATTGGATAAAAAATTTAATTAATACTGTGCAAGTAAAGGTGACTTTTCCAGTACTCTCTGACAATGCTTTTTTACGATATTTCAATTTTTCAGCACTTTATTTTACCGAAGGGCTTCCACAGGGCATGTTGTATATTGGTTTACCGGCATGGATGGCTATGCAAGGAAAAACACCCACCGAGATAGGCAGTTTTGCTGTGGCTACTTCTGTTCCATGGACGTTCAAATTTGTGGTAGCACCTTTAATGGATCGTTATACTTACTTGCCTATGGGCAGAAAAAGACCTTGGGTACTGCTTGGGCATATAGGTTTAATATTGAGCATCCTCGCCTTTGCTTTTGTACCCGATCCTTTAAGCAATCTAAATTTATTTATGGCTGCTGCTTTCTGTGTGTCGTCTTTCGGTGCAATACAAGACGCCGCTGGCGACGCCATGGCAGTTGATGTAATCCCCCCGGATCAACAAGCACGGGCAAATGGTTATATGCAGGGTTCCCGAATGGTGGGTAGCTCACTTGCGCTGGTTTTGTGCAGTTGGCTATTAAATAAATACAGTTTTCAAGCCTCAATGCTCATGTTGTGTTTTTTAGTTACTGTTATTACAGTCGTACCGCTTGTATTAAGAGAACAGCAGGGTGAAAAAATATTTTTTTTCACACCTGGTAGTTCATCAGCAGCATCACAAAAAATGCAAATGAAAAGCTGGTCCACCATTCTAAATACATTGTATAAAGTATTCAGGCTTCCTAATTCATTAATAATAATAATAGTGCTGTTTATAACACAGGGCGCATACAACTTTTTTGAAACCCTGCTTCCAATTTTTGCTGTAAAAATTACCGGGTGGACAAATGTTTTATACTCACAAGCTTTTGCTACGGCCGATTTAGTGGGTGGTATTGCGGGAATGGTTGTTGGTGGATACCTGATTGAAAAATTTGGTAAAAAACAAATGATCAATATCTATTTTTTTCTCATTCTGACATTGGTACTGGCACTCTACCTGGCAGGTCCCTACTGGAAAAACAGTAATATGTTATACGGCTTTATACTTACGTACCGCCTGTTAAATTCATTTGCAAAAATCGGTGTATTTGCTATTGCTATGCAATGTTGTTCAAAAAATGTGTCGGCCAGCCAGTTTACAATTTTTATGACTATGGGTGCTATGGGATCAATTGCTGGTGCTTTTTTAGTAGGTCCTATAAAAGAAAATTTTAATTGGAACATCACTTTTATTTTCTTTGAAATATTTATAGCACTTGCCTGGGGAACACTACAATTT
>Ga0209181_10000940_pt1 | contig 52455 bp, 34 predicted proteins | sample MAT05_FD_187208 | JGI IMG/M metagenome (GOLD analysis project Ga0209181, IMG submission 187208) | Freshwater microbial communities from Lake Fryxell liftoff mats and glacier meltwater in Antarctica - MAT-05 (SPAdes) (version 2) | ecosystem: Environmental > Aquatic > Freshwater > Ice > Liftoff... | reverse complement strand
CTACAGGGGCACCCGGCTTCGCCCGCTGAACTTGATTCGCCCCGGACGACGGCTAGAATGTGCCGCGGCCCGACGCACCCTTTCCCGCTCCCGCGCCGCGCCGAATCCCCGAACCCCACCGGCCCCTCCAACGGATACCGGTCCCTCGCCGGCCGCGGATTGGATGGCCCGGCCCGCCGCGCATAGGATGGGGACAGACGACGGCCCCGCGACCCCGGGCTCACCCCCACGGAAGCGACCCCGGCCGACCTCCGGAGACGGCTCGATGTATGAACGCTTCACGGACCGGGCGCGAAAGGTGATGCAGCTGGCCAACCAGGAGGCCCAGCGGTTCAACCACGAGTACATCGGCACCGAGCACGTCCTGCTCGGGCTGGTCAAGGAGGGCTCGGGGGTCGCCGCGAACGTCCTGAAGAACCTGGACATCGACCTCCGCAAGATCCGGCTCGAAGTCGAGAAGATCGTGCAGCACGGCCCCGGCGGCGACCAGGTGGTGATGGGCCGCCTGCCGCACACCCCGCGGGCCAAGAAGGTGATCGAGTACTCGGTCGAGGAGGCCCGGAACCTCAACCACAACTACGTCGGCACCGAGCACCTCCTCCTCGGCCTGCTCCGCGAGCAGGAGGGGGTGGCCGCTCAGGTGCTGATGAACCTGGGTCTCAAGCTCGAGGACGTCCGCGAGGAAGTCCTCAACCTGTTGGGGCACAACATGCCGAACGAGAGCGAAGGCGAAGGCCGCGGCGGCCGCGAGGGCGGCGGGCGCGAGGGCCGCGGCGAGGGCGGCGGCGGCGGCGAGCGGTCGTCGCGCACCAAGAGCAAGACCCCGGCCCTCGACAGCTTCGGCCGCGACCTGACCGAGCTCGCCCGCACCGGCAAGCTCGACCCGGTCATCGGCCGGGCCAACGAGATCGAGCGAGTCATCCAGATCCTGTCCCGCCGGCAGAAGAACAACCCCGTCCTCCTCGGCGAGGCGGGCGTCGGCAAGACCGCCATCGTCGAGGGGCTGGCGCAGCTGGTCGTCGACCAGAACGTGCCGGAACTCCTCCGCGACAAGCGGATCGTCGTGCTCGACCTGGCGATGATGGTGGCCGGCACGAAGTACCGCGGCCAGTTCGAGGAGCGCATCAAGGCGGTGATGAACGAGGTCCGCCGCGCCAAGAACACCATGCTGTTCATCGACGAGCTGCACACCCTCGTCGGCGCCGGCGGCGCGGAAGGTGCCATCGACGCCAGCAACGTCCTCAAGCCGGCGCTGGCCCGCGGCGAGATCCAGTGCATCGGCGCCACCACGCTCGACGAGTACCGCAAGTACATCGAGAAGGACGCGGCCCTGGCCCGCCGCTTTCAGCCGATCATCGTCAACCCGCCGTCGATGGCCGAGGCCGTGGAGATCCTGAAGGGGCTGCGCGACCGGTACGAGGCGCACCACCGCGTGCAGATCACCGACTCCGCCCTCAAGAGCGCCGTCGAGTTGAGCGAGCGGTACATCAGCGGCCACTGCCTGCCGGACAAGGCCATCGACGTGATCGACGAGGCCGGCGCCCGCGTCCGCCTAAAGGCCATGACCCGGCCGCCGGACCTGAAGGAGCTGGACGAGCAGATCGAGAAGCTCAACCAGGAGAAGGAAGCGGCGGTGATGGAGCAGGACTTCGAGAAGGCCGCCCACCTCCGCGACCAGGCCGAGAAGCTCCGCAAGAAGAAGGACCAGACCACCAAGGAGTGGCGCGACAAGGCCAAGGAGACGGACGGCGTCGTCGACGACGAGGTGATCGCCGAGGTCGTGTCCAAGATGACCGGGGTGCCGCTGAAGAAGGTCGGCGAGGACGAGACGCGCCGCCTCCTGAACATGGAGGCCGAGCTGCATAACACGGTGATCAGCCAGAACGAGGCGATCAAGGCCATCGCCAAGGCCGTGCGCAAGAGCCGGGCCGGGCTGAAGGACCCGAAGCGGCCGATCGGTTCGTTCATCTTCGCCGGCCCGACCGGCGTGGGGAAGACGCTGCTGGCGAAGCAGCTGGCGAAGTTCATGTTCGGCGACGAGAACAACATCGTGCAGCTGGACATGAGCGAGTACATGGAGAAGCACAACGTGTCGCGGCTGGTGGGCGCCCCGCCGGGCTACATCGGCTACGAGGAGGGCGGCCAGCTGACGGAGAAGATCCGCCGCAAGCCGTACTCGGTGGTGCTGCTGGACGAGATCGAGAAGGCGCACCCGGACGTGTGGAACATGCTGCTGCAGATCATGGAGGAGGGCCGGCTCACGGACAACGTGGGCCGGGTGATCGACTTCAAGAACACGATGCTGATCATGACCACGAACATCGGGGCCGAGACGATCGTGGCGTCGGACGACCTGAACAGCCCGTTCATCAAGGGGATCAAGAAGAACGAGGAGACGAGCTATCAGGACATGCAGAAGAAGCTCCGGGGCCGGATGGACAAGGAGTTCCGCCCCGAGTTCCTGAACCGGCTCGACGACATCATCGTGTTCCGGTCGCTGACGCCGGACGACCTGAAGGCGATCGTGAACATGGAGTTGGCGAAGGTGTCGAAGCGGCTGAAGGACAAGGAGTTGGCGCTGGTCGTGACCGAGGAGGCGAAAGAGTACATCATCTCGAAGGGGAGCAGCCTGGAGTTCGGCGCCCGGCCGCTGCGCCGGTCGATCGAGCAGCACCTGGAGGACATGCTGTCCGAGGAGCTGCTGAAGGGCTCGTTCCACGGCCAGGACACGATCACCGTCCGCGTGGTGGAGGCCGACGGCGAAAAGAAGCTGACGTTCGACACCGCGAAGTTCGTCGCCACGACCGACGGCGCGGTGGCGGTGGCCGTCGGCGAGACGAAGTAACGGCGTCACCAAAGCGGGCGGCCCGCGTGCGCGGGCTGTTCCTTCGCGTGTCGGGAGCGCGCCCGAACAGCCCACTCACGCGGGCCGCCCGCTTTGGTCCCGCAGAAATAAAAGCCGGTGAGGGTTGACTCTATCTCCCCCGCTCTTAAGATGATGGTGCGGGGTAGAGCAGTGGTAGCTCGGCAGGCTCATAACCTGCAGGTCGCGGCGTTCAATTCCCGCCCCCGCAACTCGACGACTCCGAGGCAACCCCTCGGAGTCGTTTCATTTCCCCGTCCCCTTCCCGTGTCGGAATTGCCGTCGTGCTGACGGTTAAAGTTGGGTGAAACCGCAAAGTCTGCTTTAAGTCCCCTCCCCACTCATATTATCATCACTGTATCACGGTACGGACCGGAGCGGTTGCCACCCTCGCTCTCCCCTTTGCGGGTGGCCGGACTCGCTCGGCTGTTGGCTGCTCCACACAACGCACCACGCTGCCGCATCCGGAGTGTCGCCATGCGCCGCAACCCCCGCACTCCCGCGCCGCAGATCGCCCTCGAACCGCTCGAAGCCCGCGACGTACCCGCGGGGGTGCTCAACTATACGACCACGGGAAGCGTCTACACGCAGAACTTCAACACGCTTGCGAGTACAGGCACGATAACTCCCACCACGCCAAACGAGGCGACGACCAACCCCATCGGGCTCGATACTGCTCCTTACAACGAAGGCGCGGCGGGCAGTCTCGACGGATGGCAGTTCCAAAAGTCTGGCTTGGCCGCTACCCTTTCCACGTTCAGGGCTGGCACCGGCAGCGACAACAACGGTAGTGTCTATAGCTTCGGGGCGAGCGGTTCGACTGAACGAGCCCTTGGCACCCTGCTCAGTGGCAGCTACACGCCGCGGTTCGGACTCATCCTCGTCAACGGTACGGGGATCACCCTGACCACGTTCTCCGTGAGCTACAAGGGTGAGCAGTGGCGATACGGAGGAGCCGCTGGCGGCACCACCGCAGACCGACTAGATTTTCTGTACGCTGTCGGCGGCACCACGATTGATGTCAGCGGATTAGCGGGCGCGAGCGAGGACTCTCTCGACTACAACGGGACGATCACTTCGGGATCGACGACGACTGGAGTTACCGCACCCCTCGCGACATCCAACGTCTCTGGTACCGTCACGGGTTTTGCCTGGCTTCCGAACGAGCGACTGGTCATTCGCTGGGTGGACTCCGACCGTACACCGGGCTCGGACGATGGCCTGGCGATCGACGATCTTACGTTCACGGCCTCCGCGGGTGGCACCGCCCCGTCGATTGGCACGCAGCCGAACAACCAGACTATCACCGCCGGGACGAACACCACATTCACCGCGGCCGCGACCGGCTCGCCGACGCCGACCGTGAAGTGGCAGGTCAAGGTGCCTGGCGGCAGCTTCACCAACCTCGCCAACGGCGGCGTCTACAGCGGCGTGACAACCGACACGCTCACCGTCACCGGTGCCACGGTCGGGATGAGCGGCAACCTGTACCACGCCGTGTACACCAACACGGGCGGCTCCGCCACGACCAACGACGCCACGCTCACCGTCAACTCGGCCGCGATCACGGTCACGCCGGCCACGCTGCCCGACCCGGTCTTCCAGACGGCCTACAGCCAGTCCGTCGCCGCCACCGGCGGAGGTGGGGCGTACACGTTCACCGTCAGTACGGGCACGCCGCCGACCGGACTATCGCTTTCTGCAGCCGGCGTACTTGCGGGAACGCCGACGGCGTCGGGTACGTTCACGTTCACGGTGCTGGCGACGGACGCCTTCGGTAGCACCGGCACCCGGGCGTACACCCTGGTCGTGCCGCTCCTCGTCGGCCCGACGAGCCTACCAGCCGGCACCCGCGGCGTCGCCTACAACCAGACGGTCACCGCCACCGGCGGCACCGCCCCGTACTCCTTTGCGGTCACCGCCGGCGCCCTCCCGGGCGGGTTGACGCTCGACGCCAACACCGGCGTCGTCTCGGGCACGCCGGACACGCCGAACACGTTCAACTTCACGGTCACCGCCACGAACGGCGTCGGCCGGTCGGGGAGCCGGGCGTTCACCGTCGTCGTGGCGCCGTCGGCGGGGGTGTCGTCGATCGCCCGCGTCGGCGGGCCGAACACGAACGCGTCCTCGGTCAGCTGGACGGTCACGTTCAGCCACCCGGTCTCGAACCTGACCGCGACGAACCTCACCCTCCTCGACGTGGACACCACCCTCACCGGGGAAGGGATCACGGGGGTCGTGTCGACTGGTGGCGAACCGGCGACCGTCTGGACGGTCACGGCTTCCACCGGTAGCGGCGACGGCCGGCTCCGCCTGAACGTGACCGGTGCTGCCGGCGCGAGCCCGGCGCTGATCGGTCTGCCGACAACCGTCACCACGGCCGACTTCGTCGTGGACAAGACGGCGCCGACGGTCGTCATCGGCCCACCGTCCGCGCCGCTCACTGCGGTCGGCCCGGTGACGTACACCGTCACCTACACGGGGGCCGACTCCATCACGCTGGCCCCCGGCAACGTGATACTGAACGCCTCGGTCGGCGTGACCGCGACCGTCGGCGTAAGCAACATCGGGAACACGTACACCGTTACTCTCTCGGCCATCACCGGAACCGGAACGCTCGGCATCAGCCTGCCGGCGAACACTGCGTCCGACCTCGCCGGCAACCCCGCCGCCGCCGCCGGCCCGAGCACGACGTTCACCGTGGACAACACGCCGCCGTCCGTGTCGAGCGTGGCCCGCGTCGGCGCCGCGGGCGTTACGAACGCCGCCCAGGTGCAGTACACGGTGACGTTCAGCGACCCCGTGAACCTCGGCGCCACCCCCTTCGTCGTCACGCCCACCGGCTCGCTCACCGGCGTGTCGGTCACGAACGTGGGCGGCGGGCCGACGGCGTACACGGTGACGGTCGGCACCGGCAGCGGCGACGGCACCATCCGCCTCGACGTGCCCGCCGGCACGGGCGTGACCGACCTGGCTGGGAACCCGCTCGCGACGGCGTTCACCGCGGGCGAGCTGTTCACGATCGACCGCACCGCCCCCGCCGTCACGATCGGGCCGCCGTCCGCGGCGCTCACGGCCGGCGGCCCCGTGTCGTTCCTCGTCACCTACACCGACGCCAACCTCAGCCCGTTCACCCTGGCGCCGGGTCAGGTCACGCTGAACCCGACCGGCGGCGCGACCGCGACCGTGGGCGTGAGCGGCACCGGAAACACGCGGACGGTCACGCTGACCGGCATCACCGGCAACGGAACGCTGGTAATCAGCCTGCCCGCGGGGACGGCGACGGACGCGGCCGGGAACCTCGCCACCGCGGCCGGGCCGAGCACGACCGTGACCGTGGACAACCTCGCCCCGACGGTGCAGTCGGTGGCGCGCGTCGGCGGTGCGCTCACGAACGCCGTTGGCGTGCAGTTCACGGTCACGTTCAGCGAGGACGCGTCGGGCGTCACGCCGGCCCGATTCACCGCAGTGGGCGGCACGCTGACGGGGCTGTCGGTCGGCAACGTGTCGGGCGGGCCGCGCGTGTACCTCGTTGACGTGGCCACCGGCAGCGGCGACGGCGCCCTCAGGCTCGACGTGCCAGCGAGCGCCGCGATCACCGACGCGGCCGGAAACGCGCTGGCGGCGGCGTTCACGACCGGCGAGTCCTTCACGCTCGACCGCACGCCGCCGACCGTGGTCATCGGCCCCCCGTCGGCGGCGTTGACCCGCGGCGGGCCGGTCACCTTCACCGTCACCTACGCGGACGCGAACGGGGTGACGCCGGGCCTGCAGCCGGGCGACGTCACGCTGGACCCGGGCGGCGGCGTGACCGCGAGCATCGGCGTGACCGGGACGGGGAACACGCGAACGGTGACGCTCAGCGGCATCACCGGCGACGGCACGCTCGGCATCAGCATCGCCGCGGGCACGGCGATCGACGGCGCGACCAACGCGGCCCCGGCCGCCGGCTCGAGCGCGACGTTCACCGTGGACAACACCGCCCCGGTGGTGACCGGCGTCGTGCGGGCCGCGGGGAACCCGAACCCGATCAACACGACGCCGGCGCACTTCACCGTCACGTTTAACGAGGACGTTGCGACCCCGCCGCTCGGGGCGTTCACTCTGACCACGAGCGGAAGCCTGACGGGCGCGGCCGTTTCGACCGTAACGCCGATCGACGCCCGGACGTACACCGTGGCCGTGGCGACCGGCGCCGGCGACGGCACCCTCCGCCTCAACGTCCCGGCCGGCGCGGCGATCACGGACACCGCCGGAAACCCGGTCACCGTCGCGTTCACCACCGGCGAGGCGTACACGATCCTGACGACGGCCCCCGCGGTGGCGACGACGAGCGTCACGACCGGAAGTGTGATCGGCCCGATCGGCTACAGCGGCACGATCAGCGGGACCGCGGCCGACGCCCTCGGCGGCACCGTGGCATCGGTGTCGGTCACGGTTCAGCGCTCGTCGGACAACTCGTTCTGGAACGGGTCCGCGTGGGCCGGCAGCGCGTCGCTCGCGGCCACGGTGACCAGCACCACGTGGTCGGTCCCCTTCCCCGCCCCGGCCCAGACGACCGGCCTGACGTACACCGTCACGAGCACCGCGACCGACGCCGCCGGGAACGTGCGCTCCGCCGCGGCGGTCGCCTACCAGTGGGACGCCACCCCGGCCGCGGCCGCAGTGGCGCTGCCGGGCACGGTGGTCGGCCCGAACAACTGGTCGAGCACCGTCGGCGGCGCGGCGACCGACACCGGCCCGGCCGGCGTCGCCGTCGTGAACGTGGTCGTCACCCGCTCGTCCGACGGCTTCAGCTACAACGCGGCCGCCCAAACGTGGGCCGCCGGCGTGTTCACGAACGCGGTCGCGCCGGCCACAGGGGCCTGGGTTTTGCCGCTCCCGACGGCCCAACTCGCACACGGCGTCGGCTACACCGTCAGCGCCGCGGCCGTGGACGCCGTCGGCAACGCCCAGGCGAGCCCCGCGGAAGCCGGCTTCACGTTCGACGCCGTCGGCCCCACTTCCGCGGTGACCACTCCGGCCGCGGCGTTCGTCGGCCCAGCCGGCTGGCCTGCGTCGGACCAGCTCGCGGGCACCGTCGGCGACACCGGGGCGGGCGGCGGCGCAACCGTGTCGCTCGGCATCACGCGGTCGTCGGACGGCTTCTCCTGGAACGGCACCGCGTGGCAGTCGGCCGGCGTGACCGTGGCGGCCGCGGTTGCGGGCGGGTCGTGGACGTACACGCTCGCCGCGGCCGCACTCGCCGACGGGCTCACCTACACCGTCGCCAGCGCCGCGACCGACGGCGCGGGCAACGTCCAGACCGCCCCGGCGAATCGCTCGTTCACCTGGGACGCCGCGGCCCCGACCCCGACGATCACGACGCCCGTCGGCGGGTCGTTCGCGGGTCCGACCACGTTCGGCGGCTTCGCCGGAACCACGGCCGATCCCGGAGCCGCCGCGTCGGGCGTCGCCGCGATCGACCTCATGTTCAGCCGCAGTTCCGACGGGTTCTTCTGGAACGGCACCGCCTTCGTCGGCGGCTCGACGACGTACCCGGCCGCCCTGACCGGCAGCACCTGGACGACCAGCTTCGACCCCGCCGACCTCGCCGACGGCGTGACCTACACGCTGTCCGCCGCCGCCCGCGATGTCGTCGGGAACCTCGGCACGCCGGTCGCCGCGTCGTTCACCTTCGACGCCGCCGGCCCGGCTGCTGCCATCAGCGCCCCCGCGACTGGTTCGACGGCCACCGCGTCTGGCTGGACCGGCCTCGCCGGCACCGCGGCCGACGTCGGCGCCGGCGTGCAGGTGGTCGAGTACCGCGTGCTGACGGCCGGTGGCCTCGTGTGGGACGGCGGCTCGTTCGCCGCCGGCGGCTGGTTCGCCGCGACCGGCACCACAAACTGGACTGCCGCGTTCCCGTTCACCAACTTCCCCGCAGGCGGCGGCTACCGCGTCGAGGCCCGCGCCACCGACGCGGTCGGGAACGTCGGCCCGGTCGCCGCCGCCGACTTCTCCGTCGCCGTTCCGTCCGTCACCGGCATCGCACGGCTGACGCCCGCCTCGGTCGTCACCAACACGACCGCCCCAGTCACCTGGCGCGTCACCTTCTCCGACCCCGTGTCCGGTGTGACCGCGGCGAACTTCGCGCTCGTGGGGTCGTTCGCCGCCGGCTCCGCGATCATCGGCGTGGCGTCGGCCGGCGGGTCGGGCTGGGACGTGACTGCGACTGTCCCCGCGGCCGGCACCGGCACGCTCGGCCTGAACTACGTCTCGAACGTGAACCTCACGCCCGCCGCGTCCACGGCCCTGGTCGTGGGTGCGGTCTTCACCCTCGACCGCGTCGCGCCGACGGTCGTCGTCACGAACGACGCGCCCGCCGCCGTCGTCCGCGTGAACCAGCCGGTCCGCTACACCGTCACGTTCGGCGACGACACCGCCGTCGGCCCCGCCGCCCTCACCGCCGCCGACGTGACCAACGCCGTCGGCACCGGCGCCGCCCCGTTCACGGTCGCCGGCTTCACACCGACCGGCCCGAGCAGCTACGCCTTCGACGTGACCCTGACCGGGGAGGGCGACTTCCGCCTGCGGCTGACCGCCCCGGCCGTCGCCGACACCGCCGGGAACACGCTCGCCGTTCCGGTCACCGACGCGGCCACGCTCACCGCCGACGGCACCGCCCCGACGGTTGCGTCGGTCGTACCCGTCGGCACCAGCCCGACGACGGCCGCGACCGTCCGCTACACCGTGACCTTCACCGAACCCGTGAGCGGCGTCGATCCCGCGGACTTCACCCTGACCACCAGCGGGGCCGTCGCCCCGGGGGCGATCACGGTCAGCCCGGTGAGCGGCACGACGTTCACCGTGGACGTGGACACCGGCAGCGGCGACGGCACGATCCGCCTCGACGTGATCGCCAACGGAACCATCCGCGACGCCGCCGGGAACCCGCTCGCCGCCGGGTTCACCGCCGCGGCCGCCTTCACCATCGACCGCACCGCGCCGACCGTCGCCGTCACCCTCGGGGCCGGTCAGCCGACGCCCGCCGGTACGCAGCCGGTCCGCTTCGCGGTCACGTTCTCCGAGCCGGTCGGCGGCTTCGGACAGTCCGCCGTGGTGCTCGGCGGCACCGCCGGCGGGCTCGCCACCGCCTCGAAGTTGGTCTCGAACCCGAGCGGCGACGGCCGCACGTTCCTCGTCGCCGTGTCCGGCCTGACGGCCGACGGCACCGTCACCGTCACCGTTTCTCCGGGCGCCGCGACGGACGCCGCCGGGAACGCGCTCGCGGTCGGCGCCACCTCGCCCGCCGTGACGCTCGACCAGACCGTACCGTTCGTCCTCTCGATCGTCCGCGTCAGCTCCTCGCCCACGAACGCCGCGGCGGTCGGCTACACCGTCACCTTCTCGGAAGCCGTCGCTGGCGTGGGCGCCGGCGACTTCGCGCTCGCCACCAGCGGCCTGAGCAGCGCGTCGATCACGAGCGTCGGCGGGGGCGGGGTCGTTTGGACGGTCGCCGTTAATACCGGCAGCGGCGACGGCACACTCCGACTTGACCTGCGGCCTGACGCGACCGCGACCGACGCCGCCGGCAACCCGCTCCCCGCGGGCGGGTTCACCGGCGAGGTGTTCACGATCGACCGCACCGGCCCGACCGCCACGATCGTGTCCCCGAGCCCGGCCCTACGGAACACGCCGGTCGGCAGCGTCGCCGTCACCTTCGACCAAGCGGTCGGCGGCCTCGATGTCACCGACTTTACCCTCACGCGCGACGGCGTGACGCTCGACCTCTCTGCCGCGCAGTTGACCGGCGGCGGCTCCTCCTACACCCTCAGCAACCTCACCGGGCTCACCGCGGCGGGCGGCGTGTACGTCCTCACGCTGACCGCCGCCGGCTCCGGCATCGCCGACGCGGTCGGGAACGCGATCACGGGGAACGCCGCAACCACCTTCACCGTCGATGCCACGCCCCCGACCGTCACGATCACGCCGGCCGTGACCGGGCCGACGAACGCGGCCACCGTCGCGTTCACCGTCGCGTTCAGCGAACCGGTAGCCGGCGTGGACACCGACCCGGCCGGCGGCTTCGACTTCTTCACCGTCACCGGCACGGCCCCCGGTGCCGCCGTCCTCACGGTCGTGCCCGGGCCGGAGGGCGTGTACACGGTCACCGTCGGCACAGTCAGCGGCACCGGGACCGTCGGCCTGACGTTCGGCGCGAACACGCTCGTCACCGACGGCGCCGGGAACGCCGTGAGCGGCCTCCCCGCCGCGAGCGGCTTCACCACCGTCGATCACCTCCGGCCCACGGTCGTCATCACAGACGCCGACGCCGACGGAATCGTGGCGGTGAACGCGGTCGTGACCTTCACCGTGGACGTGCTCGACGCCGGCGGCGTGGGCGGCGTCCTCACCGCCGCCGACTTCGAGAACGCCGGCACCGCCGGGATTTCGGTGGGAACGATTACCCGCACCGCCGTCGCCGGCGGGCTGCGGTTCGGCGTGCCCGTCACGCCCACGACCGGCGGCACGCTCCTGTTGCGGCTGAAGGCCGGCGCCGCCGTCGCCGACGCGGCCGGGAACGACCCCGACCTGCCGGTCGTCGCCGGCCGCACGCTCGTCGTGGACGCCGACGCCCCGACCGTGACCGTGTCCCGCGGCGCCGGGCAGGCCGCGGTCACCAACACGCAGCCGCTACAGTTCGCGGTCGCGTTCAGCGAACCGGTCGTCGGCTTCGGCCCCGGCAGCGTCCGCCTCGCCGGACCGGGTACGGCCGGCGCCGCTATCACGGTCAGCGGCGACGGGCAGACGTTCGTCGTCACCGTGTCCGGCCTCACGGCCGACGGGGCGGTCACGCTCACCGTCCCGCCTGCCGCCGTCGCCGACGCTGCCGGCAACCCCAACGCCGCGTCCGCGGGCAGTGACAACACGGTGACACTCGACGCCGCTCCGCCCGCCGTCGGCAGCCCCGTCCTTGCTCCGGCCAGCGACACCGGCGCGGCCGACGGCGTCACCGCCGACGCCACGCCGACCTTCACCGGCACCGCCGAACCCGGCGCGACGGTCGAGCTTTTCGAGGGCGCCACCCGCCTCGGCACCGCGACCGCTACCGCCGTCGGGTGGACGATCACGAGCGCCGCCCTGGCCGACGGCCCGCACGTGCTCGTCGCACGGGCCACTGACACCGCCGGGAACGCCAGCGACTCCGGCTCCGTTTCCGTCCTGATCGACACCGCCCGACCGACCGTGAGCGTCACCCGCGCCCCCGGTCAACCCGACACCGTGCTCGGCGACGACACCGGAATCAGCGTGACATTCGCGGTCACCACCTCGGAGCCGGTCGGCTCCCTGAACCCGGCCGCAATCGGCGTCGTCGGCACCGCCGGCGGCAGCGTCACCGGCGTGACCGGCAGCGGCACGACGTTCCTCGTCACGGTCGGCGGCATCACCCGGCCGGGCGTCGTGTCCGTGACCGTCGCCGAGGGGGCTGCGGCCGACGCCGCCGGGAACCCGACCCTCGCGGCGCCCGCCGGCGAGTCGGTCGAGGTGACGTTCCCCGTCCTCCCGCCGCTGCCGACGGGGCAGAACAGCACCGGCGTCTACGCCACGGTCGCCGGCAGCGCCGTGACGCTGTTCAACGCCGACGGCTCGGTCCGCGGCACGGTCGCGCCGTTCACCCGCGACGAGTCGCCGTTCGAGGTTCGCGTCGCGGTCGCGGACGTCACCGGCGACGGTGTGCCCGATTTGATCGCCGGCACCGCCGCGGGCGCCCCCGCCGCGGTCCGCGTCCTCGACGGCGCGACCGGGAAGACCGTCTACTCGCTCAGCGTGTTCGAGGGCTTCCGCGGCGGCGTGTTCGTCGCGGCCGGCGACCTGAACGGCGACGGGAAGGCCGAGTTCGTCGTCACCCCGGACCAGGACGGCGGGCCGCGCGTGCTCGTGTTCGACGGGGCAACGGGCACCCAACTGGCGAGCTTCCTCGGCATCCAGGACGAGAACTTCCGCGGCGGCGCCCGCGTGGCCGTCGGCGACCTCAACGCCGACGGCGTGGCCGACCTGCTGGTGTCGGCCGGGTTCGGCGGCGGCCCGCGCGTGGCCGGGTTCGACGGCACCTCGGTCGTCGGCGGCAAGGAGCCGAAGAAGCTGTTCGCCGACTTCTTCCTGTTCGCCCCCGACCTCCGCGACGGCGCGTACGTGACGGTCGGCGACGTGGACGGCGACGGGTACGGCGACGTGATCGGCGGCGCCGGCCCCGGCGGTGCCCCGCACGTGCTGGCCCTCAGCGGCTACGACTTGGTGACGACCGGCACCCTGACGCCGGTAGCAAGCTTCTTCGCCGGCCCGATCGGGTTGCGCGGCGGGGTGCGGGTCGCGGCGAAGGACTTCGACGGGGACAGCCGGGCGGAGTTGCTCGCGGGGTCGGGCGACACCGCGGCGGTGTTCGTGTACGCGAACGCCTCGCTGAACGCCGCCGACCCGCGACCGGATCTCGGACTGGAGTTGCTGCCCGGCCTGCTGCCGGGCGTCCACGTCGGCTAGGCGGCCTGCACAGAGCCCAGGGAGGCACGTCGTCAGCCCTTCACGACCAGCCGCTCCGGGTCGGCGCTGACGACTTCGAAAACGTGGTCCGGGCTCGCGCCGTCGTTCAAGAACAGCACGAGGCGGCCGGCGGGGTCCATCTCCCACCGGCCGGCGGCCGCTTCCTCCAGTCGGTCGGTCGCGCCGGGGGCGAGGGCCACCGCCACGCCGTCGGCGGCGAGGCGAAACCCCTCCCGCCCGCCGCGCGTCGGCGGGAACGGGAACTCCTCCGGCCGGTACACCGTCTTACCGCCGCGGTCCTCCTCCGAGGAGTGGAGCCAGGCCCGGCCGAACACCGAGGGGTCGAGGGCGGCCATTGCGCGGCCTCCGTACGGGTCGGGGCGACGCGGTTAGCTTACCAGGCTGCTCCGCGGCCCGTCCAGCGTGGTGCGCATCCGCGCCACCTGACCCGGGGTGAACATGAACATCGCCGCGTCGTCGGTGTAGTCCATGTAGTTCATGTACATGTCGCCGTTCGGCCCGTTGCTGCACGAGATCTTCGGGAACACCGGCTTCCCGCCGTTGGGTCCTTCGGCGTTCGGGGTGTCGGCCACCAGGTCCGACCCGGAGCAGTCGGGCGTGTCGCCCCAGATGTGCCGCAGGTTCAGGTAGTGCCCGACCTCGTGGGTCGCGGTCCGGCCGAGGTTGAACGGCACGGCGGCGCTGCCGGACGTGCCGAACGCGGTGTTGCGGATCACCACCCCGTCGGTCGCGGCCGGCCCGCCCGGGAACTGGGCGTACCCGAGGAGGCCGCCCTTGAGCGTGCAGACCCACATGTTCAGGTAGCGGTCCGTCGGCCACGGGTTGGCGCCGCCGGTGGCGGCCGACTTCATCCGCTCGTCCGACCCGAACGAGGTGGCCGTGGTGGCGGTGAAGACGATGCCGGTGGTCGGCTTCCCGTCCGGTGCCTTCGTCGCAAGGACGAACTGCACGTTGGCGTCGGCCACCAGCCCCGACCACACCCCGGGCACCTTCGTGCGGTCGGTGTTCTTGGCCCGGAAGTCGGCGTTCAACACCTTGATCTGGCTCTTCACCTGCGCCGCGCTGATCTTCTCGGCCGGCAGCCGGTGGAGGACGTGGACGACGACGGTGATCTTGTACGGCGTGGTCCGGGCGGCCGCGGCCGTGCGGAGCATGTCCTGGCAGGCGTGCTCGAGCGTCTGCTGCGCGACGCGGAACCCGGGCTCCTCCTCGAGCTGGCGGTGGTGAACCTCCATCGCGCCTCAGCTGCGGCTGGTCGGGTAGGCGGAAGCCATGCGAGTTGTCCCTGGCGCGGCCGGGCGGGCGGCTGCGGCCCCGGCCGCGCCAGGAGCTACGCCGGATCGGGCGTCCGATCGGATTCGTGGCAGGATACCATTCCGTACACGGACAAGGCGAACGAATTCGCCCGCCCGCCCGACTCACCCGACCGATGGCAAGCACGCGTGAGGGAGCATGTGTCAACCCCCTTCTCCCTTCGCATCGTGCCACATCTCCACCATCGCGCGGACGTGGACCGACAATGTGCGGTAGGCCGAGACGCCAAGCACGACGGCAATCAGTACGGCCAGTACTCCGGCCGACGCAGCCAATGCAGTAGTCAATTCACCAGAGCGATCGGGATGACTAATGTATTGTAAAACATACACACCACAGGCGAGCAAGCAGATCAGACAGCTGAGTGTCCGCCGTAGACCCTTGACTGACCGCCGGGAGAAACCTGGGACGAGTTGTCGGCCCACCACTGCGAAGTAGTAGGTATAAACTACCTCACTTACCAAGAGGATGCCTACAGCGATTGTGCCGCGGCTGCCAATGCCACCGGGAGTCGGCAGTTGGAACGAGTCGCGTGTTGTGTCAATCACGACGCCGTAACAGATGCAACCAGCGGCAGCGGCCGTTAGGAGCGCGGCTAGCCGAGCGGCTATCGCTCCACCCACTCTCCGTGGCACCCGTGCCGACCACCACCGTCCGGCCACCGTTAATATCATCCCGCCGACCAGAGCGAGCCAGACCGCTGTCGGGACAGGAATTGGCTCACCTGCACCCGAAAGTGGATTCGGTGCCGGCTCGTGCGTGATTATGGTTGTCCGGTAACGGGTGATCAATGTGAGAGCTACGACAACGCAACCAGATGGCATCGTCAGTAGCAAGCCGATCCATGAGAGGAGTACGCCACAGATGGCCGGCGTCCAGTTCGGACCGTATCGGGCCGATGGCGGATGGTCTGGTTCGAAATGCCCACTACCAGCGGTCGCGCGTGCCCTGTTCGTTACCATCGTGCCGCGTGCGACTCGTATTGCTGCTTCCCTGCCCATCTCCGGGGGAAAGCGCGTTTTGCAGCGCGGGCACTCAACTTGTGCGGCTCGCCCAACTGATACTTCGAGACGTGCCCCGCAGGAAGGACAGACAAGCACTTCTCGGCTCAGCACCGGGTCCGAGGGTGATATTCCCAACCCGGAGGCGGGTGGTGAGTTCGGGGCCGCCCATGGTAGAGCCTCATCCGGCTCGGGCGAGTCGGGAAGACCGTCATCCCCACTCGTTCCCAGTACCTCCTTCAAGTACGCCCCGAGTGCGTCGGCCAACGCGGCTGCCGAGCCGAACCGATCCATAGGCGACCTAGCCATCGCTTGGAGACAAATCGATTCGAGTCGTGTGTCGAGACCGGGATGGAACGTTGATGGCGGTAACGGGGGCTCCTGCGTGACCTTCCAGAGAACCTCGAAGACGGTCCCCTGATACGGCGGGCGGGCGGCAAGGAGTTCGTACATGATGACCCCGAGCGAGTAGACGTCTGCAAGCGGGCCGACTTGGGAATTCTCCCCGGTGGCTTGCTCAGGGGCCATGTAAGCGGGAGTTCCGACCACCTGACCGTCGGGCGTCTGCACCGACCCTCCCTCGAATCGCGCGAGCCCGAAGTCAGTAATCAGGACTTGCTTTCGTACCGCATCCCAGAGGACGTTCTGCGGCTTCAAGTCCCGATGGACGACGCCGATCTCATGGGCTGCGGCAACGCCGAGTGCAAGTTTGCGGGCAATCGCGGCAGCGAAACGGGCGGGAAGGCGAGTTTTCCTGCGCGCGAGCAACTCGGCGAGTGTCCCACCCGGGACGAACCGCATGACCAGGTAGGGGAGATCGGCGTAGATACCGACATCGTAGATGGGGCAGACGTTCGGGTGGTGGATATTCGCCGAAGTGTGTGCTTCACGCAAGAACCGCTCGCGTGTCTCGGTCGTTAGCCCGAGCCGGAGCGGAACCTTGATCGCAACCTCTCGATTTAGGCCGGGATCAATTCCGCGGTAAACCCGACCAAACCCACCCTCACCGAGTAAAGCCACGATACGGTATCGCCCGACGGATTCGGGGAGGTTGCCCGTTCCGCGTGTGGAACTCGGTGTCTGCCCGCCGGCGGGTTCGTCGGCCCCGCGCGGGGGCGTTGGTCGGGTACGCTCGGGATCGGTCATTCGCGGTATGACTCATCGGGCGAGAGCGGTCATTCTGCCATTCTTCTTACACGACGCCAAGAGTTCAGCCGGCCGTCCCCGCGGGCGGCCCCTAGAATGCCCCCCGACCCCACCCCCATCCCCCCAGGGCTGCCCATGGCCACCCCCACCGCCGACATCGGCCTCGTCGGACTCGCCGTGATGGGCGAGAACCTCGTTCTCAACATGGAATCTCGCGGGTACACCGTCGCCGTGTACAACCGCACCGCCGCCAAGGTGGACGAGTTCGTGGCCGGCCGCGGCAAGGGGAAGAAGTTCGTCGGCGGCAAGACGCCGCAGGAGTTCGTCGCCAGCATCAAGCGGCCGCGCAAGATCGTCATGCTCGTCAAGGCCGGGCAGGCCGTCGACGACACCATCGCCTCCGTCGCCCCGTTCCTCGAGAAGGGCGACATCCTCATCGACGGCGGCAACACCCACTTCCCCGACACCACCCGCCGCATGAAGGAACTCGCCGCGAAGGGCATCCGCTACGTCGGCAGCGGCGTCAGCGGCGGCGAGGAGGGGGCGCTGAAGGGGCCGAGCATCATGCCCGGCGGCGACGAGACGGCGTGGCCCGAAATCAAGCCGATCTTCCAGGCCATCGCGGCGAAGGTGAAAGACACCGACGGCACGGAGGCCGCGTGCTGCGACTGGGTCGGGCCGGAGGGGTCGGGGCACTTCGTGAAGATGGTCCACAACGGCATCGAGTACGGCGACATGCAGATGATCTGCGAGAGCTACCAGCTCCTCCGCGACATCGGCGGCCTGTCCAACGCCGAGGTGCAGCAGGTGTTCACGAAGTGGAACAAGGGCGTCCTCGACAGCTACCTCGTCGAGATCACCGCCGAGATCTTCGGGTACAAGGACCCGGAGACGGGCAAGGACATGGTGGACCTGATCCTCGACAAGGCCGGCCAGAAGGGGACGGGCAAGTGGACCGTGGACGCGGCCACCGAGCACGGCGTGCCGCTGACACTGATCGCCGAGGCCGTGTTCGCCCGCTGTCTGTCGGCGCAGAAGGACGAGCGCGTCGCCGCCGCCCCGCTGCTCGCTGGGCCGAAGCTGGCGAAGGTGGCCGACAAGGAGCAGTTCGTCGCGGACGTGGAGATGGCGCTGTACGCGAGCAAGGTGGTGAGCTACGCCCAGGGCTACGCCCTGATGGCGGCTCAGGCGAAGGCGAGCGGGTGGACGCTGAACAACGGCGGGATCGCCCTGATGTGGCGCGGCGGGTGCATCATTCGCAGCGCCTTCCTCGGGAAGATCAAGGAGGCGTTCGACAAGAACCCGAAGCTGGTGAACCTGCTGACCGACCCCTATTTCGCCGGCGAACTCGGCCGCGCACAGCACGGCTGGCGGCGTGCGATCGCGGCCGGCGTGACCGGCGGCATCCCGCTGCCGGCGCTGGGGGCCGCCCTGAGCTACTACGACGGCTACCGCACGGCGTCGCTGCCGGCGAACCTGCTGCAGGCGCAGCGCGACTACTTCGGGGCGCACACGTACGAGCGGACCGACAAGCCGCGCGGCCAGTTCTTCCACACCAACTGGACCGGCCGCGGCGGGAACACGACGAGCAACGCGTACAACGTGTGAGTCATGCCGGCGAGCCGACCGCCGTGAGGCGGCGGGTGATGGGAACGTCACCCGCCGCCTCACGGCGGTCGGCTCGCCGTGCTAGTCCGCAGCGAGCCGCCGCACCATCGCCTTTAACCGATCCAAGTTCTCCTCGAACGCCTCCTTCGCGTCCGGTCGCGCGTCGTCGCGCATCCCCGCGAACGTCCCGCGGATCACGCCCATCTTGTCGATCACGCTCAGCCGGGTGCTGTGGTCGAAGTCGTCGCCCTCCTTCTCGGCCAGTTCCTTGCGGGCGATGGCGAGCTTGAAGCGGTCCTTCATCAGCGCGTGAACCGTCGCCTCCGGGCCGGTGAGGAACAGCCAGCGCTCCGGGTCCGCGCCGTACTTCGCGGCGTACTTGGCCAACTCGTCCGGGTTGTCGCGGCTCGGGTCCACCGTGAACGTGACCAGGCGCGCGTCCGGCACGTCGCGCAGGTCGGATTGCAGTTCCTTGACGGTGCCCGTGACCGCGGGGCACGGCCCGGGGCAGCGAGTGAACACGAACGACGCCACCCACACCTTGCCGAGCAAGTCGTTCGCGGTGACCGTCTTCCCCGAGCGCTCGGTGAGGCTGAACGAGCCGACGGGAAAGTCGAGGTCCGGGGTGCCGCCCGGGCGCGCGGTCGGCAGGACGCGCGGGCCGCAGCCACCGGCGACGACGAGGAGTAGGAGCAGAGTAGTTCGCATCCCGTTGTTTTAGCCGGCGGTCGCAGCTTCACCCATCTTCACCGAATTCTCCCGGCCCCGATTGCCGATACAACCCGCGTGATTCGCCCGGACGTGCGCGGAGGGGAACGTATGGCCGGCGGGTTCACCCGGCGGGGCTGGCTGGAAGGCGCCGCTGCCGTCGGCGGAGTACTGGCGGCGACCGCGGCCCCGGCCAACCCCCTCACCCGCGTCCAGGCCGCACGCCACCCCGGCTGGGTGTTCGGCCGCATGACCGGTGCCGCCGCCCTCACCGAAGCGCTGCTGCTCGAAGGGACCGGCTGCGTCTACGGCATCCCCGGCGCCCAGGGGAACGAACTCTGGGACACGTTCAAGCAGAAGCACCTGCCGTACCTGCTGGTGACTCACGAGTTCAGCGCCGCGGTCATGGCCGACGCTTACGGCCGCACCACCGGCCGGCCCGGCGTCATGTGCGTCGTGCCCGGCCCCGGGGTGACCAATTCCCTCACCGGACTCGGCGAAGCGCTGCTGGATTCGTCGCCGGTCGTGGCGATCGTCGGCGACGTGGCGAACGGCGAGAAGTATCGGCCGTTCCAGGTCCACGCCCTGCCGAACGCCGACATCCTCCGCCCGGTGTGCAAGGCGGTGTACCCCGTCGGCACGGTGGAGCAGATTCCCGCGCTGGTGCGGCAGGCGTTCGTGACGGCGATGAGCGGCGAGCCCGGCCCGGTCGCGGTCGTGGTGCCGTACAACCTGCTGATCGAAGCCGCCGACTTCCGCTGCCCGCCGCCGGCCGTCCCCGCCCTGCCGTTTGACGACGCCGCATTCGGCCGCGCCCACGCGATCCTGCGCGACCCGCACCAGCGTGTCGGCATCTACGCCGGCGCCGGCTGCATGAACCACCCCGCCGAGCTGACCGCGGTTGCCGAGTTGCTACAAGCACCGGTGGCGACCAGCGTGTCGGGCAAGGGAGTCATCAACGAGGCGCACCCGCTCGCCGTCGGCTGGGGCTACGGACCGCACGCCTCAAACGTCGCGGAAGCGGCGTTCGAGGGCGAGCGCGCCCACCCGCTGCGCACGGGCGTGACCACGGTCCTCGCCGTCGGCGTGAAGTACTCGGAGGTTTCGACCGGCTACTACGGCAACCCGCAGCCGCGGCACCTGATCCACGTCGATGCGAACCACTGCAACCTCGGCCGCGCCGTGCGCGCCGACGTCTGCGTCCACGCCGACGCGGGCATCTTCCTCGGCCGCCTACTGGCCTGTGCCGAAGGCCTCCGCCGCGCCCCGGACCAGCGCCTCACCGAGCGCATCCGCCGGCTGAAGGCCGACACGGATCGCACGCTCTGCTCCGTCCCCGCGGCGAAGTGCGGCTCCGACCCGCTGGCCGTGGTCGCGGCCCTGCGGCGCGTACTCCCCGAGGACGCGCTGCTGTTCACCGACGTGTCGGTAACCGAGCATCTGGCCGCGGAGTTCTACCGGGTGTGCCGGCCGCGGACGTACTTCAACCCGGTCGACAACCAGGCGATGGGCTGGAGCATCCCCGCAGCGATCGGCGCGGCAAAGGTGCATCACGGCCGCCGCGTCGCCACGCTGACCGGCGACGGATGCATGCTGATGACCGCCGTCGAGATGAGCACCGCAGCCCGCGAGGGGCTGCCGGTCACGTTCGTGGTGCTGGACGACCACGCCTACCAATACATGCAGATGCTCCAGATGCCGGCCTACCGCCGCACCACCGCGACGCGGCTGGCCGCGATCGACTACCGGGCGCTGGCCCAGGCGTTCGGGCTCGGCTACGTCGAGGTGCTGGCGCAGGCCGAGCTCGAACCGAAGTTGCGTGCGGCGGTGTGCGACCCGCGGCCGGTGCTGGTGCGGGTGGCGACCGACTACGGCGAGCGGAAGGTGCGCTGGGTGGAGGCCGTCCGCGACCGCTACACGAACGACCTGTCGGCGGCGCAGAAGGCCCGGTTCCTGACCCGCATCAGCGCCCGCACCCTAAACCTTCGGCCGGAGGTGAACGACTGACGCGGCCGCTACAATACTCCTCGTCTCGTGGCGAATCACCCGGCGGTCCCCACTTCACCCGACGAGGTACTCGATGACGCGCATCCGGCTGGCCGGTCTCTCGTTCGCGCTCGCCCTGCTGGCGACGACCTCCGCCCGCGGCGACGACGCCGCCGACGCCCGCGCCCTGATCGACAAGGCCATCAAGGCCCACGGCGGGGCCGCCAACCTCGCCAAGTTCAAGGGCGGGGCGGTCACCTTCAGCGGCACGTTCCACGGCATGGGGATGAAGGTGCCGATGACCGGTACGATCTCGACGTTCGGCGCCGACCGGCTCAAGGCCGACATCGAGGTCGAGGCCGACGGTCAGAAGTTCCGCGTGATGCAGGTTCTGGCCGGCGACAAGGGCTGGAGCATGTTCGGCCCCGACACAAAGGACATGAGCAAGGACGAGTTGGCCGCGGCCCGCCACGAGCAGCACGCCGGCTGGGTCGCGTCGTTGACCCCGCTTGTGGGCGGCGCCAAGGGGTACACCCTCGCCCCGACCGGCGAGATGCTGGTGAACGACAAGGCGGCGCTCGGCGTGAAGGTGTCGGCGAAGGGCCGCCGCGACGTGACGCTGTACTTCGACAAGACGACCGGCCTCATGACCCGATTCGACCAGACGGTGGACGACGAGGGGAGCGGCCGCGAGGTGGCGCAGGAGACGTACCAGTCGGACTACAAGGACGTGCAGGGGACGAAGCAGGCGCACAAGTTCGTCGTGAAGCGCGACGGCAAGCTGTACCTGGAGGGCGAGACGAGTGAGGTCACGCTCACCGAGACGCTCGACGCCAACCTGTTCGTGAAGCCGTGAGCCGCGTCGGAAGCCCGGGGACGGCCGTCCCCGGGCTTCGCCCGTTCTACCGCGGCCCCAGGTCGAGCCGCATCTGTTCCAGCGCGTGCCGCAGAGCATCCGCCTCGGTCGCCCCCGCGCCGGTGTAGCCGCGGATGCCGCCCGCCGGCAGCGGCACCCGCGCCTGGAACAGAACCCGCCCGCCGTCGTTCGTCACCGTGTAGTCGCCGCGATCGACCTTGAACCGCTTCAGCTCCGAGTACTGCGCCGCCGCCCCGGCCGGTACGTCCGTCGCCGCGGCCGCCGACCCGCCGGTTGGCGTCAGCGGCGTCCCACCGGTCGCCTCCATCTTCAGTCCGAAGCCGTCGTCGCGGGTGCGGTTCGTCAGCGCCGCGGGGGTGCCGCCGGGGCCGGGCACGTAGAGGCCGCCCTTCCACCGGTCGGGGTCGGTGGTGTACCCGGAGCGGTCGTTCGGCCGCGCCACCGGCGATCCGAGGAGCGGGTCGCCGCGCTTGTTCCCGGCCGTGCCGCCCTTCTCGGGCAGCGGGATGTTCTGCCGCGGGATGCGCCCCGGGCCGGCCACCAGCGGGTCTGGGCGCGTCCCGCCGGACGCCGTGCCCCCCTCCTTGCTCTTGCAGCCGGGGGAGAGCGCGAGCGCCGCGGCGAGAACCGCGAGGCGGACGGCGGTGGTACGGGGTTCGGTCATCTTGACCCGCCTCCGAGGGCGGCTACACCACAGGGGATCGACAGTCCTCCGGGTGTATCGTTCCCCGCGGGCCGTCAACGGTCCAGTCGGGGCGGGCGGATTCGAGCAAGCGCGTGCCCCGGCCCGGCCGGCGGCGCAAGGTGGCGCGGGTTGTAGCGGCGGGCATCCTCTTCCACAAGGCGGGTTCCATGGCGGGGCACCGGGTCGCGGTCATCGGCGGGGACGGCATCGGGCCGGAGGTCATCGACCAGGCCATCCGCGCCGCCGACGCCGCGACGAAGAAGCACGACCGCGCCGAACTGAGCTGGAATCGGCTCCCGTGGTCTACCGCCTTCTACAAGCAGACCGGCCGGATGCTCCCCGCCGACGGCTGGGACACGCTGGCGCAGCACGACGCCATCCTGTTCGGCGCCGTCGGCGACCCGAGCGTGCCGGACAAGGTCACCGTCCACGAGCTGCTCCTGCCGATGCGGCGGAAGTTCGACCAGTACGTGAACCTCCGCCCGGCATACCTCTTCGCCGGGGTGCCTTGCCCGCTCGTGGGGAAGAAGCCCGGCGCCATCGACATGCTGGTGTACCGCGAGAACACCGAGGGCGAGTACGCCCCCGTCGGCGGCCAGCTCTACCCGCAGACGGCCGACGAGGTGGCGATCCAGACGAGCGTATTCACCCGCCGCGGCTGCGAGCGCATCCTGCGGGCCGCGTTCGACGCCGCCCGGCAGCGGCCGCGGAAGCTCCTCACCAGCATTACCAAGTCGAACGCCCTGGTGTACGGCATGGGCCTCTGGGACCACGCCTTCGAGGTCGTCCGCAAGGACTACCCCGACGTGACGGCGAACAGCCTGCTGGTGGACGCGTGCGCGATGGACTTCGTCCGCCGTCCCGAGGCGTTCGACGTGGTGGTGGCGAGCAACCTGTTCGGCGACATCCTCACCGACCTGAGCGCGGCCGTGACCGGCAGCATCGGGCTGGCGAGTTCGGCGAACGTGAACCCGACGAAGCAGTTCCCGAGCATGTTCGAGCCGGTCCACGGCAGCGCCCCGGACATCGCCGGGAAGGGGATCGCCAACCCGCTCGCGGCCGTGCTGAGCGCGGCGCTGATGCTCGACCACCTGGGTTTGGCTGCGGGCGCGGGTGCCGTGCGGGCGGCGGTGTCGAAGGTGCTAGCCGACGGCGCGGTAAAGACGCCCGACCTCGGCGGCACGGCCACGACGACGCAGATGGGCGACGCCGTGGTCGCCGCGATCGGGTGATGCGACCCACACTTCAACTGAGAGGACCGTTCATGCGCTTCCCCTTGTTCGCTGCCCTGGTCGCGGCCCTCGCGCCGGTCGCGGCCCACGCCCAGGACGCCGCCGACCACCCGTTCAAGAACGCCAAGGCCGGCGACTACGCCAACTACACCATGACCACCAAGGTCGGTACGTTCGACGCCAAGGGAACGATCACGAACACCGTGAAGGCCGTGTCCGCCACGGAGGTCACGCTCGAGGTGACCGGCACCATGAGGGGCATGCCCATCCCCACGCAGACGCAGAAGATCGACCTCACCAAGGCGTTCGACCCGGCGAGCGCGGGCGTCGGAATCCAGGCCGCGAAGACCGATGCCAAGATCGAGAAGGTGGCGGAGGGGTCGGAGAAGATCACCGTCGGCGGCAAGTCCTATGAGACCAAGTGGGTCAAGATGAGGGTGACGACAAAGACCCTGGCCGGCGACGTGACGATGGACATGAAGACGTGGGTCGGCAAGGACATTCCCCTCGGCCTCGGCAAGATGGAGATGACGAGCCAGATCGGCGGCATGACGATGACAATGACGATGGAGCTGACCGACAGCGGGAACAAGAAGTAGTACGGCGTGGCGAGCCGACCGCCGTGAGGCGGCGGGTGACGCGTCAGGAACGTCACCCGCCGCCTCACGGCGATCGGCTCGCCGACTCCTCAATTGAACACGTCCAGCGCCGGGAACCCGTCGCCGAGCACGGCCTTGCTGTCCACGCCGAGCCAGCGGTCGAGCACGGCCGCGTACACCCGGCGGAAGTCGGTCGCGTGCGGCAGGTTCCCGTCCTGCAACCCCACGATGCGCGGGTGGTCGCCGATCACGCCGCCCTTCACCTTGCCGCCGACCAGGAACACCGGGGCGCCGGCCCCGTGGTCGGTCCCCTTGCTGCCGTTCTCGTGCGCCCGCCGGCCGAACTCGCTGAACGTCAGCACGCACACCCGCTCCCGCTGCCCGCGCTCGGACAGGTCGCGGTAGAACGACGACACGCCGTCGGCGAACTGCTTCAGCAGCGCCGCGTGCGCCCCGACCGCACCGCCCTGCCCCGCGTGCGTGTCGAACCCGTCCAGCGACACGTAGAAGACGCGGGCGCCGACGCCGGCGTCGATGAGCTGCGCGGCGAGCTTCAGGCGGTTGGCGAACGGCGTGTTGGGGTACGGCACCGACGGCTGGTAGGCCCGGCCGACGGCGGCGAGGCGGTCGCTGCTGCTGTACGTGTTCAGCTGCGTCCGTGCCACGAAGTCGAGCAGGCCCGGGGTGCGGGCGTCCGGCGCGGGCTGGGCGGCGCCCGACATGACGCCGCGCTGGGCGGCCGTGTCGGCGCCGCCGGACGCGGTCAGCCGCAGGCGGAAGTCGTCGAGCGACGCCACCGACGGCACCCGAATTGGCGCCCCGGCGAGCGCGAGTGGCGCGACCTCGTTCGGCGCGCTCAGGTGGAACGCCGGCAGCGGCCGGGCCTTAAGTGCCTTGCCGACCCAGCCCTCGGTGAGCGTCTCGGCGGTGCTGGCGGCGTGCCAGACGTCCATCGACCGGAAGTGCGACTGGCTCGGGTTCGGGTATCCGACGCCCTGAACGATCGACACGGCGCCGCGGTCGTTGAACAGCCGGGCGAGCATGTCCAGGCCGGGGTGCAGACCCAGGTCGCCGCCGATCGGCTTGAGCTGGTCGCGGGGCACGGCGATGGTCGGCCGGAGGCGGTAGTAGTCCGGGTTGCGGTACGGCACGACGGAGTTGAGCCCGTCGTTGCCGCCGCTGAGCTGGACGACGACGAGGACGGTGTCGCGGCTGCCGGCGGCGCCGGTCGGCGGGGCGGCCAGCGCCGCCCCGCCGACGAACCCCGGAACGGAGGCGCCGAACCCGAGCAGGGTCGAGCGGCGGAGGAACTCGCGGCGGTCGGTCATGGCGGGGAACTCCAGAATGAATGGCCGCAAAAAGGCACAAAAGACACAAAATAGAATCAGGCCGAGTCCTGTTCTTTGATTCTTATTTTGTGTCTTTTGTGCCTTTTTGCGGCCAATCCGTCTTTGATTCTAATCCAGATGGAATTCGGGGAGCGTCAGCACCAGGTGCGTGACGGCGCGGGTGCGGTGGCCGGCGGCGTCGGCGGCGGACCAGTAGCCGGGGTGGCGCACGCCCCTCGCCTGGTCGAGGTACGCCAGCAGACGCGCCCGCGACGCGGCCGGTACGTCCCCCTGGAAGAACACGCCGATCAGGAAGTCGATCACCTCGGCGTCGGTCGCCTTGCCGTGGCGGGCCAGCAGCGCCGCGGGGTCGCAGCGGCGGCCGAAGCGCGCGTCGTCGGCACTCGCCAGCGCCAGCGCCAGGTTGTTGCGCGCGAGCAGCGTTTGCGCATTCAACCACGCCGGGCCGCCGTCCCAGCCCTTCACCGACGGCGGCGCGAACGGCACCTGCCCGAGCGCCGGCAGCGCCTCGGCGAGCGGCAGCGTTCCGACCGTCGCTTCGAGCCCGCGGACGATGCCGAGCACGAACTCGACCGGCGGCTTGATCCGCTGCCGGTACGCCGCAGCGGAGAAGAAGAGCTTCGACCGCAGGATTGTCGCCACCACGCGGCCGGTGTCGTAGTTGCTGTCGCGGTACTGAGCCGCCAGCGCGTCGAGCACCTCGGCGGCCGGCGGCTCGGCTTCGCTGACGAACGCGCGGTACAGCTTCCGAATCACGAACCGGGCGCACGCGGGGCTGTCGAGGCACATGCGGGCGATGTCGTCGCCGCGGAACGGGCCGGTTCGGCCGAACACCGTCTTCGGCGTCGGGTCGTGGTCGCGCGGGGTGAACACGCCGGCGCCGCCGGTCACCTTGTAGCCGGTGAACGCCCGCGCCGCCTCGCGGACGTCGGCCTCGGTGTAGTTGCCGATGCCGAGGCTGAACAGCTCCATCAGCTCGCGGGCGTAGTTCTCGTTCGGCCGGCCGCGGACGCTCTCGGTCGTGTCCAGCCACACCATCATCGCCGGGTCGGTCCCCATCTCGACGAGCAGGTCGCGGAAGCTGCCGAGGGCGTGGCGGTGGACGAGGCGGTACTGCCCGAGCATGAACCGGGCGTTGCCGACCTTCGCGTGGCTGGTGGCGAAGTGGTTGTGCCAGAACAGCGCCAGCTTCTCGCGCAGCGGGTGAGCTGACTTCAGCATCCGGTCGAGCCACCACGCCGTCAGCCGCGGCAGCGGGGCGCCGGCGGGAAGGCTCCGCTCGCTCGCCATGAAGTCGGACGTGCGCGTGAAGTCGTCCGACTCCGGGCGGCCGGTGAGGACGCGCTGAAGGGTGGCCTCGAAGCCGTCGTGGAGGGCGGCGTCGAGCTCGGCGTGCGTGGGGCCGAACCCGGTGCGGCGGAGGAGGTGGCCGGCCTTGCGGCGGTCCCACGGGTCGGCGGCGGTGGGGGTGTAGGGTGTGAGCATGGTATTGTCGGTGGCTCGGGGCTTCGCCGCTCCAGCGCGAAGCCGCGAAGCCGCGAAGCCGCGAAGCCGCGAGCGGCGAAGCCCCGAGCCCGTTACTTCGGTTCCCAGATGAAGTCCGCGCGGTACACGTCGCGGCCGATGTCGAGTTCGGCGCGGGCGGTGCCGAGCCCCCGCACCCACGCAGTCAGCGCCTCCACCTGCTTCCGCGCGTCCGCGAGGCCGACGCCGCTCCGCAGCACCGCGTCGGTGATGAACGGATCCGGCACCCCGGCCAGGGCGTCGGCACCGCCGGTCGCGTAGCCCTTGCCGCGCCACACGGCGGCGCTGCCGGGGAGTGCCGCCGTCCGCTTCACCTCGGGGATCAGCGCCTTGCACACGTCCACCGTACTCGCCACGACGAGGCTGTCGCCGACGACCGCGAAGCACGGCTCGAAGTTGTAACGAATCCCGTCCGGGTCGCCGTCCAGTGCCTTCCCGTCGGGGAACCGCCACGCCACGATCTTCACGCCGTCGTGCGTCGTTTCCGTCATCTTCAGGCCGAGTTGCAGGCTGGCGATGAGCCCCGCGGCGCGAATGCTCGCCGGCACGCCGGTCAGGAACTTCGGGTCGCGTGCTGAAGCAACATACCCGAACCCCGGCAGCGCGTTCCCGGGCTGCGTCTTGTACGGCTGCGTCGTGCGGTTCACGACCACGAGCCGGTGGTGCGGCCCCCACGCCTCCAGCAGATCGCCGAACTTCGCCGAGCCCGGCAGCACCTTCGAGATGTCGGCGTTCGCCTTGTCGAGTTGGCCGACCATCTCGGCGGTGAAGAGGTCGCCGCGTTTCGCCCAGGCGTGGCCGAAGTCGAGGTAGAAGCTCTGACTGTACACGACACCCGGCGGCTCCAGCAGCGGCAGCGACCCGGGGCCGTCGCCGAGCGGCGTGTGCAGCGCGTACCCGGCGGGGAAGCCGGCCCGACCGCCCGGGATGCGAACCGCCAGCCGGAGGCCGCGCCCCTCGCGGTGGAGCCCGACGGCGACGTAGTCGGACTGCCGCAGGCTGTTCAGCGTGCCGCCGAGAACCATCTGCGCGAGGAAGTCGGTGCGGGTGCCGTCGAGGAAGTCGCGGGTGGCGGGCACCGCCCGCACGGCGGCGAAGTCGAGCCATATCCACGCCAGCGGGTCGGCGGGCAGCGCCGCCCGCGCCGCGAGCACGGCCGGCTTAGCGGCCAGCGACGGCCGCGCCGGCTGGGCCAGCGCCGACGTCAGCATCCCGGCGCGGTTGGTGATCAGCAGCGCGGCCCCGACCCGGGCCGCGTGGAACTCGTTCCCCAGGCGGGCGGTGTCGGCCCCGGCCTGCGTGCCGCGAACGACTTTGTCCTTCGACCCCTGCCGCGCGAGTTCGTCGTCCAACGCCCGGATCAACAGGTCGAACGCCTTCCCGACCGATCGGTCGTTCGTCCCCTGCACGACGAGGAGGGCCGGCTGGTCGCCCTCGCCGAGGCTACCGGCCACGACCGCCCCGCCGCCGGCGACCTGGTCGAGCAGTTCGGGCCACTTCGCCCCGAACTCGCGCTCGACGTAGCCGAGGAGCTGCAACCCACGCCGGACGACCGGGGCGTCGAGCACGTCGCGGACGGGGCCGAGGCTAGGGGCGGCCTTCACGGCGTCGAGGCCGGTGACCGTCTCGGCCAGCGCTCGCGGCCGCTCGACCTTCAGGAAGAACTGCGTCGTGGGGGGGACGAACCGGAGCGGGTCGGGGGCGTCGGCGCGGGCGGCCGGCGTGACCGCGAGTAGAACGAGGAGGGCGGCCGGGCGGGTCATGGGGCGGTCCGGGTAGAGGAGGCACGTCCGGTGTTACCCCGCACAGGCGGCCCCGGGTTTCAGGAAATCAGCCCAGGCCGCGGAACTCCCGCGCCCGCTCGGGGTTCCAACGGGTGACACGTCCTTCCACCACGGCCGCACGGCCCGGGAGATTCAACCATGCTCGCGCGGATGTTCGCGGTCGCCGGGGCGACGCTGGCGGCGGTGCTGGTGATGGGGTCGGAGCCGCTCGACGCCCAGGACAAGGCGAAGGCCAAGGCCACGGCGGCGGCCAAGGCGACTACCAAGGCGACCGTCAAGGCGACGGCGAAGGCCAAGGCCAAGTTCGAGCCGCTAAACACGGACGCGCTGTTCAAGAAGCTCGACACCAACACGGACGTGCTGCTCGACAACGTCGAGTTCGGCCGCATCCTATCGGTGGAGCCGGCGCCGAAGGCGCGGAAGGGGAAGGACGCGGAGGCGCCGGACCTGCCGTTCGTGTTCAAGAGCCTCGACGGGAACGGCGACAAGATGCTGTCGCCGGAGGAATTCAAGGGCGTGGTCGGGGCCATCTACCCGAACGGCAAGCGGTGATACGAACAACCCGGCGAGCCGAGCCCCGTCCGGGGCGGGGTGATGGGAACGTCACCCGGCCCCGGACGGGCTCGGCTCGCCGCGATCACGCGTCTCTCGTCACCCCGGCTCCGTCGCCAGCTCCCGCATCGCCTGCTTGATGTCCGCCGGCTGCGGGACGCTGTTCGACTCGTACACCGGGTTCATGCCGATCCCCGGCAGGTGCTTCCCCATCAGGCACCGCGGCCGCACCGACAGGTCGTAGAAGTGGTCGTCCACGACGCGCCGCAGTAGGTGCTCGCCGAAGTTCGTCACCTCCGAGTCCTCGTTTACGATCAGCAGCCGGCCGGTCTTGAGCACGCTCGCCGACAGCAGCGGCCAGTCGTAGGGGAAGATGCTCCGCAGGTCGATCACGTCGAACGTGTGGCCGGCCTCGCGGGCCAGCTCGTCCGCGGCCTGCGCGCACAGCGGCAGCGGCCGGCCGTAGCTCACCACCGTGCCGCTCGCACCCTCGCGCACCAGCTCGGCCTTCCCGATGGGAACGACGTACTCCTGAAGGGGCGGCCACTGCGGCTGCCACGCCGAGCGGTCGCCGAGCGGGGCGTCGATCATCCGCGCCAGCTCCTCGGCGTCGGCCGGCTCGCCGGGGAGGAGCTTGTCGCCCTTCACGCGCAGCAGCGCCTTCGGGAGCAGCACCAGGACGGGGTTCGGGTCGATGATGGCGGCGGTGATGAGGCCGTAGGCGTCGAGCGGGTTGGAGGGCATGACGACCTTCCACCCGCCGAGCCGGCTGGCCCAGCTCTCGAAGCTGTGGGAGTGGTAGAGGCTGCCGCGGATGCCGGCGCCGTTGGGCGCCATGACGACGATGGGCATGTCGTACCCGCCGGCGCCGGCCCAGCGCTGGTTGCCGGCGATCTTGAACACGTCGATGGCGTTGAAGGCGTAGTCGGCGAACTGGATCTCGCACACCGGCCGGCCGCCGGCGTAGGCGATGCCCATGGCGGTGCCGAGGATGCCGCGCTCGTCCAGGGGCGAGTTCCAGGCGGTCTTCAATCCCTGCGTGGCGGTAAAGACGCCGCCGAGCGGCGGCCCCACGTCCTCGCCGAACACGTCGGTGACGCCGAGGTGCGTCTCGCCGTAGTGGAGGGCCATCCGAACGGCCTGGACGAGTGTCGCCATTGGTCGAGGGGGTTGAGGTCGGTGAACCAGCGACGACGCACGCCCGCCCCCCCGGCCATGCCGGTACTGGGGCGTTGTACACGGACAGATTCTACCTACCCCCCTCCGGCGGGCGACCCGACGACCGTCTTCCAAGCCTTGATCCGGCCCACGTTCCGGGCCTCCAACGGCTCCATCTCGCGGAAGTCGACTCGGTCGGCGTCGTCGAGCGCCTGGAGGAACGAATTGCTGACGGCGATTTCCCCCGGCCCGGCCGACGCCATCAGCCGGGCGGCGACGTTAATGCTGTCCCCGATTGCCCCAATGTGTGTCCGGCCGAACGGGCGGAGGGAGACAATCTGGATGTCCCCGATCGCCAACCCGATGTGGACACCTCCGGTCGCTTGCAGTCGGTCGATCTGCCGCTGCCAGTTGTGCGATACGGAGTCACCGATGTCGACCAGTGCCCGGGCGGTTTCGAGGGCCGACTTCGCGAGGCCCGGCGGGCGGTCGGGCTGCCCGAACAGCCCGATCACCTCGTCGCCCACGAACTGGTAGAGCATCCCCCCGCTGTTGATGATCTGGTACCGGGATTTCGAGTAGAACGCGGTCAGGCTCTCGCGGACGACCCGCCCGTCCGGGGTGTCTCGGACGAAGCTCGAAAACGAACAGAGGTCGGCGAGGAACACGACCACCCCGCGGTAGAGACCGGGCGGGAGAACGTCGCGGGGGTGGGACCAGCCGAGCCGCCGCAGGTCGCGCAGTTTCCAACACCCGAAGTGCCAGAGCAGTTCGGAGTTCAGCGGCTCGTGCTCGTAAGCGGCCAGGGAGTCCCCGCCGAAGGCGTGGTACCCCTGGGCCCGGTCGGTGGCCTGACGGACTTCGAGCAGGTTGGCGGGGGTGATGGCCGGGATCCGGACGTGGAACCGGTCGGCGACGAGTTGAAGGAACCGGGCCTCGTCCCAGACTTCCAACTCGAGTCCGGGAGCCAGGCTCGCGGCCACCGCCCGCTCGACCGCCGGCCAGTCCGCGTGGCTCGCCGCGTCGACGACGAGAACCACCCTTCCGACCCTGGCAAGGGCGGGGCTCGGCTCGGCGTATTTGCGCCGCAGGTGGCCGACGAGCCGCTCGGCCGGGTATCCGAATTTCACCTCGACGACGTAAGGAGCGGCGGCGGCCGGGCGGACGCGGATGTCGGCGAATAGCCCGGGGCGGCCGAGATTGACCTCACGGTCGATCTGGACCGATTCGTAATGGGACCCGCTGACCGAGTCGTACTCGAACCGGCAGAGTTCGCAACTGAGCTCCTCCAGGAGAAGGCAGAGTTGGGTCTGGTGGCCCTCTTCCTCCGCGGGAACGTGCGGCATTACGATCCCCAATACCGACATCGACGGCGGCGCCCACCTGACCCGGCCATGCTAACAACCCGCCGTGTGCCCCGCAATTCCCCGCCGTGGGATCAGGCGGAGAGCCCGGCCTCCGACCACGAGAACCCCGTGGTGTGTCTCGGCGTAGTGGAGGGCCGTCGGAACGGTCTGCACGACCGTCGCCGTGCGTGGTCCGCGGGGTGGTAGGCTTCTCTCCAGTCTACGCACGAACCGCCACGCCGATCCCGACGAGCGCGTCGCGCACCTTCTCGCGGATCAGGTCGCGGACGGCGCGGAACTCGACCGGCTCCAAGTGCTTCGGATCGGGAATCTGCCAGTCGGCGCGGTGGGCGGCGCGGACCAGCGGGCAGGCGTCGCCGCAGCCCATGGTGGCGACGAAGTCGAATGGCACGTCCGGCAGGTCGTCGAGCGACTTCGACCCGTGGGCCGCCAGGTCGTACCCGAGCTCGCCCATCGCCGCGATGGCCTTCGGGTTCACGACCCCGGACGGCCGCGACCCCGAGCTGTACGCCTCGACAGCCGGGCCGCCGAGCATCCGGGCGAACGCCTCGGCCATCTGACTGCGGTTGGCGTTCTCGACGCACACGAACAACACCCGCTTCACGTCGCTCATGCGGACCTCTCCAGAACGTTCAGGAACAACCGGACACGCCGCAGCGGTCCGGGGCGAGGCAAGCCGTGTGCTTCCCGCCGAGGTGAAACAGCAGACCGGCGGGCGTCACTTCGGCGTCCGTCACCGGCAGTTGGGTGACGAAGCCGGTGTCGTACTCGACCTCGACCGGCAGGTCGTCCGCGCCCAGGACCGGCGCGGCGAGGCGGACGACGCGCGCCAGCTTCGCGGCGTCGAGCCGGTGGGCGGTGTCGTCGGCCACCCACACCTGGAGGACGCAGCTCCGGGACGACCGCACGGTCCCGCCGCAGTCGATGAAGTCTTTACTCACCCGGCCCACCTCGGTGACGTGGTAGTGGGCGGGTACGAGGTCGCCGTCCGGGAGCAACAGGTGAAGCCCGGCCCCCGGGTGGGCGTCCAACAGAGCGGTGAACTCGCTCAGCAGCATCGCCTCACTCCGGTTGGGGGGTGGAAGTGCAGCAACCCGCCTCGCGGACGCAGCGGCACGCGGGAACCGCGAGCGCCGCCCCGACGACGGGGGCCGTCAGGTACAGCCAGAGCCCGCCGAGTTGGCCGGCGACCAGCGCCGGGCCGAGCGACCGGGCCGGGTTCATCGACGCGCCGCTCACCGGCCCGGCGAACAACGCCTCCAGCGCCACCACACCGCCGATCGCCAGCCCGGCCGTGATCCCCTTCTCCTTCGCGCCGGTCGAGACGCCGAGGACGACGAACATGAGTCCGGCCGTGAGGAGGAGTTCGAGCGCCCACGACTGCGCTTCGGAGCCCGCCGGCGACGTGCCGCCGAGGCCGGTCGCGTCGGGGAATAGGAGCCGAACAGCCAGGCTCGCGGCGAGCGCACCGACGCACTGGGCGGCGATGTAGGGCATCACCTCGCGGCCGGGGAAGCGGCGGGCGAGGCGGAATGCAAGGGTGACGGCGGGGTTGAGGTGCGCCCCGGACACGTCGCCGAGCGCAGCGATGAGTGCGAACACGACGAGGCCGAAGGTGAGCGCCACGCCGACGTGCGACACCGCGCCAGTGGCGTTCACCACGACGGCGGTGGTGCCGGCGAAGACGAGGGCGAACGTGCCGAGCGCCTCGGCGGCGAGTCGCTTGCGGAGCGGGAGCAAGGGCGGGCCTCCGAGTTGCGTTGTTGTAGGTCGGGTCGAGTCTTCGAGACCCGACTTCACACGGTATTCACATCCCGTGTCGGGTCTCGCAGACTCGACCCGACCTACTGGTCCGACTACCGATCGGTGTCGGGTCGTGGGCCAGGTCGGCGGCTCGGCGTGGGGCCGGCTTCCAGCCGACCGGAGCTGCCGCGGCCGGCTGGAAGCCGGCCCCACGCCGGCGGCTCGCGCGTCGGTAACCGACGCGCGAGCCGCCACCCGACATCGATCGACAGACGGACCACTACGCCGACACCAGCGCGCGGAAGTACGCCATCGTTCGCTTCAGCCCCTCGGCGCGGTCCACCTTCGGCTCCCACCCGAGCAGTTGCCGGGCGCGCGTGATGTCCGGCTGCCGCAATTTCGGGTCGTCCTGCGGCAGCGGTCGATACTCGACCGACCCCGGCCGGCCGCACAGCGCCAGAATCTCCTCCGCGAACTGGCGGATCGTGATCTCCGCCGGGTTGCCGACGTTCACCGGGTCGTGGTAGTCCGTCATCAGCAGCCGCACGATGCCGTCCACCAGGTCGGTGACGTAGCAGAAGCTGCGGGTCTGGGAGCCGTCGCCGTACACGGTCAGCGGCTCGCCCCGCAACGCCTGGTCCATGAAGTTCGGCAGCACCCGGCCGTCCTTGAGGCGCATCCGCGGGCCGTAGGTGTTGTGGGCGAGTACACCGTTCCCCGCGACGAAGTTCTCCGCCCCGGGGACGGAAAAGTCGTAGACGCGGTGAGTCAGCGGGCAGGGGTTCACCTCTCGGACCGCCGCCCACACCAAGTCGCCCGTCCGCCGGGCGTTCAGGGTCTGCCGGACCCCGCGGTCCCAGCTGAGAATGTCGAAGTTATCGAGGGCGCAGACGGTGACGCGGTGGAAGGGGAACTTTCGGTCGCCGTACCGGGCCTTGAACGTCGTCTCGTACCGGCCGACGGACGCGACCACGCCGAACCGGAGCAGAACGTACGTCAAGTCATCGGCCAGCGCCCCGCTCGTCGTGTCGAAGCACAGTTCGTTCCCGACCTTTTTTCCGCTGTGTGTACCGTCGCCGCACCGGAACCCTTCGAGGAAGTGCTTCAGCCGCGACAGCGGCAGTTGCATTGCCCACGGCGGGATTCGCCGGGCGCGCAGGCCGAGCACGTCCCGGAAGACGCGGTGTAGTACCTTCGAGTGTGCGTACACGGACGGTGCCCGGCCCGGGGTTGCAGGTGTGAACCCGACCCGCACGCCGAACGTGCGCTCCAGGATGATTTTCGCCCGCCGGAGGTACGCCTCGTCGGACGCCATACTGATGAAGTGCGTCCCGCCCCCGGAGTGTTCGGCCCCCTCGGCCAGATAGAACCCGCACAGCCAGAGCAAATCGTCGGTCACCGCCACGCGGTTGGGCACCCGTCGGTCCGATCCCGCGGCAGGCAGGAACGCACTCCCCTCCGGCGGAAGCAGTTCTAGCCGGCGGAGGACGGCGAGCGGCACCACGCCGCGACGGATGAACTTCCGCGACGCACAGACGACGGTGTTGTGGAAGTTCCGCCCCGGCTGGAACCGCTCGGACGCTTCAAGCAACCGGTTCACGTCGTCGCGTCGCACTTCGACAGCGCCGGACAGGTCAGGGTGCGCGACCGACCAGTCCCACCACTCTCCCGTCCGCTCGGCGAGCCGGGCGAACTCGTCCGCCAGGTCCAGGTGGGTCCGGTCGCGCTCGACGGCCGGGAGTCGGGCCGGGATCGCAACCCGGTCGCCGGGTTTGAGGTCGCGTGCGAACGCCTCGACCGGTCGCCCGTCCGGCCCTTCCTTGAAAAGACTGTGGTCCCCGGTCACACGAAGCCGCCGGCCGTAGCGGACCACTACCTCGAACGCATCCGACCGCGGTTCGTGTTCCGTGAGCGCGACCGCCCGCCGGAGTTCCATTCGCAGCGTCGACGGGTTGAAGGCCGGCACGACCACCTCGCGCGTCTCGTGGTCCGGCCGCACACGGTCGGCGTACTCTCCGACCGGTCCGACGTACATCCCGTCGGCGTCGAACGCCACGACCGTCTGGTCCGCCAGTACGCTGTTGAAGATGCGGACGATGTGCGTGTTCAGCCCGTGGACGCGGTGGTACGCCATCGTCATCGACTCGGCGAACCGCTTCGCCTCGTCGTACACGCCGCGAACGCCGACCGGGTTCACGTTCCCCCAGTAGCTCTCCGTCTGCGGGTGCTCCAGCGGGTCGCCGTACACCTCCGACGTACTCGCCAGCAGGAACCGCGCCCCGTGCGCCTTGGCGATACCGAGCGCGTTGTGCGTCCCCAGCGAACCCACCTTCAGCGTCTGGATCGGCAGTTCCAGGTAGTCCACCGGGCTCGCCGGGCTGGCGAAGTGGAGCACCGCGTCGAGCGCGTCCTTCACCTTCAGCGGCGCCGAAATGTCGTGGCCGATGAAGCGGAAGCGCGGGTCGGCGCGGAACGGGTCGAGGTTCTCCAGCCGGCCGGTCAGCAGATTATCGACGGCGACGACGGTGTGGCCGTCGGCCAGGAACCGCGCGCACAGGTGGGAGCCGATGAACCCGGCCCCGCCGGTGATGAGTACGCGCATGGCAGCCTCCGTTCCACCCGTTCGTCGGACCTCACCCGTTGCACCGGGTGGGCGTTCCGGGCAGAATACGACATCAACCCCCGGGGAGGAACGAGCCATGCTGAGGTGGTGGGCGGTCGGGCTGGCGGCGGTGCTGGTGCTGGGGTCGGCGGACCCGGCCGTGGCCCAGAAGGCGGCGCCGAAGAAGACGGCGGAGGCGCTGCCGGTCAACGACAAGGTGCTCGACTTCGCCAAGAAGAAGCTCGGCGAACAGGTCGGCAACGGCGAGTGCTGGACGCTCGCCAACGACGCCGTCCTCGCCGCCGGCGGCCAGAGCAGCCCCAGCTACACCGACTCCCCCGCGACGGGCGACTACGTGTGGGGCCAGCTGGTGTATGGCGTGTCCGCCAAGGGCGGGAAACTGACCGAGGACGCGACGGCCGCCAAGAAGGCGGTCGCCCCCGGCGATGTCGTGCAGTTCCGCGACACCAAGTTCAGCGGCCCGCGCGCCGGCGGCGGCACGTACAGCATGTCCGCCGAGCACCACACGGCCGTGGTCGCGGCCGTCGCCCCGGACGGCAAGACGTTCCAGATTCTCCACCAGAACTGGAACGGCAAGAAGACCGTCGCCGAGGCGACACTCGCCACCCGCGACCTCAAGGAGGGGTGGGTGAAGGTGTACCGCCCGCAGCCGCGCTAGCGGTAGCTGAGCTTGAGGATGTGGATGATGCCGCCCTCCAGGCCGGCGGCGAGGGTCACGTCACCGCTGTCGTCGGCCTTCGGCGAGAAGGCCACGGCGGTGAACTCCCCCGGCCGGCTCTTGCTGTACTTCGCCATCTTCGACGCCACCTCCCACACCACCACGGCCCCGTCCTGCCCGGCCGACGCCAGCAGCTTGCCGTCCGGCGAGAACGACACGTCCTGCACGCCGCGCTTGTGCGTGCCGGTCAGCGTGCCGACCGGTGTGCCGCTGTCCTTCACGAGATAGACGTTCCCGCCGCTCGGCACCGCGAACACGGTGGCGGTCGGGTTGCCGACGATGCGGGCGGCCCCGAGGGCGGTCTTCGGCACGAACCCCCCGACCGCTTTCGGGCCGCTCTTGTCGAGGGTGAAGGTGCGAAACGCGCCGCCTTCGGTAGCCACGGTCAGCTTCCCGGCCGGGGAGAAGGCCACGCCGCGGACCGTCTGCTCGACCTTCAACTCGTCGCGGAGCACGGCGAACTCGGTCAGCCGGCCGTCGGCGTGGACGTTCCACACGACCGCCGACTTGTCCGCGGCGCCGGTCGCCACGTACCTGCCGTCGGGCGACACGGCGGCTGTGAACACCTTTCCCTGGTGCAGCTTCGCCACCGCCGACTCGGACTTGGCCGCGACGTCCCACACGCGGACGGAGTTGTCGCCGTGACCGAACACGAGAAACTTCCCGTTCGGCGAGAAGGCCAGTGCCCGGACCGATGTTTTGCCCATGAACACGCCGGCCTTCACGACGCCGGTCTCGTTCGCCGACTTCGGCGTCACGTCGAACAGGTGGACGTCCTCGGCGCCGACCGCGAGTACCTTGCCGTCCGGGCTGAACGCCAGCGAGCGGACTTTCCCCTCCGTCTCGATCGTCACCTCGTAGCTGGACTCGAGCGTGACCTGCATCTTCTTCGGCTGGGCCGCGGTCGGTGCGAGCGCCGCCAGGACGAAGAGCACGGCGGCGAGGAGGGGCGACCGGGACATGGGACGTGGCTCCGGCGGAGGCGGCGGGAGGGCTATTGGATGAGACGCGAGGCGCCGGGGCAAGTTCCCCCCTACCGGTACGCCAGCCGCACGACGTGGACGGTGCCGTCGTCCTGGCACGCGGCCAGGGTCATCTCGCCGGTCACGGCGTTGACGTACGGCGAGAACGCCACGTCGCTGAACGTGCCGGGGCGCACCTTCGTGTACTTCGCCGCCTTCGTCGCCACGTCCCACACGATCACCGAGCCGTCGCGGCCGCAGGTGGCGACGTGCTTGCCGTCGGGCGCGAAGTTCACCCCCGTCACACCCTCCTTGTGCCCGACCAGGGTGCCGGCCGCGGTCCCGGTCGGGGATACCAGGAACACTGCCGCGTCGTCGGCAATGGCGAACAGGGTGCCGGCCGGGTTCGGCACGATGCGCCCCGAGTTGACCCCGCCCTTCGGCGGCCTGAACCCGCCGGTCTGCTTCGGCGCCCCCTTGGCCAGGGTGTAGCCGCGGAACGTGCCGTTCGGGTTGACCGTGTACAGCCCCTTCCCCTTCGACACGAACGCCACCCCCACCACCGACGCCCCGAACTTGTCCTCGGCGCGGATCACGAACTTCTCCTTCAGCGACCCGTCGTCGCCGAGGTCCCACAGGATGGCCGTCTCGTCGTCGGCCCCGCTGGCCACCAGCTTCCCGTCCGGCGACACGGCCACGACCCGCACGTCCCGCCGGTGCTCCGTCGCCTTCGCCGTCTGCCGCTTCTCCTCGACGCCCCACACCCGTACGGAGTGGTCGCGTCCGCCGAACACTACGTGCTTCCCGTCCGGCGTGAACGTCAGCGTGGTGATGCCGAAGCCGACGGTCGAGTTGAAGACCGCGACCATATTCGGCTCGGCGCCGGAGATGTCGTAGAGGAACACGTCCTCGGTGCCGACCGCGACGAGCTTCCCGTCGGGGCTGATCGCGACCTCGTGGACGTGCCCCTGGACCTTGAACTTCAGCTCGCTGGTGGCCTGGAGGGTGAGCTTCTTGTCCTTCGGCTGCTGGGCCGGGGCGGCGGCGGGCGGGGCGAACAACACCGGCAGCACGAGCGCGACCAGGCGTGGCATGGCGGGCACTCCGTCGGGGTGGGCGGATTACACGATTGAAACACGACCGCGGGGCCGGTTCAAGAGGGCGCGACCCCACAATACAATCTGCCCATCCCCCGGAGGCTCCCATGCGCCGCCCCGTCGCGCTCGCCGTCGTCGTCGTGCTCGCGTCGCCGTCCTTCGCCCTCGCCCAGAAGGACGCCGTGGTGAAAGGCGCGGCCGCACAAGCCGCTGCGAACTGGCCCACCGCCCTGCGAATCTGGGAGTGGGCCGAGCCCGGCTACCAGGAGGCGAAGTCGGCGAAGGCGCTCGCCGATCTGGCCGAGAAGGCCGGGTTCAAGGTCACCCGCGGCGTCTCCGGCATCCCCACCGCGTTCGTCGCCGAATTCGGCACCGGCGGCCCCGTCATCGGCATCCTCGGCGAGTACGACGCCCTCCCGGAGCTGGCCCAAACGACGGACCCGGTGCGAACCATCCGCCCCGGCGGCAACGGCTACGGCCACGCCTGCGGGCACCACCTGTTCGGCGTCGCGTCGCTGTCCGCGGCCGTCGCCATCGCCGAGGAGATTCGCGCCGGCCGGCTCGTGGGTACCGTCCGCTTTTACGGCTGCCCCGCGGAGGAGGGCGGCTCCGCAAAGGCGTTCATGGCCCGCGCCGGTCTGTTCAACGACTGCGGCGTCTGCCTCCACTGGCACCCCGGGTCGCGCAACTCCGCGGGCGATGCGTCGTGCCTCGCCCGCATCGCGGTGAAGTTCCGCTTCCACGGTGTCGCCGCCCACGCCGCGGGGTCGCCCGAGAAGGGCCGGTCGGCACTCGACGCGCTCCTGCTGACGATGCACGGCGTCGAACTGCTGCGCGAGCACACCCCGGACGGCACCCGGCTCCACCACACCGTGACCGGCGGCGGCGGGGCGGCGAACGTGGTGCCGGAGTTCGCCGAGGGCTTCTTCTACGTCCGCCATGCGAAGGCCGAGGTGGTGCAGAAGCTGTACCCGCGGTTGATCAAGTGCGCCCAGGGCGGGGCGCTCGCCACCGAGACGAAGCTCGAAGTCGCGTACCTCGGCGGCACCATGGAAATCCTGCCGAACAACACCCTGGCGCAGGTGGCGAAGGCGAACCTGACCAGGCTGAACGACCTGAAGTACGACGCGGAGGAGACGCGGTTCGCGCTGCGGCTGCAGGAGACGTTCGAGACGAAGGTGCCGCTCGACGACATCCGCAAGGTGGAGGACGTGAGCGGCAAGTCGTCCGGTGGCTCGACCGACGTGGGGGACGTGTCGTGGGTGGTGCCGACGGTCGGGTTCGGCACGGCGTGTTGGGTGCCGGGGACGCCCGGCCACTCGTGGCAGGCGGTGGCCTGCGGCGGCACCACGATCGCCAAGCAGGGGATGACTCTGGCGACGAAGACGCTCGCGGCGACGGCCTACGACCTGATGACGGACGCGAAGCTGATCGCCGCCGCGAAGGAGGAGCACACGCGCCGACTGGACGGGAGGAAGTACGTGCCGCTGCTGGAGAAGGACCAGCGTCCGCCGCTCGACTACCGCGACCCGCCGCGCCGCCGCGGGGCGGACTGACCGCCGACCGTGGTACTACAAGCTATCCGATTGGGGGAGAGCGTAGCGAAGCCGCGTGCGAATGGCGTGGCGAGCCGCCCGCCGTGAGGCGGCGGGTGACGTTCCCTTCACCCGCCGCCTCACGGCGGGCGGCTCGCCACGCCATTCACAGCGATCACCGCGCCAGCCGTAGCCCCGCGCGCGTCACCGGGCGGAACGCCACCCGCGGGATCACCTCAGCACCCGACTCGTCGAGCAGCACCAACTCGTCGCGGTCGGCGCCGACCGCAGCGCGGAGCACGTCAGCACGCAACTCCGGGTCCGCCCGGAAACCCACCGGCACGAGCACGTCGTCGCCCCAGAACCGCATCGCACCCGGAACCGTCGGCAGCTTCGCCCCGCGCAACACGATCCTCCCCCCGGCCCGCGCTGCCGTCACCGCTGTCTGCTCGGCCGTGGTCGCACTCTCCGCCCATTCGGCCAGATCAGCAAGGCGGCAGCGAAGGGCCGTGGCGGAGCACGGTTCCCCGCCGCGGACGGCCAGCAGCACCACCGGCGGCGCTGCGATTTCCCCCGCATCGACGGGCGTAAACCGGGCCGGCGACAACACCGATGCCACCGACGCCCCGTCGCCGTCGGGCGGCCGGTCGGCGGTCGGAAGGCGGCTGCCGAACGGGAACCACGCCCCGCCGCGCGAAGTCAAGAACACGACGCCCGCCACCGGCAACAGGCACCGCACCACGTCCGTCCGGCCGGCCGGCCAGCGGACCCACACGCGGTCGCCGGCGGGGAGGACTCGCACGTCGCCGCGGTGACGCACCGGCCCGAGCGCGGCGGCGCCGGCCGCGGGGATGCGGGCGGCGGTCACGTCGTGCCACGGGTCGGCCGGCGTCATCCGATCCTCCCGAGCAGCGCCCCGGCCCGGCTCAGGAGGTGGTCGCGGCCGGCGGCGTCGCCCACCCACGCGGCCCGGTCCGCCGCCGCCTGCACGCGCTCGCGCAGCCGCGCCAGTTCCGCCAGCTTCGGGCTCGCCGCCAGGTCCGCTTCCGCCTGATCCAGCTCGCGGGCCAGCCCCTCCGCGTCCACCTGCTCGGGCCGCGCCGCCCGCGGGTGCGGCGACTCCACCGCCCCCGCCGCGTCGAGGATGCCGGTCACCATCGCCCCCAGCGGGCCGATCTGCTCGACGCGGTCCCACACGTACCGCAGCACCCACAGGTCGGACGTGTTCGCCGTCGTGCGGCCGCTCAACACCGCCGATGCGGCCACCAGCTTCAGCACCTTCACGGCCCGCCGGTCGGACAGCGCCACGCCCAGGTCGCGGGCCTTCCCCACGGCGTTGGCGTACGCCTCCAGCACGCCGCCGAGTTCGACATCCTTCGCCCGCCGGCCGAGCGCCCGCAGGTCGTCCGCGCTCGGGCCGTCGGCCGCGCCGGGCTTGCCGTCGCGCTCGATCGCCCACCCCGCCGCCAGGAGCGCCGGCAGCTGCGGCCGCGGCAGCGACTCGACCCGGCAGCGGAGGAGGAAGCGGTCGAACAGCGCCTGCAGAGCGTGGTCTTCCGGCAGGTGGTTCGACGCGGCAAAGGCGCTGACCAGCGGCAGCCGGTGCGTCTCGGCGCCGCGGCGGTAGACGCGCTCGTTCAGGACCGTGAGGAGGTTGTTAAGGATGGCGCTGTTCGCGTTGAACAACTCGTCCAGGAACGCGAACTCGGCCTCCGGCAGCATCCCGGTGACGACGGTGGCGACGACGCCCTCGCGCAGCCGGGCCAGGTCCACGGGGCCGAACAGCTCGTTCGGCTCGGAGAAGCGCGTCAGCAGGTACTCGAAGTAGCGGCAGCGCACGGCCGACGCGAACTCGCGGACGAGCAGCGACTTCGCGGTTCCGGGCGGGCCGAACAGGAATAGGTGTTCGCCGGCGACGACCGCGAGGGAGATCAGATCGACGACCTCGTCGCGGCCGACGAACCGCGCCTTGAGCGGGTCGGCGGCGGCGGTGCGGAGGCGGGCGGCGGGGTCGTCAGTCACGGGCGCGGTCCTCGGGGAGCGGCCGGCCGCGGTCGGCGAAGGCGCGCTCGGCGCGGGCGCGGGCCGGCCCGTCGCGCGGCACCCACCCGGCGCGACCGGTGGCGACCAGCCGCTCGGCGTACAGCAGTTGTAGGCCGGCGTGGCCGTCGAAGTCCGGCGGCGTGGTCGGTTCGCCGTCGAGGTCAGCGAGGACGCCGGACAGCGGCCACGCCCGCAGCAGACGGTCGAGGGCGGCCGCCGGTTCGCCGTCGGCGGCGCGGGTGCGGGCGCGGCGCTGGACGACGGCGAGGAACCGCAGCGTCACGTCGGCCGAGAGGTGGGCGGCCGCGGTGGCGGGTGGGGTGCCCACGTCGAGCGGTTCAGGATCGCCACCGACCAGCTGCCAGCACGCCCGCGCGAGCACGACCGCCGCCCCGACGGCGGCGCCGGCGTCGAATGCGACCGGCGGCCCGGCCACATCGAGGGCGTGCCGGTCGAACGCGGCGCGGAGGTCGGCGGTGACGGCGGGGCGCTCGGCGGGGTGCAGCACGGGCGGCGATTCCTGCACCGATTCACCGTCGGCGAGCACGCGAGCCAACCAGTCGCGGAACGGGGGCATGGGCTAGGGTCGCGGGGTCTGAGCCCGGAGGGCGTCTTTGCTAGCCCGGGGCGGAAGCCCCGGGCGGGCGACGGCGTCCAACCGAGTGCATTGCCTATGGTTCACCGCCGACGCCGCCCGGGGCTTCCGCCCCGGGCTAGCAAAGACGCCCTCCGGGCTTCAAGCCCCGAGCCGAAATCCGCTGGCACGCCCGTCACCGGAATCGCTCGGACTCGCGTCGGCCGTCGTGGTATAATACCACTTGCGTCAGGCCCACACCCGTCGTCCGACGCGAGGGTTTTCCAATGCTGAGCGTCCTGGGCCGGCCCACCCGCCTTTGCGACGGGATCACGCGGCGCGAGGTGCTCCGCGTCGGCGGGCTGGCGTTCGGCGGGCTGACGCTCGCCGACGTGCTCCGCGCCCGCGACACCGGCGCGCCGCGGACGAAGTCCGTCATCATGGTGTGGCTCCGCGGCGGCGCCAGCCACATCGACAGCTACGACCCCAAGCCCGACGCCCCCGCCGAGATCCGCGGCGAGTTCGGCACCATCCCGACCGCCCTGCCCGGCGTGCGGTTCACCGAGTACCTGCCACTCCAGGCCCGGCTGGCGGACCGGCTCGCGGTCATCCGCGGCATCCGCTCCGTGGACATCGGCGACCACACGCCGCACTACATCCTTACCGGCTTCCCCGACCGCGGCAAGCGGCCGGTGATCGGCTCCGTGGTGAGCCGGCTTCACGGCCCGGCCGGCGGGATGCCGCCGTACGTCTGCCTGATGTACGACCCGCCGAAGCTGTACGACAACGAGGGGCCGACGTACCTCGGCCCGGCGCACCGGCCGTTCGTGCCGCGCCGCGAGGGGCTGGCGAACCTGAGCCCGGCTCGCGGCGTGTCGGCAGACCTGTTGAACGACCGCACGCGGCGGCACCGCGTCGTACCCGGCCGGCTACTCGGTTCGCGGCGTGTCGGCAGACCTGTTGAACGACCGCACCGCCCTGCTCCGCCGCTTCGACACCATCAACCGCGAGCTGGACCACACCGGCGGCATGGCGGCGCTGGACAGCCACGCCCGCCGGGCGCTGGAGATGGTGGCGTCGCCGCGGGTGCGCGAGGCGTTCGACCTGTCGAAGGAGCCGTTGGCGGCGCGGGAGCGGTACGGGAAGTACTGCGAAACCTTCCTGCAGGCCCGCCGGCTGGCCGAGGCCGGCGTGGCGGTGGTGACGCTGAAGGTGGGCGACTGGGACACGCATGAGAAGAACTTCATCGACCACCGCGACCAGCTCCCCCAACTGGACCGCGGCGTCCATGCGCTGGTGACGGACCTGTACGACCGCGGGTTGCAGGACGACGTGGCGGTGGTGGTGTGGGGCGAGTTCGGCCGGGCCCCGCGGGTGAGCCGCGGCGACGGCCGCGACCACTGGCCGGACGCCGGCGCGGCGGTAGTGTTCGGCGGCGGCTTCCGGGTGGGGCAGGTGATCGGCGACACCGACGGCCACGGCGGCCGCTCGCGGGGTGCGCCGTACACGCCGGCGAACGTGCTGTCGAGCCTATACCGCCACCTCGGCATCGACCCGGCGGCGACGCTGCCCGACCACGCCGGCCGGCCGATGTACCTGCTGGACGACCGGGAGCCGGTGCGGGAACTGCACTCGTAGGCGCGGGCGGCACTGCCGCTGACGCGAGGGCGTATCAACTCCCCGAGCGGGGTCGCGTCAGCGCCCCGTGCGTCCGCAAGTCTTGAAGTCGTGCGGTCGCACGGGGCGCTGACGCGACCCCGCTCGGGGAGTTGATACGCGCATCGCTGACGTTCACGGCGCGCTTACGGAAGTTCCGTCACCTCCGCCGCGCGAGACTTCAGCGCTCGCGCCGGTTTGAACCGTACCACCGTCTTCGCAGGCGCCGCGATCCGCTCGCCGGTCCGTGGGTTGCGGGCCTGGGTGGTCTTGCGCCGATGCAGCTCGAAAACGCCGAACCCGTCCACTTCGACACGACCACTCGCCACCAGTGCGGCCGCCACCGCGTCGAACACGCGCCGCACCTCGGCAGTATCAGTCGTCATGGGTGTCACCGGCTCGGGTGCTTCGAGATGAAGTCGCGGATCAGCGGGATCACCTCGTTGCCGGCGTCCTCGAACAGGTAGTGGCCGCAATCGGGCCACGTGTGCGTTTCCGCGTGCGGGAAGTGCCGCTGCCACTCGGCCAGGAAGTGTCGGTCGAACACGAAGTCCGTCATCCCCCACAGCAGCAGCGTCGGCACGGCGCGGAACCGCTCCAGTGTCAGAGCGGTGTCGCGGACGATGTCGTAGCCGGGGTCGGTTTCCTTGAGCGGGATGGTCTGCACGAACTTGAGCACGGCCACGCGGTTTTCGGGCGTGTCGTAAGGCGCCAGGTACATCGCCCGCACGTCCGGCGGGAGCGGCCGGCGGGTGCCGTTCCACCGCGCCGCGGCCCGACAGAAGGCGTTCCGCTTGAGGATGAGCCACGCCCCGAGCCGGGTGTTGCGGCCGAGCCGCAGCGTGAACGGCAACGGCTTCGACTTCGGCAGCGGGAACGCGCCCGTGTTCGAGGCGACGATCCGTTTCACCCGCTCCGGGTGCCGGGCGGCGTAGGCCATGCCGATCATGCCGCCCCAGTCCTGAACGACGAGGGTGACGTTCTCGCGCACCCCGAGGTGTTCCAGCAGCGCCTCCAAGTCATCCACGCGGGACTTCAGTGCGTAGTCGTACAGGGACTCGGGCGGCTTGTCGGACAGGCCGCAGCCGATGTGATCGGGCACGATACAGCGGTACGTGTCGCGCAGCGCGACGACGAGGTTGCGGAAGTAGAACGACCACGTCGGGTTGCCGTGGACCATCACCACGGGAGCGCCCGAGCCCTCGTCGAGGTAGCTCTGGCAGAGGCCGTTGCGGTCGAGGGTGTGGGGCGTGAAGGGGTACAGGTTCGGGTGCGGGAGATGCGTGTTGGTCAAGTCGGTTACCTGCCGAGCGGGGTCGCGTGAGCGCCCCGTGTTGTGCGGCACGGGGCGTTCACACGACCCCTCATGGCGCTCGCGCGACCCCGCTCGCGCGCTACCACTCGATCCCGAGCATGAGGCAGTTCAACCCACTGCCGATGCCGAGCCAGCCGACGCGGTCGCCGGGCCGGAGGAAGTCGCGCTCCTCGGCCAGGGCCGCGGTTAGCGGCAGCGACACCGTGCCGATGTTCCCCAGGAACGGGAACGTGCTGAAGTCTTTCTCCGGTGCGATGCCGAGCGACCGCAGCACGGTGTCGCGGTGCTGCGACCCGACCTGGTGGCAGATCACCTTGTCCACGTACTCCGGCCGCCAGCCGAACTTCGCCTGGAACGCCTGCCAGGTGCGGTGGCCGAGCTCCACGCCGTGCTTCAGCACCTCGCTGGCGTGCGTCTCCATGAACGGGATGCGGACGTGGCGCAGGCCCAGGTCGAGCCCCTGCTTCAAGAGCGCCGTCGCCCCGCTCCCCAGGTCGATCCCCTTCTTCACGAGCGCGGACGCCGAGTGGCCGAGCACCTTGTCCACGGCCCCGACCGCCGCCGGCAGCACCGACTGCAACCCCCACTTGCACAGGTGGTGGTGCTGCGTCGCGTTCTGAACGACGCCGCCGACCAGCCGCCGCCGCTTCGTCCGCGACAACTCCTTGCCAGTCACCACCACACCGACCGCGCCGGAACCGCCGGTGAGCGTCGCCACCGACTCGACGAACAGCTCCCGGCTGCGGGTGCGGAGCATCCGGTCGATGGTGTGCTCGTTGATCTCGCGGGCCGTCTCCGCGGACACGACGAGCCCGGCGCGGGCCTGCCCGAGCTCGATCCGGTTGGCCACGTCGATCACGCCGTTGAGGACGCCCAGGCAGGCGTTCGACACGTCGTAGACGGCGGCGTTCGGGCTGATGCCGAGGCGGTGGGCGACGGCGCAGGCGGTGGCCGGCTCGAAGTTCTCGCGGCACACGCCCGCGTAGATCAGCACGTCGATCTCGGACGGGTCGATGTCGGCGGCGTCGAGCGCCTTCTTCCCGGCCGCGGCGGCGCCCTCGGACAGCGGGTATTCGGGCTCCCACCAGCGGCGCTCGCTGATGCCGGTGATAAGCTCCAGGTGCCCGGGCTTCATCCCCATCACGTCGTAGACCGGCGACAACCGCGACTCGAGCTCGGCCGTGGACACGACGACCGGTGCCAGTTCGTAGCCGATCGACTCGATGTGGACGCGGCTGTACTTCATGGTTGGTCCGGCGTCCGTGGCCCGGAGAGGGTAGGCCGGGTCATTCTAGGCTGAAGTCAGTCATCTGGTAGATGACGCGGCCGTCCACGGTCAGGAACCCGTTCGCGGTCAGCCGGCGGTTCGCCTCGTCCGCGGCGGTCACTTCGAGAAGCACCGTCACCTCGCGGTCGGTCGGCAGCACCTGGCCGCGGTACGTCCACGAGTGCGGGCGGCCGAGCGCGACCTGCCAGCCGCCGGCGGGCGGGTTCCCCCACCGGCGCCACGCCGCGTACTTCAGCAGTTGCAGGAACGATTCCAACCCCAGCGAGCCGGGCCACACGGGGTCCTGGTAGAAGTGCGCCTGGAAGAACCAGAACCCCGGATCGACCGCGATCCGGCCGACGACGAGTCCGAGCCCCTTCGCCCCGCCGTCCGGCAGGTAGGTCTCGACGCGGTCGATCATGCGCATCTTCGGCGCGGGGAACGGCGGGTCGTGCGGCAACTCGCCGCGCTCGGCGCGGGCCGCGTCGGCCCCGCCCGGCCACGGCACGACCGCCTCGCGGATGCCGACCTGGTTGGCGAGCTGGCCGTGCGAGAAAAACCCGAAGTACGTCGTGCCCTCGTACACCGGGCCGTGCCGGTCGCTCACCGCCATGTCGTAGTGCTGGATGATCATCCCCGCCGACTTCGACACGTTCGACATCTTCGCCCGCATCGTGAGCGGGCCGCTGTCCGGCGTCACGAGGCGGTGCTGGGTCGCCTTGCCGCCGAGGTTGCGGAACTTGAGGTCTTCCGGGCTCGTGAGCGCCGAGCCGCAGTACGCCGCGAGCCAGCCGCACGGCTGCAGCGCGATTTCCAGGAGCACGCTGAACGGCATGCGGCCCGAGCGCTCGGCGTCGAAGTACCACTCGCCCGGCGGCACGTCGTACTCGGCGACGCACGCCGCGCCGGCCTTCAACACGAACGGCTCGCCCGTTACCTCCGTGACGCGATCAACGAACGCGAACGGCGGCCGCGGCAGGCGCGCGATCTTGCGGTCGTGGTCGAAGACGCGGTAGAGCTCGCCGAACGCCTCGGACGGCTTCCCCTCGGCGAAGGCGAGGATACGGCCGCGGTCGTATAGGGGGCGAAGCCCGGGGACGGCTGTCCCCGGGCTTTCGGCCCAGTTGGCTTCCAGCCGCGCGCGGGTGAGCCCGGTCATGCGCAGCGACATGTTCGTGATCTCGACGATCGGCTTGCCATCGGCGGACATCAGGGCGTCGGCCAGGCAGTACGGCTCGGGGCGGAAGCCGAGTTCCTTCACGGTCACCTCGTAGGTCACGACCTTCGTCGTCTCCAGCACCTGCCCGCGGCACTTGAGCCGGCTGTTGATACCGGGCACCGGCTCGGTCGCCGACTCGCCGGTTTCGCACACCCACCCCAGGCGCATCAGCAGCACCCGGAGCGTGTGGAGGCAGCACTCGTACATCAGCGTGCCGGGCATCACCCGGTCGTCCACGAAGTGGCAGGTCAGGAACCAGTCGTCGGGGTGGATGTCGAACTCGCCGCGGACGAAGCCGACGCCGAAGCGGCCGCCGGCCGGGTCGAGGCGCGGCACCCGGTCCACGAGGCGCAGCATGCCGCCGGGGAGTGGCATCGGGTTCGCCAACTTCGCCGCGGCGAACGCCGGGCCGAACGCGCCGACGAGGTCGCCCGCCCGCAGCGCGTCGAGCTGCGCCTCGTCGAGGGCGCACACCTCCTGCGGCACCAGGTCGGTCCAGTCCGCGGGTTTCGTTCCCGGGAGCCGCTGGCGGTCGAGGGCCGTCTGCACGATCCCCTTCCCGGCCGCGAGGGCCGCCGCGGTGAAGAACCCGGCCACGCCGTTCCTCATGGTGATGAACGGCTCGCCGTTCACCGTGCCGTCGAACCGGAAGCGGAACAGCCAGGCGTCGCCCTGCTTCTCGAAGGCGTCGATGCGGATGTCGTAGACCACCGTTTCGCCCACGACCGGCAGTCCGCGGTGGAAGCTGACGACGGCGTCGAGGAGGCGGTAGACGGCGAGGCCGCGGGTCTCAAAGTCGATGCCGAGGAACCCGGACAGGAACAGGTCGGCCTGCCCCGCCTCGACCGAAATCGCGGTCGGGATGCGGTCGTTCTCCAGGTACCAGCGGTCGCCGCGGACGGCGTGTGTGGTGACGACGCGGCCGCTCGTCATCGACCGCGGCTCGCCCTCGATAAGGGTGATGGCATCGACCAGTTGCAGCGGCCCATCGGGCAGGCGGACGCGGGTGGGGAAGGCGTCGGCTTCGGCGAACAGCGGCCCGAGCGCATCGCCGACCTTGCCCGCGGCGAAGGTGCAGCACTGCTCGAACGTGAGGGCGCGGGGAACCGCTGGTTCTGGTGGGGCCGGCGTCCCGCCGGTCGGGGCGACGACCGGCGGGACGCCGGCCCCACCGAACTCAACGCCAGCCAACTGCAACAGCGTCGTCTGGAAGCGCACGACGCCGGCGGCCGTGTCGAGCAACCGCTGATTCAGGCGCAGGAACGTCTCCTGTGCGCGCATCGTCTCGGCGCGGGCGTCGCACGTCGCGGCGATGGCGGGCGAAAGGTCGAAGAATGGCGCGACCGCTGACACCGCAGTGACGGTGCCGGCCGCACGGGTCGGCGCCGGAACAGGATCGAGGACGGCGGGCTCGTCCGACGTCGTCTGCTCCGGGGCGACGACGAGTACGTCGGGAACGGACGGGTCGGACACGTGCCACACGTCACCGACCGGTTCCGGCTCCGGCTCGGCAGCGACCGGCGGTCGGTTGCCCACCGGTATCACGACCACCGGGCCGGCCGCACTCGCGGGTTCGCGGTGGCCGACGCAGAGCGTCTCACCGCCGTAGAGCGCCCCGAGATCGACCGGCACCCGCTCCGCAGCCAGCGCCGCGACCAGCCGCAGCACCTGCGACACGGCGTCCGCGTTCCCGGCGTGCGCGGCCCGCGCCAGGTGCGGCTTCTCGACCAGGATGGACCCGACCATCCGCGTACACGACGCCCCCGGCCCGACCTCCACGAACACCCGCACGCCGTCGCGGTACGCCGCTCGCACTACCGCCGGCACGTCGATCGGCCCCACCAGCCCGGCGGTGATCGAGTCCGCCGCGGCTCGCTCCGTCACCGGGTAGCTCTTCCCCCACGCGCCGCTGTACACCGTCACGCCCGGCGACGGCGTGACCGGTAGCGTGTGCAACTCGCGGTACGGCACCTCGGCCGGCCGGCCGGCGTCGCAGTGGGCCAGCGTCACGCCGGACAGCGGGAAGAACGACCCGCCGAGCGCCGCGGCCAGCTTCGCCACGTCGGCCCGCTCGCCGCCGATGACGCACTCCGTCGGCGTGTTCACGATGAGCAGGTACGCCCGCAGCCCCGGCCGCAGCGCCGCCACCACGTCGTCCGCCGACGCGGACACCACGCCGGCCGCCCAGTCGACGGCCTTCCCCTTCGCCACCCCCCAGTGCGCGCGGGCGGCGTCGTAGGGCGGGGCGAGGTCGGACGCGAACAGCGACGACGCCCGCATCCGCCGGTACATGACGTCCCGGCCGGGCCACGCACGCACGCCGAACAGCCCCGCGGATTCCCCGAGGCTCAGGCCGATCATGGCGTCGCACTTCACGCCGAGCGAAGTGACGACATCGGAGACGAGCGAACCGACGGTCACCTGGCCGAACATCAGGTCGCGGTGCGGGGCGGCGTCGGCGGCGGCGTCCCAGAACAGGTCGGGGGCGAACTGACTCCGCAGGAGTTCGTTCTCGCCGTGCTGCCGGCGGAGCACTTCGGGCCACTGCGCCGACAGGTCGCGGCCCATCCCGTCGAACTGGTTTCCGGACCCGGGGTAGACGAACGCCACCTTCGCCTTCGGGCCGAGCGGGGCCGGCGAGTAGAACACCCGGTCGCGCAGCGCCGGCCGCGGGTCGGGCGGCAGCGGCCGAGTCGGGTCGGCGCTGAGGTGCGCCCGTAGGGTCTCGGTCTGCTCCACCAGTTCGGTCGCCGACTGGGCGACGAACGCGGCCGCGAGCTTCGCGTTGCGGTCGGGCGGGTTCCGGGCGAACCACCACCGGGCCAGCGCCTCGATTCCGCCGTCCCACTGAACAGCAAGGAGCGTGAGGTCGGCGACGACCCCGGCCAGTGCTGCCGGCGTAGCGGCTTCGGCGACGAACACCGCCTCGGCGCGCGCCCCGAGCGGCTGGCGGCGGTCGGCGGCAGCCGCGGTGTTCGGGTACTCCTCGAGCGCGAAGACGAGGCACGACCCGTCCGCCCCGCGAGCCGGCACGACCGCCCGGCGCGGCCCGTCGGCACGGTCGTGGAGCCAGTACCGCGGCGAGCCGGTGGCCGGCCCACGTCGGACGACGGTCGGGAGGGTCTGTTGCTCGGGCACCCCCTCCCCCCCTGGGGGAGGGGGCTGGGGGGAGGGGTTGACCACGTCCACACCCGTGGGAGCTCGCCGGCGCGCGGACGCACCTAACCCCCCCGGCCCCCCTTCCCTAAGAGGGAAGGGGGGGGACGCACCGACCGACTGGCCCGCGCCAGGTTCAGCTGAACCGAGTGACGGGAGGGTCTGTTGCTCGGGCACCCCCTCCCCCCCTGGGGGAGGGGGCTGGGGGGAGGGGTTGACCACGTCCACACCCGTGGGAGCTCGCCGGCGCGC
>Ga0209181_10000939_pt1 | contig 52473 bp, 45 predicted proteins | sample MAT05_FD_187208 | JGI IMG/M metagenome (GOLD analysis project Ga0209181, IMG submission 187208) | Freshwater microbial communities from Lake Fryxell liftoff mats and glacier meltwater in Antarctica - MAT-05 (SPAdes) (version 2) | ecosystem: Environmental > Aquatic > Freshwater > Ice > Liftoff... | reverse complement strand
TATTTGCAGCCCCGAAGTATTTGCCATGATGTACGATAGTACTTCACTATTTTACAAACACGATAATTTTAGGGAAGTAACCATAGGTACTAATACATACTTTGAGTGGCACATATCAATAAAAGCAAGCAGTGATACTACTTATTTGCAAAATGCAAAATTTAGCATAAGCTACCCTACAACTATGTTAGGTACTGTGCCCGGTACTATGTTTTTAGCAACACCAATAGGTGTATTTGCAGGTGCATATTACACCACACCAAGTTACAATAGCAACAGCAGTGCTATGGAGTTTAGTATTGCAGCTTACAATGCACAAGTACCAAACTTTGCCAACCGTAAACTAATAACACAACAGTTTCAGAAATGGTAGCCGTAAGGTTTAAAATAACAAACCAATGTAATAATAGTGAACAGTTTGGCTATAATAATCTGCCTCAATATAGCGATTGGTTTAAAACGTCACCTACCAGTGCAGGTGGGCCTTATGCTTATTACACACAAATATATTTTCCTAGTAGTATTAATGTAAACTTTTGTCAACTAAATATCCTTAGTTTTTCGCCGCCAATAATACGCGCAGGTGTTGGCGATACGCTTACTATTAGGGGGTATGGGGTTAACCCTTCGGCTTCAAGTATATTGTTTAAAAGTAGTTCGGACGGCGGCGCAACTTTTGCAGCACCATGTAATAACCACGATTATGTACTAAAAAATGATTCTGTAATTCAATTGATTATGCCTTCTGTAATATTTAATAGTGTGCAAGATTCTTGGACTGGTATCGGTAAAGTTGGTTTATTTAATGGAGTTGATACAATAATTTCTACAAATAGTTTGCTTGTAAAATATGCAATAATAAATGACGTTGCAGTTAACCAAGGGGTACGAAAATTTCAGCAAGTTTTGCAGAAAAATGATACAACAGCCTATGTTTTTCATTTAGATAGTGCAAGTGTAAACTCTGTACCTGGAGCCAGACATGCAATTGAAAAAGCTTTTGAAGATTGGCGTTGTTTTACACATGTTAATTTTAGATTAGGTAATGATGTTAGTAATGTTTTAAATGATGTAACTGATGGTGTAAATACAATTTTCTTTTTTGATTCAATTAGCAATCCAGTTTTATTTTCAGAGTTTAGTGCTAAGTTTCTTACTGGCAAAGCGTCTAAGAGTAGAGATACATGTGCTGACTTTAAATCATATGTGAAGGAAGCCGATATTTCATTTATACTAAATTCTCACTATATAAACCCGCAATTAATTAATTGGAATACTGCTTGCGATGTTGGTTTTGATAATCCACAATACTTTGTAGATTTTTATCATAATATATTACACGAGTTAGGGCATGTGCACACACTTGACCATGTAAACGATTCATTAGGAGTCATGTATTATACAACTAATCCTTTTGTATTTACACCTTATGGGCAAAGGGCTGATTTGAGTAGTTCATCCTATTTATTAGAAGCTGGCTTACACTCAATTAGCAAAGCTACCGAAGCTGGTTTCAATTGTGGGTATGTTCCAATGCTATCGCAAAATATAAGTTTTTGCAATACAGGCATAGATAATTTTGATATTGAAAGTGTTATAAATATTTACCCTAACCCAACTAATAATATTTTAAATATTGATTTAGGGAGTAGCCAGATATTAAACTTAAAAGTAACGATAGTTAATAGTATTGGTAGTGTGGTACTTTCTCAAAAGTTGGAACAAAGTATAACTCAATTGAGTTTAAAAAATCTTGCCAATGGCATGTGTAACATAATCATCAGCAACAATAATAGTTATCATTCTTTCAAAATTATTAAGCAATGAAATTAGTTTTTTTCTTTTTGTTTTTGTCGAGTTTATCATTACAAGCACAGCGCATACCTATAAAAGAATGGGATAGATACCTCTCTCAATTCAAAACAATTGTAGTTGGCGAAATTTTAAGTAAAACTATGACATACAACAAACAAAAACGTTTAGCATTTTACACAAATTATATAAAAGTTGATAGCATTATTAAAGGTAGTAAATTATTAATAGGAAAAACCATTAAACAAATTATACCATATAATGAAGATTGTAGTGATTGCAGTCCATTGCCAATGTTTTTTAACGAATCGGAGCACGGTATATTTTTTTTGACAAGGATGTATAGCTTTGAATTGAGTGAGTATAGTATTAATGTAATAGACAATAATTCAATTTTTATTGAAGCCGATTTAATTGATACCAATATTGTAAAACCCAAATTAATAAGTGGAAAGGTAATGGCAACAAATAATTTTGTAGTCAAACAAAAGCGCAAAAAAAAATATGTGCAACAGTTATATTTACAACCAGATTCCTTATCACACTTATTAATACCTAATGCAAGTGCTGTAATTCAAATAATTAGAGCAACAAAAAAACTAGAAAAGAATTATCACACAAGTTTGATACATCAGGTAGTTAGAACATATAAATTAGCACCAATTGAAACCAATCAAAAATATTTAGAAACTAACGATGCAACCATAAAAGATTTACACTTTGTGGGTGCCGAAACTGGTTTAGAAATGAACAATCAATATTGCAACAAATGCTATTTAGGTTTTGGTAAAAAGTTGTATTCAAAACAAGAATTATTCAATCATGTAAAGCAACTAATAGATTCATGGGAACAAAAAAATAATTAAGCAATGAAAAAAGTTATTGATACCATTTATACTGTTTACAATCAATATGAATAAAATTGTAGCACAGAAAAAAATTGTTCGTGGCGGAGATTTTAAAAGAATAAATAAAAAGAGGCTGTATCAATGTTTGAAACAACCTCTTTTTATTTTATTAAACACCGCATTCTTAATCCAGCTTAAGCACCGCCATAAATGCGCTTTGCGGAATTTCTACACTACCAACACTGCGCATTCTTTTCTTACCTTCTTTTTGTTTTTCAAGTAGTTTACGCTTACGCGAAATATCGCCACCATAACATTTTGCAGTAACGTCTTTGCGCATTGCTTTTATGGTTTCGCGGGCAATAATTTTTGCGCCAATAGCTGCTTGTATTGGTATTTCAAATTGTTGACGTGGTATTAATTCTTTTAATTTTTCGCAAATCTTTTTACCAAAAATATGTGCATTGTCGCGGTGTATCAAAGCCGATAAAGCATCTACTTGTTCTGCATTAAGCAGTATATCTAATTTCACCAATTTGCTTTCGCGGTAGTCTAATGGAGAATAATCGAATGAAGCATATCCTTTTGAAATTGTTTTTAGCTTGTCGTAAAAATCAAAAACTACTTCGCCCAAAGGCAATTCAAAGTTAAGTTCTACACGGTCTTGTGTTAAGTAAACTTGGTTTTTTAATATGCCACGCTTGGTAATACACAATGTCATGATGCTGCCTACAAAGTCTGATTTTGTTATGATTTGCGCTTTTATGTAAGGCTCTTCTACATAGTCAATTTTAGATGCTTCTGGCAAATCACTCGGGTTGTTTACAATTAGTTTTTCGCCTTTGGTTGTGTAAGCATAATAGCTTACGTTGGGCACGGTGGTAATAACCGTCATGTTAAACTCACGCTCTAAACGTTCTTGAATAATTTCCATGTGCAACATACCTAGGAAACCACATCTAAAACCAAAACCCAATGCTGCCGAGGCTTCTGGCTCCCACGTAAGTGATGCATCGTTTAATTGAAGTTTTTCCATTGAGTAACGCAACTCTTCATACTCATCAGTATCTACTGGGTAAATACCTGCAAATACCATTGGTTTTACGTCTTCAAAACCTTGAATCCCTTTTGCGCAAGGGTTGTCAACAGTAGTTATTGTATCGCCTACTTTTACTTCGCGGGCAGCTTTTATACCCGAAATAATATAGCCTACATCGCCTGTAGATACTATATCTTTGGGTTCTTGTTTTAATCTTAAAATACCAATTTCATCGGCATTGTATTCTTTTTCGGTAGCCACAAATTTTACTTTACTGCCTTTTTTCATCTCACCATTTACAACTTTAAAATAAGCTATAATACCACGAAATGAGTTGAAAACACTATCAAAAATCAATGCTTGCAATGGTGCATTTTTATCGCCGACAGGTGCTGGTATGCGTGCTACAATTTGTTCTAATAAATCATGAACACCTACGCCAGTTTTACCACTCACAGCCATAATTTCATCGCGCTTGCAACCCAACAATTCTACTATTTGGTCCTTTACTTCTTCGGGGTTTGCGCTTGGCAAATCAATTTTATTTAGAACAGGAATAATGGTTAAATCGTTGCCCAACGCCAAATATAAATTGCTAATAGTTTGTGCTTGTATGCCTTGTGCAGCATCCACAACTAAAATTGCGCCTTCGCAAGCAGCAATAGAACGCGATACTTCATAACTAAAATCAACGTGTCCGGGAGTATCAATTAAATTTAAGGTGTATTTTTTGCCATTCAAAAGGTAATCCATTTGTATGGCGTGGCTTTTTATTGTAATGCCACGTTCACGCTCCAGGTCCATATCATCAAGCACTTGCGCTTGTTGTTCGCGTTTGCTAACGGTGCCAGTATATTCTAAAAGTCTATCGGCCAAGGTGCTTTTACCATGGTCAATGTGTGCTATAATGCAAAAATTTCTTATGTGTTCCATATCTTATCTAACCTTAAAAAAGGGACGCGAATGTAGTAAAAAATTATGATTGAAAATTTGAGGTTTATGAATACTACAATCCCTCATTTTTTGGGTTTAGGAAGTGTAATAATATTAGTACTTCGCTACAATTGGCATACGCCTACCCATGCCAAATGCTTTTGGTGAAACCCTTAATATTGGTGGTGTTTGGTGGCGTTTAAATTCATTTGCATTTACTAATTTAGTTACACGCAAAACCAATGCTTCATCAAAGCCCAATACCAGTAATTCATCAACGCCTTTTCTTTTCTCAATGTATTGAAATAGTAATTTATCTAACACATCATATCCAGGCAATGAGTCACTGTCTTTTTGATTGGGACGCAACTCTGCCGAGGGTGCTTTTATGATTGTATTTTGAGGTATTATTTCTTTTTCTTTATTGATGAAATTGCACAAATCATACACCTGTGTTTTGTACAAATCGGCAATAACAGAAAGCCCGCCGCACATATCGCCATACAAAGTACCATAGCCAACTGCAGCCTCACTTTTGTTTGATGTGTTTAATAAAATATATCCTTTTTTATTGCTGATGGCCATAAGTAAAATAGCACGCACACGTGCCTGCAAATTTTCTTCGGCAAGTCCGGGTGTTGTATTGATAAAGGAATTTTCCAATGTTTTTTCTGCGGCGTCAACAGTATTTTGTATGTTTAATATTTCATGCGAAATGCCTAAATTATTTACCAATTGTAAAGCGTCATCAATACTATGATTTGACGAATATTTTGATGGCAATAAAACCGCGTGTACATTTTCTTTGCACAATGCCTGCACAGCAAGTGTGCAAACCAATGCAGAGTCTATACCACCCGATAAACCCAATATTGCTTGCTTAAAATTCATCTTGGCAAAAAAATCTTTTATACCTAAAGTTAAAGCCATATTTATAGTTGCTATTTCTGGCAAATTATTTTTTTCAACTTCATTGTATTTTTCATTTTCTAAATCAACAACCACAAAATCTTCGTCAAAATATTTGGCTTTGTGCGTAACAACTCCAAGGGCATTTATAGCCAATGAACCACCATCGAAAATGAGTTCGGTTTGCGCACCTGCGTGGTTTACGTACACCAACGGTATATTATATTTTTTGGCGTTGTTGCACAATACTTTTTCGCGTTCTGCGGCGTGTGTATAGTCGTAAGGCGAGGCAGCAATGTTTATAATTAATTCGGGATTCTGCTTGCATAATATTTCCATTGGCGAAATATTATAGGTTTTATTTAAGAAACCATCACCATCAAAATCTTCAATTTCTTCATCCCATAAATCTTCGCAAATAGTAAGGGCAATTTTGTGATTTTTGTAAGTAACTATTTCAAAGTTAAGTGCTGGTTCAAAGTACCTAAATTCATCAAACACGTCATAAGTTGGCAATAAACCTTTGTTGTAAATGTGCTGTATTTTTTCATCAAATAAAAAATATGCTGAGTTAAAAAGTTTTTTGCCTTTGCCAGTTTTATTTAATGATGGCGAGCCAATTACAATAGCAATGTCTTTGGCGTATGTAGCAATTTCAGCAACTGCTTGTTGACATTTGGCAATAAAAAAATTAAATTCTAAAAAATCGCGTGGCGGATAGGCACATATGGTTAGTTCGGGAAACACAATAATATCAACCTTTGCAGCCTTTGCCTTATTTATTTCTGCTATTATTTTTTGTAGGTTATAATCGAAGTTTGCTACATGTAAATTTAATTGTGCCAACGCAATTTTGAATGGTAAAGCCATGAAATGAGAATTGTAAGTTGTAGATTTTACACAAAAATAGTTTAAATAAATTTCTGTTATTCAAATATTTAATTTTTACTATACCAAAACATTTAGCTTTTAAAAAATAATACCGATTGTCCCGTTTGAGAACAACGGGATAAGGCATATAAGAACATATAAGTTTACACCTATTGATAATTTGGAAACCTAGTTTGTTTTGGTATTTACTAGAAAACTTTTAGCCAAGGGTATCAATTTCTAACAAATTAATGTGGCCCATTAATATTCCTTTTTATCGGTTTTGCTTTGCCAAATTTTAAAGGCTTCTAACGCTTCTTTATTCATAATTTGAATAAATGGTAATTTTCTGTTTTCTATACCTGCATCAATTTCTTTGTATATAAAATCATCATCAAAATTAATGTTGGCAGCATCAACTTTTGTATTGGCGTAATACACTGCTTTGGGGCGTGCCCAATATATAGCACCCAAACACATGGGACATGGTTCGCAACTTGTGTAAACAATACAATCGTCTAACTGAAAAGTATTTAATGTGCTGCACGCATTGCGTATTGCAGTAACTTCGGCATGTGCCGTAGGGTCGTTGTTAGAAGTTACTTTGTTGTAACCCTCTGCTATTATTTTATTGTCTTTTACTATTACGCAACCAAAAGGGCCACCGCCTCTTTCTGTAACATTTTCAATAGAAAGCGCAATTGCACGCTTCATAAAATCTTGGTGTGTCATCATTAATATTTTACTATTTTCTTGGTTATGCTTCGTTTGTTTGTACTAATTTTTAAGAAATAAATTCCTTTGTTTAGTTTTTCGGTATCAATTTTTGTGGTGTTTGTTTTCATATTATTTTGATACACAATTTTACCTGTCATATTTAATATCTCAATAAAATTATTTTCTGAAACAAGAGAAATAAATAGTTCATTTTCAAATGGATTTGGATATGCTTTTGCCAACTCATTTTCTTCAACATCATTTACACTAACGTTACTAATTACAATGCCACCACTAATGGCTGAGCATCCAAAACTATTGGTAACTTTTACAGTGTAACTTCCATTTTGAGTGGCATTGTAAGTGTTGCCTGTAGCACCAGCCAATATACTATTATTCTTGTACCATTGCTTGGTATTTGTAGTTGGTGTAATACTCAATTGCAAACCGTTTTGTGTTACTACTGGCGCATTCACAGCATACCCTTCAGTAAACGGAACTAATGTATCTAAAGTAGTAGTATGTATTGCTCCGTTTAAATGATTGTTGCTTTCATCAATAGCTACACTATTTGTAGAGTCGTTTAATAGCCAATATGCCACCAATCCATTTTGCCCGGCTACATTTATTTGATGAAACATACTTGCTAAAAGTTCAGTTGACGACAACTCTCTGTTATAAATTTTTACTTCATCTATTTTACCATTAAAATAGCGCGTTTGCGAAAATTGTAAACTATCACTCAACTTTCCAATGTTTAATCTGTAGTTCAAAAGTGTATCAATTGTACCATGAAATAGTGTAGTTCCTTTTAATACTCCATTAATAAAAGTTTTAAGTGTATCGCCATCAAATGTGCCCGCCACATGGTACCAACTATTTGCATTCATCAAATCGAGAGGGTTACTTGTTACTTCTTGCCAACTAACATTTAAACCAGCAGGGCTAACACCTGCAATATTAAAACTAAGCATTCCATTAGCACCTGCGCGCAACGAATAGCCGCGTTCACCGCTGCTCCAACCGTCTTTACTTACAATTGAATTTTCCCAAACATTAGGTGCCCATAGTGAAGCATTTATCCAAGCTTCAACTGTAATTGCATTTTTAATTTCGAGGACACTGTTTTTTGGTAAAGTAATGTGCGAACTTGCACCATCAAAATTCATTGAATGGGTATTTTTAGCACATTGTTGCGCATAAGTATTTGCTGTAAATACAAACAGAATTAGAGTAAATATTTTTTTCATTTCGTGGTGTTTTTTTTGAATTGCTCAAATATATAAAAATGATTTGCTGCTGAAACATTGAACTTCAAATACCTTGGACAATGCACAATTACAAACCACAAATTGTTACTTTGTATTACCAAAAAAGGGAAATAAATATATTCGTTATACCAAAACAAGTTTGCTTTTCAAAAAATAACCATGCAAGACATATAAGGTTACACTTATTGATAATTTGACACCTATTTTACTTGAGTAAAAATTGATTTGAATACCAAAAGCTTACTCTACTTTGGGTTTTAACCAATCAATATTTTTACCATATTGATATTGCAAAGTGGCTAAATTAATATTTGTATCTACCAAATATTGCGCTGGTTTATTGTTGTATGATACCTTAAACTTTGCAGTAATTTTAGGAGTGCTAATTTTTTTTTCTTTTGCCAAATTCTCCAAAAATTTTCCTAGTGGCAATAGCATACGTGGGTCTTTTGAGAGTGCCAATATTTGCATTGGATTAATAAACGTATTTATTTTTACAGGGTATTTTACCTTGTTACTATCTTCAATATAAAAGTTAAGTTCTTTAATGTCGCGTACTTGGCTTTTCATGTGCCATGCAAAATAATTGTTTTCGCCAGTCCAGTTTGGGTCATTTGTATATAGCAAAAAACGCAACGGAAATAATATTTGAAATGCAACAAAAATACTAATTGCCAGCATTGCAAAATTTTCGAATAATGGTGTATTGCTTTTTGCGACAACATTATTTTTTTGTTCTTCAATTGTTGTTTCTTTTTTCTTCTTTTTGTCTTGTTCAATAACTTTTTTGTTGAATATTGAAAAATCTTCGGGGTTAAAGAATAAAATGCTTGTAGCCAGCATTACAAAAGGAAAAACGCCAATGTCATTGAATAAATTGTGGTTGGTAATATTAAAAAGTATCACTAATATAAAGGCTGCTAACCTGGTGCGTTTAAATAACAAGGCAAAACCAATTCCTAAGTCGAAAATAATACCACCATAGGTAAAAAAACTAACCAACATTTGGTTGGTAATGCCAGATGTTTGCAAATAACTTTTGGTAGGTTCTTGGTTAATTATCCAATCATAATTAAGCTTTGCAATGCCTCCAAAAAAGTAAACTACAATTACTTGAAAACGCAGCAACCAAACATTCCATACGGGTACTAAATTTGTTTTTGCCTTTGTAAATAATGATTTTATGGAATATTGATTGTGTGCGTTTGTAAATGCTAAAATTAAAGCTACCAAACTAAACATGTAAATGTGGTTGTTGTAAATGCCTTTATCCAACATTAAAATATAAAATGTGCCTATGCTAAATGTAACACATGCAGCTCTAAAAAATAAACCTAAGGCTATTAGAATATCGCATAATAACATCAATAAAATTAAGCTGTGCATATTACTTTGCGACATTGGTTTTATAAATTCAAAACCTGTGTATGGAAACAATAATGATGGCGCAAAAAAACCATCGTCAACCAATCGCGCTTTTATGTAATACAACTCATTATAAGCCATTGAAAGCCCAAATAATATTCTAAACATTGCCAAAAACGAACCGTTTGTAAGTGCAAATAATTGTGGTTTTATTTTGTTTAACATGATTGCTGATTGAAGAATTATAAAATTATTTTGTTGGCATTATTTTGTTTTTAAAATACAAAATAGCATAGGCTGCTGGTATTAGAAGAGCGGCATCGCAATGCAAAAAATACCTAATTTCAATATTACGAAACATAGCACCCGTGCCAGCGCAAAGCGCAACATATAAGAATAACCAGTAAAATAAAAATAACAAAGCAGGTGTTTTTAATGTTGGTATTTTACACATAAAATACACACCAATTAACCCAAGTAAAATCATAATTGTACGGTAATAAAATAAGTAAGACGCAATACGCCGTGCCAAGGAATCAGTATCATACAAACTACTTTTGAAAATTGCTTTTTTTAAATTAAGTATTGGCAGTGTTACATAAAATGTGAATGGATTTTGCTGTATTTGCGATTGGCGCAACTCTGCAAAAAGTGTTGATATAGAATCGGTGCAAGCGTTGGGTTGAATGTATGTGTTGCGCCAATATCCTTTCCAGTGGCTAAAACTAACACCTCGTGCTTTTGATAAATTAAATGCCAATTTCAATTTTGCTGTATCTTGTTTAGTACCACTAAAATATTTTGGAATAGTAACTTCTTCATTCTTCAATATTTGTGTAAACTGTGGCTCCCAATCTGATTGGGCCGAGTATATAAATGACGTAAAAGCCAACACTTCACCATTCCAATTACTTGAGCCACGCAAATCTTGGGTTACAACTAACTCATGCTGGCTATAATAGTTTCGCAATGGCCATATTCCGAATATCAAAGCTACTGTTAGTCCATACACAATGGCGTGTATCATTTTCACTTTTAAATCTGTTTTTTGTAATAAAATAAGTAAGCCAAAAACCGGAAATATAATTGCAATTTGAGGACGCATTAATGCTCCTAATGCTGCAAAAGTAGCACACAAAAAAACATTTGTTTTTCTATTGTTTTCTTGCAAGAAAAACCAAATGGAAAGCAACACTAAATTTAGGCTTGTAATTTCGGAATAGCACACCGGATTCCAAACTATAGCAAACGGATAAATGGCATATAACCAAGCAGCGCAGTAAGCTAATTTATTGTCGTTAAATATTTTTTGTGCAATAATTTTTACCAAATAAATGCTGTAAACATCAACTGCAATTTGCACAAAACCAACTACCTTAAAACTCAGTAGCCAATCTTCATGACATAACACATAAAAGAAACCTAAAAAAAAGGAATAGCCTGGCATTCGCACAAACCCGCCATAGTGCGATAGAGGGTCATACGTGTAAGTGCCTGTGGTGTACCAATAATAAAAAGATTTTGCCCAAGCACCAGTGTCGCCTTGCATGTAAAAATTTTCTAAACCATAATAGTGTTTAGCCAAGAATAGCGTGAAAAATAACCTTAGCAAAAGCCCTACTCCAAGCAGTAAAAAAGTATTTGTAAAAGTTATTTTTTTTAGCATTTTTCAAATTTATTATTACGTATTTAATAGGTACAAAGTGGTTTTATTTATTCTTACAATTTCTGAAATTGCGCATTGCCCCAATGGCACAAACTAAATTATAATTTATAAAATACCAAATACTTTATAATGCGATTCAAATGTTGTTCATAAATTACTATCGGGAGAAGGCTGTTTTTACTAAGCTTTTGGGCAGTTTGTCATTATTAGAAAATGTATATTTCCTTCGCAAATACTATTTCCTAGTCCTGCTAAGGAAGATGCGCGAAGCTTTTTTGCATGAATAAAACAAACACAATTTTATAACCGCATTTGTTATTCCATTCTTCGCATGAATAACAAGGGTTAGATGTTCTTCCTTTAAAAAAATACTTCAATCAAAATTTGCATCATAAACTATCTGCTAAAAACAACATGCCATTTACTTGTACTAATTGGTAAAACTTTGCAAAGCCAACCAATATGATTGCAGCCCAAAACCACTTACACTGCCTTTGCAATTTTTGGCTATTAATGATGTGTGCCTTTGTGGTTCGCGGGCAAATATATTACTTATGTGAACTTCTATAACAGGCGTTGTAATAGCCACAATTGCATCAGCAATAGCTATTGAAGTATGTGTATAACCACCTGCATTTAAAATAATGCCATCGCTGCCGAAGCCAACTTTTTGTAGGTAATTAATTATTTCGCCTTCTACATTGCTTTGAAAATAATGTATTTGATGTTGGGCAAAATTTTGTTGTAATTCTTTTAAATATTCATCAAATGAAACATTGCCATATATACCAACTTCGCGTGTGCCAAGTAAGTTTAAATTGGGGCCGTTTATGATGTGTATATTTTTCAAAAACAGATAATTAAAAAGTCCAGTTTGCACCTATTGTTGGCATAATTGGCAATTGATATTCTGTTTTGCCAGTTATACGGTTGCGGTAAAAAATATTTTGACGGTTGTAAACATTTGTGCAACCAGCGTTAATTTCAATGATGTTATTTTCTGATACCACAATTTTTTTCTTTATACCAATATCTAACCTATGGTAATATGGCAAACGCCCAGCATTTAAAGGGCCATAAACGGTTCGCAATGTACCATTGGTATTAGTAGTATAATTACTTGTGGGCTCAGTTAATGATAAATCTTCATAGAAACCCTGAGTACGTGTTACTGGGAAACCAGATGCTAAATTAAAGCGGAAATTTATATCCCAATCCAATCGTTTTCCAAATGTATAAGCAACTACTAAATTAGCATTATGTCGGCGGTCAAACACAGGTTGGTAGCGGCGTGTGCCATTCCAACGCGAAACGTATCCTAATGAATAAACCCCCCAAATGTAAAAACGTTTGTATTCATACTTAAAATTAAAATCGATACCACGTGCATATCCATTTTCAACAATAAATGGTTTTTTTACAGCATCCGCAGTGTCTCTGTATGCATCATTATCAGGGTATTTTGCATCGCGGTTTATGTTAATAAGTTGAAAAAATTCTTTGCTATATGCTTCAATATTTAATGTTAAAGCACCATTTACATCATATTCAAAGCCGGCAATTAAGTGTGCCGCACGCTGCAAGCCATTGTCGATACTTCGCACTGCGCCGTTGGGTTGTGTAAAACTTGATGTGTATTTATTAGACTCAGGTGTGGCAATAAAACCATAAAATAAATTTACAATATCCCTATCGCTTGATGCGCTAAGTAGGTTTTGCGAATAGAGACCAGTAGCCCCTTTGAAACGAAACTTATCTGTAATTAAATATTTAAGAGAAACACGTGGTTCGGGCGATGCCACATTAACCGTTGCATAATAATGTAATCTAAAACTAGGGTCAACAATTAGTTTTCCAATATTAAATTTATACCTAAAAAAACCTGCTACTTCAATAGAGTTGCCAAATATTTCGCTTTGTATATTATAGTCATTCACAAATTTGTATTCAGTGTTTAAACCAGAAATTTCTAAACCATAATTCAATTCATTTTTATTAATAAAATAGGTAAAATCTAAACCGAAATTATATGCGTTAACAGCGCTGCTTCTATCTTTTGCATCTTTCTCTTTTATTTTGATATCATATTTAGAATAAGATAAATTACCTTTTACTAATAACTGTGAACTTGATGGAACTGCGATAAAATTGCTACCAATGCCATAAGAATTCCACCTTAAATTTTGCAACTGCGGAGTTTTTACACTGTCTTGAAATAGAAAACTAAACAGGTTTAATTTAGTACCATTTCCGGCATTAAACGAAGCTTTGCCATATAAATCTAAAAAGTCAAATTTAAGTCTATTTGGGTCGGTGTAAGTATATAATAATGGAGCCGTTTTACTTAAATAAGAGTTTTTGGCAGTAATAATAAATGATGAAGCAGCACCCCCTTCTTCTTTTGCTTTAGTAATAGGCCCTTCAATCAAAACTTTGGAGCCAAATGTGGTAGCCGAAATTTTACCCGACAATTTATTTTTATTTCCGTCGCGGCTTGTAATATCCATTACGGAAGAAATTCTACCGCCATATTTAGCTGCAAAACCGCCCGTGCTTACATCGGCATTTCTTATTACGTCGGCATCAAACACCGAAAATAAACCAATAGAATGAAACGGGTTGTAAATAAGCATACCGTCTAAAAGCACTTTGTTTTGCACAGGTGAACCACCTCTAATATACAATTGCCCGCCTTGGTCACCAGTAAATGTTACACCCGGTAGCACTTGCAAAAACTGGGCTATATCAGGCTCGCCACCAATAGTTGGTATTTTTTTTATGTCTTTCAAAGTAATTTTAGTAATACCGGTACGTGTTTCGGTTTTTTGTTCTTGCCTGTCGGCAGATATTACTAATTCTCGGAGTTTAATAGTTCGTTTTGGTAAAAATACTTTCAGGTTAATAATTTCGTCGGGTGCGTTTATTTTTACGGGTATCATTATCGTATCAAAACCCAATGCTGAAGCCATAAGCGTATAGCTTCCTAACGGTATTTTGGTAATTGAGTAATATCCATTAACATCAGTTTGCGCACCATAAGTTGTGCCTTTTAAAGTTACAGAATTAAAAATGATAGGTTCACCCGTTTGCTTCTCATATAAAAAGCCTCTGACGTTACCATGCTGCGCCTGCACAATGCCAATAGTTGTAAACGTAATTAGAAAAAATAATTTGTAAATTTTGTTCATAGTTTTAAAAATAAGTGTGCAAATGTAAAATAAGTATGCAGTTGCTAAAACCTAAAATTATTATTTAGACAGATGCTAAAATTAGGCGTGCTAAAAAGAAAAGTTTGTCTAAATATTATTGTTCCATTTGGTCAACTATATAATTTGGGCGTTTGCGCGAAGCATCTAAAGTGCGCCACACATATTCACCAATAATGCCAAGCGCAATCATTTGAAATGATGATACAAATAATATGACGAGCATCAAACTACTCCAGCCTTCAATAGGAATATTACCAAATAATTTGTTGTAAATAATAACGGCAGCGTATAATAATGCTGCAATGCCAAGTATAAAGCCAATGCCCGAAATTACTTTGATTGGTGCATAACTAAAACCAACGAATGAGTCGATAAATAATTTAATTTTTTTCTTCAGTGTCCATCGTGAAGTGCCAATTTCGCGCTGTTTGCGTTCATAGGGAATACTAACCATTTCGTAATTCATCCATGCTAATAAATAGATTGAATGTGCATTGCGTTCATTTATTTTAACGGCTTCGTTACGCAATTGTTTGTCAAATAGTACAAAATCAAAACCGCCTTTGGGTATATTGGGTAGTGCGTATTTGCGCATTAAACCATGAAAAGTATTTGAAAAAAGCTTAGAGAAAAAACTTTCATTTCGTTCAATTCTGTTGGCAACCACAAATTTTATTCCTCGTTTCCAATGCTGAAACATAGTATGTATAAGTTCAGGAGGGTCTTGCAAATCGGCACTTATTACTACATTACAATCACCTGTTGCATTGGCCATACCAGCTTGTATGGCATTGTAACTGCCTACGTTGCCAGCCAATTTTATAATGGTTGTGTTTTCATTTCTAATGCGTTTAAATTTTTGTAATTCTTGCCAAGTTTTGTCTTTGCTACCGTCGTCAATTAGTACAAATTCAAATACGGCGTCATCAAACATTTTTTCAACATTTAATAATAATGAGGTAGTTGGCACAATGTTTTTTTCATTGTAATAACAAGGGATAATTATGGAAATTTTAAACATTATTTTTTGAAAAAATCTTTAATACAATCGCAAACATAATTAATTTCTGTATCACTAAGTCCGGGATAAATTGGTAAACTCAAAGCTGTTTCGGCAATGGTTTCGGCAATTTCAAAATCACCTTTTTTGTAATTTAATTCTTTGTAGGCTTCTTGCAAATGAGGCGGCACAGGATAATGAATAAGTGTTCCAATATTTTTTGAAGTTAAATATTCTTGTAATTGATTGCGCTGGTTTGTTCTAATAATATATAAATGAAATACCGAAGTACAATCTTTTGCAACTACTGGTAATACAAGAGCTTCGCAACTTTTTAATTGTTCGGTATATTTTTTTGCAATGTTGTTTCTTTCAGTATTCCAAGCGTCTAAAAAAGGAAGTTTGCAACTTAAAAAACCTGATTGCATTTCGTCTAACCTCGAGTTTAAGCCTTTTTCTATGTTGTAATATTTTTTTTCGGAGCCATAGTTGCGCAACATTTTTATGCGCGAAAAAAGTACTTCGTCACTAGTAGTTACTGCGCCTGCATCGCCATAAGCTCCTAAGTTTTTGCCAGGATAAAAACTTGTACCGTTACAATTTCCAAAGCTGCCAGTAAGTTCGCCACCACTTTTAGCACCTTGTGCTTGTGCATTGTCTTCTACAATAAATAAATTAAATTTTTTTGCAATGCTTGTAATTCTGCTCATTTGGCATGCTTGCCCATACAAATGCACAGGCATTATGGCTTTTGTTTTTGATGTTATTTTTTCTTCAATTAAACTTGGGTTTATGTTGTATGTTGCGAGTATTGGCTCAACTGGTATTGGCTTTGCACCAACAGCCGAAACCGCCAACCAGCTTGCAATATAGGTATTTGAAGGTACAATTACTTCATCGCCTTTTTTTATATTTAAGGCTCGCAAACATAGAATTAATGCATCTAAACCATTTGCTACACCTACACAATACTTTGTGATGTTGAAATTGGCGTATTCTTTTTCAAAAGCCAATAATTTATTACCCATAATATACCATTCCGAATTAAAACTATCGTCGAAAGAACTGTAAATATTGGCTTTTACATCGGCATTTATTTTTTTGAAAGAAAGAAAAGGTACTGAAATCATTTTACAAAAATTGAGTGTTACAAGAAGCAAAAAAAAATAGTAATTAAAATTGAAAATAAAAAAGCCGCTATGAAATTTCTTAGCGGCTTTTTTACTCTAATATTAATCTTAGTAATAGCGTTGACGTACTACATTACAAATTTGTTTGCTTAGGCGTATTACTTGGCGAGTGTAACCATACTCATTATCATACCAAACATACAAAATCATGTTGCGCCCGTCTTTAGAAACTATGGTTGCAGGACTATCAAATATTGATGGGCAAGGGTTGCCAACACAATCGCTACTTACCAATTCATTGCTGAAAGAATATTGTATTTGCTCCACCAAATCACCGTTAAGGGCCGCATTGCGCATTATTTCGTTTACTTCTTTAACACTAGTTTCTTTGTTAATAGTAAGGTTCATAATTGCCAACGACACATTTGGGGTTGGTACACGCACCGCATTACCAGTAAGTTTGCCAGCCAAAAATGGCAATACTTTACTAACTGCTTTATCGGCACCAGTTTCTGTAATTACCAAGTTAACCGCAGCACTACGTCCACGACGGAATTTAGGATGATAATTATCTAACAAATTTTGGTCATTTGTATATGAATGAACAGTTTCAATATGCCCACGCTCAATTGTAAAATTATCTGTAATAACTTTTAGCACTGGCACAATTGCATTTGTGGTACATGATGCTGCTGAAAATATTGTTTCATTTTTATCAAAATTACTGTTTACACCAAACACAATATTTGGAACATCGCCACTAGCGGGGGCAGTAAGCAATACTTTAGAAATTCCTTTTGCTAATTTATGTTGTTCTAAATCTTCGCGGTTGCGTGCTATACCAGTGTTATCAATCAACAGAGCATCATTAATATCGTAAGCTGTGTAATCCAAATCGGTAGGATTTTTTGCCGCTAACATTAAAATTGTATGTCCGTTAGCAATAATTGCTTTTTTAGCATAGTCAACAACCACAGGGCCAGGAAAAGGGCCATGCACAGAATCGCTACGCAATAAGTCGGCACGTTTTTCAAGGTCTTGGTCACTGTTGCTGCGGGTAACAATGGCACGCAAACGTAACTGTTCGCCTTTGCCAGCTTGCGATATTAACTCGCGTGCGGCAATACGCCCAATACGCCCAAAGCCATATAAAACAACATCTTTAGGAGTTATTTGTTGGGTGTTGCCCAACATACTATTCAATTGTTTTGCTACAAAATCTTTTACAGTACTGCCTGTATCTTTTGTTTGTAACCACTCTGCCGATAATTTACCAATGTCAATTTTTGAAGGCGTAAGGTTGCTCAATGCATTAATTTCTTTAGCAATTGCCAAAGTATCTTTTACATTAATTGGTTGTTTAACCACATTCATTGCGTAGTTGTGCAAGTTCATAATTTCGCTTGCACTGCGGTCAACTAGTTGGTTGCGAAAAAGCACCAATTCAATAGATTTATCAAACCATAAAGTACCTACTTCATGAATTAATTCTACTGCGCTTTTTTCAAGTTCAACCCAATTTTGAAGGTTAACTTCGTAATCATTTTTTTCTAAAACTGCCATATTATTTTTTGTTTAAAATGTGGCGCAAAAGTATAATAAAATTGGTTTTTTTTGGTTCAATAAATGTGATTTTAAAAATATTTGTGTAATCGTCTAAAAATAGTGTTTATGTAATTGTAACACTTTGGTAATTTGCCTTATGTGCTTATTTCAGTTGCCTCAAAAAGCTATATAATTTGACTTATGTATATTTAATTAACAAAACAAATTTGGGCTTGCCTAAATTAATAGCGCAAATTTCATTTTATTAATGTAGTGTATTTCACTTTTGAATATCTTTTTTTGGTGCTTCCCACAACTCTATTTTATTACCATCGCAATCCATTACCCAAGTAAATTTACCATACTCACTTTCTTCAATTTTATCACTAACTATTGCACCATCCTTTTTTAATTCTTCAGATAAAAAAGATGCATCGGCAACCACAAAATTTAGCATAAATGGTTGAGTACTTGGTTCAAAATGCTTGGTATCATTTTTCATGATGCTGAACACATTGTACGCATCGCCTGTTTCTTCGGTAGCGGCTTGCCATGGAAACATGCATCCCCATTCCTCTATTGCAATTCCTAAATGCTTTTTGTACCAATTGCGCAATTTTTCTGGGTCGTTACTTTTTATAAAAACGCCACCTAATCCAATTACTTTTTTCATTATTTTTTCATTAAAATTTACGTCAAATTAAATACTAATTGTTTGTGTAAAAAATAAAATGTAATGTTGCTTTACACAATTTTTAATTAAAAAAGTATGAGTATAAAAAAAGCGAACCTCAGTTTTTGGCAAATATTTAATATGAGTTTCGGGTTCTTAGGCATTCAATTTGGATTTGCACTTCAAAACGCGAACGTAAGCCGTATTTTTCAAACGCTTGGCGCTAAGATAGACGACATTCCAATACTATGGATTGCCGCGCCAATAACAGGTTTTCTGGTTCAACCAATTATCGGATATTTAAGTGACAGAACTTGGCACCCGCGTTTTGGCCGCCGCCGTCCATTCTTCTTTATCGGTGCATTATTTTCATCGTTGGCACTTTTTGCAATGCCAAACTCGCCATCATTGTGGGTTGCAGCCACTTTGCTATGGGTACTTGATGCCTCAATAAACATTAGTATGGAACCATTTAGAGCTTTTGTTGGCGACAAGTTACCTGCCGAACAACAAACAACTGGCTATGCCATGCAAACTTTTTTTATTGGTATAGGTGCAGTTATAGCTTCGTTGCTGCCTTTCTTTTTTACCAATGTATTGGGATTTAGCAACACTGCAGCCGAAGGAGTTATACCCGATTCTGTAAAATATTCTTTCTTTATTGGTGCAATTGTTTTCTTAGCCTCAGTGCTCTGGACGGTGCTTACAACCGATGAATTTCCGCCCGAAGACATTGCAAAATGGGAGCAAGAAAAACTAAAAACACGTGGCGTATTCCATGGTATTATAGAAATTGTGCAAGGTGTTTTTAAAATGCCCAAAATAATGTTGCAGTTAGCTGCTGTGCAATTTTTTACTTGGCTTGCATTGTTTTCTATGTGGATTTATACCACATCAAGTGTTGCACAAAATGCATTTGGAACTATTGACACCACATCAAAAACATTTCAAGATGCGGGCGATTGGGTAGGTGTAATGTTTATGGTTTACAATGGCGTGTCGGCAATTGTAGCTTTTATGTTGCCGGTTTTGGCAAAAAGAATTGGCAAAAATTACACCCACATGTTGTGTTTAATAATTGGCGGTGTAGGTTTAATTTCAATGTTTTTTATACATGATAAAATGATGTTGTTAGTGCCAATGATTGGCGTAGGCTTAGCTTGGGCGTCAACATTAACAATGCCTTACGCTATTTTAGCAAATGCATTGCCGCCAAATAAAATGGGTTTTTACATGGGGGTTTTCAATTTTTTTATTGTAATACCACAAATAGTTGCTGCCGCAATCTTAGGTTTTTTCATTAAAAATGTTTTTGAAAGTCAAAGTATTTATGCGCTAGTTATTGGCGGAATATCTATGATAGTAGCTGGCTTTTTAAACTATTTTGTGAAAGAGGAAAAAAACAATTTCATTAATTGAGGCTTTTAGGCTTCCGTTTCTGGTAGAATAATAAATGAAAAAATATTTGAAATAAATATGCTTAGGTTTTTACGTAACAACAATTTAATTTCTATAATTTTAATACCAATTTTTGCTATTTTATTGTGGTGGCAATCATTGGCAAATTTACAACCTATTTCAGTAAAAAACACAATGCCGTTGTTTGAAATATTATGGCAAATGTTAGGCAATAATTTATTTTTGAAAACGCTATTTGCTTTGTTATTAATGTTATTCGAGGCATTTTACCTAAATCTATTTTTGGATAAAAACAATTTATTACCCCGAAAAACTTTCTTACCTGCCTTTATATTTATGTTGTTGGTAAGTTCATTTAGCGATATGCAAATGCTAAGTCCAATACTGTGTGGCTTGCTTTTCGTAATGTTTGCAGTAAGTAAATTAGCAAAAACATATCGCCAAGAATCGGCATCATCTTACATATTTGATGCTTCATTTTACATAGCCGTTGGCTCACTGTTTTATTTCCCAATTATAGTTTTGTTTCCATTGGTTTGGGTTTCATTAATTGTTATTAGGCCTTTTGTGTGGCGCGAATGGGCTGTTTCAATACTTGGATTTTGTTTGCCTTATTTATTTACTTTCAGTGCCTATTTTTGGTATAACAGGGTTAATTTTTTTGTTTTTGATAAAATTGTTTTTCCCGCTTCATTTAATTTAAGCTCATTTTTTTTATTGGGAATTATTTTTAAAATAAGTTTTTTTATTGTGTTGTCACTCATCATAATCGGCTTGGTAAAATCAGTTATAAAAGTGCCTGTAAATACTATTTTTGCTAGAAATATTGCGATACTTTTTATTTGGTTTTTTGTATTATCGGTTGCCATGTTTTTCTTGTCGCCAAATGCTAGTATTTTATATTTGATGATATGTTTTTTGCCTGCAACGTTTTATCTATCATCACTTATTATTGATATTAAACGAAATTGGATTGGCGAAGTATTGCTATTCTGCCTAATAATCATAGCATTTTCAAATAATTATTTGCATACTAAACTATAATAAATGACACGTGGAAACCTACTAAAAATGCGCACTTCAATTGATATGAAAGTGCAATACTCAATGCGATTATCTGACAATTTAGTGCCAATGAATCAATTGATTGGTAGTAAAATAAAGTTGAGTTTTGAACACCAAATTAATTGTGTGGAATGTGGTAAAATAACACCTAAATCATTTGCACAGGGTTTTTGTTACACATGTTTTGCCACAAGCCCAGAGAATGCTGAGTGCATTATTCGTCCTGAATTGTGCCGCGGGCATTTGGGCGAAGGTAGAAATGTACAATGGGAAATTGAGCACCATGTGCAGCCGCATTATGTATATTTAGCGCAAAGTTCGCATACCAAAGTTGGTGTTACGCGCAGCACACAAATACCTACACGTTGGATTGACCAAGGTGCAACTCGCGCTACCATTATTGCTGAAACTCCTAATAGATACTTGGCAGGTTGTATTGAAGTAGCTTTGAAAGATACATTTTCTGACAAAACAGATTGGCGTAAAATGCTAAGAAATGAAGTTACTGATGAAGATTTAATACCGCTAATTAATGATGCTATTGAATCATTACCAATGGACTTACAAGACTATGCAACACTTGAAAATGAGATTATTGAATTAGATTACCCAGTATTAAAATATCCTGAAAAAATAACTAGTATTAGCTTTGATAAGCAACCCATAATTGAAGCTACTTTGAATGGTATTAAAGGACAATATCTAATTTTTGATGACAATACTGTTATTAATATTCGTAACCACTCAGGCTATTTAATTTCTTTAGAATATTAGTCTTTTATTTGTATTCAATTTTAATTCTTCAATATTAAACATGCAACAATACCACAATTTAATGCGCCACGTTTTAGACAATGGCGCCACCAAAACTGACCGCACAGGTACTGGAACCATTAGTGTTTTTGGTTATCAAATGCGCTTTAATTTAGAAGAAGGTTTTCCGCTTTGCACCACTAAAAAAGTACATACAAAAAGTATTATACATGAGTTACTTTGGTTCTTAACAGGCGATACCAATATCAAATATTTAACTGAAAACAATGTTTCTATTTGGAATGAATGGGCTGATGAAAATGGAAATTTAGGCCCTGTGTATGGTGCACAGTGGCGCAGTTGGCAAGGTGTTAACGGACAAACTATTGACCAAATATCCGATGTTATTAATCAAATAAAAACTAATCCAGATAGCCGCCGTTTAATAGTAAGTGCCTGGAATGTAGCCGAAATACCAAACATGAAATTGCCCCCATGTCATGCATTTTTTCAATTTTATGTTGCCAATGGTAAACTGAGTTGTCAATTATATCAGCGTAGTGCCGATATATTTTTGGGAGTGCCTTTCAACATTGCATCGTATGCTTTATTGCTGATGATGGTGGCGCAAGTATGCAATTTAAAAGTTGGAGAATTTGTGCATACTTTAGGTGATGCACATTTATATAGCAACCACATTGAACAAGCAAACTTGCAACTTTCGAGAAGCTTAAAACCATTGCCAACCATAAAAATCAATACCGAAGTAAAAGATATTTTCAGTTTTAAATTTGAAGATTTTACATTAGAAAATTACGACCCACACCCACATATAAAAGCTGCTGTAGCTGTTTAATTGCTTTCAAATTTGGCATAACTAAAATTATTGTACGCAATTTTAAACTTAATCTTCGATAGTTATTTGGATGCACACGCTACATGAAAGCTACATCTATCTAACCCCGTAGATTACAAAAAAGTTGTTTTATACATGGCTTTGTGTAAAGCTAAGTTTCTATCCCACCTAAAAAAAATTGTGCCTATTCCGTTGTTAAAAAACGGACAAGTTGGTATAAAATATTTGTCAATAATTTTTTGTAATACCAAAATTTACTTGTTGCAAACATTCGCAAATTGGCACAATTGGCAAGTATTTAAATCTTCGGTTTGGCAAAAATCAATAGTTTCATCAAGCATATTTATTATTAAATTTGAGATTAACTCTTCATATTCATTTTGATGTGAAAGCTGCATTATATCTATATTGTTAATAGCTAAATTCATTACCCCATTTGTGTAATTTCTAAAACTTACAATGCCCGATTGCACTTTGTTGTTCGGCTTTCCTTCTTTTAAATAAAGATATGCGTAGTGCAAAAGTTGTTGTGCTTTTTCTGACTGTTCATCATCAAAAATTTCAGTAATGCTATCAGCATTTAGTTCCTTCGTTTCTACCTTGCCCGTTTTATAATCAATGATGCGGGTAATGCCAGCTACAGAGTCAATACGGTCAGCAAAACCACTTAGTTTAACAGTTAAATCCTCACCATTATGTTCTATGTGAATTGTGCTTTTTAATTCACTCTCCAATGCTAATATTGTTATGTAAGCATTTGTACTTTTATAATGTGCAATGTTTTTTTTCTCTTGTTCCAAATAATTTCTAACAAAAGTTTTAGCCATATTTAATACCAATAAATTTTTACCATCTTCTAATTTATTTTCAATATCAATATCCTTGCAAGCCTTTATGGTAGTGGCTTCAAGTGCAACGGCAAATTGTTCAATGTGCTTTTCGGTGAGTACATTGCCTATAATTGGTTTAAATAAAATCTCTAAAATTTTGTGTGTTAATTTCCCTAAAACATCGGCACCCAAAAACTCATCAGGTTCATCATTGCTTTGTAATTTAGCAATGTATTGCAAATAAAATTTTAAGCCGCATTGCTTGTAAGCATTAATTGCAGTGGGTGTTAAGCCTTTTTGCGTCAAATAATATAATAGGTTTTCGTATATTTCTTTTGATTTTTCAATGTTAATTATTTGGCGAATATTAGCACTAATATTACCTGCCACACATAGAAATTCATTAATAGTTGCCAACTTCAATTCTTGTTTAATTTGGGCAATAAACCTTGATTTTTCGCCACCGCCAAAACTTTCTGTATCGGTATCATACACCAAGTTTACATTTTTTGAATGTTGCAATAACCTATAAAAATTGTAAGCAAAAACGCTATCGTTTTCATTAGGCATTGGCATATTAAAAACACGTTTTACATCAAATGGAATATAACTGCTGCTTTTGCTAACTTTTGGCAAACTACCTTCATTACATCCCAACAAAATAATATTTTTAAAATTAAGACAACGAGTTTCTAATAAACCCATTATTTGTAGGCCTTTCAGTGGTTCTCCTTTATACGAAAGTGAAAGTGTTTTTATACTTTGCTCTACAAATTTTTTAATTGTTTTGAATGTAAAACTGTCGGAACGGTTATTAATATTTAAGTTGTTTTTTAATGTTTCTAAAAAAAGATTAACTTCTTCTATTTCGCTAATAAGCAATGTATCTCCTTCATTTATATATAATTTATACTCGTTAATAAAGGTAAGTATGGCGTCTAAAATTTCGATATTATTAGTGAAAGTTTTAAGAAGTAAGTTTAAATTATCAGTTTCTAATTCGGTAGGTTTTAATATTTTGTAAAGTTGTTCAATGCTTAGGTATGGCGCATTGTAACGTGTTATAGTATCAATAAAATTTTGCGTGTTTTTTTCGCATTTCTGCATAAAAAAATGCCTTGCAAACGGATGTGCTAAAATTGCAATTATACTTTTGAAATAATATCGTTTGGTATTTCCGCTTCCAGTTTTTTCATCGCTATACAACTGCAAAAAACATAGTATAAACTGCGCCGATTGCGAATTGTGCAAGCCATAAGCCATTGACACATTTATATTTTTTATGTGCTGTGGCAAAGAGTTTAACACTGCTGGTAATATACTTTCATTCGCCAAAATAATTGCTGTTTCGTTTATTTCATTTACCAACAATTGGTTTAGCAACTTAGCTTGCGTAACTTGTTTGCTAACCCCATAAATATTAACTGTTTTGTCACTTTTGTCAATTTCATTTACAACCAAATTAAATTTTGAAAGATTGCCTTTGTAAAAAGTATCAATGTTTTTTCGTAAGAAATTACCAGCTTCATTTTCTACATCATTCAAATAGTGAGAGTCTGCATCCCAAATAAATTCTAACTTATTGGCTTGGTGCAATTTTCTAAAAAGCTCATTTTCGGCATTGTTAAAGGCATTAAAACCTACTACATAAATTCTGTCAGCATCATTAATATTCAAAATATTTTGCGCCAACCATTTATTTGCCATGCCTCGGTAAGCTAATTTTTGCGCCGAAAGATGGTTGGTTAGCAACTCATAATGTCCGAATTGTTGTTTAAAAAAAAAAAGATATTTTTCTTGCGTTGCTGTAAGTAACGGCATTTGCGGATTCCATAATTCAATAGCTTTGCTATCCGATAAATAACTGTACAAATCTTTGGCATCGGCAAGCGAATTATCAATTGCATTAAAGTCGTCAACGGCGGCAAAGGCCCATGAAGAAAAATCATCGAAACTCACATTTTCATGACTTTTTCTATAAACATCATAAAATTGTAAAACAGATTCAGTAGTATCAATTATTTTTCCGCAGGTGCTAAACTGCATTTCAATATACTCATCTAACGAAAAAATAGAATCTCTTTTTTGTGTGTAGATATTCTTTAAGTAAGTAGCAGCGCGCCTTGTAGGTAAAATAATTTGTATTTTTTCAACAGCACCTGCCAGTTTTATTTGACTTGCTACTTGGTTTAAAAATATTTGCATTGAGGTAATTGTAAATGATTTGGCAATGAATATGAAATTTAGTTTGAATTAAACAAAAAATAATATTTCTTTGCAACCCAAAAATAAAAAATCATGAGTGGATTAGTTACGTTGTTAATAATTATTGTTTGTATATTATTAATTTTAGTTGTGTTGGTACAAAACTCCAAAGGAGGCGGTATTTCGAGCACTTTTGCATCGTCAAACCAAGTAATGGGTGTTCAAAAAACATCCGAATTAATAGAAAAAGTAACCTGGGGTTTGGCTATTTCGTTGGTAGTATTAAGTATTACTGCAAGTTTTTTGTATAAAAGTAGCGGTACTGCTGTTGCCAAAGACACTGAGTTGCGCGATAAAATTGACAATGCAAAAACAAAACCTTTGCAAAATATGCCTGCTGGAGCAACTAATAATGCACCTGCAAAAAAATAATTGAATTTTAATTTAATATTAATGCCCTACAATATATTTGTAGGGCTTTTTTTATGCTACAAAAAATTACTGAAAATAAAGGATTATTTTTTCTAATAAAGGCTTTTTTCCTTTATCTGGTTTGGGTTTTGGCATATAGACTATTCTTACACGAAGATAGTGCTATTGACTATTGGCTTATAAATAACCTTACTTCTATAGCTGCAAACACGTTGCAATTTTTTGGTTATAAAATGATGTTATTACCTTCTGATGTAAGCACAATGGGTGTTGTGGGTATTGATGGTTCGCACGGCGTGCTTATAGGTTACCCTTGCAATGGGTTAGAATTATTCGCACTTTTTACTGGTTTTGTAATTGCATATCCTGGTAAGTTGAGTAATAAATTATGGTTTATTCCTGCAGGATTATTATCAATTCATTTGTTGAATATTTTGCGTGTAATTGGCTTAGCACTTTTATCGTACCATGCACCCGAAAAATTAGAATTTAACCATACCTATACATTTACATTTATCGTTTACTCTTATGTGTTTTTTTTGTGGATAATCTGGGCTTTAAAGTTATCAGGTGTTCAAGTTAAATCTGATGCTTAGATAATCTTAAAACTACTTTTATTTTACTTTCAATTCATTTTATTTGATAAAATGAAATAAGTATTTGCAATATTAATCCTCCGTTTTTTTGCCTTTTGCAAAAAAATCTAACAACCCAGTGGTTAATGATAGCATGATGCTAAACATAAGTGCTGCAAAAAAACCATCAACTTTAAAACCAGCTACAAAATGCTCAGTTATTAAAATAATAATTGCATTAATAATTAATAGAAATAAGCCTAAGCTAAATACAGTAAGTGGTATTGTAAAAAATACCAAAACTGGCTTTACCACTGCATTTAAAAACGATAATACAATAGCTACAATTATGTAATCCAACGGCTCGGCAAAGTGAATTTTGTTTTTCATAAAATAGGAAACAACAATTATTGCCAAGGTGGATACAATAAGTTTTAATAAAAAGTTCATTAATTAATTTTTTAAGGTTTTAATTAGAATATTTTTGCGCACACAAAAAAATAATGTTCGCCAATAATAATCAATATAACCAAACAGATAGCTTTTCGTTAAAAACATTTGATGCGAAAGATGACGGCAATTTTATAACCTTAAAAACGGATGTAAAAGAGTGGATGCCTGATAGTATGCTTGGACAAATGTATAAGTACATGCCCGTTGATACTAACAAAGCTAAACTTGTAAAACTTACTGATACATTAAAGCCAGCCAAATATTTTATTTACAAAGAAGAAGTAAATGCGCTTTCATCAAACAAAAGTTATGTAAAAAGTATATTTGCCAAACACAATTTGCATACCAACTTTGTGCAACCAAAATTTAAAGTTGGTTTAAGTAATGATTGGGGGCTGGGTATATTTTTATTATCGTTTTCACTATTGGCAATTGCCAATGTATATTATATAAAGCGATTTAATTTATTTACAAAAGCATTTTTCTTTCAGCGTTTTACAGCGCAACTTATGCGTGAAGATAATTCGCAAACACAGCGTTTAACCATTGTTTTAAGTTCGGTTTATTTAATTAGCGTTTCATTATTTGCCGTTCGTTTTAATGATATTTATCAATTTATTAATCCTGAAATAAGCCACCTAACACAATTCTTTTTAATTGTTGTTGCAGTTCTTAGTTTCTTCGTATTTAAGGTACTCTTGAACCATGTGATTGGCATAATATTTCGCACCGAAAAAGAAATAAATGAATATGTTTTCACAATTGTTTTGATGAACCAATTTTTAGGAATAGCATTGCTTACACTTTGCTTTTTATTGTTTTATGCAGTAACAATATATTCCAAAATAATTTTAGGCTTTGGGCTATTTTTAATCTTAGGAATTTACATTTACAGAGTCATTAGAGGAATATTTACTACACATAACAACAAGAACATTTCTAAATTCTATTTATTTTTATACTTTTGCACCCTTGAAATTTTGCCTTTAGTGCTAATAACCAAGCTAATGCTGGATTAACACTAATACTGAGGATAAAAACTATGAGTAAAGTAAAAAGTATTTTAGTTACGCAACCAAAACCCGAGGGCGATAAGTCTCCGTATTTTGATTTGCAAAAAAAATGTAATCTAACTATACATTTTAGACCATTTATTCATGTAGAAGGCGTACCCGCAATTGAATTTCGCAAAGAGCGTATTAACATAGCCGACTTTACAGCCATTATATTTACGAGCCGCAATGCTGCTGACCATTTTTTTAGGATGTGTACAGAGATGCGTTTTGTTGTGCCAGAAACAATGAAATATTTTTGTGTTTCGGAAAGCACAGCTTATTACCTTCAAAAGTATGTCCAGTACCGCAAACGAAAAATTTTTCACGGGCGTTCTACTTTTAATGATATGATGGAAGTAATAAAAAAACACCGCGAAGAAAAATTTTTATTGCCGTGTTCAGATATTGCAAAAGAAGAAGGGCCAGAATTATTAGATGCGGCAAAAATAAATTATACCAAAGCAACTATTTATAGAACAGTTTGTAGTGATATTTCGGACCTTGCAAAAGTAAATTATGATGTATTGGTTTTCTTTAGTCCGGCAGGTATTAAATCATTGTTTCAAAATTTCCCAAAGTTCAAACAGAATAAAACCCGCATTGCGGCATTTGGTGCTACCACAGCAAAAGCCGTTGAAGATGCTGGATTAAAAATAAATATTCTTGCACCTACACCCAAAGCCCCATCCATGACAATGGCACTAGAGCAATTTATTATTGCAGCCAACAAAGCCGCCAAATAGGTTAGGGGGTATTACCAAATTTATTTGCTCAATAAAGCGAACACGGATTACACTGATACAAGTAACGCGTATTTTAAATCATCGTTGCACAGCATTCGCCAAATCAGTGTGCTATTTAAAGGAACGCGGATTACATTGATACAAGTAACGCGTATTTTAAATCAGCGTTGCGCAGCATTCGCCAAATCAGTGTGCTAATGAAATAACACACGAAAAATAAATTTATCTTCACCACCCAAAATAAAAATTATGATTAAACATATTCCTAATTTATTGACAATTTGCAATTTGATTTGTGGTTGCATTGCCATATCTTTTTGCTTTGGTGGCACGCTCAACTATTTAATTACAGGTTCTTATTTTGTGTATGCAGCTGCAATTTTCGATTTTTTCGATGGCTTTGCAGCCCGCGTCCTAAAAGCATATTCCCCAATTGGTAAGCAATTAGATTCGCTTGCCGATATGGTTACGTTTGGTGTTGCACCTTCGTTTTTTATTTTTCAGATAATGAATTTGGCACTAAAAAATACGAATTTAGAAACTTCATTAATTATAAATATTGCGTTTTTAACCGCGGTTTTTTCTGCATTGCGTTTGGCAAAATTTAATATTGATGAGTCGCAAACAACTTATTTTATAGGTGTTCCAACTCCTATAAATGGTATTATGCTTGTTAGTTTTACTTCACTTATTAAGATGTTTCACAACACAAATATTGAACAATTGATATTGATGCCAGCTTTTTTAATTGCCTTACTTGTTGCAAGTTCTTTAATGATGGTTGCACCCTTAAAAATGTTGTCATTTAAGTTTGCTAACTACTCTTTTGCGAGTAATAAATTTAGATATTTTCTCATTGCAAGTGCCGCTATAATACTTTTAAAATATAATGTTGCGGGTTTTACACTTGTCTATTTATTGTATGTATTGCTATCGGTTTTAGAAAATATGTTAGAGAAAAAATTGCATAATTAAATTGCAATTATTCATTGATGTTTTTATTTCTACAATGTTTTATTTAATAAATTTACCTATAAAATACAAGCATGTCCAACCCTAAAAACATTCCTACTTTCGATTTTTACAAAACATTAGAACAACATAATAATTTTGTGTTTAGTAAATTAGAAAATAGCTACAACACCTATAACGCCTCTTTGCCACACCGCCATAATTATTTCGAAATAATTATTTTTAAGGAAAGTGGTGGCATTCATGAAATAGACTTTAGAACTTTTAATATTCAGAAAAATACGCTTCATTTTGTGAGTCCCGAACAAGTGCACTTGCTTCGACGCAATAAAAATGTAACTGGTTTTGTAATTTCATTTACCTCCGATTTAAGTTTAAATTTAAAAATTAACGACTCGTTTTTCGACTCGTTTCCATTCTTAAACAACCCATATTCACAACCTATTATTGAGCTGAAAGATAAATTTATTGCGCATAAAGTATTTGAAATTATTGAAAATATTGAAGTAGAATTTAATTCTACAAACCACGATAAACAAGAAATATTGGCATTATACCTTTCTATTTTATTAGTGCTTTCGCGAAGAATATATATTCAAAATGCAGACGATGAAAAACCATTGATATTGAAAAATGATTTGACGCATAAATTTAAAAAATTGGTTGACTTAAATTTCGTAACTATTAAAAATGTAACAGAATATGCTAGCTTGTTAAATATTAGCGCAGGCCATCTTAACGATAGTTTACAAAAGGGTTTCGGCAAATCGGCAAGCGAAATTATTTACGAAAGAATAATTTTGGAAGCCAAACGTATGCTGTACCATTCATCAAAAAGTATAAAGGAAATTGCTGCACATTTAAACTATGATGATGCGTCTTATTTTTCGCGCTTTTTTAAAACACATGCAAAAATTACCCCCGATGAGTTTAGAAAACAAATCCGTGAAAAGTACCAATGAAACCGTTAATATTTACTTGACGTTTGTCCGTTCAATAGATACTTTTACCATCACCAACCAGCCAAACAATTGGCACAAAAAATTAAATAAAATGAAAGCAAATTTTAAATCAAATTTAATTGTATTGATATTGCTTCTAGCAAATCAATTTTGTAAGGCGCAAAGTTCGCAACCTATATGGACTGCCGATATCAATGCCCTGCCCGATACCATTGCGCACATCACGCCAGTAAAAACTTTAAGCGATGCAGCAGGTAACATTTATGTACTTAGCAACTTTATTGATAACAATGTATCTGGTGCCAATGCTCCGAAAATTTATTTGCGCAAGTATGATTATAATGGCAATGTTTTATGGACATATATCGATGCTATTTCTTTGCCACGTGCTTATGATATGGCAATTGACAATGCAGGAAATTGCTATGTTGTGGGCAGCTTAACACCACAATCTTCTAACCAACCATTCATTAAAAAAGTTTCTACAAACGGTACTCTGGCTTGGCAACAAAACGGAAACTCTGCATTTAATTATGATTGGTACTCGCAAGTAATTTTCAAAAACAATATGCTTTACATGGCAGGCTGGCAGGGCATTGCAAAGTATAATACAAGTGGTGTCGAGCAATGGGCAAAAATACAATCTTCACAAAAAATTGCTGTCGATAATTTAGATAGGGTTGTTTTTACAGGCTATGGCACAGGAAGATTAAATACAAACGGCACACTTAATTTTATTGATAGCATGGCTTCTGGTAGCCGCTTGGCTGTTGATTATACAAATAATATCTATGTTATTCTTTCAAACTTCCCAAATTATACTTTGGTAAAATTAGACAGTACAGGCACGCAACAATGGACATTTAATCAATTTCCGGAAGCGCCACCATTTGGCGATATAGCTTTTGAAATATTAGTTGATGCCTCACAAAACCTATGGGCAGTAGGCCTTAACGATACCATCTTTAAATTTACACCTTCAGGCAATGTTATCTGGAAAAAGCCAATGCACAATTTAGATAATTATTTAATATCAACATCAATGAGTAATAATGCCTTGTATGTTTTAGGAAGTACACCTGGTTTTGGTAGTTACAACGTTACCGTTAGTTTGTTTAATCTTAATGGCGATGAGTCGTGGAGTATCTATTATGACGGCATTATAAATGGGCAAGAGTTTGGACAAGATTTAATAGTTGATGGTTACGGACTGTATATTTTAGAAAATTTGGAACAAGATACACGACTAATAAAATATGCATATCCAAATTTTTCAACGCCAGTTAATTTCAGTGCAATATGTGTCGATAGTGTTTGGTATGATGCTGCAAATCCAAACATAATACATGTAAAAATATTCAATGGTAGCATTGCCAATCCTAATTATCCTTCAGTTCAAATAGTATCACCAACAGGCGATACAATATCAAACAAACATAATTTAGTTGATTTTTTTGCACAAATTTATAACACATACCAAACCTATACTGATACAATATTAATTACTGGCATTACCAACTTTAGTAATTATACATTTCTGTTTAGCGACGGCTTTGGCGATACCACCGTTGCTATCAATTGGTGCATGCCTACTAGTATTGAAAGCAATAATTTAGTAGCAATTAATTTGTATCCGAATCCTGCAAATAATACAATTTATGTTGATGGTTTGGATGAAACAAAGGCTTATACAATTTCTATTTTTAATAGCATAGGTAGTGAAGTTGTACTGAGCCAAACATTACCAAAATCAAACTCTTCAATAGATATTTCTAATTTGAAAACGGGTATGTATTTCGTTAGAATTTTTGATGGTAAGAATTATTTATCTCTGAAATTTTTAAAAGAGTAGGAGTTGAGTTTTCAATTAAATAGAAATTTGAAATAGTTATTTGTTTTGATGTTAAGTGTAATTTCGCGAAATAGATTAATGAAAATTACTTATGCCATACACCACTGCTAAACGTTACACACAGCCACTTATAGAAGCATTAGCATTTAATGCTGATAAAGAAATTGCTGCATCTGTTGAAAAGTATTTGAAAAATAAGTTCGTGTGTTACGGTATGAAAACAGACACACGCAGGGCTGTTTTTAAAGAATTTTGTAAAATTGCCGAACCTCTAAATTGGCCGCAAACAAAACAAGTGGCGCTTTACCTTTGGGCTTTGCCTCACCGCGAATGTCATTATTGTGCCATTGAGTTTTTAAACTTTTATAAAAAACAATTTGATGAAGATTTTTTACAAATTATTGAAAAATTAATAGTCGAAAATTCTTGGTGGGATACTGTGGACGGTGTAAATAGTATGCTGATAAAAAATTATTATAAAAAATTTCCTGCCGCATTAATTGTGCAAGCAAGCGAATGGAACCTATCGGAAAATATATGGTTGCAGCGCATTAGCATCATATACCAGCTAAAACAAAAGGATGAAACCAACGAGCATATTTTAGCAAAACATATTCTAAATTGTGCACACTCAAAAGAATTTTTTGTACAAAAAGCATCGGGTTGGGCGTTGCGCGAATATGCTTATACAAATGCAGAAGGGGTAAAAATTTTTGTAAGCAAAAATAATTTGCCGCCACTTACAAAACGTGAAGCATTAAAAAAATTGCTAGTGCTTTAAACCTTTTGCGTTATTGGAATTAGGGTTTTTCTAGAAAAGGATATGTTTTAAATTTAGATGTTTAGTACTAAACCTATCGCATCTTTAATTTCATTGAGAATGGTAATGTCTATCAGTCCTAGTCTTTTAATTAATCTTTCATTAGATATGGAACGAATTTGCAAACAATCGACTGCCGAAGTTTTAGAAAGCCCATTTGTAAAATTTGGTTCAATTTTAACCATCCAAGGTGCAATTGAATAGCGCTCTTTCCAATCTGTAATTGGAACAATTACTTTAAGTGGTAATTACCATACTTGTCATCATTAACAATGATTGCGGGTCTCTTTTTCTGTATTTCAGCACCTTTTGTGGGGTCAAGGTCAATCAACCAAATTTCACTTTGTTTCATAAAACTGTTCAAAATCAAGAGATGTAAATATGGTTAAATCCTTGTCACTTATATAATCTTCATACAATTCATTTACTGCAAATTCAAATTGATTATTAAGTTCTTCTTTCTTAATACTCTTTATTGTTTCTTCTACAACGTAAAATTTTTTACTAAGTGGTAATTTCTGAATTTCTGCCATTATATCTTTTGTTCCCATAGCTTTTATTTTTATTACGATTACAAATTAAAGCATTTATTTTATTCGTTTATTTTTTGAATCCAAGTTATTAATTCACCATTTTTTTAGCATTCTAACTAAACATCCAGTTTATAGATTTATCAAATATTTTTATTTCTTATAAATTTATATTTACCGCCACTAACAAAACGCGAAGCATTAAAAAAATTGCTGGTGCTTTAAACCTTTTGCGTTATTGCAAGTCAAGCACATAACAAACCCAATAATGGAATACACCGACGAACAGTTACTTGAAATGTATAAAGATGAAAGCGCACGAAATTTTGCGTTTAATCTTATTATGAACAAGTACCAAAAGCGCGTGTATATGCACATTAGGCGCATTTTAATTGACCATGATGATACTGATGATGTGCTACAAAATACTTTTATAAAAGCATGGAAAGGCTTACTGAACTTTAAAGGCGAAAGTCAATTATTTACTTGGCTTTACCGTATAGCTACCAATGAATCTATTACTTTTTTAAATAAAAAAAGAACAAAATTTTTTGTGCCTTGGGTTGATGTAGAACATAAAATGTCGCAAAAATTAGAGTCGGATAGCAACTTTGGTGGCGATAAAATTCAACTTAAATTACAGAAAGCAATACTTACACTACCCGAAAAACAACGCATAGTTTTTAATATGAAATACTATGATGACATTAAATATGAGGAGATGAGTGACATTACGGGCACTAGTGTTGGCGCGCTTAAAGCATCATATCACCACGCTGTAAAAAAAATTGAAGATTACGTATTAAACCATTAATGAATTTATAAGTCTATCAACAAATATTGAATTACTAAATGGAAAATGAACTACATAAATTAGCACCTACCTTAATGAAAATTGAGCGTAAAGATTGCTTTGTAGTTCCAGAAAATTACTTTGAAACGCTCCCTCAAAATATTTCGGTTTTGCTATTGCAGCAAAAAAGTATTTCAACATTTAGTGCACCCGAAAATTATTTTGAAACAAACCTCGAGAAAGTAAATCAACTTTTATTGCACACTAAATATGAGGCTTTTGAAACGCCGCAAGGTTATTTTGAAACTTTGCCAATGAGAATGGCAGCAAGAATACAACCTCAAGAAAAGCTAACACTATCTGCACCCGAAGGTTATTTTGATGCTTTGCCACGTATGGTGCAACAACGAATTTATGAAGAGAATAATAAACCAAAAGTTATTTTTTGGCAACCAACTTATACTTACGCATTATCAGCAATTGCAGCATGTTTAATATTATTTTTTGGAGTAAACAATTTCTTAAATGATAAAATAGAACAAAATATTGCAGTAAAAATTAAACCAAAAAATACAATTACAAATCAAGTTACTATTCAAAATAATAATAATGAATTAAATGTAAAAGTTGCCTCATCCACTCAAAAAGAAATAGAGAAGCACTTTAACGAAAACCTTATAAACACTATTGATGAGAGTATATTAATTGATGAATTAGTTTATGACAATGAGCCTTCAGAAACTAATTATAACTCGAATGCAAATGACGAAATAAATAATTATTTGATTGAGAATAACATAGATGAAACATTGCTTGCAGAGGCAGTAAACTAATATTTATATACAGATGAAAACAACCTTTTACATACCAAAAATGCTCAAAACATTTGTATTGTTTTTCGCTTTTATTATTGCATTCGCCAATAATAACAATGCTGTGGCGCAAGACAAAAAAGAAAAAATTGAAGCCATGAAAGTTTCTTTTATTACGCAACGCCTCGATTTATCAAGCAAAGAAGCGCAAGTTTTTTGGCCTGTTTACAACGATTACCAAGATAAAATACATGCAGTGCGCAAGGCAAAAAGAAAAGATGCAAAAGCCACAAGGTTAGATATTGATGATATGCCTGATGCTGATGTTGAACAACTTATAGACTCCGAAATAGCATTGAAACAGGTAGAAGCAGAGTTGGCTAAAGAATACCATGCAAAATTTAAGCAAATACTTTCTATTAAAAAAGTAGCCAAATTGTACCGCGCCGAAGACGATTTTAAACGCGAACTACTAAAACAATTAACCAATAAATAATTCTTAAAATTATAATTTATGAAAAGAATTACAGCATTACTTTTTATTGGATTCTTATTGCAAACAATAACTTTCGCAGCTTCTAAGGATACCTTACAAGTTGCGAAACATTTTATTCGTCCTACAATTTATTTTAATTTGTATGGAAGCGGCAAGCAAAAATTATTGTCATCCAAAGCCTTAAAATATCGTTTTGCACAAACAAATATTGGCGGATATTTTCCAATATATACCAAGGTGAAATTTAATAGTAAACAAGTGCAATCTACATTTCAAATCATTGGTTTTGGCAATATTCTTACAAGCAAACCGCAATTTAGTTTTGTTGATAACAACCACAGACTTACCCGCTTAAACATTGGCGCTAACAGTATTTATACGAATGGTAAAAATACATTTTTGCTTACACTTTCACCGTTTAAAGCGCATGATAAAAATTCAATAAAAACATCGGACTGGCGCATGAGTTGGATGTTTATTTACAACCGAACTGTAAGTGATAATTTTAGTTTTAGGGTTGGGTATGTTCGGAGTTTTGTGCTCGATGGCAATATTAATTTGCCTGTAGTAGGTTTTAGAATTGGGCGTTATGATGGCGTATATCTAAATGCACAATTTCCGCGAAATGTTTCGTTGCATGTTCCTATAAACCCAAATATGGCGTTGATATTTTATGGCAAAGTAACAGGCAGCATTTATAACATGCGCAACTTGCAAACCGATACTGAATTGTACGATAAAATTGTTTACCGACGCAGTGAGTTACAACGCGGTATTGAATTGAATTATAAAACAGGTAAGAGACTTAACTTTTTTACAGGTGGAGGCTTTACATCAGGACGCATTTCGTTAGCTGAAAAATCAAGCCTTTCATTTCAAAAAAATAGGATAAATATTTTCTCTTCCAAGTTATCAAACACTATTTTTATTAATTTCGGATTTACCTATTCATTTGGCTCAGCCAAAAAGGTTTATAATAACCAAACTTTGTTGGATGCCTTGCTTTTGAATCAGCAATCAACCAATAGTGATTTGAATGGCAACTCTAATTTTATATCACCAAATAAAGTTCCGCAAGACGGTAATTTAAAGGGTGTTCAAATAAAAGACATTGAAGATTTAATTGATGTTGATGATTTGAATTAGATTGATTAGTACTGAATTGCGAAACTGGAAAATATGTTTCTAAAACAAAAAAGGCTACCGCAATTTGCAGTAGCCTTTTTTAATTTTTGTGGAATAATTTTTCTAACCTTCCAACCCGTGGCAAGCCTTAAATTTTTTGCCACTACCGCAAGGGCAAGGGTCATTGCGGCCGACAGTTTTTTCGACACGTATTGGTTGCAATTTTGGTTTTTCTTGTTCTTCGGGGCTACTATAGTTTGGCACTTGTCCGCCAGTACTGCTGCTGTTATCGCTACTAAAAGTAACTAATTTGGGTGCACTTATTGGGCGTTGTATTTGTGCTTTTGGTTGTTCTTGCACTTCAATATGCGCCTTGCTTAAAAAGCTAATAATGTCTTTATTTATGCGGCTTACCATTTCGGTAAACAAACTAAAACTTTCTGTTTTGTAAACCAATAAAGGGTCTTTTTGCTCATACACTGCATTCTGTACGCTTTGTTTTAATTCGTCCATCTCACGCAAGTGTTCTTTCCAAGCTTCATCAATAATATTTAGCGGTATCATTTTCTCGAAAGTGCTAAATAACTCAACGCCTTTGGTATCATAGCATTTTTTAAGATTGGCTACAACCTGCATTGTATCTATACCATCGGTAATTGGGAACACAATATTTTGGTATTGCGCCGAGGCTGTTTCATACACATTTTTAATTGCAGGATATGCGGCATCGGCCATTATGATGCGTTTTGATTGGTAATGTGCTTGCCCGGCATCAAATATTTGTTGCGTTAAATCCTCTAACTTTCCTCTAAAAAATGTGTTGCTATCAAATGGTGCATCAATTCCAAAAACCTTAATTAATTCCATGCGCAAAGTATCGTAATCTTTGTCGTCTTGCGCCACTTGAACCATTGCTTGTGCCACGTCATACATGCTATTGCTTATGTCAACAGCCAAGCGTTCGCCATACAAAGCGTGGCGGCGGCGTGTGTATATAACTTCGCGTTGCTTGTTCATTACATCATCATACTCAAGCAAACGTTTACGGGTGCCAAAATGATTTTCTTCTACCTTGCGTTGCGCACGTTCAATAGATTTTGTAATCATGCTGTGCTGAATAACTTCACCTTCTTCAAGTCCCATTCTATCCATAAGTGATGAAATTCTATCGCTACCAAAAAGGCGCATCAAATCATCTTCTAACGAAACAAAAAATTGTGATGAACCAGGGTCACCTTGTCTGCCTGCACGTCCGCGCAACTGCCTATCAACACGGCGACTATCATGCCTTTCGGTACCAATAATTGCCAAACCACCAGCTTCTTTTACGCCTGCCCCAAGTTTAATATCCGTACCACGTCCTGCCATATTTGTGGCAATGGTAACTGTGCTTGGCTGCCCCGCAAAAGCAACAATTTCGGCTTCTTTCTGGTGCATTTTAGCATTTAAAACATTGTGTTTTATGCCTTTCAGTTTCAACATTCGGCTTAGTAATTCCGAAATTTCTACTGATGTTGTACCCACCAAAACTGGGCGTCCTTTCTCAGTTTCCTTGGCAATAACTTCTATTACTGCATTGTATTTTTCGCGTTTTGTTTTGTATACTAAATCTTCGCTATCGGTGCGCGAAATGGCACGGTTGGTAGGTATAACAATTACATCTAATTTATAAATGTCCCAAAATTCTGCGCTTTCAGTTTCTGCAGTACCCGTCATACCTGCAAGTTTGTTGTACATACGGAAATAATTTTGAAGCGTAACCGTTGCATACGTTTGTGTGGCGGCTTCTACTTTTACATTTTCTTTGGCTTCAATTGCTTGGTGCAAACCATCAGAATACCTGCGTCCATCAAGGATACGCCCTGTTTGTTCATCTACAATTTTAACCTTGTTATCCATTACCACATATTCCACATCAATCTCAAAAAGTGTGTACGCTTTTAGCAACTGATTCATGGTATGTACACGTTCGCTTTTTATAGAATAATCGGCCATTAGCTGTTCTTTGCGTTCTAATTTTTCGGCATTTGGCAAATTAGATTTTTCTATTTCTGCAATTTCTGCACCTACATCGGGCAACACATAAAATTTGCTATTCGATGTGTTTTGCGAAATAAGCTCAATGCCTTTCTCAGTAAGCTCTATGGATGAATTGCGTTCGTCAATAACGAAAAATAATTCGGCATCAATTTTCGGCATTTCCTTGTTGTGGTCTTGGCTATAAACGCCTTCCACTTTTTGCAATGCTACTTTTACACCCGGCTCACTCAAAAACTTTATCAAAGCCTTGTTTTTAGGCAATCCGCGATAAGCGCGAAGCAATTTAATATCGGCTTCTTCCTTTTCTTTTTTATCGGTGCTGCTAAATGATTTTTTAATATCAGCCAACACCATATTTACGTAGTTGCGTTGTGCGGCAACCAACTTTTCTATTTCGGGTTTTAGTTCAAAAAACTCGTGTATATCGCCCTTTGGCGTTGGTCCGCTAATAATTAATGGTGTACGTGCATCATCTACCAACACGCTATCTACCTCATCCACAATAGCAAAATTATGTGGGCGTTGCACCATTTCTTCAGGGTCTTTTACCATGTTGTCGCGCAAATAATCGAAGCCAAATTCATTGTTTGTGCCATACGTGATATCGGCCATGTAAGCGTTGCGTCGTTGGTCAGTGTTGGGTTCGTGCTTGTCAATACAATCTACTCGCAAACCGTGAAATTCCATTATTGGGCCCATCCATTCACTATCGCGTTTTGCCAAATAGTTATTTACGGTTACCAAGTGTAAACCCTTGCCAGGCAAGGCATTTAAGAATACTGGCAATGTTGCTACCAATGTTTTTCCTTCGCCCGTAGCCATCTCCGCAATTTTGCCTTTGTGCAAAACAATACCACCAATTAGCTGTACATCATAATGCACCATGTCCCAGGTTACGGGTATTCCGGCGGCATCCCACGTATTTGCAAAATGAGCTTTGTCGCCATTTATTTTTACATGTTTACGGTTTGATGATAACCACTTATCAAAATCGTTGGCAGTAACAACTACCTCAGTATTTTCTTTGAACCTGCGTGCTGTTTCTTTGAGCACAGCAAAGGCTTCGGGCAATATTTCGTCTAGTTTTTCTTCTATCTTTTTGGTGATGTCTTTGCGCAAAGCATCAATTTGTCCGTAAATATTTTCGCGTTCATGCAAATCTATATTCGGCGTGTTTTCGGCGGTGTTTTTTAGCTCTTCAATTTTGTTTTCTTCGGCAGAAATATGTTCGGCAATGCGGTTGCGCAACTCCTCTGTTTTGGCACGTAAGCCATCATTATCGAGGTTAATAATTTGTTTGTAGGCATCGTGTATTTTCTCAACAATTGGTTGAATGTCTTTTAAATCACGGTCCGATTTTTTACCAAATAAATTGGTGAGGCTTTTATTTATTAGTTGTAGCATGAAATGGTTTTCAAAAAAAATGTTGGCGAATGTAGGAAATTGAGAATTACTGTACTCAAATTAAAAATTAAAGATTGTGAAGTATTCGTAAATACAAGGTTTTGAATTATACCGATTGTACATTCAATATAGTTCAATTTCTCCCGTTGTTTCAAACGGGACTATTGTAGTATTTTTAGGTAGTATCGGCAATATCTATTCTATAATTAGAAAATAGTTTGGACTTTTTCTAATTAGAATTGGTATTAGCTTGCGGCAGCAGGTGACGCCAAGCGTGGGCAATTGCTAATGTTTTTTCTTTCTTCTTTGTCTTGAAACAAAGAAGCAACCACGAAGTGCTCACGAATACAATAAAAATAAAACTCATGAGTAAAATTCAAGGCTGTATAAAAAACATCTACTTGTGACACCTAAATCATTTTGCTACAATACCGCAAAACCCCGAAAAGGGAGGCTTTTATAATGAAATTTTATCTTTGGATTGCTGTATAGGCTTTGGCGGTGTGGGTTCTTTGAGAGTTTGTGGTGAAAATTTTTCTTTTATTTTTTAACGATGTTTTTTATAATGCCGGTGCTGCTGCTGTTATTGTTTTGCGTGTTCTTTTAAAGTTTTCTTGGGTTATGTCGGCATTTTTAAGATTGTCGGCATAGGCTGTAATTGAGTTTAAAAGTGTTAAGGCTGTGCCTTTGGTTACTATTTCTGTTTGTAGGGCAGGGGTAAGATTTTTTTTGAATTGAAAGAGTAGTGTAATTAATGCTTCTTGGTCGCCTTTTTGTGCTTCTTTGTGATTGGCTAAATATCCAAGTTGTGTGAGTATTTCGGTTTGTCTTTTTTTATCTTTTTTGAAGTCTTCGGTAATTTGGACTTTGCATTCGGCAAGGTCTTTTAAGGCTTGCTTTTGTATGGTAGAAACTGCTGCGTTTGCTTCTCACATATCCTTTGCACTGTCAACGCCTAAATGTGTTTGAATGGCGGTGTCTATTTTTGTTTTTAAATTAGTGCTGATGCGTTAATATTTAATCGCTAAATAAATTTCTTTGTTCTTTGATATTTTGATTTGTATTATATTCTGTAAGCAACTCTTGTAAATTTGTTTTATCAAACACAGATATACTTAAAATTTGCAATATTTCATATATTGATAGTTCGCTTCTTAAAGCATGCTTAACTTTTGCTATTATCAAGTAGGTGCATATTGCTACCCAAATATGTATATTAACTGCATTTTCTGAGTGTCCCCAAAGGGTTTTAAGAGTCAAGTTTTGCTTTATTCACTTAAAAAATATTTCAATTTGCCATCTATTTCGATAAAGATTTGCCACTTCAAGAGCAGTGATATCGAAGTTATTTGTCAAAAATGAAAGTTTGTTATCCTTTTCTATATCATAGAACTCAACTAAACGCAATGATTCAGGGTAAAGTTGTTTTGATTTGTATCCATTGAGCTCGATAATTTTATCGCTTCTTAATCCTGTATTTTCATCAATGTTATAATTTGTTTCAAGTATTGAATAATCCATACTAGACTTTGATTGTGAGATAAAAAAAGCTCCTAATTTGTGCATTTGATATAAAGCTTTAAAATCAATATACGCTTTATCCATAATATATACAGCATCTGGAATAGGTTGTAGTATATCAAGAACATTACTATCATGACATTTACCATCGGTAGTAAGTATAAAAGAAGGGATATTACCGCTTAAATCAAACAAGGTGTGAATTTTCACAGCGCCTTTTGAATACTTGCTGGGAGCCCAACTAAATAGCTTAATACTTAAAGATATAGTTGTCGAACATTTGCCCTTGAGAGTGTTGATTGATTTACAGATTGTTTAATGCCAAGATGATATAATTTATTTCTATGGGCTTTTAAGCATTTGCAAATATCTCTTAGTGAATTTCTCGAAGTTAGCTGGCCAAAAAACAACTGAATAAATTGATTCCAGCAATTGAAATCTCTAGTCCTATAATCACCATCATAGGTTGAAACAAATTTATCAAATTCATAACGATTGATGTAATGAAGTAATTGAGAAAAAACATACTTACCAGAATTCATAGCTTTACAATAAATTCGTAAAGCTAATTTCAAATCAAAAAATCAAAGAACGTATATAATATATTGATATTTAAATGATTGTAAAAATATTTAAAAAGTTAACGCATCACTAGTATTTTTAAATCATCAAAAAATGGGTCTGCCCATGTGCTTCTTTTTGTTTAGAGAAAGGTTTTGTTTGCGATTGCGCTTTCGATAATTGTAGATGCTGTAATTAACATATCTACATCTTTGATGTTGTAATTTCTTTGTGGTGCTGGCATGATTGAAATATTTATTGGTTAATAAAATATATGTAAGATTTGAATTTGAAGCAATTTTTTGGATTTTATTTTTGAAAATCTGTTTGGTTGATGATGAAACTTTGTTTTGCTTGTATTGCGGAAGAATAAGCCTATTAGGTTAAAAAAGAAACCTGATAGGAGTTTGTAGGTTATTCTTTTATAAATTTTGCTGTTTGTATTTTGTATTTTGTTTGGACTTGGATAAAATAAATGCCGCTTGTTAGGTGGCTAATATTTATTTGATTGTTTGGGTTTAGGCGTGTTTGTAGTATGGTTTGGCCTGCAATGTTGGTTATTGTTATTATGGAGTTGCGTAGCATGTTTTTTAAACTTATGGTTTCGTTTGCTGGGTTTGGAAATAAAAGTGTTTTATGATCATCATTTAATTCTATTGCACCACTAGTCAATATTCCGTTGTTACAATCTGTATTTCCTGCCTGATAAAAAAGAAAAACGGAAGACTCAAAGCAAATTAAAATATCAGCTATATATCCATCAGTATTTTGAGCAGATTCAAAAGTGTTTATTCCACTAAAACCATATCTAGGACCAAACTTAGTATTGATGCAACTAACATGGTTTACAAACAAGGCACTATCGCCTAATTGCACAGGAGTTCCTGCAGTATCTTTGCAAGAGTGGGCATAAATTTCTTTTAGGTTTTCTCCATTTATTGTAACAAATTTTATTGAATCTACTTGACTGTAAGCGTGATTATAATTGCTGATTGTAAAATTGTATTGCAAACCAAAATCCCATATATCACCAACTACTGGATTGTTGAACCAAGCAAATTGCAAAGAATTATTAGAATTTAAAATATATACAGTATCATTTGAAGTGTAAAAATGTTTTGAAGGAAAAACAACAGTGTCTCCTAAAATATGATTGCCATTATTGTCTGTAGTTCGCAACTGTTGTTCGGTTTTTACTTGTTGAAAAGTTTTACCATTTATAACAGTATCTTGTGCATAATAATAATGGTTAAATCCTGTGGGATAATTAGCGTTGAAATACCAAACGGAAGAGTGCCAATCAGAGCCAATAGCTAACCAACTGTTCGCAGATTGGGAATAGCTCATTTGTATATTTAATATCAAGGTAAAAATCAGTAGTAGTTTTTTCATTGCTTTATAATTTTTTGAGTGAATATTTGGTTGTTTTTAGTTTGAATTTTTATCAAATATATTCCTTTTGTAAATTCATTGCTATTAATTGGAAAACTATTGCCGCTGGCCAATTGCTTACCATCAAATTGAAATATTTGGTACGCATCAATTTGATTTGAATTGCTTATGTGTATTAAATCGGTTATTGGGTTTGGAAATAAAAGAACATTTTGATCATCATTTAATTCAGGAGCAACATTAGTTAATATTCCATTGTAACAATCAGAATTTCCAACTTGGTAAAATGAAAAAGTTGAGGATTCAAAGCAAAGCAAATTGTCAGAACTAAAGCCATCAGTAATTTGAGCAGATTCATAAGTATTGATTCCATTAAAGCCATATATAGGACCAAATTTTGTGTTTATACGATTTATGTGGATTACGAGTAATGCCGTATCTCCAAATTGAATGGGTGTGCCAATACTATCTTTACTGGAATGCGAGTATATTTCTTTTAGACTTTCTCCATTTATACTAACAAATTTTATTGAATCGACCTGACTGTAAGCGTGTTTATAATTACCAGCAATTAAATCATATTGTAAACCAAAATCCCAGATATCTCCAACTACCGGATTATTGCACCAAACAAATTGCAGGGAGTTAAGAGCATTTAAAATATACACAGTATCATTTGAAGTGTGAAAATAGTTAGCAGGAAATACACCAATGCCACCCAAAATGTGATTGCCATTTATGTCTGTGGTGCGCATCTGTCGCTCCATTTTAACTTTTTGAAATACTCTGCCATTAATGGTGGTATCTTGGGCATAATAATTATGATTATAACCAGTAGGGTAATTAAAGTTATAGTACCAAATGGAATAATGCCAATCAGTGCCAGCATCTAACCAACGATTAGTCGATTGAGAAAAACTAAGTTGAGTATTCAATGCCAAGGTAATTATCAGAAGTAGTTTTTTCATTGCTTAATAATTTTTTGAGTGAATATTTGGTTGTTTTTAGTTTGAATTTTTATCAAATATATTCCTTTTGTAAATTCATTACTATTTATTGGAAAACTATTGCCGCTGGCCACTTGCTTACCATCAAATTGAAATATTTGGTAGGCAGCAATTTGATTTGCATTGCTTATGTGTATTAAATCGGTTGCTGGATTAGGGTAAACAATAAACTCATTGTTGTTTTCATATTCTTTTGTGCTACTTACGCAATCGGGTGTTAGGCAACCATTGGCATCAACTCTCATTATCCAGCCTCTTTGCGTAAATGGATTAAAGGCTACTGCTTTACCACAAGCCACAAAACCACCATCAGGCATTTCATCAATATCCAGCAGTTCATTATTATCGCCATACAAAGGGTCGTCTATCGCTTGATAGTTATGCATCCAAACACTATCGCCATTAGCAGTAAATTTGAATATGCAACCTGTGATATGAATTCCGATTGTGTCGCTAAGTAAGCCATCAATACCGCAACCGACAATATTTCCATCGGATGTTATCATTAATTTTGTGATGCCTGTATTTAGGTTTCTTAAACCGAAGTATTTTGTCCAAATAATATTTAAGTTTTTATCAAATTTGCGTAAGTATTTTTTTTGCCATACATCTCCATCTGGCTCCCAAGCATCAACATAAACTCCTCCTACCACAAAATCGCCATTAGGAAAAACTGCCGATGAATTAGTTGCATACCAATTGTTTGTGGTTGTATTAAAACTGTCAACAACATTTAGCAAGGTATCCATTTTGTATATAAGCAAATTTGTTGGGTTAGTTTGCCATTGACGATAATTTCCTTTGTTAACAATAATGTAGTAATTATTGTCGAAATAGTGTACTGTATTACAATAATATTGATAATCTTGTTGCCCAATCCCCCCCCCTATTTTTCTACTTGCAAATACATTTCCTAATGAATCTATCAGTTGTAATTCATTCCAAGAACACCAATTGTCATTTGCCCATTGATAAGTAACAGAATGCTGAAGTAGAGACGTTATTAAATATTTTTTATCATACTTTTTTATGTGGGATATTCCTATAAAATAAATTGAAGTGTCATTGTTGAAAGGACTTATATAGTTAAGTTCTGTGTTATATGCAGTATCCAATATTAAAAAGCCTGGCTTTTCGCCTAAACTTGGGTTATTTGGATATCGAAACGAGATAGGATAACAAAAACTTCCAAAACTGAAATTCGACCTGACATTTTCGTATAGTACAAAAGTTTGATTTATATTACCACAAAGAGAATCAAAAATAATATTCCCGTTATTATCATACTGAATGAGGTTTGTATTAACATAAGGAATGGAATCTCCCCAATTAATGGTTGATGAAGTAGTGTAAATTTTATTGTTTAACACTTTAACTCCAAAATTAATTACTTTATTATCATTGTCCTGTCCGACTAAATTCCAAGTGTTTTGAGAAAAGGAAACAGAACTACTAAAAAGAAATAGAACCAATAGGCTAATTTGATAAATAGATCGTTTCATTTTTAATATTTTAAAAACAAGGTTTTGGCAATTTGCCAAAACCTTGTTTAGATTTAATAATTAGTTGTGGTTTATAATCAGTTTTTCTGATTTAATAATACTTCCTTTATTATCTTTAAGTTGTATGGTATAAGAGCCGCTTGATAAACTGCTTGTGTTTACTTTAGCCAATTTTTCACCAAAAATATTTTGGGATAAAATTAAATCGCCTTTTAAACTATATATACTTACCATATTTACATTTTCGATATTATTCAAATCGATATTCACCTGATTATTTACTGGGTTTGGAAAAATAGTAATATCAGATTTAGAAACCAAGGTATTTTTAATTATTTTTTTAAGTGTCCTTTTTTTCTTAGTCTGATTATCATCGGTTGAGTTTCTTACATTCTTGTTATTAGCTGGGTAAATGTTAGGCATCACAAAACTTTCAGGCTCATAATGATTTAATACATTTGCCGCAAAAGTACCTGCCAAACCATATATTCTTTCATTTTCTGCTAAGGGCTTTATTAATTCAAGTTCGGAAGGCGTTAATTCATAAATATTTCTACCGTCAATAAACAAAGTTTCTTGTAATGCTAACCATTCTTTCATTCCTTGTAGTTCTGTAATTTCATAACGGTCTAAATTTCTTTCAAGAATGTTATTTAAAGTGTTTGTTGCAGCATTAAAATCCCCCATTGAAGCATAATCATCTGCAATCATATACATTGCCCTTGGCGATCCAATTATTGTGAGCCATTGATGCAGTTCTGTATGAAATAATGTATCAGAAATAGTGTCGCTTAATAGATGCCTAACCATTTGCCAAGCAATTTCTTCACGCTCAAATTGCTTTTGTGCAAAGGTTTGTTCAAGCAGTGTTCGATTGGTTTCATAAGTACCTGCCTCACGCAAAAAGGCAACCATCCATTCATCCATAGGGTTGGTTTTTTCCTTTAACATTTTTAGCAATTCTTCATTATGAGCAACATCGGGATTGGCAGCAATAATAGATAACAAATCGCTATTTTGCAGTATAGTGTTCTCTTTTGCCAATTTATGCACCACTTCATCACTCAAGTTTGGGGAGTTACTTAGCATTAAATTTTTAAGGTCGATGGCATTATTAGGGTAGGCAACTGATTGTAACAAACTTTGTGTATTTCCATTGTCAATAATGTTATTGTAAATTAGGGCAACAGCTAAATATTGGCTGTTTGTAACTGCATAATCGGCCAACAATAAACTTTTTTGGCTTGCAGTAAGAATACCACCATTTTGTAGCGGTCCAAATTTTGTTGGACAAGAATTACTGATAAGGGTAGGTGAAGGTGTTACATTCCAACTGTAACACACAGGAGTTTCATAAGCTGTATTAGTATTAAAGTAAACAATAGGACTTAAGGTATTATTGTAAATATCACTTTCTGAAGTAGGGCAGTTATTCGTGAATAAATTTCCCGCTGAAATTGGATTGGTTGAATTACCTATTCCGCCTTGATAGTAACGGATTCCGTTTAGTGGATTGTAAGGGATTACTCCATCGCCTTCAACAGCTATATCAAATTGCTGTGCTCCATTATTTTGATTGCATAAAAATTGAAGTCCTTTGAACTTTTGATTAGTTGTTGCAGCCGTTCTGTTTTTGCCATTAGATAAATAAGCATGTTCATTATCAAAAGATTTGTTGCGGTAAACTTGATTGTTGTCTCCACCCACTTCTGTAATAATAATGCCACCTGTATAGGCAGCATTACTACCTACTTGTGAAACACAGTTTTCGGAAACCGAAAAACCCGTATAGGATTTATGAATTATTCCTTCATTGTATGTATTGTAAACTAAATTACCTCCTAATACAATTTTGTTTTGATTGATAGAAACTGTTGGCATCCCTTTACATTCTATAGCATAAATACAATTTTTAAAATAATTTCGGGTTACTGATGATGTAAAAATACCATTTGTTTGTTGCATTCCAAAATTTACCAATTCAACACCTTTGTATAGATTTTCAAAAACGTTTGGTTGCCAGTTGGTATTTGTTTCATCACAAAAATCGGCAACTGTTGCAGTAGTTAATCCAGAAATTATTCCTTTAGCACTTTCTAAATAAATGCCTTTTCCTAATTGATTTAATGAAGTAGCATTGGGGTTTGTATTTCTAAAAGTGCAACCATTAACTCTAACACCTCTAAAAGCCCATCCTTCAATAAATGTTTGAGGCACATCTCCGTTAATTAAATCGGCTGTAGTTTCAAAAGTAGAGTTTCTCATATAGCTTGCACTATTAGAGATAGTATATAGGCCGAAATGAATTCCCTTCCAACAATTTCTAACAGTTGCATTAGCAAGCTTTATTATACCACCACCATTTACCCAAGTACCCGATTTCCAAGCATAAATTGCAACATTTGCGTTTTCAATTATGGCACTATTCCTAACTTCAACTCTTCCTTGGTAATAATAACCTTGTGGATCAATTTGATATTGGGATTTTGTATTGTCTCCCCAAACTTCAATGCCCTGCCATAATCCTTCATGGTCTGGACCTGCACTTCTTGCCGAAGTAATTGTTGCACCATCAACAACTAATAAGCCTCCATTTTCAACCACAATTTTTGCTTCTCTAACCATTTCAAGCCTACAAGTTAAAGTAAGCGTTGCTCCTTTTTTTACAACAATGTCGTTATAAGATTTAAAAATAAAATCCCAAGTTTCGTTGCCTGTAATTTCGTGAGGTATTGGAGAGTACCCGTAAGCGAAATGACGGATGTTATATTGCAATAAAGTATTATAATCTGTAGATAAACTTCTATGCATTCTCCCCATTTGTTTAGGTGATATAAACTCATTTGTTGGAGTACCTCCCATAATATTATCACACATAAAATATATTGGAGGATTTCCAAAAACATCGTCTAAAAAATCAGGGTCACTTGGATTTAAACTCTCTGAGTTTTAGGTATGTTTTAAACTTAAAGTATGTCCCAGTTCATGTGGTAAATGGCTTTCTAGATAGAAATATATTCCTTGAAAAGGTGCAGCATAATTTGTAAAACCAGAGCCTGACATTACATAAGGAATAACTTTTCCATTATAGTTCATAGTGTTAGCAAAGCCAGCCGCACCAGATATGTGAAAAGTTTTTACATAATAACAATTTAATTGATTAATTGCATCAGGATTTTGCTGAAAATGATATGTCGCTGCCGACAAGTCTTGCGAACTAGTTGCATTATTTAGAATAGAAGAATTGTTATAAAAATAAAATTGTATTTCAAATTTAATTTTAGAATCTGGTAAGTAAGCAGGGTTCATAGGTGTACACGTTGTATTTTGAGTATGTTCATATGCAAAATTAAGCCACCATTCATAATTACTTAAATCAACACTAACATCACTTGGAGTTATAGGAAAACCTGTCGAATTATTTTGTAATCCATTCGGATCATCTTCGCCAAATACTACAATATTAATTGGAATTGTTTTTATCGCTTCAAAATTTGTTGAGGGAATGTAATGAGTTTGCAACTTATATGTGTTTAGCCAATCGTTAGATGTCTTTGAACAATTTGTTCCAGATGAAGATTGGGAATTAAATGGCTGTGTTGGAATTGTTATATTATCCAAAGCACATTCAGTATTCATGTTGTTTACAGTGTTATTATTTTGAGCATAATTCAAAGTAATCACTGAAAAAATACTGTATAAGGTTAAAGTTAATTTTTTCATATTTTTATGTTTTTATGTTGTTGTTATCAATTCAGTTTTAATAAAGTTAATATGCTTAGGAAGAATCAAAATATTTATTTTTTCGAATTATTTTATACGAGAATTGACTTGTTAGAATTTCAAACATATTGAACACAAATGTGTGAATGTGATTATAGGAAGACTGAGTGTGAAATAAAAAAACAATAACTTTTTTGTAGCTCATGTTTAAAATTCAACTACAACAAATGTTGCAGTATAATTTATCTTTTACAATGCGGAAAACGCAACGAAAAATTGCGTTTTCCGCAATTTTTATTTAATTTGTTTTTTATTTTTTTGTAAAACTTAATTTAAGTTGCAAATATACTTTCACTAAAAAAAGTCACCATATGAATAAAAACAATATTCCTGATAATTTTATTTCTATTATGGTTGTTGATGACCATCAATTTATAAGAGTTTATATAGGGAAATTGCTCAGCACTTTTAATTTTATTGGTAAAATTGAGCTTGCAGCAAGTGGTGAAGAAGCAATCGCAAAATTAAAAAATGAACACTTTGATATTGTACTTATGGATAACTCTATGCCCAATGGTATGTACGGTGTTGATGCAACTTATTGGATTACTCAAAATTTGCCCAATGTAAAAGTAATAGGCATTACTAATTTAGAAACAGGAAGCACAGGATTAGAATTTGTTGTTAAAGGAGCAAAAGGTTTTTTTGAGAAAGGTCTTGCAGTAGAGTTGTTAGAAAAAGCACTTTTAATTGTTTATCATGGTGGAACATACTATACAGAGGAGTTACAGGAAATGATTATTCGCAAGAAACTAGGTATAGAACACTATAAACGAGTTGAACTTGACGATAGAGAATATATAATCATTAAATGTTTAAGCGAAGCTCTGACATCAAAGCATATAGCTGATAAATTAAATTTAAAGATTAGAAGGGTTGAACAATTAATAAATGAGATACATTTAAAAACTGGGTGTAAAACGCCATTTCAATTAGCTATGTTTTTAACACGAAATAAGTATTTGAAATAGGTTTTATAGTTGTAATGGGTTACGTAGTCTGCCTTCTTTATCATTGGTTATTCCTATTGTTGCTTCATTACGATTTGTGTCGTGAGTTTTTCGTTTTTATTGTTCAAAATAGTTAAAAAATATTGTCCTACGGCAATGTCCGAAAGTGAAATTACTTTTTGGTCTGTCGTGAATGATTTTAATATTTTTCCGTTGAGGTCTGTTAGGATAATTGTCTTGTTCCCTACACTTATATTTAATTTGCCGGCAATATCCCTGATACTTACCCCATCAACACCATGTTTATTGAATAATTTAAGGCTGGTTTTCAGTATTTTATGTTGCGTTTGGTTCATGTGTAAAGAAAAAAATAGGACAATGCCCTAATATTAGAAAATATTTTATATTTTTGGGACATTGTCCTAAAACAAATGTACAAATTTAATTATTAAACTATTTTTATGATGAAAAGAACAATTGAAAACCCTGTAATTAAAGACACCATAACTTTTCTACAAACTAGCAAGGAGTCAGGAGGGAAAATAACCGACCTTGTATTGACCTTAATGCCAAAAGGT
>Ga0209181_10000938_pt1 | contig 52473 bp, 51 predicted proteins | sample MAT05_FD_187208 | JGI IMG/M metagenome (GOLD analysis project Ga0209181, IMG submission 187208) | Freshwater microbial communities from Lake Fryxell liftoff mats and glacier meltwater in Antarctica - MAT-05 (SPAdes) (version 2) | ecosystem: Environmental > Aquatic > Freshwater > Ice > Liftoff... | reverse complement strand
TGACATGGCTTGCACTGCCGCCGTCAGACCTTGAGACTCAAGAATCAGCGGGCGCAAGGTGAAGAGCATATGGCGGATCTCCTTGGTGGTACGGTGCGCCAATTCTTCCAGTTTGACAATTTCTTCGGTGGCGCCTTTTACGTCTTTCACCAACATGCGCCGCGTAATATTCAAGCGCATCGCCATGGCCGCCACAGATTGAGTGGGGCCATCATGCAGATCACGCGCCAGCTTTTTGCGCGCTTCTTCGTGAATTTCCACCATGCGTTCTTTTTCTTCCACCAGGTCTTGATACAAACGCGCATTCTGAATCGCAATCACTGCCTGACGACCAATGATATCAAGCAGGTTACGGCGGTCCATGGAGAAATATTCAGGATCAGGGTGAGCAAACAATAGTACGCCATACACATTGAAACCACTGCGTAAGGGAAAACAATATCCACTGGTACAGTTTCTAAGCGCAATGACACGTCCGAGTTCGGGGTCATACCCGATATCTTTGAAGAAAAGAGGCTCGCCTTCATCCAAAGTTTTTTTGAGCACGCCTTCGGCTGCGTCAAAGTTCACACGCATATCGGCAGTGGTGAAACGCCGCGCCGAACCGATTTTCAACTTGCCACCGTTGAACAACATCACCGCGCCCACCAACGGATCATTAAGCAACTGCTCAGGGTCTGGGTTCAATGCCGCCGCGCTCATATTCAATGCGGATTCAAGCACACGCTTATAACTCAATGTAGAAGAAAGCGTGGTGGTTAATTCGTAAATGGCGCGCATGCGCTCAGTCTGCATGGCAGTTTTCTTTTCTTCCGTATCCTGCCACAGTTCACGATTCTTCCGCATGTGTGCGATCATACGGCGGCCAAGAAACCCAAACACCAAACTCAACATGACCAGCGTCATTGAAATGGTAATGGCAAGCGGCAAATCCTTATCTCCCAGACCCGTATAGATCATCAAGCCAGAGAAGGATAACGAAGCAAGCAAAGCCCCCAATAATTCAAAATAAATTGAGCCTGTTAAGATCGGTAACAACCCAGTCCAAACTGCGGGACCGCGTAAACCTCCCTGCAGCCAAAAGAACGCCCCCGCCAAAATAAGGTCTACCAAAATACTGACAGGACGATGATAAGGCACACGCGCATTTAAACCAGCCAGCGCAGTCATTGCCAGATTCCACAAGATCAACAAACCCAACGGCCAGGATATATACAATTCCAACTTGCCCCCCAGCCCAAGTGAAACGATCAAACCAACCAGCATGATCCATCGTAGTGAAATGGCAAACCAATCTGCCATGTAGGGTGTATCGTATTTACGCAGCATAACTTCCCTATGATAACGAAAAATACTGGAGACGACAACTCAAGTGACTTACAGCTAGATTACACCTTATTCAGCATAGCCCATACGAGCCAAATATACGCCTAATTTTGCTTTTAAGACTGATTTCTGCTCTTCTGTATAGGCTTCGCGGAAGCGCCCGATTCTGCCTTTGAAGAAGTGGAGACCTTGCTGGCCTTCAGCCGCGGCAGGGCGATATTTTTCGATCACCTCGCGGACCTCGAGCCTGCTCCCGTTTAATTTGAGATAGTCTACCAATTTGGTGGATTCGGCGTCATAGTTCGTCAGCAAGTCTTCGTAACGCGCAATTAGAACGTTCTTTTCTTTCATCCATTTTTCCCAAATGAGTACATACTCCATCATGAAGTTTACGCTTTTTTCAAAATCAGACAGATGTGAAAAAGCATTGGGACGCCCTTTTGTAAGTGCGCGCTGACCGAAATCAAAGGCCGAGAGCATGGCGTCGCGCGGGTCACGATAAATGTATGTGACGCGCAGCAGGCCCAAAGTCGAGAGAAGACGCGAGGCATTTGTCGGCGCTGCGTGGGCCTTGATGACAAACGAATTCACCAGTCCAGGAAACATCACCAAACCAAGTCGTCGGGCAGAAAGTACGCCGATATTACAGTTGACTTCAGTTAGAATTTTTTGCAGCCGATAACGCTCGCGGATGTCACGCGCATCGGCACAGCCCGTCGTTTCCATCAAGTCATGAATAAGATTGTAGTGCCAGCCAGAACCTGCGCGCGGCATACCAACAGAGAGAACGATCATTTGATTTCCTTGTACGATGAAGTGAAAGACAGCCCCGCCAATATGCCCGGAACGAGCCAGATGTTTGGGGTTGTGAGCGAATCCTGTGTGAAATTATAAAATGTGATTGCAATCCACGCAAATACGCCAGCCACTGCGGCAAAGCGCGCCCACGCGCAGCGTTCATTGCGTCGTAACAAGTTTAGCATATCCCCAAGGATATAAAGCTGAAAAGCTATAAACAAAAAGAAACCGATCAGCCCAGTTTCTGCCAGCAAACGCACATATAGATTTTTTGGGTTGGGATATAAACGATTCTCAGGATTGAGTTGTTTTGCAATTTCTGGCACAGTGGTCAGCGCCCAATCGGGCAGGTTTGAATAAATATAAAAGCCGCTTGCGCCAAGCCCCACGCCCGTTATCGGATATTCTTCAAATGCCGCCAACGCCCCCGCCGAGTAGGCGCCACGCGCGCCCGCATTGATATCCACAACATATTCGCTTAAAGTTTGCGCGTCTGTTTCCCATAAGCGGCGGAAGAAATTTTTCTGGCTCAGAAAAAGAAACGTGCCAGCGAATATGCCAATCACAACAGCGATCATGCCAACGCGAAATAAAATCTCGAACGCTCGTCCGCGAAAGCCATTGATGAACCATATCCAAATTGAATGCAGTACGTCACGGCCAAGAAATAAAAATGTTAATCCAGCTGCGGCGATGGTGGTGAATAATCCGCCGCGTGAGTAGGTGGCTAAAAGCACGAGCAGAGAACCTGCCAATAAAACAGGTTCCAGCCATCTCAGGCGTGTGATGCGAAAATTCGTCAACACGGCGGCAAATAGAAATGGGATGAATGTGGTGGCGAGTTGTCCTGCCAGCCAGGCGGGTTCATAAGCCAGACCAGAAATACGATTCGTGCGCACGAGTTCGCGCATTGAAAATGCAAGCTGCCAATGGGTCACCATTTCTTTATTCAGCAGGCCTGTATAAAAAGTAACGGCTTGCAAAGCGCTCCACGCAAGATCAAGGCATAATCCCACAAACAGCCAGCGCACCGTAAAACGAAAATCATCTTCGTCTTTATTCATCCACACCGCAGAAATAAAGAAGACGATGCCGATGAAGAGAGTCGCCAGCGCACGGATGGCACGCCCCGAATAGATTTGTCCGCGTAATGGAATCGGATCGATCAACGCCCCGAAACTGGTTGCTGCAAAAATGAACAGTACCAGCGCCCCCAGTGGAATCAATGCGCCCGCCCAGTTGAGTTTTGTTTTTCCGCGCAGGCTTTGAATCAGCAGCAATAGAATCAGGAGCGCCAAAGGATATAACGCCAGCGGACGAACCAACGTACCTTCGCCAAGCAATGGGAACCAGCGAAAACTGGTAACGGGCAAAGTGAGCAGAGCCGCGCCCCACAGAATGCGGGAAAGTTTTTGAAAATCGCTTGCGGCGGTAGGCGTTGAGTTGTTCATTTGTTTTTTGGTTTTACAAACAATACAATAAAAACAGCAAGCGTGAGGAATCCAACAGAACCTGCGAGCAAATATCCGCTGAGCGGGATGCTGCGTTCTTTTGGCAGATGTTCTGATTGCGTGGCTTCCAGTTTTATAAATTCATTGATCGCGCCAGAGTCTATATCCGCCTGGGCTTTGGCAACGAATGCAGCAGCCCATGCTGAAGCAAGTGAAGCCGCGATTTGTGAGTCTTTGTCATCGGCATAGAGATGCCAGCCTGCTTCAGCAGGTTGACTAAGATGCAATACAACTCCGCGCAAATCTTCCACGGGAATGGCAAACTCGGAAGATAATTGACTCATCACATCGTCTGACCAGGCGATCTCTTCCAGTTTACGAGACTCGCGTTCAAGGTAATAAAACTGTTGACGGTCTGTGTCTTGCGGCCAGGCTTGCTCAAGATTAAAGTCCACATTGACTGTGGCTTTCGCGCGAAATGGCGGCGGAGCTATGTAATAAATTGCAGCGCCAAGGATTGCGCCGAGCATTGCGCCGAGCATCCAAAAACGCCATGCTTTGAGCAGGCGGATACTATCATCGAGGGAGGGAGGGGTGAGGAGATAATTCATAAGGGGAAGGGGGAAAGGAAAGGATGAAGGGTGAAGGATAAAGGATGAATGGACGAACCCAATCTACCAATTTACCTATTTACTAATCTACCAACTTACTAGTCTACCAATTTACCTGGTTTCTTAATGCGCCATTTCCATAGCGGGCCGATTATTTTTCTTAGATAATATTTTGCCATGATAACAGAAAAAAAACTTCCGCCATCACGATAATGGACTCGAATCATTTCAGGCCAGCAGCGGTCATCGGCAGTGACGGTTTTCCCAGAAGTATGCAAGCGGAAGTTTGCCCACGTTTTCCCTGCCAGATATTTGAATGGCGCATGAGCGGCGATGCGCGTCCACAGGTCGTAATCCATGGCGAAGTAAAAAGACGAGTCGAGCGGGCCCAACTCCTTCCAATATTTTGCGCGAAAGAACATCGTCTGCTGCGGAATGTGGACATAGCCTTCGCGCAGGCGGCGCAAATCGGTTTGCGCCGCATTGAATTTTCCAATGATCTGATCCTCTTCATCAATAAAATTACAATCGGCATAGACCAGCCCAACCTCTGGATTTTCGATCAGATATTTTACAGCCTGACCCACGGCCCGTGGATTATATGTATCGTCTGAATTGATCCACGCCAGAATGTCACCAGTGGCGCGATTGAATCCTTTATTAATCGCATCGGTCTGACCCTGATCCTGCTCGCTGACCCACCAGGCGAGTCTACCCGCATATTTTTGGATCAGCTCCACGCTCTGATCGGTGGAGCCGCCATCGACAATGATGTATTCAATGCGCGGATAATCCTGTCCCAATACAGATTGAATGGTTTTTTCAATATACTTTGCCTGATTGAAAGACGGCGTGATAATGGAGACAAGGGGCATGGCAAGCGGCTTCATCATTATTTCCACTCTTCATCTGAATAAAATAAAGGAGATACATCTTCGGTCAATTTACGGATGCGGGTAATCTCTTCGGGAGCGAGGCGTTTCTTCCAGTTGTCCATGTTGGCGCGGCTATCCAGTTTTACGGAGTGAATTTTTTTCTTCGATAACTCGGTTGGGTTTTCGGAACTACTGGAATTAAGGATGATGTTTTTGATTTTTTCGTCAAAGGTTAAGCCGAGAGATTCATAAAGGGATTTATAGCCTGCGACGGGATCAAGCGAAAGGTCTTCGTGGCGAACCACTTTGAAGTGCGGAAACAGGCTGGGGGTGCGCGAAGCGTGAACCGAGCGGTAGATCATGCGCCAGAGCAGCGCAGACTGCCCAACGATGTCATCCGCTTGAATCGATTCCATATCCGCGCGATCTGATTCAAGGTAATCACGCATGAGCATGGGCTGGGAAAGCAGATCGCGAAAATCAAAAGGCCAGTTAAGACGCTTAAGACTGCTGGCAAACCCAGCAGGATGACGAACGGTAATCACAACCTGACAATTCAATTTTTGCGCAAACCAGGGCGTGGAGAAAACCGCGAACGGGTCTTTAAGCAAAGCACGCTGACCCCGCAGCCTGCCATTTGCAAAAACAGCAAGGTCGCGCCCCATGCGCAGGAAATCTTTTCGAGAGCGTAATGAGCCAAGCTCTGCAAAAAGATGATACCGAAAATTTAAGAGCTGCTGAAATGCGGGAAGATATTTCTCTTCATTCTCAGCGGTAATATATTGATACCAATGTTCAACCTCTGCGCGATACATTCCACGGCGATGCAAAACATTGAGCGGCTCGCTGATATACGCAGTATTGCTAGCGGCAGACAACATGCGCCCAACCCAGGTTGTTCCGCTGCGATGCGCGCCTGTCACGAGAATGGGGGGGAATTTATTCACCGAAATACTCATCTATATATTCTGGAGGAACAGGAATGGCGCGAATGGAATGTACATCATAGTATTGCGCGGCGCAGCCATTGGCCCAGTGCTTCGCGCTGACATCCAATTCTTTTGTGCCATCCACGCCGTCAAATTGAATAATGACCAGATCGGTCTCGCCCTGCGCTTTTAGGTCACGAATGATGGCATCCCGTTTATCCCAAAGTAATTCGCGCTCGCGGTAGGCAGGCACATTTTGCAATACTTGCAAACCAGCCCGCAATGGATAGAATGCCAAAACAACCAAAATAAAAATCGATGCGCCAAAGCTATATTTCGAATGAAACACAGGAAACTTAAGTTGTGAAAGCCACGCGCCCAAAAATGCGCCTTCCAGAATGAGCGTGGCGGATAGCAGGTAATGGGCAAAAAAGCGCGCACGCGCCACCGGGAAAGATTGACCATATGCGCTGGGAGAAAAACCTGCCGCGATCAATAAGGCAAGAATGAACGGGGCAATCAACATGATATAAAAATTGATTTTCCAACGCTGTTGGCTGATCTCCTGTTTATTTTCTTTGTTGAAATACAAGGTATAAAAGAATAAAGCGGGCACGCCAAAACTCAAAGCGGTGGGAATTGGCAAAGTCTTAAAGGTATCGATCAAAAACAAATAGGTGTATTGGGTTGTTCTAAAAACCCACATCGAAAACGAGGGAGTATCTCCGCGCAAATGGGCGATAGCCGGGGAGACGGCCATCACCAGCAGCGCAGAAAGCGCCCCGCTAAATATCCATGCCAACAAATGGAAGGCTGGGCGGCGGTCTTCATGTTTCACAAAATACCAAATATAGAAAAGCGATAGTCCACAGCCGACAACCATCACGGTGACGGGCGGCTCGGAGAACCCGCCGATGATGAAGGATGCAAAAAAGAACAGGAAGCCAACCCAGGCGGGTTTTCTTTGTCCTTGCGCAGAACGAATGTTTGATAGCAGGAATGCAAGCATAAAATTAAGCAGGACGAGCGGCACAAAATGCGTAGCCATGCTTGAACGCCAGTAAAAAATCTGAAAACGATTTGGCGCTTCAAACACAGAAAAGAAAGCCAGCAAAATGCCGAGGAAAAAGTCGATATACAAAGGCCAGGATAATCTGGCAAGTTTTCGTATTTCATAAACCAGCCAGATCAAGCCGATTGTCCAGAGTAGAATCATCAGGGGCGGAATGATTTCTACATTGTGTTTCCCCAGCAATTCAAAAAAGCCGACAAACATCAAGTTTGACAAACGATTGGCGGCTCTCCAGCGGCCATTCATGTAGCGGTCGAGCACTGCGCCCAAAATCGAATCGTCGGTAACCATGAAGGATTCACAATAATCGTCTGCCATGTAGCGTGTAAATGTGCCGAGATAGGCAATGGCCAGCAAAAACACAATGGAGGCCAAAGCATATAGCAAAACAATATATTGAATTGGCGTGTTCTTATTCTTCATACCGTTTATTTCAATCCATTTTTCAAATCGAAGATCACATAACCATCGCCTGAAAAAGCGATGGGATAGTGTGCATACAGATAGTCTTTTAGCAAGGGTTGTTTTTCCAATTCGTCAAAATCAGTGACGATGAAATAATCCTTGTTGGAGGCTGTTTCTGTAAACATATCTGCAAATACAAATTCAGCCCCGCGATTTTCATGATAATAAATATCCCCGGCTCGCGGCCAAACGGTGGTGGGCCGCCAGCCCCAGTAGGCGAGACGCATGCCGTAATCCTGAGTGAGGGCGATCAGGCGCGTGTCTTTGCCAACCAGTTCACTGATGGCTGTCCATTTGGCGGGTTCGGCGCGATAATCTTTCGATTTCAAAACAGCGCGCGTATTCCAGTTGACAAGGAGCAATCCGATGACGATCAACAATGTTGGAATGGCTCTGGTATGTTCATATAAAGATGTCTTATTCAACGCGGATATTAAATGATCTGCCAGGGGAGCCAGTGAAAGCGCCACAATTGGAATGAGAATCATGCTGTAATAGTCGTGGGTGGAAATATGATAGTTAAAGTAAATGCCGAAGATCAAGTAGCCAGCCCACAGCGCAGAGAGGAAGCGGAATGTCCCCTTTTCCTGAATAAAGTAAAAGCTGATTAATCCCAAAATAATGGGAACTCCGCCCATGACAAGATTCAAAATTCCGATCCAGCCGAGATAATAAGCCGGGCTGAGATAGAGCGCGGGAATCGAACGCCCGCCAAATTGTTGGCCGAGAAAGCCTGTGACCCAAACGCCATACACAATATAGGCAACGCCAGGCAGGATTCCTAAAAAGCTCATCCAATAGACTTGCGGCCTGCGGATTAATTCACGCAGTGACTGACGCCCAAATGCCGCGCCCAAGCCTGCCGCAATCACAAAGAAAGCAGCCACCAGTTTGACGAAGATCGCAAGCCCCCCAAATAAACCAGCGAGGATCGCCCAGCCGTAGGAAGCAGGTTGTTTCGACCAGCGAAAGACTGCCCACCAAAATATAATGATCAACATCATCATTAATGAGTCGGGTTGAAAACTTCGACTGGCAAATACTGCATACGGCAGGAATAAATAAAAAGCAGTGGAAACCAATGCGCCGCTGATGGAAACCAATTCTTTTGCCAGCAGGAAAATGAATAGGGCACCGATCACCCAAAACAGAGAAGAGTAAACGCGCGCCACCCATAACTGTTCGCCGGTATAACGATAGGTAAAAGCGACGACCCGCTCAAGAATCTCGGGCTCAACTGCCGCGCCGTATTTCCATTGCTGAATGGCAAAGGCGCGCTTCTCAGGGTCTGCGTCGGTGCGGAACTCGTAGTACATGCCGCGCGCTTTATGGAACGAGAGCATTTGGCGCGTTGAGTGAAAGTCAAGCGGGGGATTGGTCAGGTTGTACATGCGGATTGCCATGCCTGCAAGCAAAAGTAAAATCAGGCTGATAACCCATGAATAGGCGTTGTTATTTTTTTTCAACATGGTGAGGGTAGAGGGAAAATCGAGTGGAATAGACGAACGAAACACGGTTCATTTTATCATCATTGTTCCGCGCCCATTTTTTAGCGAAATCCATTATTTACGCGGTTGCTGGTCGAGTTTGAGGCATTCTTTTCCGCTGCAAACAGATAATGCTTGAAGCCATTCCGAAAAATGTTTCAGAATGGCTGGGTCAGTTGTGGAGGCGATATTATCCAATTCGTATGGGTCATTGAGCAGGTCGTAAAATTCCACAAAGCCATCACCATACTCCACATATTTATAGTCCGTCGTGCGAAGCCCATGTAAAACAGGCGCAACGCTCTGCCTTCCAAATTTTGGCAAACTCAATTGCATGTTGAAAATCTTGAGCGCGGCGGTTGCAGGTGGTTCGGATTCGCTTGATATCGCCTCTCCTTCTGTGGCATATACTTCGAGCAGATAAGCCTGCCGCCAATCAGCGGGGATATTGTCACCGGCTAAAACGCCAGCAAATGACCTGCCTTCCACAAAGGATGGCGGCACAATTCCCGCCCAATCGGTGATGGTTGAAGCGATATCCACATTGCCTGCCAAAAAGGCAGGAACCACCTGGCCTTCAGGAATACCCGGTCCTCTGACGATGAACGGGACAACGATATCTTCCTCGTATGCTGTATTTTTCCCTTCGTACAACCTGTGCTGTCCCATATGAAAACCGTTATCAGAAGTAAACACAATATACGTATTTTCAAGCTGGCCATTCTGCTCAAGTGTTTTTATTAACTCAGCGATCATTTCATCCACGGCTTGCAGAGAGCGGATTCGATTACGGTAATTGATATTTAACTGCAAAACGATCTCATCGGTTAGCAAGGGATTCTGACTCGTGACAGGGGGTTTATCGCTCACATCCGCTTCATTGAAGGATGGCGTGATGGGAATGGTAATCGTGGGGAATAACTCACGATGCCGAAGCGCTGGCGTGGATGGAGTATGCGGCGCAAAGGTGGAAAGATAGAGAAAAAATGGGACATCCTCTGCTGAGGCGCGCTGAATAAAATCCACGGCCTTGCGGCTCATGACATCTGTAAAATAATTCACTTCATTGGGTGAGTATTCAACCAATGTGCCGCTTTCATTCAAAACATAATCATAACCATCGTAGGCATTTTTTTTGGCGGGGCTAAGCCACTCAGACCAGCCAGGCGGGATAAATGTCCTATCCGTAGGATATGGATAACCGTTGAGGTATTTCCCCATCAGCGCGGTACGGTATCCCGCAGCCTGCATCCAAACTGCCAGTGTTGAATCATTATTACCGGCTTCATTAAATTTATAAAATCCGCCGTCGGGCGCGGTGTTGTGATAAACCCCGTGGCTATGTGTATATTGTCCGCGCAGGATGGTGGTGCGTGATGGACAGCAGACCGCATCCGTAATTAGAAAATCATCCATGCTCGTGCCGTGGTCGATCATCAACGACTGCAAATTTTGCATATAGTCAATGCTGTTAAGTTTTGAATCCAGATCGTCTACAAGGATGAAAACAATATTCGGACGATTCTCTTTTGGCAGAACCACTGCTTTCGTTTCAGATGCGCTGCAACTAAAAAGCATAAAACATATCAGCAGCCAAGTTGATACCAGCCTCAACCGTAAAAAAAGTGTAGACATTTATATATATCCTTTCGCTATCGTACAAACTCTGTTTTTAATCGGATTGACCGCAGACCATAGACGGCGGTCTGTGGTCAATTTATACCGCACACGGTCACAAATTGCGCTTTTTCAGAGGGTGGAAAGCGCAATTTGTGACCGTGGGTATTATATTTCCTCGAAGTAGATGACGGTGAATCCGCACTACTTGTAGCGCTTCTTCCGCCCCTGCAAAATCAACTCACGGATTTGATCGAGTTTCATCAAACGCAGCAATATCGAACCGAGAATATTCAACCGTGCCAACGCCGTTGGCGGGTGAATGACCAGGGCGCGAACCCAGGCTTGTAATGCCTGTCGGGGCTGTCCCCCATCCAGCAGATAGCGTGCATCCACACGATTTGCGGCGGCACGCGCGCGGCGCGAGACGTGGCTTAATACGGGAGCAAGCGATTCATTTTGCTGCGCCCATTTCAAAATGCGGAAGGCCTCCCGCCCGAACTCAGCGGCTTTGGCGCGATTCTTCGCTTCGGCATGATAACGCGCCGCTGCCCAAATTTGGGGAACATACAGAATCTTCCCAAGCTGGGCGAGTTGAATCCAAAGATGATGATCGAGTAAAAAGTGGAAGGTAGCATCGAGTCCGTTTGTTTTTTGCAGCGCAGAACGCCGCATGAAAACAGCGGGCTGTCCGATAATTTGAAAGCAGAGCAAGTCTTCGAGAGTTAGTTGTTTGTAGTGCAATGTGTTGAAAGTTTTTCCATGTTCATCCACCGCGCGCATATCGCCATAGACCAGTACAACGTCTGGGTTTTCATCGAATACCTTTACTGCCGCGCTGATTGTGCCATCCAGATAATAATCATCAGAATTCAACCATGCAATAATTTCGCCTGTTGCTTTTGTAAATCCTTTATTGATTGCCTCTGCCTGCCCGCTGTCTTTTTCTGAAACCCAATAGGCCAGGCGATTTGAATATTTTTTGATCGTGTCTAGGCTGTTGTCAGTTGACCCGCCATCAATAACAATATATTCAATATTTGCATACTCTTGATTCAAAACAGAAGTAAGCGTCTGCTCAAGATAGGCGGCTTGGTTGTACGAAGGGGTGATGATCGAAACAAGAGTCATAAGAATATAGGACGCGGATAAACGCTGAAAACGCGGATTTTTCTATTTTTGTTCCCACGTAAAAGTCTTGCGGGAGTTATCATAAACTTTACGACGAAAGTCAGGTTTGGGGCCAAAGTTAAGCAATAAGCCAACTTCATAAGGAGTAGCACGAAGATAATTTAGAGGTTGAGCTTCATGCTCAATTAAAAGTCGGGAAACCGCTTTTAATTCCACGATCACCAATCCCTCAACCAATACGTCTGCATAATATTCGCCTACAACCTGCTCTTGAAAATAGACTGTAATCCCAACCTGCTGCTGAACTTTCAAACCTAAAGTTGTTAGGGCGATCAACATCGCATTCTCATATACTTTTTCCAAAAAGCCATACCCTAACTGTGGATATACAATCTTAAAAAAAACAAACAAAATTTTCTCGGTAATGTCTTTGTGCTTGAGCTCAATCGGGCTATTTAACATAAGAACCTCTGCGTTCATCTGTGCTCGTCCGCGTCCTGCAAAATTATTTTTGCAGATCGTACAGCACATATCCATCCCCTTGCACCGCAATCGGATATTGCTCCAAAACCACTTTTAGATCGGGTTGTTTTTCCAATTGACCAAAGGCTGTTACAAGAAAATATTCCTTGCCTGCCGTGATCGCCGCAAAATCATTTACATCCTGTCCGCCGCGTGCTTCACTCAAGCCCGTGCTCAACGGCCACAGGCTCACCTTGCGCCAGCCCCACAACATCAAACGAAAGCCATAATCCTGCGTCAGGCCAATCGTATCTGCATCCGCGGGAATCGCATCACCCACTGCCTGCCAAAAAGCAGGCTCATGATGAAAGTCTTCGGCGGCTAAAACCGAGCGTGCCACCCAGGCTTGATATCCGATCACCGCAATCATCAGGAGGATGAAACCCACGCGTCCCACCGCGCCTGTACCTGCCGCTCTTTCAAAAAGCGGATTCAACGCTGCGGCCATTCCCAGTGCAACAATGGGAATCAGTTGAATATGATAGTAACTGTGCGTGTACATTTGGAACGGCAATGTGAGTCCATATAGCAAGTATCCGATCCACAAACCGATCAACAACCAGCGCAGCCGCGCAGGAGCCAACAGCGCGCCCGCCAGGCTGAGAAAGATCACCGTCAACCCAAACAGACTGCCAATGAAAGCCAGCCACTTGGAGTAAAAATCTGTACTCGTGATGAGTTTGATCAGAGTCACAGTCCACGCGAAAAAATATTCAGTGGAGCGGCTCTGGTTAAGGAGAATGTAAAAGATGAGAGCGGGCACGATCATGAGGGCGGCCATTGCCCAAACTTGTTTTGATTTCCAGAAATCTTTTTTGAGTGTAAATAATACAAGTGAAATCGCAGCCGCGCCCGCAAAGAAGGCGATGACTATTTTGACCAACGTTGCAAGACCGAGAAAGATACCTGCCAGAATTGCAAATTTCCAGGTTTCTTTTTTATTCGAAGCGGTATCTCCCGAAATTTCAGACCAGCGATACAGAAAATAAACGCCGATGACAAAGGCGGAAGTCATCAACGGGTCGGGTTGAAAGGAGCGGCTGGCTTGCACTGAAAATGGCAAAATAAGATAATACGCGAGCGCGGCAAAGGCGGCCCATAATGAAACCGAGCGTCGCATGAGATCAAACAAAGCCACTCCTGCCGCGAGCCAGAAGAGCGTCTCCCAGACACGCGCAGATGCGATATTCTCGCCGCCAGTGAAAAAATAAGTAACCGCCACAATCGTTTCGATGATGGGCGGCTCATATTTCCCAACTGAATCTGCAAAAGTGGCGGAAGCTTCACGTTGCTCAAGGGTAGCAGACGGCAAAAGGGAGTAATAAATTTCACGCGCCACCAGTGAATTGCGGAGTTGACGTGAAGGCTGAAAATCCAATGGAGGATCGGTGATGTCGAGCAGGCGCAAGAGTCCGCCGAGGGCGAGGAAAATGATCAGGAAGGCAGACCAGATGCGAGGTTGAGGTTGATGCGAGTTTGTCATGGGGGAAAAAATGTCAAAAGTCGAAGGTCAAAAGTCATAAATTAGAAGAGGGAATTGTAGTCCACTTTGGGGAAGATGGTCAGTTTGCCGCCGACGGTCGCATCCAAAATTTCGCGGCCTGCTTTTTGATAGGCATCACGCGCCAGAGCATAGCCGATCTCGGAAGTATCCAGGTCGGGCAGCTGCCATTTGATACCCTTGCCGAAATAGTTGGGCGAAACGTGGTTGGGGTCATCACCTTGCGAGATGATGGTTTTATTTGCTTCGCCTTTGGACGTAAAATTGTGATCCACGCCGATCAGGATGACCTGTTCGATGCCCATGTGAAATGCAAGTTGAAGAGTCACGTTGGTGACGGTGGCGCTTTCCCAAACACGCCCACGGACATCGGGAGAAAAACGCGGGCCGGTATAGGAAGTATATAAAAACGTTGGCACGTTTGAAAGTTGTAAAGTTTTTGAAAAATAATTATGTGAGCGCCACGCCAGGAATTTTGGCATGGGAAGCGCGAGAATATCCTCATGGAATTGTTCAATCACAAGATTGTTTGTGGCACAAAAATAAGTTGTTTGAAAGCCAAGTTCGGGGAAGATCAGGTAAATACGATTCATGCCGAAGGTGATTTCGTTTTTTAATTTGGAAAGATCGGTTTGCTTAAGGCTGGGGCCATTACCAATGATGAAAGCGCGTTTGCCTTTATGAATATCTTTTAACTCAGCAAGGCGGCGGATACTCTCACGCCGCCAGGGATGAAAATACGCGGCGGGCAGTTGTGGGATACGACGAACTGAGTCGTAGGTTGTGCGCGCAAAATTCCAGAACGCGGGAGGAGTATTTTTTTTGAGTATATTTTTCATGAGGTTGGCAGATAACTTTTACGCAGTGCAAACAATATCCACAAGATGAGCAGATCAAGAATCAAGGCGGCGATATAGAAAAAGTCTGTCAGGTTTGTAAGTGACAATAAAACATTCAGCGCGGTAATTCCGAGCGCAAAATAATATATCTGCTTTTGCACTCTTATGATCCATATCCCAGCCGCGAGCATGGTGCCTGCAACGACAATGATAAAAAAACCAACAGCAGCCACAGAGAAGCCGCTGTTGCCTATGGCATTCATATCAAAGACAACATAAAACGCGTACAGAAACCACAGGATGGCATTCAAAAAGAACAAGGCCTGCACCGCATTTTTCTTGAACGAATCGGCCTGCCTTGAGCTGCTGCGCGCTGAGCTGGTTTTTCTGGAGCGCTTGCTCATTATTCAGTGCTCAATCGGGCAGTCGCGCCGCCATCAATGACCAGTGACTGACCCGTCATAAAGGAGGATTGTTTATGGTCGGCGAGGAAGAAAATAGCGTGCGCTATTTCTTCAGGCCGCCCCACGCGCCCGTTGACCGTTTTACGCGCCAGATTGTCAAGGCGATCCTGCATATTCTCGCCGCCGAGATGCCCACGGCCAAGACCAGCGCGCAGCATGGGAGTATCCACAGCGCCGGGCAAAATGGCATTGACCCGAATATTATCGGGGGCAAACTCAATAGCCATGGCGCGCGTCAATGCCAACAGCCCGCCTTTGGAAGCGGCATAGGCGGCAATGTTCGTGGAAGTTTGAATCGCGTGGACAGACGAGACGTTTACTACTGCGGCTGCGCCGTGCGCCTTAAGCAAGGGATGCGCAAGTTTTACACTCAAAAAAACAGAGCGTAAATTGGATGCCATGACCGCATCCCATTCTTCCACGGTGGTTTCAATCAATGGCTTTGCAATTTGCATGGCGGCATTATTAACCAGTGCATCCAACGTGTTGGTAAAGGCGTGAGCCTGCTCAAAGATAACTTGCATATCTTCAGGGCGGGCAATATCAGATTGGATGAAGAGTCCGTTGGCAGGAAAATCTTCGCCAAAGATATTTCTATCCACGCCGATCACGCGCCAGCCATTTTCAGCAAAGAGCTGTGTCGTGGCGCGGCCAATTCCGCCTGCGGCGCCTGTAATTAAAACAGTTTTCAACTCAGTCATTTTTTCCTCTTTATCTTTCCTCGTACTGCAATCCCAGCCCTTCCACCAGATTTTTGATCGTGTTCCAATGGATGCGCTCCCAGGCCGTGGGGCTGGAATTGGAATTATGCGGCGCAAGTATGACGTTATCCATCTTCAATAATGGACTATCCAATGGAAGCGGCTCAAACTCGAAGACGTCTAACGCCGCGCCTCCCACTTGACCTGAACGGAGTGCGGCGACAAGGGCATTTTCATCCACGATGGGGCCGCGCGCGGTGTTGATCAGCACCGCTGTGGATTTCATCTGCGCGAGTGTTTTGGCATTGATCAGATGATGAGATGTGGAATTCAAGTCACAGTTAACCGAGACAAAATCGGAGTTGGATAATAACGTTTCAAGATTTGTCATCTCGATGCCAGATTCATTGATGAAGACATGGTCAATATTAATGATATCGGCGCTATACACTTTTATGCCGAAGGCTTTGGCACGGCGCGTAATCGCTTTGCCGATATTGCCAATGCCGATAATTCCCAATGTACATTCGCTCAATGCCTGGCCTGGAATTTTTTCCCATTTACCGCGTTTCATGGCGGAGTCCATCCACGGGCCGCGACGGGCGAAGGCCAGCATGTACCCGAGGACGGTATCGGCTACGGGGGTGGTAAATGCATTTGGCGTACGGGCGAGAATGATATTGAAACGGGAGCAGGCTGCGGCGTCGATTGAATCGACACCCGTCCCCCATTTAGAGATGACTTTCAGGCGCGGGGAACAAGCTGCGAGGACGCGCGCTGTGTAGCGGTCATCCCCGCAGATGGCACCGTCAAACTGTCCCGCGTATTTGAGCAGGTCAGCTTCTTCCATGCGCTCCTGAACATCAGGGACGATGAGGTCAAGCCCATATTGCGCGAAGACAGGCTTGAAGCGTTCAAGAAATGGGAGCATATAAGGGGCGGTAAGCAGGATGACAGGTTTCATATTTAGTTATTTGAATTGCCGCAGGAGTATGGTATTTCGCTGAAGTCATATAGATTGGGCACAGGTGAAAAATAACTGGCGTCTTCGAGAATATCATATTTTCCACCGAAGTAAGAATTAAATACAAGGCGGAAAATATTGACGGGCGAGATGGTTGGGTAGAGATCCTCTTTGTGTTCAGGGAAGTAGATGGCGGTCAGATTCCAGAAACGCTTCTCCTTGGGTTGCAGCCACGGGCCGTGGTCACCTTGAATAATGATGATGGGCGGAGTCTCTGAATTGGCGAGGATCGTATCAATTGCTTGAATCATGTTGGTGTTCAAATATTGCACTTGATTGACATATCCCTTTTGATATAAGTCAGGTGGATATTGACGCTGCTCGTTCCAAAAATCGGGCGGATAGGTTGGGTTGCCTTCGGGGTCAAAAATAAAAGGCGGATGCGGCGAGATGATATGGATATATGAAAATGTGGGTTCAGGCATTTTCGAAATTTCTTCCATGCTATTAAATGTATAGTGAAAGCGGTCACGGAAACCAACGCCCAGCAAATAATCAGGGTCAACCCAACCCAGATCCTGTGCATAGCGTGCCAAAGTGGTGCGCATGAACAGTCCTTCAAACTCGGTCATGCCCGAAGAAATCGGCGGCGGACTCATGAAATGGTCAGAGTCGCTGACGTTGAGCCACGCAAAGCCTGTGTCAAAGTTTACAGTTTCGTAGCCCATACTTTCAAAGTTAAAACGTACCGCGCTATGTTTAAGTGAATTCCATAATAAACGGCGCGAGGTGCTATCAGGTTTAAAGGTATCGCTCAGGTCTGGCAAATACATCATATTAAGAGACGAGCCGAGTGAAATCTCTGTGCGCACATAATTACTCTGGCTGCATGGCGCAACGTAAAAACCGCGCTGCTCCAGTTCGCCAAGGAATTTACTGTTATCAAACCCGTAGGCGCGGTAGAGCAAATCGGCGCGGCCATATGAATCCAATAGGAAGAAGTACACATCGGGCAGAGTATCGGGTTTGACGAGGTCAGCCTGAATGGGAGCATTCGGAGCGCCCAAGTCATGCGCGCCCTGCGGCGTCACTGCTGAAACCGTCTGCCAGAGCGACATCACCACCAGCGCAACAGCAACGGTATTCATGGTGGAAGCGAACGAGACAAAGGTCAACTTTGGACGAGTAGCCCAAAACAGGGCCAGCGCAAAAAGCAGTCCCCAGACAGTCAAAAGCCAGGTCGTGTAATTCGTTTTGGGATATTTTTCATCTAAGGCAATAAAGGCGTGGCCAAAAGTGAAAAACAATATCAGCAGCAGCGTGGTAAGAAACGCGGCTTTATGAGTCTGGCGCGAAAAGAGCAGCCAGGTTACAAAAAATAGCAAACTGCCAAATACAATAGACACCAGTAAAGGCCGCAGAGCGGCATCGGGTTGAACTTGCCCGCTATTGGCCGAAAGCAATGCCAGAACGGGGTAGGCGCTGAATGCAATTGGATACCAGGGTACATTAAAAAGGTCGGAGAACGTTTTTTTCATAAAGTGAGTTTATCCAAAAAAGTTTATTTGCAAATATTTTTTACGATCACTACTTGTACATCTTCTGTCATGGATTCTTTTTGCATTAAATCTGTCATGCTCTTACAGGCTTGAATACGAAGGAATTTATCAGTTGCGATCAACTTTGCTGTGCTGCGCACTTGTTCCACGTCGCCCAAGACGGCCGAGGCTTGCAGGAAAGGCATCCATTCCAGGCCATCTTCGGGATAGTATCCATTATCCAGGGCTTCCCGCAAAAGGCCGGGAATCTGCTCCCATTCACCACGCTGACGGGCCAGGTCTGCTTTTTGGTAATAATAGCACCAGCCATGCGCGGGCTCCTCTCCAAACACCACAACAGGCGGAGAATGAAACTCCACATCAGGGATGACATTATCCAAATGCGAATAAGGCGCAACCAAAAATAACCTCTGTTCATCATACGGAGATAACTCAGGCGACTCGCCATTGATAAAGCGCACACAGCCATTGGGAGAAGTCTGAATCATGACCAGTACATTTCCAAAATCACGCTCCAGATAATTTCCACGACGCAATGGAAGCTCCGAGCCACCATTGGTGGTGATATTTAACACAGCATCACTGGTCAACACCGATGCGGGCAATTTTATGAGAATAGGATTGCCCGCCTGTTTTTCAGGATAATAAATAAAATTAGCGGGTCCCCACACAAAATAATCCTCGCTTAATGCGCTATCAGGATAAGAGGCAATCAGTGTGACACCTGGTTTCATTTGTGGTGCGCGCCAGGCCACCTGCCACCAAAATTCACGAGTCGCGGCGGTCTCATTCATGACACGGGTCGAATTACCGTAATGTGTCAGAACTGCGATTGCCACGAAAATACTTGCGACGGTTATCCGCAAGGAAGATTTCGATATCTGTCCAATCATGGTTGCCAAAAGAATTGCCACCCCTGCCGAGGCGGCGAGTGTATAGCGCGAATAATCAGGCAAAATGACATGTCGATTCACAAGAATGACGGGAAGAAGCCCGGCAACGATGACGGCCATTGCAATCCACAATCGCTGACTTACTTCATTATCATCTGGCTGCATCCCGTCAGCATCATCCACGCTTCTACGAAATACAACACTCATGATCCATACGGCCAAAATCGTCAGGCCAAATCCCTGCAACGTATCACGCAGGCGCAAGGAAAAAGCAAAAGCATTAAGCGGCACGGCCCAGGCCACAACCACGACCTTGAAGATATCTTGAATTAAATAATTCAGCCACCACAACCCGGTTAATGGAGATGTAAACAAGGAAGAAAGCTGTAGACTGATATCGGTTGCCTTGCGCTCGGCGTGGAAGAAAAACAAGCGCCAGATCAAAAAGCCGCCTGCGCTCAGTAAAAATGGAAGCCACGCGCGTATCGTGGAAGATAGCCGTGTAGCTATTGTCTTTTCATGGTCGCGCCAAAAAAGCGCCCCAATGGAAATTAACCGAAGCACCTCAAAACCAATAAAGTATTCCACCAGACCGAGATACAGCCACCCAAGCAAAACAGACAAAATTGTATAAATCCAGCGTTCCATCGATTTAACTGACTGAACAGCTTTCACAGTCAACGCCACTGAAAACATGCCGCACGCCAGACTAAAAATTTGGGATTGATAATCGATGGGGTTAACTTGTGAAAGAAAGCCAGGATAGATCAAAAATAAAATGGCGGCCAAAAGATTGTTGGCTGGTCTCTTGGGCCATAGTTGGTTACACAACCACAACAGGCCAACTCCACTCAAGACACGAAAGAGGAACGCACTCAAGTGATAATATAAAACATTCATACCAAACAGGGAAAAAACCATCTGCATTAAGTACCCGCGCAGTGGACGATCCACGCTGTAAACGGCATGAAAGAAACTGGCACCGCCTACATGTCCATCAAACATGAGGTACCAATCGTCATTAAGATAGCCAATCTTTAAGATCAGCGGCAAATAGGTAATTGCAGCGATCAAGACCAGCACAAGCGGACCTGCCCAGTTTTTTTTTGGCATAGGTTAATTTTCTTCTGAATATTTTCTTTTCATTAAGAAGTCTGTAATTTCAAAATCCAATTCTTCGTCAATATCCCAGGCTTCGGCTTTGTCTATCTCGAACATCAATGGTGTATCGCCAATGCGGTGATGTTTCCTTGCGAGATTTTCACGGGTGAAAAGATACAAACAGGAATTCTCTTCATACACGGGCGGCAGGTTTTGTGTTTGCAGTAAAACAGCGGGATCATGATTAATAGCCTGCCCATCCTGAAAATATAACCGCGTTTGCAAACGGGTCACTGAAAAAAGAGAATCGTGTTTTGGATATTTAGCAAAAAAAGTTTGGATACCTCGTGAAATAGTTTCGGCTTTCAATAATGGATTCGTGGAATGCGTTTGCAAATAAAAATCCGCTTTCACTTGCGCGGTGTCATGCAGCAGAATATCGTTCATGGGCACATCGTCGGGGCAGAGATGTGCGGGGCGTTGAATCAATTTGACGGTAGGAAAGAGGCGGCGCACTCCATCCAGCACAGGCTCAGAATCTGTATCCGCTATGACGGTTTCAATTTCAGGAACAGCGAGCAAAGTTTCGATGATGTGCTGAAAAAGGGGTTTGCCCGCGAGCAGGCGATAATTTTTACCAGGCACGCGCTGGCTATGGTGACGCATGGGGACAAGGGCGGCAAGTTTCATAGCCCCTATTTTATACCCATAATGGGCACTACGTCTTACAACATCAGCGCCATTTGCCACTGCGAAATCGATTCGCGTTTCATCCCAATCTGCTCGAAGACCGCGCAAGTTTCTTCGGGATACAGCGCGGGGACGTGCCATGTTTTATTTGGGAATCGCGCAAAGAGCGCGCGCATCATATCTGCGCCCAAGCCTGTTTGCCCTGAGTGAGTTTTTACCAACACTGACGAAATGGACACGTGCGCCGAGTTGGGATCGCTGATTAAACAATAGGCAGCGTTCAAACAAAAGGCGCGTGCGGGCGGTGTGTGCTGCGCAAGGCTGACGCCTGAAAGCTGCCAGGGTAAATCTTGCAAGCCATAATAAGTGACCAGCCTTGCAAGCTCATGAATATCGATTTCCTGTAACTCTTCCGTTGACTCAACTTGAGGATTTTCAAGTTGATATCCGAGCAATCTTCTGGTAATTTTGAAACCAACTTTTTGATACAACTTTATGCCCGCTGTGTTTTGTTCAATCACTTCCAGCAGCATTTCCTGATCGGCGCGGATGCGTGCCTCTGCGATCAGTTGCCGCATTGCCCAGGTACCCGCGCCGCTGTTTCTGGCAGCAGAGATAATGCCCATCGCCGCGAGTCGGCTGGTCCAGCCGCGGCGGCCAATGAGCGCCACGCCGATTGGCTCACCATCTTTATGAAGGATGCGGCTTTCGGTCAGGTCAATGCTGTCACGACGCAGCATGGTCAGCAAGACGGGTTCCGTGATGTGGATCGGGACAAAATATCCTTCAAAACCGCGTGTAAGTAAATCTGCGATTTGAAGGATGGGATAGGCGCTGGCAGGCTTGAATTCAAACTGAGACATATTTATAATATTTTGCTCATCATTACATCGGTGGTTTCATAGCCGATGGTTTCATATAATTTCCGCGCTACTTGATTGGAGCCAAAAACATGCAGCCCGAGGGATTTCAATTCCATTTCACGCGCTTTTTCTTCGAGCAGCAGCATCAGACTTTTTCCATGACCTTGGCCGCGAAATCTTTCTTCGATAAATACATCGTAGATGAATCCGTTTTTTGCAGGCTGGGTCTTGATCTTCATCCAAATCATCCCAACTGCCTGATCGTCATCATACAAGGTATAGAGCAGGTTGTCTGCACTGTTCAATCCCTGCGGCAATAATTCATCAAACTTTTTGCGCGATTTTTCAAGAGATTCAGATTCAAGCCAATTCCCTGCGCGCACATGTTCTGCCGCGTATTCAGGAATCGAACGTTCGAGAAATGCTTCAAATTCAGGTTGAGTCATGGGGAGGAGTGTTGACATGCGACGATTATACCTACAAAAAACAGACAATCACTTTCTACGCGAGAGTGACTGTCTGTTTGAAATATTATTCTATGCTTGCGAGCCATTCCAGACAGTAATCTGCGACTTCTTCCCAACCTTTGGAACCAATTAGGAAATGGTCGCGGCCTGAAAATTCCATGAAGTCTGTCACAGATGGCAATTGATATTTCTCATAATTTTTCCTGTTCAAAGAGGCAGGGATAATATGATCATTCTGCCCGGCAGTGATCAGCAAAGGACGGCGCGGCTTGTTAAAATCCACTTTGCCTGCGGCGCCGAGAGAAGATGCCGCTACATTGCGAGATTCAGGGACCACATAGCGGTCATACGCGGCGCGTTGTTCATCCAGTGGCAGGGTGTTGACAAAGGCATATTGGAAATGCTCAAAGCTCATTTGCACTGGTCGGTTAAGCAAAAATGGATTAATGGTGGGGAAATTTGCTTTCACGAAGGAAAGTTCAGTACTGAAAACGCCGGCCGGCGGTGCAGGGTCAATCGCAACACCACCCACGGCGATATTCCGTTGAAGCAATATTTGAACAGCCAGTCCGCCCATTGAGTGGCCGATGATGGCAGGCTTTTCACTCAAGCCTTTGATGAAAGATTCAAGTGAATCGACAACCTGATCGAGTTTCAACTTTGCCAATTCAGAATCAGGATGTGCCTTGCGAAGTTCTTCTACAGACTTGTCACGTCCGGGCCAGGCAGGCACAAAGACGCGATAGCCTTTGGCTTCATAATAAGGAATCCACTTCTCCCAGCACAAGGGAGACATAAACATGCCGTGAATCAGTACGATGGTTTTTGATTTCATATTACTCTCCTAATAAAATAAATTAGTGCGCAAACAATATTTTTCATTGCTTATTCATTATATCGAATCGGCTCAACATCTCTTTGCTTTTCTTCTTTCTTCTTTCTTTCCCTGGCATAATAAAAAGTCTCGCGCAGTTGCGGCGTGATTAAACTGGTTTCGCGATGCCCCATGCGCGTGCCGTGAAATTGCATGAAGCGGAACCAAAAGATGGAGTACATATTTTTTAATAACACACGTGCGCGTGCCGCGTGCCATAGGTCGCTTAAAACATTGGTACTGGTCAAGCGCAGAAAATCGTAAAAATTAAAATGCGCTTCGGGGTATATCTTGCGCAGCGCCATCGCTTCACGGCGATAGCGGTTATACACGCCGCGCGGTGTTTCATTGTGAACGTGGATGATCTCAGCCTCTGCCATATATGCGATGGCATAGCCCTGCTCTTTGGCCCACTTTGCCCAGGCAAGGTCTTCGAGACCTGTCAACGTTTCATCGTAGTTATTTTTCTCCCACAAACTTTTACGAATCACGGCATTGGCATTGTTACAAAATGCAGTTTCCTGTTTCGGCTTACTTAGATCGGGATACCACTGGTGAAAAATCTGCTGTTCGGAAAATTTTGCAAACTCAGGCCCGCGCTGTTTGCCATAAGTCAGAGCCACCTCTTCAGCTTGAAATGGACGCAGCAAAGTCTCGAGCCAATCAGGATAGACGGGATAGACATGCGCGCTGGCGATGACGATAAATTCGCGCTTCGCTTCTTTAATCCCGTAATTGAGTGAGCGCCCAAACGTAAACTCCGCTGACGGGATTCTCACGACCCGCGCGCCGTATGCTTCAGCAATGGCGACAGTTGCGTCAGTGGAGCCTGAGTCAACGAGGATCAGATCCACATCTTTGATGGTTTGCTGTTTAATGCCTTCGAGCAAACGTTTGATGTGTTTTTCTTCGTTATAAGCGCGGATGATGATGGAGCAGTTCATGATTGGCAATTGGTACTTACCAATTATTATCCTTTTCATATCCCAACTTAATCAACAGGTCAGCGGCTACGTCTTTGAATATCTTTTTATGCTCATCGGTGAAATATTTTTTCCATTCGCCAGTTTTGCCCGAGCGAAAGGTCGGGGATTTTTTCGGGTTGATGGCTGTTTCAAGGGAATTAAGAATCAGTTGTCGGGGAGTCTGAAGCGGGGCGCGGACGAGGAGATGATCCATGATGCGGGTCAGAGTCGCGGCGCGGTTGTGAATCAAATCCTCAAACTGGATCGCCAACACTTCAGGCTGATTGAGCCAGCCCAGATATGGCGCGAAACGATCTGCGATATTCGAGAACTCGATATTCGCATCGGGCCTACCCAGAATGCTCACGTTAAGCCGCGCGTCAAAATCTGGCAGGGATTGATAATACGGATGATGCACATGATGCGCTTCCATATCGGTGACATAAAAAACGTGCGAGACAACCACATCCCGCGGATCACGAAAGATGAAGTAGGGAACAAATTTCGGCGAGCACACACGCGCAACGACTTCGGGACGCGCAAAAAGATGCGCCGACGCAAGATCACATGCGCGAAGTGAATCGAGCCAGTCTAGAGCCTGCTCAGGGCTGCGCTTTGCTCCGCTTTCGCCATCATACTCAGCATAAAAAGAATGGACACGCTTTGCAAACGGCGCGACATTTGAGAAGCCAGCCAAAATTTGATCGAGTAAGTGCGTGCCACTTTTGGGAAAAGAAATGCCAAGTAAAATGGGATAATCGTTTGCGGGTTTCGGCGCGGACAAAAAACGGGCGCGCTGAGTCAGCTTTTCAGTTTGATAAAGAATGGAGCGGATGATTGATTTCAATGCCATGCAGGTATTTAACCACAGTTTTCAATAGATAAAGCAGAACCAAAGTAACGGGTAAAATCAAAAAAAATAATAGACAATCAAGGAAATTAAAATGAATGCCCCGCCGAATTGTACCGTTGTGGGAGTCCTTGCTTATATTATTAAACGCGATGGAAAAAAAGTGAGGGAATCTTTATAGCAATGTTTTCCCTGGTTATTTGGTGGAAACTATTGTCAGAAAAAAAAACGTCCCGAAGATTACTTTCAGGCATCCAATGTGCTTGAAGTAAACCTTCGGGATGTTCCACGTAAGGTGAGTTATTGAATATTAAATGCGCGCACTAGAAAAACAGCCAACTGCGCACGAGTAACAGAATCATCGGGGCAATAGTTTCCCCCCGCGCAACCCGAAGTAATACCTTCGAGGGCGAATTGTTCAATCCAAGATGCTGCCCAATAGGAAGTGGGCACATCCAAAAACATGGAGCCGCTTGCCGCAGACGGAGCATAGGAAGCTCCATGCATGGCATGCAGAAGAAAAATGGACATTTGCGCGCGAGTCACAATATTATCCGGGCAGTAGTTTCCGTTACCACAGCCCGATGTGATTCCATCAGTCGCAGCGGCATCGATCCAATCTTGTGCCCAGTGATTGGCAGTATCTCCAAACTGGGAAGTTGTATTGGGGGGAGTGTAATTTGCGCCTTTTAAACTGCGCTCAATAAAAATCGCCATTTCAGCACGGGTTACAGGTTTTTCGGGACAAAAAATTAAGGGAGCTGACCCACAGCCGCCTGTGATTCCATTTTGATACAGTTTAATAATAGATGGATATGCCCAATAAATTACAGGGATATCTGCAAACTCTGTGATCTCTGTTGTGCCGCTATCCACACAACTCCATCTGCCGTATCCGCAGGCGGGTGAGTCGACAGGTAGGCGAAACGAATCAGCATTATTCCAAACAGGGGTTGTGGCAAATGAGGGATCACCTGATTTATCATTTATTCCACGGGCATTATTACTGGGTATGGAACCCATCCAGAAATTATCCTGAAATGTGATGCCTTTTTTGTTTGGCACCCAGGGAGATGGAGAGGAATAGAATATGTTATTGGCAATCACCACATTTTTATTCTCGCTTTCGTAAGCCAGAGAAAAAGCAGTATCGGTTCCACTGTATATGGTATTGTTTCGGATTGTGACAGTATCCAGCCCGCCGCCGGAAACCCCTGTTCCCCAATAGGTGATGCCAGACCCGCATCCGCTAATAACATTATTCGAAATCAGAGTATTGTATGGGTGAGTTGTCCAGTTTGAGTATGATTCTTCGCCCAGTGAAATTCCAGTGGGACGCTTGCCATCACGGTTATACAGCGCAGCACCAGAGCAAGCCGCTAAATTCCCGTCCATTACCACATTACTGGAATTATCAGTGTAGAAATTAACCGAATAATTATCAATGGATGTATTGCCGCTCAGGGTGGCGCCTACTGTCATCGTAATTCCAAAACCTTCACCAAAGTTGCCAATGGCGGTGTTCTGTAGGAATGTAACGTTACCAGACCCTCTTTCAGCTTTAAAAGCGCTGCCCCAGCGATTACTAGATTTGGGTGGATAGTTTTCGAGTACTGAATTTGTAACCGTGCTATTCTGCACCGTATCATTTTGCCCAAATACAATAATGCCGTGCGAATGACAGTTTTTAACAGTGATATGGTCTACTACAACATTATCACCAGATATTTTGACACAGGGGTCATTTCCCGTGTTGCCGCCATCAATGACTGCGTCGTTGCCAAGAATGGTCAGCCCATCTTTTGAAACGAGAAGCCGCTGGCTGTATGTCCCAGGCAAAAGCTGAATGGTATCGCCAAATTGCGCAAAAGACATGGCTTTGGTAAAGGTTTTACACGGAGCGGCGAATGTACAGGTGTTTTGGTCACTGCCTGAAACAGACACATAGTATGAGTTTGCCGCCATCTGTGGAGCAGATGTGGATGAGGCTTTTGTGCTTGTAAAACTTCCAAGCGCCAGAATGAATGCGGTGATGATGCTCATGGTTCGATACATTGTCTTGTTCATTTTTTCCTTGATTATGTTCATGTTTTTATACTTTTAAACAGGCCTTCATGCCTTACTGTGCGTAGGGTATCATAGCGATATCGCCCAGGCTGAGGGTTCATATAGGACTAAAGTACTAGACACCCCCCCATTTTTGTAAACTCTTCAGTTTAGAAAGTAACAGGCCTCTTTTATTTGAGCATTTTTCTGAATAAGCATAAACACGCAGTGTATGGCTGATTTGGCAGCGCAATCCTTTCAAGGATGCAAGGCGGCGTAATTCCACTTAAATTTTCATAAATCCGAAAACAGGGCAGGTGACAGGCACTTTCAAATGAACTATGATTGGTTTATGAAAACAGCCCATGCCCCGCACATCCAGTTTTAATCAGATAGCTTCAAGTCAGGCAGTTGCCATTTGCTCGCGTGAACAAGCCGCGCAATTGGTGCATTATGATCATCATCGCGTGAATGCGGCGGGACGGGTGGCTGTATTGCTGACCGATGAGTGGCTGCCGCTCGAAAACCACATCGGCCCATTCGTTCTGACAATTGTTTTTCATCACACAGAAGCACATCCACCTGCTCCAGCGGAGATTCAAGCTGTCGTGGATAGACTCAAGTTTCAGGTCCGCGGGCAGCCGCGATAAATTCATCGCAGGCGGTTTCGGTAGCTGGTTTCATTTCCCATTACAGAAAGTAGATCAATTTATTATTTGACGTCAATAATGGATAAAGAATTTCTACCGCAGAGACGCAGAGTCCGCGGAGTTTTTAAGTGCTTTTCTCTGTGATCTCTGCGTCTCTGCGGTCAGAATTTGATGTTTTTTGGCTCAACAGGGCTTATCCATTATTAACGTTATTTGGAATTCTCTAGCGTACAAACTATGGTTTCACCCAATTGACCGCAGACCGCAGACCGCCGTCCGCTGTCTGCGGTTAATCAACTCACGAAAACATTGCTGATTTTTGAAAATATACGCTAGAAAAATTTGAAATAAATGATGTTAAAGGTAAATGAGAAGCTTGTTCCCCTGCTTGACGATGCTTTTGCGCGGATGGTAATATAAAAGTATGTATCTTAGAGGAAGTAAATGGAGTATGAACCGCAAAAGGTCGAGACCAAATCGGTTTCGTATTATTTTGCTATGCCTGCTGGTATTGGGCGGGGCGTACGTGAATCGATTTATCATTTCAACGCAGCCTTCGCCTTTTGTATCCACGCCCACGCCAACCCGTGCGCCAGAATCGTTTATCACCGAAGCCGGGGATTTATTTAAAGAAGGCAAACTTATACAAGCGATTGGGGCCTATAAACAAGCCATCGCATCACGCCCTGAAGACCCAACAGTATATGTGGCATTGGCGCGTACTCAGGTGTTCGCTGGTTTATATAAAGAAGCGCAAACCAGCGCCGAAGATGCCCTGCTGCTGGATGGCAACAATTCCATGGCACACGCGGTACGCGCCTGGGCATTGGATTTTCAAGGCGAGTATCTTGAAGCCGAAGCCAGTATTAAACGCGCATTGGAATTGGATAATCAAAACGCAATCGCCCATGCCTATTATGTGGAAATTCTTGTAGACTCATACTTCAATGGCACCGGCGCAGTCGGCGCCATTGAAAAAGCCATCGAAGCATCCAATGTGGCGCTGGCGCTGGCGCCCGACAAATTGGAAACACACCGCGCGCGCGGGTACGTCCTTGAAGCCACAGGCAACTACGAAGAAGCCATTGCTGAATATAAAATTGCGATCAGTATCAACGGCAACATCCCCGATCTGCATCTCGCGCTTGGGCGCAACTATCGCGCGCTCGGTATTTACGATCAAGCCGTGGATGAATTCACACAGGCCGATGCGCTCAACCCGGAAGATTCAACGCCCGATCTATTTATCTCGCGCACCTATGCCACAATCGGTGAATATTCAAAAGCCCTGCAATTTGCTGATTCTGCCGTGACGAATAAACCCACCGATGCCAATCTGCGCGGCAACCTCGGCGTGATGTATTACCGGAATTCATACTGGCCGGAAGCCATCGAAGAACTTAACTATGTCATCAACGGCGGTCTGACCAAAGAAGGCATTCAAATCGAAGCGGTCAACCTTACGCCGAATGATGCCCGCACCGCAGAATACTATTTCACCTACGCACTGGCGCTGGCCCGCATGAACAAATGCGGCGAAGCTTTGAAAATTGCACAAATGATCCTTTCACGCATCCCAGCGGATGAACTGGCCGTAGAGAATGCCAACGAAGTTACGAACCGCTGCCAGCAAAATCTTAACGCGACTCCCGAACCGCTTCCCACCTCGACCGAGCCTGCTCCTGTTTCCCCAACAGAGACCACCACGGAAGAGACACCCACCCCCACCACACCATGAACATCTACCAAAGACGCGCACTCTTTCGCCGCCGCACTGATTCCAATGTCTATCGCATGTTCTTCTGGATCGTTTTGATTCTGGGAGGAATTTGGCTGGTACGCGCCCTGAATAATGGCGATGTCAAACCACTCTTTGAACCCACCCCCACGCCCACACGTTTTGCATCCTCTTACGCACTCGAAGGCGACGCACAATTTACAGCCGGCAAATTGGACGCGGCCATTACAGCCTATCGCGAAGCCGTAAAAGTAGACCCCAATAACGCGCAGGTTCTGGCGCAGCTCGCGCGCATTCAAACCTATTCCTCTGCGATGATGGTGAAAGATGCAGATGTCAAAATTCGTCTTGCAGAAGCGCTGGATTCGATCAACCAGGCGGTTGCCATCGCACCCGATGACAGCACCGTACAAGGCATCCGCGCTTTCGTTTTAGATTGGAATGCCAACCCAACTCTGATTGACCCACGCGAAGCGCAAGATTTTCTTAATCAGGCAGAAACTGCCGCAGTGCGCGCCATTCAATTAGACAATCAAAACACGTTAGCCAAAGCGTTCTATGCCGAGATTCTTGTCGATCAGCAAAAATGGACATCGGCTCAACAAAACATTGATCAGGCTTTGGAAACAGATTCTTCGTTAATGGATGTGCATCGCGTTCATGCCTATGTGCTCGAATCATTGGGCGAATACGCGCTTGCCATCGAAGCCTATGACCGCGCCATTAAGATCACGCCCAACCTGACATTTTTATACCTGTACGCAGGCGCAAATTATCGCCGCCTCGCATTTGACAGTCCCAACGAAGAAGTTCAAACCCAGCTTTATGAAAAGTCTTTGGAATACTTCGCGCAGACGGCGCGCATCAATGCTCAATTGGAAATCAATGACCCCGTGCCGTATATTTCCATTGCAAAGACCTACTCGCAAATGGGACAGTTCTTTATCGCAATTCGAAATGTACAAAAAACTCTCGAATTTGAACCCGATAACCCGGTCTTTTATGGTGAGCTGGGCGTGCTATATCACAAGAATCGTAACTATGAGACCGGTATTCTCGCGCTTGAATGTGCGGTACGCGGCTGTACAGTAGAGCAATCCTGCCCGGCGCGGGGTGATTGCGGCCCAAATGATACTGCCGCGGCTGTGGAAGGACTCCCGCTTAGCTCCAGCACTGTCTATTACTATGACATTTATGCTTCTGAATTAGCCGCCTTGAGCAACAAAAAGAATGACTACTGTTCGAGAGCGCTTGAGATCGCATCCGAGATCGAAGCTTCAGAATTTGACAGCGACCCCAACATTGCCGCGGATGTGGTTGTAGTGCGTAATATCTGCACATTCTCCCCTGAAGAGATAAGCTCGGGTACAGAAGCCACCGCCACAGGTACACCGATAGTTCCTTAGGTTTCGGAGCGCGGACTGAAGTCCGCAATCCGTGGGAGGGGGCAATGCTATTGAAAAAGAATCAATTTGCAGTTAAGGGAGAAACGGTGCACAGCGTCCATCAGAGTTTTGTAAGAATTTATACAATCCCCTTGACTTTGCCTCTATATCTAGGTAATATTGAAATTAGCACTCGCACTCATTGAGTGCTAATTTCATGCTTATTCAAAAAATCCAAAATCCTATCAGGAGAAAAAAGAAATGGCAAAAATATCATTCAAACCTTTGGGCGCTCGCGTGCTCATCGAAGCAGTGGAGCAGGAAGAAATCACCGCGGGCGGCATTGTGCTTCCCGAAACTGCCAAAGAAAAACCCCAACAGGGCAAAGTATTGGCCGCCGGTCCTGGCGACCGCAATGACAAAGGTGAACGCGTTGCGATGGATGTTAAAGTTGGCGATATTGTGCTTTTCGCCAAGTACTCCGGCACTGAAGTCAAGATGGAAGGCAAGAAATTGCTCATCATGCGCGAGAACGATCTTCTCGGTATCGTCGGTTAATTAAAAAGGAATTATTACTATGGCAGCCAAACAGATTGTATTTTCAGAAGAAGCCCGCCGCAAGCTTAAGAACGGCATGACAGTTGTTGCGAACGCTGTTTCCGCAACCCTCGGCCCCAAAGGCCGCAACGTGGCAATTGACCGCAAGTTCGGTTCCCCCAGCATCACTCATGACGGCGTTTCCGTTGCAAAAGAAATCGAGCTCGAAGACCCGTTCGAAAACATGGGCGCCCAGCTTCTCAAAGAAGCCGCTCAGAAGACCAATGACATCGCCGGTGACGGTACAACCACCTCCACCGTTTTGGCTTATGCCATCGTAACCGAAGGCCTCAAGGCCCTCGAAGCTGGTTACAACCCGATGCTGCTCAAGAAAGGCATTGAACTCGCCACTGAGACCATCGTAATTGAACTCAAGAAAAATTCCACCAAGATTGATACCCGCGAAGAAATTGCCTCTGTGGCAACCAACTCTGCGGCGGATGCCGAAGTCGGCGAATTGATCGCAGATGTGATGGACAAGGTCGGTAAAGACGGCGTCATCACTGTGGAAGAATCCAAGACCATGCAATTCGAAACCGAATTCGTGGAAGGGATGCAGTTCGATCGTGGCTATATCTCGCCTTACTTCATCACCAACGGCGACCAGATGGAAGCTCAGATCAACGACGCCTATGTCTTGATCTATGACAAGAAAATCTCTGCCGCACAGGACATCGTTCCTTTGCTTGAGAAACTCGTCCAACTTGGCAAGCGCGAACTCGTCATCATTGCTGAAGATATTGACGGCGAAGCCATTGCCACACTCATCCTCAACAAAATCCGCGGTATGTTGAACGTGCTCGCCATCAAAGCCCCTGGCTTTGGTGATCGCCGCAAGGCCATGTTGCAGGATATCGCCGCCCTCACCGGTGGACAGGTCATCTCGGAAGAGACTGGCCGCAAACTCGAAACTGCCACTGTTCAAGACCTCGGCCGCGCTGAGAAGGTTGTCTCTGACAAAGAGAACACCACCATCATCGGCGGTAAAGGCAAGAAAAGTGAAATTGAAGGCCGTATTAAAGAAATCCGCATCGAAATCGACAAGAGCACCAGCGATTACGACAAGGAAAAACTTCAGGAACGTCTCGCCAAACTTAGCGGTGGTGTTGCCATCATCCGCGTAGGTGCCGCGACCGAAACTGAAATGAAAGAGAAGAAACACCGCGTAGAAGATGCCCTCTCAGCCGCTCGCGCCGCTGTCGAAGAAGGCATTGTCCCTGGTGGTGAAATCTCCCTGATCAACGCCGCTGTCAAACTCGATAAACTTGCCAAGGCTCACGCCGAAGACGAGAACGAAGAAATCAAAGTCGGCATCAACATTGTCAAGAAGGCACTCGAAGCCCCGATCCGCAAACTGGCTTCCAATGCTGGTCAGGATGGCTCGGTCATCATTGACACTGTCCGCCGCACCGCCGCCGAGAAGAAGAACTCGAATATCGGCTACAACGTGCTCACTGGCGAATATGTAGACATGATCAAAGCCGGCGTGATCGACCCCGTCAAAGTTGTGCGTGGCGCTCTTGAGAACGCCGCCTCCATTGCCGCGATGATCCTCACCACTGATGTGTTGATCACCGATGTACCCGCGAAAGAAAGCGGCCCTGCCATGCCTCCAGGCGGCATGGGCGGTATGGACTACTAAGCCCAACCCAAAGTATGTAGTTCGGGGCAGGTCTCTCAGACCTGCCCCGAACTTTTTAAGTTGGTATAATCTTGACGATGTTTTACAAACCCCGTTTTTTATACAAGACTTCGGAAGTCTTAAGAGACTTCCGAAGTCTGATGATTATATTCCTCGTTTTTGGATTAAGTGCCTGCGCTTCTTTCGCCCCCCCGAGCACGCCCACTCCCCAATTGCCGACTGCCACGCCTGTGCCTCCTACCGCCACGCCCCCGCCTTCGGTGGCTACTGTAAATGGAGAGTACGTCACTCTCTCAGAGTTTCAAGCAGAACTTGCGCGTTATAAATCTGCGCAGGTTGCGCTTGGAATTACAGTTGCGGAAGAAGATGCGAATAAAATTGTGTTGGAAGATTTGATCGCACAGATTTTATTGGCACAAGCCGCCAGAGAAGCGAATTTCAATTTGACAGAGGCAGACGTACAGTCAAGGGTGGATGCGTTGGCTTCTTCCATTGGCGGAACAGAGGCATTATCCGCATGGCAATCTGCTCATGCATATGATGAAGCCTTGTTCAAAGCGGCATTAAGGCGTTCTGCCGAAGCGGCATGGATGCGTGACAAAATCATTGCGGATGTACCCACTACAGTGGAGCAAATCCATGTGCGCCAGATTTTGGCCTATAATGAAGAAAATGCACGGGCCGCACTTGAAGAGTTAAAAGCAGGCGCAGATTTTGATGAGGTCGCCGCGCGGTTTGACCCGCTGACCCATGGAGAATTGGGCTGGGTGCCGCGTGGATACCTGCTTAATGAAAAAGCCGATGAAGCCGTGTTTGCCTTACAGGCTGGCACCTATAGTGACGTGATCGCAACCGAGGCGGGCTTTCATATTTTCAAAGCCCTTGAACGCGCAGCTCATCTTTTATCACCTGATGCATTGTTGACTGTGCAGGAACTCGCGCTGAAAAATTGGGTCGCGGAAAAGCGCGCGAAAAGCGACATTACCTTAGCCCCATAAATACCATGCTATATTTTCTGTTTGGAGCCGCACGATGAGTAAATATGATTACGATGGTACCCCCGCACCGAAGAAAGGCGCAAAGCTTGAGTTCTGGGATCTGCTCAGTATCGCCACGCTGCTTTTTACACTTTGTATTGGCGTGTATTTCGCAGCGATTTTCATTCTTCCCAACTCTGCTTTGAATCCTTTCCCTCCGAATCCTGTTGACCCCAACGCCCCTCCCACGGCAACCATCACCCAGATTCAACCAGCAGCCACCTGGACAGCCACCTCTCCCCCAGACATCACTGAAACGCCAACTTTGCTGCCAACTTTCACGTTGGAACCTTCTCCGACATCATTCTCCCTTGTGCCGCCAACAAAAACACCAACAGCAACCGCCACACCGAAAGCGGCTTTCAAAGGCTCTTTCAAAGGAATTGACAGCACGATCATTCACCCTGAATTAGGCTGTGCCTGGCAGGGTGTGGGCGGCACCGTTGTGGATGCAAGTCAAGCAGACATGCTCAGGATGACCATCCGCTTGGTGGGCACTTATAACGGAAAATCCAAAAATGAATTGACCGTTAGTAGTATTGCCCCGGCGTATGGGAAATCGGGCTTTGAATTCTTTTTAGGAAATATACCCCTCACATCCAAAGGCGAGTTGTACTTGCAACTGCTTGACCAGGCAGGTTTGCCGCTTTCTGACAATCTTTATATAGACCTTTCAAAAGATTGCTCAAAAAATCTGGTGTTGGTTCGCTTTGTAAAGAATCCGTAGTCTTGGAAATAGTATGAACACGATCAAAAAGATTTTTCTTATCTTGTTCCTTTTTTCAACATTGGGCACGTTGATACTGTTTGTGTCATCCTCGTTTCTTTCAACCTATGCCCCTGTAACAGGAGAGCCTGGAATATCCCCCACGGCCGCGCCAGATGCACCAAGCACGGTGGATCCATCCACGCAGAACTCCAGCAACTTAAATTCTGCGGCGTTGATTGGCTCAGCGATTACATCCATTACTTCATTGATCGGATTTATCATGACCACTCTCATCACCTGGCGCAAGGAAAAACGCGAAGACTCCCTGGCAGATGTGCAGCGTAAAAAACTTGAAACCGAACTTGAGAAAAGCAGACTGGAACTCGAAGAGTTGAAAAAGAGCAAGAAAAGAAATAAAAAATAAGAAACAAAAAGTCCGTTGCAAATCAGCAACGGACTTTTTGTTTACCTGTCTGGCTATGCTACTTCCACATTCCAATGCTGATATTTTGGAACTTTCGCACGGACAACATCATCAAACAGCGCGCGAAGTTTTGTGGTGATGGGTCCCATTTCACCGTTGCCGACAGGGCGGTAATCCACTTTTGTAGCCGCCACGATCTGGGCCGCTGTGCCTGTCATAAACAATTCTTCGGCGATGAAAATTTCAGTACGGTCAATGGAACGCTCCACGACTTGAAGGCCTAATTCATTGCGAGCCAACTCAATCACACAACGGCGGGTAATGCCTTCAAGAATATTATCTGTGGAAGGTGGCGTGACCAGTATTCCATCACGCAGCATAAAAATATTCATAGCCGAACCTTCAGAGACATGTCCATTACTATCGAGCACAATCGCTTCATCAAAACCAGCGCGGTTCGCGTCTGTTTTAATCAGAGCCGAGTTTGCATACGCGCCCGCCACCTTGCCGCGCGCAGGGATGACATTATCATCAATGCGGCGCCAGGACGAAAAGGTTAAGTGAGCGTTCGTATCATTCTTAACATATTTTTCGAACGCCATGACGAACATGGAAAATTCGTCCCTGAGATCATGCAAACGCACGCCGATGCCCATATCCGCTTTGTAAATGGTCGGGCGCAGATACACATCCTCTTTCCAATCATCCGTCCGCAGCAGGTCGAGCGTGAGTTGGATCAAGCGCTCTTCGTCATAAGGAATATTCATTGCCATCATACGCGCCGAATTTAGAAGGCGGTGATAATGGTCGTATGGGCGAAAAACGAAGAGCCGCTTCTTCTCTTCATTCCAGTACGCCCGCATCCCGCTGAAAACAGATGTCCCATATAAAAAGCCATGGGTGGCTATATTAATTTTAGCGTCTGCCAGTGAGACAATCCCGCCCTCAAAGAACGCGTGTTTCGAGAGATCCACTAGATACCTCCAACTTAAAATAAAGTAGACTATTACTTCTCAGAAATTATAACCGATGAACTTCGCCTCTTTTTTTAACGTCAAACTGATCCTGTTTCCATTCACGCCCTTGACGAATGGGGAATTTCTGCATAAAATTCATTTCGATAGTCATCAAATTAGATTTACGGAAATGAATAATGAACTCAACGCCTGAAATGCTCGATTTCCTCAAAGCCATGTCTGATGCGGACCGTTTGCGTATCATCGGCCTATTGACACAACAGCGCGCCAGCCGCGCCGATATTGTTTCAAAACTCAACCTATCTCTGCCTGATGTCGTGGATCATCTTGCATTTCTTGAATTCGTAGGCGCAATTGGTCAGAATCATGATCTATATGAGGTAGACGATAAGAAACTCGCCGCTCTCGCGCGGGATAACTTCGCACAAGAACGCGCAGCCTACGTCGCCGCGCCGGAGTTGGATGACAAATCCAAAAAAGTTCTCAAAGTCTACCTCAATGCAGACGGCAGTATTAAACAAATTCCAAATCAACCCGCCAAATTGCAAGTGATCTTAAACTACCTCGTTCAAGCGTTTGCTCCAGATGTAAACTATACCGAAAAGGAAGTTAACCAAATATTGCGCCGCTTCCATGAAGATACCGCAGGCTTACGCCGTGATCTGGTGGATGCAAAAATACTACATCGCGAAAATGACGGCTCAAGGTATTGGAGAGACCAATGAAAACGAGACAGGAAATTCACAGAGAATACAAAGAACGGACAATCCCGGCCGGCATCTATCAAATGAAAAACACCGTGACTGAAAAAATATTCCTTGGGAGCAGCTTGAATCTCGAAGGACCGTTGAACCGTCATAAGTTTATGCTCAAAATTGGAAGCCATCCCAATAAAGTGCTGCAAAAAGATTGGAATGACTTTGGACCCGATTAATTTGTTTTCGAAATTCTGGCCGTGGTGAAGATCAAAGAGGATCCAAGCTTTAACCTAAAAGACGAATTAACACTGCTGGAGCAACTATGGCTGGAAGAACTTCAACCGATTGGCGAGCGAGGTTACAACATCAATGAAAGAATCCGTGAAGCGTGAAGGAGAAATAAAATGAGTGATGAAGTTGTCACCTTCTTTAAAGCCCTCGCAGATGCAAACCGTCTCAAGATCGTTGGCCTGCTGGCTCAACAGCCGTATAGCGTGGAAGAACTCGCCGCGTTACTTAACTTGAAACCATCCACAGTTTCGCATCATCTCGCAAAACTGGCGCAGGTTGGGCTGGTCAGCGCGAAAGCAGAAAGCTACTACAATGTGTATCAGCTCGATGAAAAAGCATTACAGAACAAATCACGTAATTTGTTCTCACAGGAAAACCTGGCCGCCTCGGTTATAGACGTGGATGCAGATGCCTACGACAATAAAGTGGTCAAAGATTATGTCCGTAAGGATGGTAGTCTAAAAACCATCCCAGCCCAGCGCAAAAAACAGGAAGCGGTTCTGCGCTACATTGTGAAGGCCTTTGAAGTAAATAAAAGATATAGCGAGAAAAAAGTCAACGAGATATTAATCCAATATCATGAAGATACAGCCAGCTTACGGCGTGAGTTGGTTGGCGCAAAATTGATGAAACGTGAAGGCGGCGGTGGAGAGTACTGGCGCGAATAAAAAACGTTCCAACGTTTAAACGCTGGAACGTTTTTCTTTAAGCATGAAACTTTTCTTTCAACCCGCCACAGATTCGATAAGCTCAGAAAACTTTTTCAAGTCAATATTGCCGCCAGAAACAATCGCAACGATTGGCCCCTGCCCCGCCTTCCCAGTCAACGCGGCAGCCAGCGGCAAGGCTCCTGCGCCTTCAGAGATAACGCGCACCTTTTCTGCCATAAGGCGCATGGCTCTTTTTGTCTCATCCAAACTGACCACGATATAGCCATCAACTACGGGTTTCATTCGCTCCCACATGCGCGGGAAAACACTCTGACCACCTGCCCCATCTACAAACGAAGGTTTCCACTCTGCAAATGCTTGTGGAGACCCCATCGCAAATGAGCGCGCGGCAGGAGCCGCAGTTTCTGGTTCAACGCCCCAAATTTGGACATCTGGCTTAAGCGCTTTAATCGCACTGCCAAGGCCGGTGACGAGTCCACCGCCGCCGATACCTGCAATGACCGCAGCCGTATCAGGAGCATCCTCAAGAATCTCCAAACCCATCGTCGCGTGACCAACTATGAAGTTATGATCATCAAACGGATGCACGAACGTTCCCTCCGCCCCGGGAAATGATCGCTCTTCAAGGGCTTTCCATGCCACCTCATAAGGTACCAGAATAAGCTTCGCGCCCAGCGCCTTCATTCGCTCCAACTTCGAAAGCGGAGCAGTTTCAATGGCAACAACAGAACAGGATATACCGGCCTTCCTCGCCGCGTACGCGACGCCTTGCCCCGCATTCCCCGCGCTGATAGTCCATACACCGCGCTTACGCTCCTCCTCAGATAGCATTGCCACTGCATTGGCAGCACCTCGCAGTTTATAGGCATTGATTGGCTGTAAATTCTCAAGCTTCAGCCGAATATCCGGGTAGCCAGGCCCCAGTTCCAATCGCATCAACGGCGTACGCAAGATTGTTCCCGCAATGCGCTCACGCGCCTCTCTAATCTCTGCCAATTCTATCGGACGGATAGGTTCAAGTATTGTAGGCATTGTTGAGCTCCTAATAGTTTCATAAAAAAATAGAAATTTTGGGTTGAGAAAAAACAAGGGATAAAGTAAATTTTCAAGCAGTTTACAAATACACTTTTAGTTTCTCAATATCACTATCAGTTAATTGCGTTTTATAGAGTTCATTCATCAACCACAGACCGCTCTCACGGATTTTCTCCCTGGGCGAATGTGAACCCAGCCAACCCGCAGACGGTTTACATTCGTCACATCGTGAGATGGTCGAAATGATCTTTGACTCAAGCTCAAGGCGTTCAGTTTTTTCTTTTACTTCGATCACGCTCAGTTGAAAATGTTTTTGAATATATTCAGTGACCCTCTTTTCAACTTCCGCCAGCCGTTTGAGATCAACCTTTTGGGATCCCTCTTTGACTTCCGACGTAGTTAGTTCCAACTCCCATTGCTTCACAAATAAATCACTATCTCTCTGCAAAATAGCGCTGCCTATCATTTTACGAAACCCGCTGCGATCCTTGCTATCCTGCATAAAATTCTGTCGTAACCGCAAGCGCAAATGGTCATCTCCTGTATGTGTCCCCACGCGGACTATTCGTTTTGCCCCGTGTGCTGTTTCTCCATCTTCAAACAAAACGTAAATTCCGTTTTTAGGCAGTTTGGAAGGATTAAAAGGAAATGGAACGATTTGTTTTGAAGAAAATAATAAATGTACCTGACTGCATAACTTGCTCATGAATTCCTCTTTAACTATTTTTGATTTGTCTTTGCCGCACCACTTCAAACATTAACACGCTGCCTGCCACGCCCGCATTCAGCGACTCAGCCTGCCCGGGCATTGGAATACTGATCTTCCCGTTTGCAAGTCTGCGTGCCTGCTGGCTTGCGCCATCCGCTTCACCGCCGATGACCAGGGCGATCGGTTGGCACAGATCAATCTCCCAGCATGGTTGACCATTCATGTCCGCGATAAAAACCTGCATACCCGCCAATTTTATGATCTGATCTATTTCACTCCATGCCATTGAAAGGATCGGTAAACTAAAATGCGCACCCATTCCAGAACGCAGAACTTTAGGTGCAAACGCATCTGTTGTCTCAGGCGGCAGAAGCACAGCCTGCACACCAGAAGCGGCCGCGGTCCGCAATAACGTGCCAAGATTGCCCGGGTCACGAATTTGATCGGGGATGAGGATAAAAGTTGGAAAATTGGGGAGCGGAAAATTGGTTAGCTCAAGAACAGCAAGAATACCTTGCGGAGTTTCCGTTTCACTCAGGGACTTCATTAAACTTGTGGAAACCTCCTCTACATCCACGCCCTTCAACTTTAAACTTTCAACCTGCAACCTTCCTCTTTCACTCAAAGTCTCATCATATAAAGCAAATTGAAATCCCCAATTACTATGTACCGCTTCTTCCACCAGCCGCACCCCTTCCGCAAGGAAAGCGCCCGCATCGCGGCGTTCTTTTGCGCGGCCCTGCAAAGCGCGGATCAGTTTTATCTTTGAATTTTGGCTGGATGTGATCATTGGGGGGAAAGGATGAATGATGAAGGGTGAAGGATGAAGATTTAAGCGCTTAGGACATTGAGAAAGGGCTGAAGCGTGGCACCGTCGAATAAAACCAAACGGACAGTTTTTATATTTGAATCTTTCGTTTCATTAAAATATTTTTCGATGGTGGAAAAAATAATTTTTGCGGCGCGGTCTTTGGGAAAGCCGAATATTCCGGTTGAAATGGCTGGCATGGAAATTGAAACGCATTTCAATTCATCGGCCACACGCAATGAACCTAAAACCGCGTCTGTGAGTTTTTTATCCTCATCACCATCACCCCAGACTGGACCCACAGCGTGGATAATGTATTTCGCAGGCAGCGCCCCGCCCAAAGTCCACGCTGGATGCGCGTGTGAGACGAGGCCGTGCTTCTGAATCCACTCGTCGCTTTCCGTCTGGATCCCCTCCCCGCCGCGCCGCAAAATCGCCCACGCCACACCGCCGCCATGCTGTAAATGTTCATTGGCCGCGTTGACAATCGCATCCACCTCTTCAATCGTAATATCACCTTGAACAATTTGCAGAGCTTGCCCTGTGGGAATTATACGTTCAGTCAAAATAGAATTCATCCATTTATTTTACCCCGTTAAAAAAATTGGTCGGGATTTTCATCCCGACCAATTTCATTTATTTCGTTTTTGCCACAACCGCGGCGAAGGCCTGCGGGTTGCGTACTGCGATATCGGCCAGCATCTTGCGATTGAGCTCGATATTTGCCTTCTTGAGCAAAGCCACCAACTTACTATAGGTGGTGCCGTTCAAACGGGCAGCCGCATTGATACGGGCGATCCATAACTTGCGCAGATCACGTTTGCGAACACGGCGATCACGTGTGGCGTACCACAGGCTCTTGAGCATGGCTTCGTTCGCACGTCTGAATAACAAATGCTTCGAACCGCGCTGGCCCTTTGTGATCTTTAAAACTTTTTTGTGACGTAGATGTCCTTGCGGACCACCTTTTACGCGCATATCTTATTACCTCCTGCAAACCCGCGAGCGTCGGTGCGCCTTTGGCGACACCAGTTGCGTACACCCGAAAGCCGCAAATAAAAATTGACGATGACCGGAATAAAACCTATTCCATGTTTGGCGCTAGGCGCTTGATACGTTTAATGAACTTACGACCTTTTACTACGATCATTTCGCTCAATAACGCTTTGGTGCGGTCTGAAGTACGACGGCGTAAATGGCTCTTGCCGCCCTTGGTTCGCACAAGTATGCCGGAACCAGTTAAACGAAATCTTTTGGATGTCGCTTTGTGGGTCTTCAGTTTGATTTTGCCTGATTTCTTTGCTTTGCGAGGCATTGCTAATTCGCTCCTTTCAGAAATTTAACCACGGGATTTAACTACGCCCGCAGACGATCAACCTGTTTTGAAAAAAAACTACGCTTGAGGAGCCGCTTCGCTCTTAACTTCAGCCTGCTCGCTCTTTTCCTTCTTCTTTACTGCAGCTTTGGCAGGGACCAAAACCACAAGCATGGTACGGCCTTCCATTTGCGGCGGCACTTCAACGACGGCCACATCCACAAGGTCTTGAACGATCTCACGCAAATCTTCCAGCGCGATTTCAGGATAATCCATTTCGCGGCCACGGAATTTAATAGTGACGCGCACCTTATGCCCCTGATTCAGCCAGCGGCGTGCATCATCCACTTTGAAACCGCGGTGAGCGCCGTTGGTCTTGGGACGCAGGCGGATTTCCTTGATTTCGATCTTGGTCTGAGTCTTCTTGGCCTCACGTTCCTTTTTTGCCTTTTCGTAAATGAATTTCCCAAAATCCATTACACGGCAAACAGGCGGTGTGGCTCCGGGAGAAACCTCCACAAGATCCATATCGGCATCGCGGGCTATTTGCAAAGCCTGGCGAATCGGCACGACGCCCACATTACCACCATCTGGGCCGATCAGGCGAACTTCCGCGACGCGGATGCCCTCATTTACTCGAAATTCGTTGGCGCTGATAAGTTACTCCTCGTTATCTATGAAACAAATCCAGCCATTTAGCGGCTGGTTTTTTAGCGGACGAATAATACCATGTCCATCAGTGAATCGTCAATGAAATTGATTTTTTATCTGGCAGAGTCAACCATGGGCAAAAAGACTGTACGGTATAAGGCATCATGTTCGTCTATGTGCGAGAACATCAGAATTACCAATGAATTGCCTCGGTAATCTGCCATGGCAATATCCACTGGGCGGCCATTCGAAGTGGACGTGTAGATTGTCCAGGTTAAGCCATTTGCCTCATGCTGGCCAGTGCTGACTGGAGCAGTATCAAGCCCACGGTAGCCGTATGCGCTCAGCGAGAACCAATCTTTCAACTCATCTGTGCTGAGTCTGGCTTGAAGAATGCCAATTTGAGTAATATCCAAAGCTGAACTTCCACGGAAGAAAAAGCCGTCACCCAGATCATACCAATCCTCTGGCGCTTCCACAGAAATCCCCATTACCTTTTCCTTTTGCAGAGAAATCTCGGTGCTCCCTGTATATGGAACGAGGAAACCAACTTGCTTCAACTCGCTCATACACGTGCCATCTGGTTCAACTGTGGGGTCATTTAGAAACTCAATTGCAATATCCATCGCACAACCAGAAGCATCAGCGGCGGTCGGGGTATGTCCGAGATTGGGGAATTCAAAATAATAGCTATGGCTTAATGTTTTCGCAATCTGCAAACCATAGACTGGCGGTGTGACGGGGTCAAACTTGCCCGTAATGATCAAAGACGGGATATCACTAACTAATACGGAGTTTTCGCCAAGGAATGGTCCCTGAGCACCCCAGGATTTACAAGTTTTGAAAATGTCATCTGCATCGCCGTAAAACGGAAGCCAGCCATAATCCTTAACCCCACGGCGGCCCGCAATACTCTGTAACTCTTCCAATGAAGAAGTAAGGATATGCTCGTGGCACATCATGGAAATATACAGCCCCGGGCTGATGCTTTCAAACGCAAACGGCAGGGAATATTGGGCAGAGATCAGGGTTGAATAATCACCCATTTCAAAACGATATATAGTTTGCGGCGCTGTTGATATAAAAGTAGAGCTTTTGATTGACCCAAGAACAATCGACATAAAAGAAGAACCCGTGACAGACTCAGTCACCGTTCCTATCGGATAGGTGGAGGTTGTCACTGTGACGGGGTTGGCATCCAGCCTAGCCACGATCTCCCAAAAGACGGTCTCCAGATCGGGGTAAGCAGCATCACATTGCGGGTCACTTTTACAAGTGTCAAATAATGCTTTTAGCGCGGATTCAGAAGAATCGGGATATTTCGTAAAAAGGCTGGATTCTATTAGAACAACAGAATCCAAAATGGCAGATTGCACGATCTCAGGATACTCGCGCATAACAACTTGCGCGAGGCGCGTCCCGTAGGATGCACCATATAAATTTACTTTTTGATATCCCAAAACATTAAGGACATCCTTCACATCTGCCGCGCTTTCGATGGTTGTATAAGCGTTTAAATTTACACCCTGCGCGCTCATCAATCCATTACACGAAAGAAAAGCATTCGAATACACCAGGCTACGGGTGGTTGTAGGAATCAGTCCATGAATATCTTGTGAATATATTTTTTTCAATTCATCGCAATTGAGGGCAGGGTCAGATAATCCTGTGCCGCGTTGGTCAAAGGTAATGAAATCACGTTTTGACAGAAAGGGGGCAACCAGAAAATCATAGGTATTGGCGCTTAATTGAACCGCTTCTGCGCCCGGACCGCCTTGCAGAAACATGACGGGTTCAGCGGCAGGGTTTTTGTTTGGGCTATGAAAAACAGCCACCGCCAGCCTGATCGTGTCCGCTGGGTCGCCTGTACGATCTTCAGGCACGATCACATATCCGCAATTTACATCGGCACCGTCAGGGATGTCAAACTCGCATGGGCTATTCTCAAAGGTCGGCAGGTACGCCACGGTGGGGAGTGGATTGGGTAACACTGTCGGGGGGACCAATGTGGGCGTGGGAGAAGAATCAGGTATCGGCGTGGAAGGTTGCGCAGTTGCTGTGGGCTGGACTGCAATGTTGGATGACGTCGAGCGAGTCATTTGTGTCGAGATAAATAAATAGGCGATGCCCAATCCACAAACGACTAAAACTAGTACAGAAAATATGGAAACTAAAAGAATGGTATTTGTTTTTTTCTTTTGAGGGATTGGCTTTTGCAGCTTGGCAGGTTTTTGAATTGGCTTTTCAACAGAAGCGGTTGGAGGGTTCTGCTTCTCTTCATAAACAAAAGGAGATGCCGAAATTATCGGGGCGGGTTGCTTTGGGTTACTTATCGCAACTGGGGGCGGTGTATAGGCAGGCTGAGACAATACCGCTAGTTGTTTTCTGGCTTCTGCATGATTTGGATTAATGACAAGGACGCGGCGCAGACAATATTCGCGTTGTTCAAGTGTGGAGTAGCTCATCCCCAGCAGAAACCATCCGCGTTCTGATAATGGATTTGCCTTGACGACCTGCGCAAACAAAGAAGCCGCCTGCGGCAAATCCCCGGACTTAATTGCGGCGACCCCAGTTTTAATGATATCTTCTTCAGACATATACCCCTCCATTTTTATAATAGGATAACTTGTACCTATTCTAATTCCAATGCAGGGATTTTGCTAATCTTTACAGCGATCAAATAAAAAATAGAACCGAGTTTCCTCGGTTCTATTGGCTCCATTTCAGGTTACACGTGCGGGGTGACTTTTGCTGCCAGTTTTTCTTTTGGCTGAAAGCCCGTCATGCGTTCTTTGATTTCGCCGCCTTTGAAAAGCATCAAGGTCGGGATGCCCATTACGCCATATTGCATCATAATGTTTGGGTTTTGGTCTGCATCCAATTTTACGACTTTGACCTTACCTTCCCACTCACCCGCGAGTTGCTTCACAATAGGCTCAATCATTTTGCATGGCTGACACCAGGTGGCTGTGAAATCCACGAGAACGGGCAGGGTGGATCCAATTACTTCTTCTTGAAAATCGGCTTCGGTTACATAGTTTATATCGGTCATATTTACCTCCGAGTTGATAGACGTTTTGTTAATTATCATTATTACGTTGACGCAAATTATTTCACGTGATAGAATGCAATCCGCTTCAAGAATGGGCGCGTAGCTCAACGGCAGAGCAGTGGCCTTTTAAGCCATTTGTTGAGGGTTCGAATCCCCCCGCGCTCACTATCACTATTAAATTGTTAAAGTACGCCCCGCTCACAAAAAGTCCTCCATTCGGAGGACTTTTTGTTTTCTCTATTCTGGTTGCAAATCAGTGTCTGCGGCCAATCATTTACTCGTCTTCGCCTGCTTTTTCAGACTCATCTTCTTCATCCAAATCATCCAGAGACAATAAGTCAAATTTGTTTAGTTCCTGTAGGAAATCCAGGTTGACGAGAGCGTCTTCGAGAAATTCTACGATGTCTTCGTCTTCGGTTTTCTCGATTAAATTGACCAGGTAAATGCGCGCATCATCACCGCCGACTTGTGAAAGCGACCAGATGGCCGCGGCGACCACATCATCATCCTCTTCCTCTTCTTCAAGCATTTGCAACAGGATGGGACCCGCGCTTTCAATGCTGAGTTCGCCCGCAGCTTCAACCGCCGCAAAACGGATACGCGGTTCGTCGTCGAGCAGCATACTGACCACGTCAACATTCCAGCGATCATCGTGCGAACGTCCCATGGCGCGCAAGGCGCTGGCGACCCAGGTGGGGTCAACGCGTTTGAATGCGGATTCTATGACCGTGGTGGCGATGTCGGGGCGTGAGGAGTAGCCAACAGCTTCAAGCGCAAACTTGCGTAAGGTCGCGTCGTTTTCTTCGCTTCGGATGATAACGAGCAGAGCATCTTCTGCTTTGCGTTGCAACTCTTCCTTTAGTTCTTCCAACTCACCCAGCACAATGAATTCACCAAGCAGGTGCGTGGCTTCAATGCGTGGAGCGAGAACTGTGTCGTTTAAGAGAATGTTTGTTAATTTGCCGACAAGCTGCGGGTCGTTTGATTCGGCCAGCAGTTGAATGGCACGGGCGCGCACTTCTCCATCTGTATCATCCAATAAAATGGAGCCGATACTTTCAAAGTTGGCGACGGTATTTTCATCAAGATAAGCGACAAGCTGATCGAGCAGGAGCAATTTTCGGTCGGGTTTGACGCTTGACCATACATCCGAAAAAAGGCGCAGGGATTTGGGGTCGAGGTCAGAATACAGTTGCAGGTGTCCGCGTGGGATATCCTTTTTAGAATCAAGCAAATGATCGAGGACTTTTTGAAAAGTAAGAGTTTCAGCCATGATTAAGGAGTTGGGATTTGAAGGGGGTTGATGAAATCCATCACGTTGACGAAAATCATTAAGCCGATTAACAATAGCATCGTAATGCCGTTGACCATATTCTCGCGCTCGGGTGGAATACGGCGTTTGAAGAGAATTTCAGGAAGGGTAAAGAGAATACGCCCGCCATCCAACGCAGGGATGGGGAGTAAATTCATAACGCCCAATGAAACGCTTAGTAGCCCAATTAATTGGAGTGTCCAATTTGTGGGCTGGGGCGCGGCTGTGCCTGTCGGTGCAGTTGTGACAACTCCCTGCCTGCTGGATACATCTTCTTCAACCGCTACATCGAACATGTCAAAGATACCTTTGAAGCCAATCATGCGCGCATCTTCGGGCCTAAGGATGCCTCGAATCAATGCGAAGGGAATATACACAATACCCGCGGCTTGTAAAGCAGTGGCGGTCGCGCCGCCTGTAATGCTTTCAATAAAAGTTGCCGGGCGTGTTGGATACGTCAGCCCAACGCCGAGCGCACCTTCACCTTTCAATCGGGTGGAAAGCGGGGTGGCAATGAGGGTGATCTCTTGGCCGTTACGGTCAATTAATAATTCAACAGGCTGATCAAGGTTTTCTTTAATGATCGCAATGGAAGTCTCAATCTGGGTCACTTTCTCGCCATTGATGGCAAGGAGCACATCGCCTGTTTGTAAACCAGATTGCTGCGCGGGAGAGTTACTTGAAACAGAATCAATCTTAACCGAACCAGGAATAGCTACGCCTTCCGATCCAATCAAAAAGGAAAACACGATTACAGCGGTGATCAAATTCATAAACGGGCCGGCAAACAACACGACCAACCGCTTCCACGGGTTTGCAGAGGCAAGTCCGCCGGGCACATTCGGGTCATTCTCGCCTTTGGGGCGAATAAAACCACCGAGCAACAAAGCATGAATTGTGAACTCAGTCCCCTGCCAGGTGAAGAGCGTTACCAGTTTTTTAGAAGGCAGCCCCAAGCCAAATTCCTCCACTTCGATCCCTGCCCAGCGCGCGGCAATGAAGTGACCCAACTCATGTACAAATATCATCCCGCCCAACGCGAACAGGAAAATAATTAACGTTACGAAACCAGGTACCATTTTTTTTATTCCTTTGTTTAATTTTTTAACGACAATAAGATTATATCTTCAAATGGATGGGGCATAGTTAAAGATTTATTAGATAAATATACGCATCGCTCCCCGCTGAAAACTGGTACTGCCTCAAAATACATTGCCTACCCGCAAAATTATTGGCCGCTGAGAGCAGGTGGTAACCTGTAGTCAGCGGCCAATTGGATTAAAAACAAACGCAAAATTTCAGACGCAACGCCAATCGTATTTTACGGAAGTCCCTCAAACACGTCGGCGGCGGCGAAGGCCACCCCCACCATACTTGGGCCTGTATGCGCCGCCAGCGGAGGCGACATGTAATGAATAGGCATCCATGTGCATTTGAAAACAGGTTCGATCATATTACGTAGGGCTTCCACACCTGATTGATTGTAGGAGTGTAATACCTGCACGCGTAATGCAGAACCGGGTTTGTGAATTTTGAGCATATTATCCACCAACCCTTGCAAGGCTTTTTCAAAGGTACGAGCCATGCCCAATTGTGAATACGTGCCGCCAACCTTCTCCACGCCGATCAACGGGCGGATCTTTAACATGGAAGCAACCAAGCCCTTCATATGACTGATGCGTCCACCGTGAATGAGGTATTTCAAGTCATCCAGTGTGTACATACTTTCTGAGGCAGCGCCAATGCGCTCGATAAGCGTCACAATTTTCTCCACGGGCCAACCTGCTTTGAGTGCGCGCCCCGCCGCCGCTACCTGCCAACCCAGCACAGCGCATAAGGTCTTCGTATCTACTACGGTCACATTGGCTTCGGGAACCATTTCAGCGCCAAGACGGGCGGCGTTATATGTGCCGCTCAAACCAGATGACATTTGAATGGAAAGAATGTGCGGGTCGGCAACTGCGAGTTTGCGATACACTGCGGCAAAGTCACCCGCTGAAGGCTGGGATGTGATGGGGAAACTGGTCGTTGCCATCAGTAGTTTTTGCAATTCCGCTGCTTGAATCTCTTCACCGCTGCGGTAGGACTTTCCGTCGAGTGTGATGATGTGCGGCACAATATGAATCGGGATTTCAGGCATCAATTCGGGCGGCAGGTACATATCCATGCCGGTGTCAGTTACGATTTGCATTGTGTATCTCCTTATATTTAGCTTCTTGACCGTGCATTTTCAAAAAAACAGAACTGTTTTCATGAACTAATTAGCCGCAGACAGCAGAAATTTCTACTGAGCCTGTCGAAGTATCAATCCGTAAAATAAGACAGACTTCAGTCTGTGCTCTATGATTCAGATAGACACTAGACAATTTTTGCCGCGCCACCCACGCCAGCCACCAGCACATCACTCACGCCCGCTACCTCACGCAAACGTTTTTCGGCCTCTTTGGCAGAGTCAGCCAAACACAAGACATGGACATTCGCGCCGGCATCCACAGTGTACCCAACAGCGAGTCCGCTGGCGCGCCATGCCCGCACTTCGTGAAAGATGCCTACCGTTGCCGCCTGCCAATACATCAACGGCGGAGTGGAAGTCATCATCACGGAATGCATCATATCTGAATCCTGTTCAATAATATTTGCAAAAGCTTCAAAATCTTTTTTAAGGATCGCAGTACGGCAAATTTCAAGTCTGCGGGCGGTATCATCCACGCGCACATTCTGCAATGGACTCGTCCCAGCGAGCGCATGGCCTTCTGTAGAACCTGTCTTCTTATGAGCAGCGCTGACTATGGCAACGCAATCCACTAGATTCCAATGGTCTACTGGAGCGATGGAGAATGCGAAAGAATCTTCCTCGCCTTTTCCCATTTGCCATTCGACAAATCCCGCAGGAATGGAACGGGAGGCAGAGCCTGACCCACGGCGTGCCAGGCGTGATAGTTCGGGTTCGGTCAAGTTTAACCCTGCCGCTTTACTGGCTGATAAAGCCAGAGCTGCAAATGCCGCCGCAGAGGAGGCAATGCCTGCGCCTGCGGGGAAATTATTTTCACTTTTTACTTCGGCTTTGTCTTGTAGGTTTGCCATACCGCGCACAATATCAAGGATATATGAAACGCGAGTCAAGCCCGGGCCAGCAACCTGCTTATTGTTGATGAGCAGGCTATCGGTCTGGGCTGAAGCGGAAAAGGTCACCGTGGTGCGGGTAAAGAGTCCATCCAAATTCATCGAGATGGAACCGTTGACCGGTAGTCGTAATTCATTCTCACGGTTGCCCCAATATTTGATGAAGGCAATGTTAGGATGTGCAAAGGCAGTGAATGTAGGCATAGACATAAAACCAGTTTACCATTTTTCATAAAACTTCAAGCAAGGTTAAAACAAAAGTGGGCAGGCTTGATACCTGCCCACTTTTGTTATGTTGAGAGTATTGCCCCAGCCCCCACTGGATCAAACCCGGCAGGCCATTGTGTGTGCGGATTATATACAGCGCCGTTCAAGTTGGCTCCATTCAAATTTGCCCCAACCAAATTGGCATAGTTCAGATTCGCATGGGTCAAATTGGCTCCGCTCAAATCAGCTCCGCGAAGAATCGTATCACTCAGATCAGCATCTGACAGGATCGCTCCGTGCAGGTTGGCTTTAACCAGGTTAGCGCCATCCAGGGTAGCCTTGGTCAGGTTGGCGTAACGCAGGCGGGCCTTATCTAGAAAAGCGCCATTCAGGTTCGCTCCGCTTAAATCTGCTTTGCTTAAGTCAACTTCGTTTAAGTCTGCTTTGCTCAGGTCATAGCCTATAAGTTGTAATGGCTTAAGTCCGTTTAGCAATACATCAAGTTCATCTTTTGTAAATTGCATCGTATTACCTTTCAGTTTTTATTAGACAACAATACTCACCAATCTACGATTCGCCACGATCACCTTCTTTGGCTCCTTGCCTTCCAAAAACTTCTGGACGGTTTCGCTCGCCAGCGCCGCAGACTTGATTTCCTCTTCCGTAGCTTCAGCAGGGACGATGACTCGGTCGCGCACCTTGCCGTTGATCTGAACAGGCAGTTCGATGGTATCTTCTTTTGTGGCGGCTTCGTCCACGGTGGGCCAGGGTTGGGTGTGGATCGAATACGGCTTGCCCAACTGTGACCACAGTTCTTCGGCGATGTGCGGAGTGACAGGCGCCATCATCTTCAAATAGATTTCGACAGCTTCGTTCCAATCTTGCGAGCCGGCTGCGCCCGCTTCACGCGCCTTGTACATTTCGTTCATCAACTCCATCAAAGAGGAAACAATGGTATTGAATTCAAAATTATCAAAGTCATGTGTCACCTTACGCAAAGTCTGGTGAACCTTACGGCGCAGATTCTTTTTCGTTTCATCAGTGGCAGTTGTCGGCGGAGTCGGATCGGTGAACAGAGTCCACACACGACGAATCCAACGGACTGCTCCTTCAATGCCTTGTGAGTCCCATGGTGCGCCCATTTCCCAGCGAGCGAAGAACATGATGTAGGCGCGTACGCTATCCGCACCATATTTATTCACCAACACATCGGGCGCAATCACGTTGCCTTTGCTCTTCGACATTTTATCGCCGTCTTCGCCCAGCACCATGCCTTGATTACGCAATTGCATCATCGGCTCATTGCCTTTGACAATGCCCGCATCACGCAGCGCCTTGTGAAAAAAACGTGTGTACAGCAAATGCATGGTGGCGTGTTCGATGCCGCCCGTGTAGGTATCGACAGGCATCCAATAGTTGTACTCGGCTTCATCGAATGGACCCTTATCATATTTCGGTGACAGATAACGCAAGTGATACCACGATGAACACATGAAGGTATCCATCGTATCAGTCTCACGAGTCGCTGGTCCGTTACATACCGGGCAGGTTGTATTCTTCCAGGTTGGGTGCAGTTTCAACGGGCTTTCGCCAGTCGGTCGCCATTCTACATCCTCGGGTAATTCCACAGGCAGTTGATCATCAGGCACAGGATTCCAACCGTGAATTTCACAATAGATCATCGGGATCGGTGCGCCCCAATACCGCTGACGCGAGATCAACCAATCGCGATAACGATAATTGACTGACTCTTTGCCAATCCCTTGCGGCTCCAACCAATCGATGACTGCGCTAATCGAAGGATTCTTGCGTCCCTTTTCTGTGTTGACTGGCGTGCCGTTGAAGAAGTCACCTGAGTTGATCATGACGCCCGGACCGACGTAAGCGGCTTCCATGGTTTCACTTTTCGCTGCGGGGCCGCGCTCGGGCTGGATGACTGGAACGATGGGCAGTTCATACTTTTTGGCAAAAGCAAAATCACGTTCATCGTGCGCGGGCACAGCCATGATCGCGCCTGTGCCATAAGACATCATGACATAATCCGCGATCCAAATTGGAATGCGTTCCTGATTGACCGGGTTGATCGCATACGCGCCCGTGAATACGCCCGTCTTTTCCTTATCCACTGCGCCGCGTTGAATCTCCGTTTGACGCGCAGCTTGCGCCTTGTATTCTTCGACTGCGGCTTTGTTATCAGGCGCAGTGATCTTATTCACCAATGGGTGTTCAGGCGAGAAAACCATAAACGTTGCGCCCCACAACGTATCAGGTCGGGTGGTAAAGACAGGGATGGAAACCTGTGATTCAGGGGTGGGGCCGTCTTCGGTTCCCATGCCTTTCTCTTGAATTCCCAATTTTCCTTGAACCGATTCCCAATCCAG
>Ga0209181_10000937_pt1 | contig 52478 bp, 40 predicted proteins | sample MAT05_FD_187208 | JGI IMG/M metagenome (GOLD analysis project Ga0209181, IMG submission 187208) | Freshwater microbial communities from Lake Fryxell liftoff mats and glacier meltwater in Antarctica - MAT-05 (SPAdes) (version 2) | ecosystem: Environmental > Aquatic > Freshwater > Ice > Liftoff... | reverse complement strand
GACATCCACACGGTCTTTGTCTCAGCCAATGAAATCGCAGAACAGATCGGCGACAAGAAATTAACCAACATGGTTGTTGTTGGCGCACTGCTGGCAGCCTTGCCCGAAGTAACAGTCGAAATGCTTGAAGCCGCGCTCAAGGCGCATTTACCAGCGAGACATCAACATTTGCTTCCGAAAAATTATGAAGCCTTGCGCAAGGGATTTGAATCTGCGAAAGAACAGATGATGGTTGCGGCTTAATCAGTAATCAGTAAAAACAGACCCGCCTTATTAAGAGGCGGGTTTGTTGTTGATTTGCCTGCAGGATTAATGTATAGTTGTGTCAGATAGTAGATTCAAACATCCTACTGGAGGTAAACATGACTGACAACAAAACAGACAAGGGAACGCAGGATCATGATAAATTCATAAGCTCAGTAAAAGCCAGTTTAAGTCTCGCAAAAAACAAGACGGATGTCATTCGCAAAACAGATTCGCAATTATTTCTGGCAAGTGTCATCACGCCTGCCGCCGCAACTCTTCTGGCGACTGTTACCGCAGCAGTCGGCGGCAATAACCTGTTTACGCAGGCAGCGACACAATCAGAAGACGGCGGCTGGAGACTTGCCTGCATCCTCGTCGCGGTCTTTGGTTTTATTGCAACCGTGAGCGGTGTACTCAAGAAACAGTTTGAAGATCGTCTTACAAAAGGCAATCAATGTGTGGGCAGGTTGCTGTCTCTTGATCTGGCAATCACAACAGGCAGCAGCAATTGGAACGAATCCGCAAAAGAATATGGCGAAATCGTAAAAAGTTTCCATGAGTTTATAAGTTAACACAATAAGAAAATGATATACACCAAAGAACCTGCTTCATTCGAGACAGGCTCTTTTTTTATTTAAATCATTTTGTGAAGCAGAATCAGTCTGAAAAAGAGCAGGATGCGAACACCCAATTTTTGGGTTATTGCACCAAACCCAAAGATGTTGTATAACAATCATATCCAACGCACCCATGTCTCTTTAGAAATAACAGGAGCACAGCCATGACAATAAATGTAAAAGATTGGGTGAAAGCGCCAATGCTCAAAGGGGATGAGGATAAATCACGCGCGGCAATTCTTCTCAATCATATTTTATGGATATTTATCATAGCGGCCAGTATGTACGGAGCATTCGCGCCGATACAACCAGAATTCCGAATTCGCAGGTTGATCATTATCCTGCCTTTTGTTTTGCTATTACTCGGATTAAAGCAGCTTCTCAATATCGGCTATGTGCGTTTAACCGGTTACATCACCATAACAGCATTATGGTTGCTGTTTACCACAGCCATGCTCTTCGGGGCAGACTATAAAAACCCCGCTTTCATGGGATATTTGATTGTTGTCGTGAGTGCAGGCCTGATCTTAAATTGGCGCGCCGCCATAGGGTGGAGTATTTTTTGCATCCTCACCAACGCGCTCATCTTAACGCTTGGACAAAAAGGCATCCTAATGGTAAGCAGCGGCGAAACACCTCCCGTTGTATTCTGGATCGCGCAAACTGTTTACATTATCGTAACGACCTTGTTATTAAGTCAGGCGATTCGAAAAATAGACGAGGCCATGCAGGCAACACAGCACGAACTAAAAAAACGCAAACAGATGGAAGTGGAACGTGAAACTTTCATTAAAGAATTGGAATCCCAGAATACCGAACTCGAACGATTTATCTACACTGTGTCACACGATCTAAAAAGTCCGCTCATCACAATTGGTGGATATATTGGCCTTCTCGAAAAAAATGGGCACGCCGGCAAAATGGATATGTTCGATAATGACGTACACCGCATCCGTGAAGCCGCGAGTAAGATGCAAGCCTTGTTAAATGACCTGCTGGAGCTTTCACGTATTGGGCGGTTGGTTAATCCGCCTGAAGAAATCAAATTTGAAACGATCGTACAGGATGCCGTCGCGCTGGTTCGTGAACAATTCCGCGAAAAAAATGTTTGGATAACCGTACAAGAGAATCTACCCACTGTATACGGCGACCGAATCCGTCTGGTTGAGGCATTGCAAAACCTGCTGGACAACGCCGCAAAATATACAGGCACTCAGATTCACCCGCAAATAGAAGTAGGCATCCGCCTTGATAACGATAATCCTGTTTTCTTTATCAAAGATAACGGACTGGGAATTGAGGAAGCGCACCACGAACGTGTCTTTGGGTTATTTAATAAACTTAATCCAAACAGTGAAGGCACAGGGATTGGTCTGGCGCTTGTCAAACGCACGATCGAAATACACGAAGGGCGCATCTGGATCGAATCAAACGGCCTGGATCAGGGAACCACATTTTTATTCACGCTGCCAAAAAGAAAAGCCAGCCATGAAACATAAATCCGCATTCTTCTCATTATGAATTTACAAATCACCCCCGAAATCAAGATCATCGAAGAAACAGAGACCGAGCTTGAAGCGTTTTACCGCATCATCATCCATAACGATGATGTCACGCCCATGGATTTTGTGATCCGCGTACTCACTTCCATTTTTTATCTTGGCACAGATACCGCAGCCGACATCATGCTCAAAGCACACATCACCGGCACGGCCTATGTAAAAACACTTCCCAAAACCGAAGCAGAGAGACTCGTCCATAAAGCACATTTCGCCGCGAGTCTTGAAGGCTACCCATTACACTTCTCCATCGAACCCGAATGACATCTAACCTGAAACTCCTGACACAGATCAATCTTAACGATCTCATCTCTTCTTTCGGCTGGCAAGACCGCCCCATCCTTTCCAAAATTCTTCGCAAGCTTTTTTTGCAGCCTGCGCAAAATTTTGCAGAATTCATGCTGGAATTTGACTCAGCCGTCGCAGAGCGTGGATTGGTAGAAGCCTCACGGCTGACACAAAAGCACTTCGTTCGCGATATACGCGTCTTTGGTCTGGACCTGATTCCTGATTCTGCGTTTCTGTCATTATCCAATCATCCGGGCATGAGCGACACCCTCTCCGCCTTTTGTGCGCTACAACGCCCTGACTTAAAAATTATCGCCCTTGACCGTCCCTTTCTTAACGCACTGCCCAATATGAGCAGGCAGCTTTTCTACATAAAAGATGATGCCGCATCACGCATGACTCTGGTAAGACAGGTCACATCTCATCTACGGACAGGCGGCGCAGCGCTGACTTTCCCCGCCGGACACATTGAACCCGACCCTGATGTGTACACAGGCGCAGCAGACTCACTGCAAGCATGGACAGACAGCGCGGGTGTATTTATCCGCATGGCGCCAGAGACCGCAGTACTACCTATTCTCATCCGCAATGTAGTATGGGATAAAGCCGCAAGGAATTTTTTACTTGGAATAAAAAAGACAAGGGAAGAAAAAGAAAAACTAGCCGCAGCGCTTCAATTATTGGCACATGCGGCTTTCAAGAAAAACAATGTACATGTACGCGTGCAGATTGGCAAGCCGATTTATGCAAAAGATTTGGGAAGCACCGACACCGTTGTAATTCATCAAGCGGTTATCTCGGAAATGAAACGTCTACTCGAAAACCCACCTTCAGGCGAAGGAATAAGCGTAATATAAAAAAATATTCAGCTTCTAGAAGAAGCGTTTATGTTTGAGCGAGGGCGGAATGCGCAAGCCCATTATGTACCCCAATCCCGCAGATACAAGAAGTCATAGCCAATGGTGCGGTTGCTGATCTTTGCAATAGGCGGCTGCATGCGTTTAAATTGATTGCGCCGAATACGTGTTGTAACAGAGTTTACAAATTTTTCATTGAAACCCGCTTCAATTGCTTCCTGCGGAGAGTAACGCTGGTCCACGAGCAGATATAAAAGTTGATCCACTTCCTGGTATGTGAAACCTAATTCGCCTTCGTCAGTTTGACCTTCCCAGAGATCGGCGGAAGGTGGTTTATCAATGATCGGCGCGGGGATATTCATCGCACGGGAAAGGCGGCGGACCTGGGTTTTATATAAATCACCAATGGGGTTCATTGCGCTGGCGGCATCGCCATAATGTGTGCTGTAGCCCAGCAATATTTCCGTCTTGTTGCTTGTGCCAATCACAAGACCTTTGAATACTTCACTTTGATCAAAGAGCACAATCATGCGCTCACGGGCCATGATGTTGCCCATCCGCATTTTTGAAATATCAGGATGCATTTTAAAGAGCGGCTCAACCATATCTGTGATCTCGATGGTTTTACTTTGCACACCCAATTGATCAATCAGCAACTGCGCGTGTTCAAGCGAGTCATGGCTCGATAATTTATACGGCATACGCACGGCGAGTACATTTTCAGCACCGAGCGCCTCGACGGCTAAGGCACAGGAAAGCGCGGAATCAAGTCCGCCGGAAAGGCCGACCACAGCATGTGACATGCCCACGCGCGTAATTTCGGATTTAAGAAAACCCTTTAGAATTTCACGTGCCAGATCGGTATTAATACCAAGAGTTGGGTTAACCACGGGAAAGGATCCTGTCTAATTCTTTTTGTACAAGATTGGTGCGTTCATCACGCAGTAAAGGCAACCGTGCCCGTGTGCGGCGTATTTGGTTTAAGTCCATTTGCGCGAAGACCATGGCTTCTTCATTGTATGGGCCGATGGCAATCTCTTCTCCATTTGGATCAAAAAGCGTTGCTCCACCCCAGAAATGTAAACCATCTTCATACCCCACACGATTGGCATGTGCAACAAAAGATGTAAACATACTGGCGTAGGCTTTTGTAACACGTTCCACCCAGCGCGCAGATTCGAGTTTCTCTTTGTCGTTCAATCCACGTCCAGGCGAAGCGGAGGAGAAAAGCATAATGTCGGCACCGTCAAGCCAAAGCAGATATGGCGGAGAGGCGTGCCAGAAATCCTCGCAGATTAACATGCCCACACGCCCAAAACGTGTATCGAAAGCGCGAATTGAATCGCCCCATGCAAAAAAACGACCTTCATCGAAAAGGCCATATGTGGGCAAATAAACTTTATGATGAACGTGAAGAACTTTTCCGCCAGATAAGTAAGCAGAGGCAATGTAAAAGCGGTGACGGGAGTCTTCGTCTACAAACCCAATTACCAGGTCCAGATCACGAGACGCTTTGAGTAAATGCTTGAAGACAGGGTCATCCTCTGTCGGCTTGTGCGCCACCGAGGCTACTAAATCCTGTAGAACATATCCAGTAAGAGAAAGTTCGGGGAAAACAAGCAAGTCAGTTTTTTCAGCTTTGGCCCGCTTGATGTAATCCATGTGCTTGGCAAGATTAGAGTCTACATCCCCTAATTTTGTATTGATCTGGGCAAGAGCAAGGTTTAGTTTCATTGGGCAAATCTTACCATTAAATAAAAAAACCCGACCTGTATTAGATCGGGTTTCAGCGGGGAGGCAGGGATTCGAATATCATCCTCTCCATGAGGGCGCACGGTGGAAATAAAAAACCCGACCTGTATTAGATCGGGTTTCAGCGGGGAGGGAGGGATTCGAACCCCCGGTGGACCGGAGCCCACAATAGTTTTCGAGACTATCCCATTCAGCCACTCTGGCACCTCCCCATTTATGAAGCGGGCAGGATTATAACCGAAAAAAATTCTATACATCCACGCTTTCATGTAATTCAGGATAATGCACCTGGCTTATTTTTCTTTCATTCAGAAGACCCTTCAAGGTCATGGCTTGCTTTTCTTCGCCATGCACCAAAAAGATTTGTTTGACCGTATCCTTCACGCCCACGGCATATTTCACAAGCAAATCCTGTCCTGCGTGACCGGAAAGCCCGCCAATCGTAGCCACTTCAGCATTACGCTTATACACTTCGCCAAAAATATTAACCTGAGGTTCGCGGTCTGCCAATCTACGTCCTAAAGTATTGGGCGCCTGCCACGAAACAATACAGATCGTGTTTTTCGGGTTCCCAATATTATTACGGATATGATGCACAATGCGCCCCGTTTCTGCCATACCCGAAGCAGAGATAATCACCATCGGATCTTTACGCTCGTTCAAAGCTTTGGATTCTTCCACTGACTTCACGTACGTTAACATTTCAAAATCCAGCGCGGGATGACGCGCTTCGCGCACAAACTGCGCCGTCTCTTCATCAAAACATTCCAGATGTCGTTTGAATACTTCAGTGGTATTCACCGCCAGCGGACTATCCACATACACTGGCACTTTAGGCACATCGCCAGCCTGCATCATTTGATTTAAGTTAAATACCAATTCCTGCGTGCGCCCCACCGCAAAAGCCGGCACGATTACCTTGCCGCCGCGCTCCACAGTACGTTTGACCACATCACGAAATTCTGTGTAGGCAATTTCAGGATGGCTGTGCAACTTATCCCCATAGGTTGATTCCATAATCATATAATCAACGGCTTCGGGCAAAATTGGGTCACGCAATAAAGGCATGTTGTATCTGCCAATATCCCCTGAAAACCATAAGCGGATTTTTTTGCCGCGCTCTTCAATCTCAAGTGAAATACCCGCCGAGCCAAGAATATGCCCCGCTTCATAAAAACGCGCAATCACACCGGGAATGGGTTCAAATGCCTCAACATAATCGACACCTTTGAACATGCCCGCGACGTCTTCTGCATCCTGTTCGGTGTATAGCGGCGCAATGGGAGCCTCGCCCCGTTGCGCGCGCTTTTTGTTTACAAACTCAGCATCCGCTTCTTGAATACGCCCCGAGTCACGGATCATCAAACTTGCCAGATCGGCGGTTGCGCGCGTGGCAAAAATATTTCCTTCATAACCTTGTTTTGTCAAATTCGGCAAATTACCCGCGTGATCAATATGCGCGTGTGAAAGAATCACTGCGCCCACAGTCTTTGGATCATATCGAAAATTTAAATTACGTTCATAGGTATCCGCGCGTTTGCCTTGATATAACCCGCAATCCAAAAGCAGCTTTGAACCATTGATCTCCAGCAAATGCTGGCTGCCCGTTACTGTATGTGCCGCACCATGAAAATTAATTCGCATTTTTTACTCCAAGCACCTTTAATATCTGCACGCCATATTTTTCAACACGTGAAGGAGTCTCCTTCATAATAAGAGCCAGCTCATCCACATCTTTCGGCGGATTTTCAGCAATCGCTGATAAATAAGGCTTGGGCAGGATGACATCCGACTCGACGCCCACATCCAGCCCGACCTTTTTTCTCCACACCTTCAACTTTTCCAGCCGACGCAGGAACGCATCATCCCGCACCTCCATCTGTTTCCGTTCAACCAGCGCAGCAGACGCCCCTCGGCGAATCGCAGCTAAAACCGAATCACCCCACAAACGAATCTGCTTCTCGCTTAATCCAACAGCCGAAAGGTCCACCTTCTGCTCCGGCGGATTCTTAGAGAGCAGCACAAAGACATCATCCATAATTACTTTATAGGGCGGGCGGTTTAGTTTTTCAGCTTCCTTATCGCGCCATTTGCATAACTGCGCCACAATCGTCAACTCACGCAGATTCAAATCTTTACGCCCGGCGAATCGTTCCCATGATTCACCATTCACTTTTTGCTTCTGCTCTTCCACCAAACAAGCGCGGACAAAATCCTCTTTTGCAAACTGCAGACGATCGCCTTCCTGCAATTCACTTTCCAGGACATCACGCAGGTTAAAGAGATAATGTGTATCCAACCGCGCATAATGGATCTGTTCTTTTGTCAGCGGGCGCGCAGCCCAATCTGCTTTTTGGTGACGCTTATCCATTTGAATTCTAAACTTATCACCAAGCAAACGGTCCAGCCCCACGGCTGGGTACCCCAGCACGCGCGCGGCCTGCATCGTATCGAATAAATTTGCGAACTTGAAATGAAAATCCCGCCGTAAACAGACCAGATCATATTCAGCAGCATGGAATATTTTTTCAATATTCGGGTCTGCGAAGATGGGCGCAAGCGCGCTCAAATCCTTCAACGCCAGCGGGTCTACGAGATAATCTGCATTTGTTGAAGAAAATTGCATCAAACAAACCTGCTCACGAAACGCGTGCAGGCTGTTGGATTCGGTATCGACTGCCACACGGCTTTGTGTGGCGAGATCATCAATTAATTGTTGTAATAATTGCTTTGTATGTACCCAGATGGGTGGAGGAAGAGTTTCAGACATATTGGGTGATTATAAACCTTATACAGTCAGATGAGGAATTGCAATTAACTTTCAAGTTCTTTCTCCATGACCATGCCGTCTTCCCCATCGTTGTAATATTTATTCCAAATTTCAGTGGTGACATAGCCTTCTTTTTCATACATGGAAATCGCTGTCTGGTTGGAGGTTCGCACCGTCAGACGCGAGCGCGGCACGCCAAGCCTGATTTCACAGGCATGGAGCAATGCGCGGCCAACGCCGCGTCGCCGGTAGCGAGAGTCAACTGCGATGGTGGCGATCCAGCCCCACCCGTCGCGCGGATGCGGGTCTCCCGCTATAAATCCAACCATTTGGCCGTCTTCCACTGCTTTGAGGCGAATCACTTCAGAGAAGGTCAAAACAGCGATCAAATCAAAAATAGGCCATGCGTCTTTTCCAAAACTTTCATTTTCAAGTTTGCGAAGCGCATTTAGATCAAGAATGGATGCGTTAATGATTTCCATAGCGGGGAGATTGTATCAACAAAAAAGTGGAAAGTGGATATTCCACTTTCCACTTTTCACTTTTTTTATTTTCTACTTCTTTGTATCTTTACCCAGGAAGCTATCCAGCATACTGGTAAATTCCATCGGGAAGATATATTTGGTGGATGGGCTTGCGCCAATGGATTTGAGCGTTTCAAAATACTGTAAGGTCATTGTTTTTTGATCCACTGTCTTGGCTGCGTTATAAATGGCTTCCAAGGCAACCGCAAAACCCTCAGCCCGCAAAGCCTGCGCCTGCTTCTCGCCTTCTGCGCGCAAAATGTTGGATTGTTTCTCGCCGTCTGCGGTCAGAATTGCGGCTTGCTTGGTACCTTCAGCACGATTCTTCGCGGCTTCCTGGTCACCCATAGACTCAGTCACGAGGGCACGGCGCACACGTTCAGCCGTCATCTGACGGTTCATTGCTTCCTGCACTTCGCGTGGAGGAATGATCTCACGAATTTCAACGTTTGTTACTTTCACACCCCAGCGTTCGGTCACTTCATCCAAACGAGTGCGAAGCATATTATTGATGTGCTCACGTTCTGAAAGGACATCATCCAACGGAATACCGCCGATGACCGCGCGTAACGTAGTGGCCGCGATACCCGCCGCGGAAAGTTCAAAATTACCAACCTGCAAAACAGACATGGCCGGGTCTAAAATTTTATAGTACCAAAGGAAATCGATCGAGATCGGTGCATTATCTTTGGTGATTGATACCTGATGCGGCACTTCACGAATCTGCTCGCGCAAGTCTACCCATTTGATAGTATCAATCCCGGGGAAGATAAAAACGATGCCAGGGCCTTTGGGTTGCTGAAGCACACGGCCAAGGCGGAAAACAACCAGGCGTTGATATTCGGGCACGATCTTAATCGCGCTCCAAACCACGATCAGACCAACGATCAGCACAGCGCCAACTAAACAAAACAGAGTACCACCAGTTGCAAAAGCATTCATAGTATTACTTCTCCTTTTAAAAAAGTAGAATCTAATTAACCATCTTTTTCAACAACGAGGATAAAACCCTCGCGACGAACTACACGAATTTTACTGCCAACAGGGATGGAATTTTCACTGTGTGCCGACCATAGCTCACCCTCAATCTGAACACTTCCCTCTTCATGAATTTCTGATCTGGCTTCGCCCCTTGCGCCAACCAGTGTCTCAAGATTATGTATGGGAAGCGCGCCTGCGGCTTGTACTGTTTTTCGAACTACGATCCACAAAAGGGTGGATAAAAGCCCCGATGCCGCCACAGCAATAAGCGGGTTAACCGCAGGTTTCCATCCATCTACAGCAAAGATAAATACAGAGCCAACGACAAGCAGCAGAATGGACAATCCAAGAAAAAATTCACGTTTTGGTTTTTGAATGGCATAAATAAACGGCACAACACTCAAAACAAGAATAACCAATGCCCACCCATTAAAAGACAGGCTATACACTGCGTAGCCAGCCAAAGTGAGGCAGAAAACCGCGCCCACTTCAAATAACCCTGTGCCCGGCGAAACAATCGCCATCAAGCCAAGTAAAACGCCGCTCAACAGAATCAGATATGCAATATTGGGTTCCAGTAAAAAGTCCATTTGTTCCTCTCTTTGATTATACAACAACACAGATGATATTCAATCAATTTACGCATAACACCCGTCAAAAGTTGCGTAAAGAAAGCAGGAGGCTGGTTGTATAATAAGAGCGTAAATCAAACGCATTGGAGTCTCTGTGAAATTTCAAAAAATTTGTGTTATTGGCCTGGGCTATATCGGCCTTCCTACCGCATCCACATTTGCCGCACACGGCATCCACATCCTTGGCGTGGATACAAATCAACATATCATTGACACCTTGAATCAAGGCAAGATTCATATTCATGAACCAGGGCTGCATGAAGAAGTAAAAAAATCCATCCAATCTGGTAACTTCAAAGCGGCTACAAAACCAGAAGAGGCAGATGCCTTCATCATCGCCGTGCCCACTCCATTTCAAGAAAATAAGTTCGGCGAATATAACGGCATGACTTACAAACTGGCCGATATGCGCGCTGTGATTTCGGCGGCTGAATCAATCGTCCCATTTTTGCGGAAGGGGAATCTCGTTGTCCTCGAATCGACTTCTCCCCCGCGCACCACTGTCGATCTGGTGACGCCCATCCTCGCTCGTTCCGGGCTGGAAGCTGGGCGCGACTTTCATTTAGTATATTCTCCCGAACGAGTTTTGCCCGGCCAAATTATGCGCGAATTAATCGAGAACGCGCGCGTCATCGGCGGTGTAACTCCTGAATCGGCACAAGTTGGGCACGACCTATATGCCACCTTTGTAAAAGGACAGATCATCAAAACTGACGCGACCACCGCAGAAATGGTCAAGTTGATGGAAAATACCTATCGTGATGTGAACATAGCCATTGCCAATGAATTCTCACGCCTCGCCGATAAATTTGGCGTGGACGTGTGGGAAGCGATCTCGCTTGCCAATCTGCATCCACGGGTAAAGATCCTCAACCCCGGGCCCGGGGTTGGCGGGCATTGCATCAGTGTAGACCCGTGGTTCTTTGTAGAATCTGCCCCCGAGTTAACTCCACTTATTTATCATTCGCGTCAAGTCAACGATGCTCAGCCGCATTTTGTTGTAGACACCGTCAAACGCGCGCTTGGTTCGCTCGCTGGGAAAAAAATCGCCGCGCTCGGTCTGGCCTACAAACCCGATGTAGACGATCTGCGTGAAAGCCCTGCCAGTGAAGTCGTACATCTGCTTCAAAACGAAGGTGCGCAAGTCAAAGCCTGGGAGCCTTTCAAGCCCGATGCAAATCTGGCTGGCATTCATATGTCGTCTTCGCTTGAGGATGCCATCAAAGATGCCGATGCGCTTCTATTATTGGTCAACCATACAGAATTCGCCCAGCTTAATCCGCTGGAAATTGCGGGGAAAACAAAAGCACGTATTCTTGTTGATACTGTACATGGCTGGAATGATGCGGCATGGAAAACCGCAGGGTTTGATGTGCATGTGTTGGGAGTTGGAAAATAGCGCGATAACGCTGGGGAAGTCGTAACTACTCAGCCGTTCATTTTTATCCGCATTTACCCCGCACGGGGATGAACCCCCGTGCTACGCAAAGCGTTACGAAGTCCGCTAAAGCGGACTAATCGGCTTTAGCCGATTTCGTAAGAGTAGCCCGCACGGTTTACCGTCGGGCGGGCTGAGTAGTTACGACAGGTTTCCAAAAAACCTGTCAGATATTTTTATTACTGGATATTGAGGTCAATATCTTCCTTGTAATCCAGTGAGTCTTTGGTCACTGTCACTGTCAATACCCAATCACCAGGGTCGCTAAAGTTTGCCTTGATGGAATACTTACCGCCGCCCTGGTCGGTGGCTTGTCCGCTCATGCCCATACCTGCCATGGATGGGTGTTCCGCGGCAACAGTTACTGTTGCGCCTTCCAGAGGATTTCCATCTTTGTCTGTGACAGTCAACAGTAATTGCACGTCACCTACTGCGGCGGGGGATGGAACAGAGGCGAGGACAATATTAACATCCTTGGATGAAGTACTTTCAGCCGCAGGAGCAGAACTTCCGCAAGCCGCGAGCAGAACAGCCAACATCACGAACAAACTTATTAAAACTATTTTACGCATTTTAATTCTCCTATATTTGAATGTGTCTCTGCGAGCGCGTTGCGCGAAGCAGTCTTCTTATCGAATCGAGATTGCTCACCGCACTGGCGCGCGGCGCAAGTGTCGTCGGCAAAAAAGTGCCTCCTCGCAATGACATGTTATTCAACGACATTGATCATCAACATCAAGCCGCCTGGCTCAACATTGTCGTTTGTAGTGTGGTGCAGGATGTGGCAGTGCAGCATCCATTGACCTGTTTCCGTGGCGACGAATTCAATATCATAGCGCTCGCCTGGCGCAACGCTGATCGTGTCCTTGGTCAGCTGTGCTATTTCGGGGACAGGATGTCCGTCTGTGGCGACAATCTTGAATGGCATTCCATGCAGGTGCATCGGATGAATCAGTTGCCCAATAGCGATCAAACGCAGGCGTACAAGGTCGCCTTTTTTGACAGTGATCGTTTCTGTGGCAGGGAATGATTTTCCATTGATGGTGAAGTAATTGGCTTCCATCCCGCCTATCGGCATGGCGGCATAGGTCTGACCGTCGGTCATCCGCGATTCCGAGATCATCAACACTTTATCCACTACTGGCGGGTTGGCTTCGGGCTCCTTTGGATCAATAATGAATGGCGCATATAAACCAGCGCCAACTTGTACATCCCCTTCAAAATGCGAGTGATACATAAACGTCCCTGCGGGCTTGGCGACAAATTCGTACGTGAATGTTTCGCCAGGCAGGATGGGATCTTGTGTGACGCCAGGCACACCGTCCATTGCATTCGGCACTTCGACTCCGTGCCAATGAATTGTGGTTGGGTCGGGCAGCTCGTTCTTTACTATGATCCTGACTGGGTCGCCCTCCGTGACGCGGATCATCGGTCCGGGCACGGTTCCGTTATAGGTGAACGCAGTGACAGTCACGCCATCCAGAATTTCCCATTGAACGGCTTTTGTCGTTAATTCAAATACCTTGACTCCGTCTTCCAGACGATACTCTAAAGGTTGACCACCTACATTTTCAGTAGCAGGCTGCACATTTGGGGCAGTGATCGGTTCCATCATGTGACTGGCTGCCGGGTTATCCGCCATCATGCTGCCTGGGGTGGCTGTTGGTATCTTGTTTTTGTCTGGCACAGCAGCTGGCGCACAGGCAGATAATACGATTGCAGAAACAATCATCGATACAAATAAACTCTTTTTCATATTCACCTCTTAATCATGGATGGCTTGGAAATATACAAGCATCCCCCTTTATTCAACAGCGCAATATTACGGGTACTTTAATAGGCCATATAGCCTATGACTCAACTGGCACATTAACCTCAAACGCCTGTTGAATGGACAATATTATCTTTTTATTGGCAGGTTGTTCCACCAAAGAAAAACTGGTCTGCCCTCCGTTGCCGTGCAAAATCAACGTGGCAGGTTCAGTGGATTCACCATACACCATCATGACCACCATCTGACAATCGCAATCATCCGTTCCATGATTTGGACACGGACAATCATGCATGGCAAGTCTGGCGGTGTGCAGATCAAAGGTCTGCATGGCACGCAGGCCCGCCAGCGACAACTTTTTCGTTGTTAACTGCAGGGCTTCAGCACAGGGAGAATTTATGGATAGGAATGGAGAAAGCGTAGTCATAAGCACCTCGGGAATTCGATAGCTTCATTTTATGAACTTTCCCAAAATGTTTAAAGAGCCGCGTGGCCTATTCGCGAATAAGCAAAATCGCCTACTGGAAAGATAGGCGATTCGGACAGAACCCTGCAAAGGGTGGGGCAGGAAGCGGGTATTTCGTTATGAGTGGCTGTTATTCCACATCCAGCTTAATGTATTTCTCCGGCTCACGCTCGAATAATCGTTTGCATATCTCGGAACAAAAATAATACGTCTTGCCGTGATGCAGCATCTTGAAGGGCGGGGTTTGCGGATCCACCTTCATTTCACAAACTGGGTCTATTTCAAATACCTGCCCCGACTCGTTAAATCTTTGCATGTTGAAACCATTCATGTTCTGCTCTCTTGATTCGATGCGGGTGTACTACGTGATAGACAAAACCGTCAGGTTGTCTGGGAAGTTACAACAGTCACGGGTTGTGCCGACTCTGTAGTTACCTGTGCTGGCTGCTTGGTTCATGTGTTCTGGCTTTAAGAACGCCTCAAACGTTGGACAAAACCTGCTGGACTGCCGTTGAACAAGAATAAAAAAACTCCGAGTTTGTGAAGACTCGGAGTTTTTTAAACTTATTCCACTTTTACCAACACTGCGCGGACTGCGATGCGGTAAATGTAATCATCTGTCCGTTCGTTATAGGTCTGGCAGGTGAGCAGGGTCAGCCATGGAATTTCTTCATGCTTGAGCACCGACATGGTTTTCGGATTGACACGCAGGTTCTGGCGCACTTCATAGATATATTTCTGCCCGCCAAGATGAATAATGATCTGATCTCCAAAGCGCAATGTGTTCAATTTTGCGAATGGCCCGGCAGTGCCGTCCGCCAGATACGCGTGCGCGGTGAGAGCAGAGTTGCCGTTATAGGTGGGGAAGGCGGAGCCTTCGAGCCAGCCTGCATTGTTGCTCAGCCATGTGAGATTCCAATTGTCCACCCCAAATGGCACGCCGACAATGTTCAACTTGATTTCAAGGCGTGGAATCTCGATGCTAAGATCGGTCTGGGCGTAGGAGAAATCAAACGGCATTGCGGGGAGTTGGGTGACAACGCCGGGCGCAAACCCTGTGCGAGGCAAACGTTGTGGAAGTTGAATACTTACGGAATCACTGACTCGGTATGGGTCTACGCCATCAGCAGATAAGGGGTCATACCAACGCTCGGTAGAATCTGTGTTGTAATCTGAAAGTAGAACCGGGGAGCCTCCGGGAATAGCGGGGTCAATTTCAAGAGAAGTCCATTCCACGTTTGCGCTATTTTCAACAGGCGCAGGCCCGACAAATGTGGCTTGGAATTCCAGTTGAGCGCTTTGGCCAAGCTGGAATTGATTCCAAACAAAGGTAAGCGTGGTGGTTGCTGCATCATAATTGAAGACTGGGGGCTGCAACAATGTGCCTGAGGTTCTGGTGAATTTCTCTGATCCAACAATAAACGCCAGACCGGGCGGCAAAACATCTTTGACGACCACATCGAATGCATCGGCAGAACTTTGCGTTGTGTGGGCAATGTCGATGGTAAATGTGATTGGTGCGCCGTAAGGAGACATGATTGGTTGGGCGTTCTTGTCTATGCTCAGGTTCGGTTCGACAACGCTGACAATGGGCAGGGAGGTGGGGTCTAATGAATTACCACCGCTCCAACTCCAGATAACATCATTCGAGAGCGTGGTGCCCAGAATATATTGATTGGAAGCGATATCCAAAACAATTACGGAGTAACGAATGGTGATTGTTTCGGTCTTTGTGCCGCTATTTGTCAATGTTCCAAAGTCAAAGGTGATCTTGCCGCCTTTGTTTTCGATCAGCGGGTTGCTACTACCTGGGGTTGTTCCATCCACACAATTAGTGCATAAGCCTGTGCCCGGGGCGAAGATCATGACTGAGCTGTAGAGTCCGTCGTCGGTTAGGGCTGATCCGTCTGTGTCTGGATTGGAGACGGTCAACGAGGTCAAATCCACAAAGGCGAGGCCGGCTTGAGGCGTATCCACCAAAAGCGTATTGGTCATTGATCCAACAGGCACAGACATGACCACTTCATAGGTCAGGATTTCGCCAATTGTCACCTGAGGGTCAGTGGTGTGCGCCGCATCTGAGCCTGTCATTATTTTAGTTATATCGTTATTTAACAAAGACGCGGTAGAGTCAACATCTTCATCGGACGCGCTTGCGTTCGTGGTTGTATCTTCCACGTTGACGATATTGGTGATGGTCTTGGCGGGGGTGGCGCTTACTTTTGCGGTAATGCTGATCGGCATTGACGAGCCCGCTGTGAGGGATATGCCCGACCAAGTGAGTGTGTTTCCTGTTTGAGATGAGGGGAGCGGATTGGCGCTAATGTACGTCAGATCGGCCGGCAGGGTATCGGTGACTTCAATTGTGGTGAGGTTGACCATGCCATTATTTTTGACGACAATCTGGTAGGTGATGGTATTCTCCGCGCTGATAATGGATACCCCATCATCTTTAGTGACTTGCAGAGATGCGAGGTCGTCTTGATCTGTGGCTGTGTTATCGGTTGGGGTAAGTTCAGTTATTGAGTTGCCGATGGTTACTGTGTTATTCAAGGCACCAGTTGGCGAGGCGGAGATGACAACAGCTACATTGTAGGTAACACTTGTGCCCTGGGGCAAGTCAATGAAATCCTGGAATGATGAGGAATTAGAAGTTGCGCCTGTGCAGTTGCGGGCTACGGGTGTGCCAGCCGCGCAAGTCCATGACCATGAAGCAATTTGCGTGGGGATGACATCGTCAACCTGCGCGTTCGTGACATCGCCTGGACCTTTGTTCGTCACTGTAATGGTGTAGTTGAGCGTTCCGTTTGCAATATAAATTCCAACGCCGTCGGTCTTGGTTATTGCAAGGTCGGTCATTGACTCTGCAAAAAAACCAAAGTCAATGCGGGGTTCATTGGTCAAGCCGAGGGACATATCGACAGTGGCCTCTGCAGCGGGTGTCAGGGTAAAGACACTGGATTGAACATATCCGCCAAGGCCAAGCGATGAATTGTAAGTGCCGTCGGGGCCGAGTGTAGTGCCAACGGCGCTGCCGTTGTCATCAGAATTCGTGGTGTCGGTTTCGGCGTTCGGGGCAGGCTCGTAAGGAAATGGACTGCCCGTACCGGTACTTGATATGTAATCGCGCAATGTTCCACCAGGATTAAATTCCGCGGCTGGAATACGAAGCACATAGTTGCCTTTTGGCAGATCAACAAACAGGTAATTGCCGCTGACGTCTGTTGTGTCGGTGGCGATCAAAGTGGAAAGGTCTTTTGACCAAAGTTGAACATCCACATTTGCCAGGACGGTCTCCGCGTTTACAAGCCCGTTATTGTCCGCGTCATTCCAAACCAGATCGCCAAGCGTCATCGTGTAGAAACCAAAGTCAACGGTCATGTTTGCCTGTGCGTCGGGTTGACCCTGTCCGCTTGCCGCGAGATCGGTTTCTCCCGTCTGTTCAGAGGTGATCGTGGGGCCAAGGGTGATGACTGAAGACTTCACTGTGCCGTTGGTTTGAAGCGTGCCGTTGTCGTTATTGTCAATATCTGTGTCGCCATCGGCAGCATCTTCCTGTAATAGACCTGCATCAGAGTAGTTTGTCCCTGAAGACCAATATCCTTTCAGGACACCGGTTGTAAAGTTATCAGAGGAGAGGACAACCACGTAATTGCCTGACTGCAAATTATTAAAGAGGTAATAGCCATTGGCGTCTGTCAATACGCTGTTTCCGCCGGCGTCATCTACCGTGCCGAGAATGCCGTCAGGTCCCACATTGATCGGGGTGGTGCCATCTGCCGCGAAGAGTTGGACGATCACATCTTGCACACCGACTTCCGAAAGGGTAATGTCGCTGCTATTGTTGGTGTCAAACCAGACGCGATTGCCCAAGCTAAAGGTAGAGGCGGGTACAAACCCAAAATCAAGTGTTGGGTTTGTGGTAGTTCCCGTTGCATTCGTGACTACGTTGTTTGCCGCCGCGCCTGCATTGCCGGGTGTAAGAATTACGGCATTGCTGGATACCTGTCCGACGCCTACGCCAAGACCGTTGTCGTTGTTATCTATATTGGTATTTGGATTTGTAGTATCAGCGCCACTCGTCGTGTCGATAGCACTGGCATTGCCAACCGGTGGTGTTACCTTCACAATATAGCTTCCCTGCGGCAGACCACTGAATAAATATATACCGCCTGCAAGGGTGGTTACACCACCGGCTGCGTCATCGGCTGTTCCCAGAATGCCATCCGGCCCGACATTAATCTCAGTCGTCCCATTGCTTGCATATAGATGCACCGTTGCACCAGGAAGGGCTGTATCGCCTGCATCGAACGTGCCGTTATTGTTTACATCGGTAAAGACCTGGTTGCTTAATGCAGACCGATAGAAACCAAAATCAACAGTGCGGTTGCTTTGATTATTGACCGCTTCTCCTGCGGGATTAGTTGGGTCTGCATCCGTATCGTTGGTCGGTTCGACATTGGTCGGTCCTAATGTGACAGCGCTGCTGATCACTGCGCCGTTGAAGGCACCGGCCGTTTGCAGCGTGCCATTATCTTCGTTATCTGTATCGTTATCAGGGTCTGGAGCGAGTGTTTCGCTCACAACTCCAGCTCCGCTGAGCGTAGTTTCGCTGCTCAAATATCCATCCAGCAGACCGCCTGCCCCAAACTGACTGGCGGGAATGACCACCACGTAATCACCAGCGATCAAATTGTCGAAGCGATAGTAACCGCCGTTCACCGTTACTTGAGTATCCAAAACTGCGCCAGTGGGGTTGCCTCCCGCATCCGCCGCATAGACCTGAACAGTTACACCATTAACTCCGACCTCAGTGCCATTGAGCGTAGCACTGTTATCTGTATCAAACCACACACGATTTCCCAAACTAAAGGGGGTCGGGATGAAACCAAAATCCACAGTTGGATTGGTGGTGGTGCCTGTGGCATTCGTAATTACATTATTTGTGGCTGCGCCGGCATTTCCGGGAGTCAAGGTTACGACGTTGCTGGATGCCTGTCCAATACTCGTCCCAACACCGTTATCGTTGTTATTGATATTGTTGTTTGGGGTGGTGGTGTCACCATTATTGGCTGTGTCTACAGTACTGCTGTAACCGGTGGGAGGCGTCACCTTCACAATGTAATCACCCTGTGGCAAGCCACTGAATAGATAGGTACCGCCTGCGCCAGTGGTCACGCCGCCAGCGGCATCATCGGCTGTTCCAAGGATTCCATCCGAACCAACGTTAATTTCAGTCGTACCGTTGCTCGCATACAACTGCACGCTTGCGCCAACCAATCCGGTATCACCTGCATCAAACGTACCGTTATTGTTCACGTCGGTAAAGATCTGGTTGCTCAATTGAGTACGATAGAAACCAAAATCCACGGAGCGGTTACTCTGATTATTGACCGCCTCCCCCGCAGGGTTGGTTGGGTCTGCATCGGCGTCATTGATCGGCTCGACGTTGGTCGGGCCCAACGTAATAGCACTGCTGATCACAGCACCGTTGAATGCGCCGGCTGTCTGCAATGTCCCATTATCATCACTATCAGTATCGTTATCCGGGTCTGGTGCGGCTGTCTCGCTTACTACCCCGGCCCCGCTAATCGTAGTGCTGCTGCTCCAATAGCCATCCAACGGACCACCCGTTCCAAATTGACCAGCGGGAATCACAACCACGTAATCACCGCCAAACAAATTATCGAAGCGATAATAACCGTCATTGGCGGTTATCTGTGTGCCTAAAACAGCACCTATGGGGTTGCCTCCTGCGTCAGCAGCATAGACTTGCACAGTCACTCCATCCACGCCCGCTTCGGCTCCATTGATTGTGCCGCTATTATCTGTATCGAACCAGACACGATTTCCAAGGCTAAAGCTCAGCGCTTGTGTAAAACCAAAATCCATGGTTGGGTTGGTGGTAGTGCCTGTGGCATTCGTGACTACATTATTAGCAGACGCGCCCGCACTCCCGGGCGTAAGAGGTATGACGTTGCTGGATACCTGTCCGGGGCCTGTGCCAAGACCATTGTCGTTGTTATCTATATTGGTGTTTGGATTTGTAGTATCAACACCACTCGCTGTATCGATGGCACTGGCATGATCAACCGCTGGTGTCACCTTCACAATGTAGCTTCCCTGCGGCAGGCCATTGAATAAATATGTACCGCCTGCAAGAGTGGTCACGCCGCCAGCCGCATCATCGGCAGTACCCAATATTCCATCTGGGCCAACGTTAATTTCAGTCGTACCGTTACTCGCATATAAGCGTACGGTTGCGCCAGCAAGCCCGGTATCTCCGGCGTCAAATGTACCGTTGTTATTCACATCCAAGAATATCTGGTTGCTTAATGCAGCGCGATAGAAACCAAAATCAACAGTCATATCTGCGCGGTTGTCCGTTGCCCCCTGGCCTGTTGCAGAGACATCTACTTCACTCGTTGGCTCGCCAGTTCCAGGTCCAAGTGTGACTGCGGCAGAGGCCACATAGTTAACCGTACTGCCTGCGAAAGTTGTACGTCCGTTATCATCACTATCTGTAACTGTCGTATCGGGGTCATTCGCGGTGCTGTCACTAATTGCTCCGGCGCCACTTATGGTTGTTTCGCTGCTCCAATATCCAGATAATGGATCTCCGGCAACAGTATCCCCACCACCCACATTGCGGAAGTTATCAGCAGGGATGAGCACCACATAATCTCCAGCAGGAAGATTATCAAAGCGATAATATCCATTGGCATCTGTGGTTGCAAAAGACTGGAAGATGTCTCCCGCACCGTATACGCCATCTCCATTATCCTGATACAACTCCACGCGTACGCTCGAAATTCCTACTTCAGACCCATTGAGCGTGCCGCTATTATCCGTGTCAAACCATATTCGATTACCAAGGCTGTAATTTAAAGATGTAAAGCCAAAATCCAGTGTCGGATTTGACGTGATGCCAGTCGAGTTCGTCACAACATTATTTGAAGCCGCGCCGAGATTACCCGCAGTAAGCGTGACAATATTGCTGGATGTTTGGCCGGTGCTAACCCCGACACCGTTATCATTATTGTTGGTATTGGTGTTGGGATTCGTTGTATCGGTACTGTCAGCAGTATCGACTGTGCTCGAATGCCCAACCGGCGGGGTAACCTTTACTATGTAATCACCGCCAGGTAGGCCGCTGAACAAATACGTGCCGCCTGCACCGGTCAGCACACCCCCGGCAGCATCGTCACTAGTCCCAAGAATGCCATCCGGGCCAACATTGATTTCTGTTGTGCCATTACTTGCAAACAACTGAACTGTGGCGCCAGATAAATTGGTATCGCCAGCATTATAAGTCCCGCTATTGTCCACATCAATAAAGACCTGATCACCCAAAGTAACTTGATAGAAACCAAAATCAACGGTCATATCTGCACGGTTATCGAGGGAGCCCTGACCTGATACAGAAAGATCCGCTTCATTGATTGGCTCAGTAGTTCCAGGTCCAAGAGTGACTGCGGCAGAGGCTACGTAGTTAATAGTACTGCCTGCGAAAGTTGTGCGTCCGTTATCATCACTATCTGTGACTGTCGTATCGGGATCATTTGCTGTGCTGTCACCGATCACTCCAACGCCGCTAACGACCGTTTCGCTGCTCCAATATCCTGATAATGGGTCTCCGGCGACGGTATCCCCACCACCCACATTACGGAAGTTATCAGCAGGGATGAGCACAACATAATCTCCAGCGGGGAGATTATCAAAGCGATAATACCCATTAACATCTGTGGTCGCAAAGGACTGGAAGGTATCGCCAACACCGTACACGCCATCTCCATTATCCTGGTACAGTTCCACGCGTACGCTCGAAATTCCCACCTCAGCCCCATTGAGCGTGCCGCTATTATCTGTATCAAACCACACTCGATTGCCAAGGCTATAACTAATTGAAGTGAAGCCAAAATCCAGCGTCGGATCATAGGTGGTTCCATCTGTATTGGTTACATTATTATTTGACCCCAAGCCAAAACTTCCTGGAGTTAATGTAACTGCGTTACTTGAAACCTGGCCTCCGTTTGTTCCAACACCGTTATCATTATTATTTGTATTCGTATTCGGGTTGGTCGTGTCGGTGCTTGCGCCCGTATCCACAGTGCTGGCATAACCTCCGGGCGGGGTTACCTTCACAATATAATCACCTGATGGCAGCCCACTGAATAAATATGTTCCGCCAACGCCTGTGGTTACACCGCCAGCCGCATCATCAGTTGTTCCCAAAATGCCATCCGGGCCAACATTGATCTCGGTGGTGCCATTGCTCGCATACAACTGCACGGTTGCACCTGAAAGTAATGTGTCTCCAGCGTTAAATACACCATCAGTGTTCACATCAACAAAGACAAGATTCCCAAGCTGTTCACGATAAAAGCCAAAATCTACTGTACGGTTACTTTGACCGTTGGGTTCTTCGCCTGCTGGGTTGGTTGGGTCAGCGTCTGTATCATTGATCGGTTCATTGTTGCTCGGGCCCAATGTAACTGCGTCACTGATCACTGCGCCATTGAATGCACCGGCTGTCTGCAATGTCCCATTATCATCACTATCCGTATTGTTATCCGGGTCGGGTGCGGCTGTTTCGCTGAGGACGCCCGTTCCACTAACCGTGGTGCTGCTGCTCCAGTAGCCATCGAGCAGGCCGCCCGCTCCAAATTGAGTCGCAGGAATCACAACTACATAGTCACCTGCATTCAAAGTATCAAAGCGATAGTAACCGCCGTTGGCTGTTGTCTGCGTAGCCAAGACTGCGCCCGTTGGGTTGCCGGCGCCATCGGCCGCATACAACTGCACCGTCACCCCATTTGCGCCACTCTCGACACCATTGATGGTTCCACTGTTATCAGTATCAAACCACACTCGATTCCCAAGACTAAAGAAAGGTGATGTTATTACCAACGTATCAGAAGCGGGCAGGTTGTTCGTTGCGCCTTCAGCATTTAGAAGGGCTCCAGCAGGAATGGTGTTAAGGTAGCTTCCGGGGATGGTACTCGTCACACTGACTGAAATCGCGCAGGATAAATTACCAGCCAGCGTTCCACCCACCAATTGAATGGTTTGAGTCCCGGGAGCGGCTGTCACTGTGCCGTTGCACGTGTTGGTCAGGTTGGATGGATTCGCAATCTCCAAACCAGCAGGCAAAGTCCCGGGCAACCCATCGCTTAATTCCATTCCGCTTAATGGGATGGCGCTTGTGTTCTGAATGGTGATCGTCAATGTGGAGACGCTTCCAGCAAGAATCGGGTTGGGTGTAAATACCTTGCTAACGCTTGCCCCTGGGAGGTTGGTCAGCGAGGCCTCGGCCGGATCTGGGCTGCTTACTCCGTTAAATGTTGTTACTGCGCCTACTGGTATTCGATTGGTACGATTTCCATTAATATTCATACTTACGCTAAGGGTTAGTATGCAGTTTGAATTGGCCGGCAAAACGCCGCCACTGAATGAGAACGAAGTATCTCCGGGGTTTCCAGTTAGCACGCCGCCGCAGGTGCCCACATTCAAGTTGGCAGGATTCGCAATAATCATTCCGGACAGCAGTAAATTCATGTCATCTGTAAAAGCAATGCCGGTCAGAACGGCATTGTTGGGATTCACCAATTGGAGACTCATCGTTGATGATGCGCCGCCATAAACAAGCACCGGATTAAACCCTTTTACCACACCAATCGTAAGAGGCGCAATATCAAGGTTTGCTGTAGCTTGTGCAAAGGGATTGATGATTGTTCCCGTACTCTGTACGGTTCCAATGACGCTGGCAGGCGGAATCGTATTGGTGCGAGTTGCTGTTGCGCCTTTTCCTTGAACATCCACACTGATCGTGCATACTCCCGGAACAGCCCCAACCTGAGCAGGAACTGTGCCGCTAGCCATTGAAATGGTTTGTGTTCCAGCCGTTGCCGTAATGACCCCTCCGGTACAGGTGGTACTGGCGTTTGGAATAGGAGCAATAATGACACCATTTACTATCGTGCCGGGCAGAGTATCAGTAAGCGATACATTGACAAGGGAAGAAGTGTTGGCATTGGTAAGCGTGATGGTTAATCTTGAAAGGCCATTTGAGTTTACTACAGGCGGAAAGAAAGCCTTGCCCATCGTAAGGCCGGTAACGGTCAAGTTTGCTGTATTGCTTGGGCTGGTGTTGGTGCGTCCCTGTGTGGTTGTGACATTGCTGGCCGGGATGGTATTGGGATACACGCCGGATGTATTCGTCGTGACATAAACCGTAATAGTACAGGTACCGCTGGCCGCAGCGATGGCACCGCCTGTTAACGCAATGGATTGTGTGCCAATGCCAGCGGTCAGTACCCCACCACAGGTGGTGACCGGATTTGCCGGTGCCGTGGGTGTGCCGACAATCACCAGATCTCCCGGAAGTGTATCGCTTATTACAATCCCAGTTACTCCAATATCAGTAGGCGCAGTAATGGTAATTCGCAGACGGCTCGGCGCGCCGGGCAGAATGGGGCTGGTTTGAAAAGCTTTTGAAACTGTCACAGGCCCGCCCGCATTTACCACCGTGAGATTATTTGATGTTGTCAGCGTTAAATTGCCCACGCCCTGATCGGTGATTACATCATTGATCGGGATGGTGTTTGAATACACTCCGGCCACCGAACTGGTCACCTGAAATACAAGGGTGCAGGTTCCAGGAACAGCCACCGTACCAGCTGGAATCGTGCCCCCAGTTAAGGTTACGGCAGTGGGCGAATTGGTTATTATCCCGCCTCCACACTGCGGAGAGGCAGCCGTACCAGAAACCGTTAAATTCGCAGGCAGGGTATCCGTTAAGTTCACACCGGTAAAGGCAGCGCCGGTATGGTTTCGCAAAGTGACAGTCACTGTGCTGGTACCACCGGCTGTAAATGATGCAGGGGCAAAAGCCTTCAATACGGTTAACCCGGCCTGAACATTTAAGTTGGTACTCACCGCCGCCGGGTTTGAGACTCCCTCAAACGTAGTAAGGCCGCCAACAGGAATGGTATTGGTACGCGTTGCTGTCGGTGCATTTACAGGTGTAGTAACCTGGAATGCAATGGTACAAGTACCAAGCGGAAGAGGCGGAGTGGCACTGGCTGGGATTACGCCCCCGGCCAGGGTAACGGTACCTGTCGTACTTGTGATGGTGCCGCCACACTGCGGAGAGGCTGGGGTTCCAAAAACGGTTAAGCCAGCCGGTAAAGTATCGGTGAAAGCCGCCCCGGTATAGGCAGCGCCGGTGGGGTTTTGCAAAGTGATGGTCACAGTACTAACGCCACCCGCCGCAATCGGTGTCGGGGCAAAAGCTTTGAGAAGACCAATCGCCTGAACATTCAACGGAGCTGTTGCCGCCGCAGCATTCGTAACCCCCTGCTGGGTGCGGATCGAGCCTGGGCCGGCAGGACCAGCAGGAATTGTGTTGGTATATGCGCCTTGTGTGGTGGAAGTGACATTCAGCACGAGATTACAGGTTGCATTCCCTGCAATTGTGCCCCCAGTCAGCGTCACAGAGCCGGCAGTACTCGTTACGATTCCGCCGCCGCATTGCGGCGAGGCTGGAACTCCGGAGACGGTTACGCCCACCGGTAACGTATCTGTTATTGAAACTTGTGTAAGCGGTGTGTTTACATCATTATTTCTAATCGTAATGGTCAGCACACGGGTTTCCCCAATCCACATGGTATTGGATGGAGTAAAAGCTTTGCTCAGCGAAGGCGGCGTAACAGCAACTACTGTCAGCGTGGCGCTCGCAGGAGTTGTATTGGTAATGGATACAGGAGTACCACCATCATTCCCGGTAGATACCAAATTATTGGTGGGGATGGTATTGATCAGGTTACCGGGCGTTGTAGATGTAACATTGATTTCCACAAAACATTCCCCCGGTACGGCGCCCACCTGAGCAGGCACAGTACCCGCGCTCAGCGAGAATGCGGTTGTACCGGGCACAGCCACAACCGCGCCGCCGCAGGTATTGTTAATACCCGCTGGATTTGCAATCGATAAGCCCAGCTGGACACCCACTAGGTTATCGGACCAACTGGCATTCGTCAATTGAAACGTATTCGGATTAAATATCGAAACTCGCAGGACAGAGATCCCTCCAGCATCGATAAATATTGGCGTAAACTGCTTGTTGATTTCGGCCGGGATGGCTATGGCGTAAACCGGGCTAACTGGAGCAATGAAAAGAGACACAATTAAAATGCCACTCAGTAACAAAAGCTTAAATGATCGAACCATGATGCACATCCTTGTATAAAAATAATTTATTAAGTTCACTTCCGTGGCAGTAGCGCTAACCCAAAAAATATTAATCTCATATCAATCTTAATCGCGGAGATCAGGTAGTTGGTAACTGGCGGGAAGAAAAAGATAGATGATTGTAGCCTTTTTCATATCACCAGACAAGGATATCCTTACCACTTGTCTGGTGATTGCAAAGTCAGAAAAACCTAACGCGCAAGGCGCAAATGAAGCTAATTTGCGCCTTGCGCGTTAAGCCTGCGCCTTAAAATCAGAAACCTGTCAAGCGACCTTGAAAAAGCCATGTGCCTGTGCTGGCTACTTGGTTCATCCAATTCGTAATGCATCACCATAAAATTTCACTTTCACCGCAAAATGGGGTATAGTGGAAGTGATATTATTTGCATCTTCTTTTGATTTGTATGTGTGGAAATCTCATGAAAAAAAATCCCCCCACGAAAAAAACAACAGAAATTCAGCCACTCAATAAAGCGGGCGCGTCCTTCCCCATCGTCGGCATCGGGTCATCGGCCGGGGGATTGGAGGCGCTCGAATTATTTTTAGCCAACGTGCCAAAGAACAGCGGACTGGCTTTCGTCATTGTTCAGCACCTCGACCCGACACGCAAAGGCCTGATGGTGGAATTGCTCCAACGCTGCACGGCTATGCCGGTGGCGCAGATCAAAGACCGCACGCGCGTCAAGCCCAATTGCGTTTATGTCATCCCACCCAACAAAGACCTGTCCATCCTGCACGGCGTCCTGCACCTGCTCGCCCCGCTGGCTCCGCGCGGACTGCGCCTGCCGATTGACTTCTTCCTGCGCTCGCTGGCAGAAGACCAAAAGGAAAACAGCATCGGCGTGATCCTCTCCGGCATGGGGTCAGATGGCACACTCGGCTTGCACGCCATCAAGGAAAAGGCGGGCGTGATTTTTGTGCAAGACCCCGCCTCGGCAAAATTCGACGGAATGCCAAACAGCGCCATCGACTCTGGGCTGGCAGATGTGGTCGCGGCGGCTGAAGCACTGCCGGCCAAAATCGTGGGGTTTCTCAAGTACACCCCGTTGACCGTTCAGCCTGAACTATCCTTGAAGGATAAATGGCAGAGCGGTCTTGAAAAAATATTGATCGTCCTGCGCACGCAGACGGGTCATGATTTTTCGCTGTATAAAAATACCACCATCTATCGCCGCATTGAACGGCGCATGGCAATCCACCAGATAGACAAGATCAACACCTACGTGCGCTACTTGCAGGAAAACCCGCAGGAAGCCGAATTGCTCTTTCAGGAACTATTGATCGGCGTCACCAACTTCTTCCGCGACCCTGCCGCATGGAAACAATTGAAAAAAGATGTCCTGCCGAGCCTGCTTTCAAAGCGCGCGCCAAGTGAAACCCTGCGCGCCTGGGTGCCAGCCTGTTCCACCGGCGAGGAAGCCTATTCACTGGCAATCCTCTTCAAAGAAGCGCTGCTGAAACTCAAGCCAGCCCGCAACGTGACCCTGCAAATCTTCGCCACCGACCTCGACCATCATGCGGTGGATAAAGCGCGTGATGGCAGGTACTTAAAAAATATCGACGCAGACGTTTCGTCAGAACGCTTGAGCCGCTTCTTCGTCAAGACCGAGACCGGTTATCAGGTGACAAAATCCATTCGCGAGATGGTGGTCTTCGCCCCGCAAAACATCATCATGGACCCGCCCTTCACCAAGATCGATATTTTATTCTGCCGCAACCTGCTGATCTACCTATCGCCCGAACTACAGAAAAAACTCATCCCGCTTTTCCATTACAGCCTGAACCCCGGCGGATTTTTATTTTTAGGAAGCGCCGAAACGGTTGGCACATACACCAATCTTTTTTCTGGATTGGATGGCAAGAGCCGCATCTACCGCCGAAGCGCTTCGGTACTCGACCCGGAACTGGTCGAGTTTCCTGCGGCATTTTCCGCGTCTCGAAAAAAAACAAGCCCCAAGCCGCTCAATTCTGCACCCAGTTTGCAAAGCATGGCAGATCAACTGCTTCTACAGACCTACTCGCCCGCCGCCGTATTGACCAACGACAAAGGCGACATCCTTTACATCAGCGGACGCACGGGCAAATATCTCGAACCAGCGGCAGGCAAAGCCAACTGGAATATTTTTGCCATGGCACGCCAAGGTCTGCGCTATGAACTCTCCAGCGCGTTCCAAAAGGCGCTGCAGCAAAAGAGCGCGGCAACTCTTAGAAACCTGAGCGTTGACACAAACGGCGGCACACAGGTAGTAAACGTGACCCTGCAACCGGTAAGGGAACCGCAAGCCTTGAAAGGCTTGATGATGATCGTCTTTAAAGATGTCGAGAGCCTGCCTTCAATTAAAAAATCGGGCCAAGCCTCGAAACCCGCCAGCCAGTCTGCGCACAAGGTGGCGGGGCTGGAGCGCGAGGTGGAGCAGGCGCATCAAGACCTGCAAACCACTCGCGAGGAAATGCAGAGTTCGCGGGAGGAACTAAAATCCACCAACGAGGAAATGCAATCCACCAATGAAGAGCTGCAATCTACCAACGAGGAGTTGACCACCTCGAAGGAGGAAATGCAATCCATGAATGAGGAGCTTCAGACCGTCAACCATGAATTGCAGTCCAAAGTGGATGACCTCTCGCTCGTCAGCAACGATATGAAGAACCTGCTTGATAGCACCGATGTTGCCACCCTGTTCCTTGATAATGAACTATGCGTGCAGCGCTTCACCAGCCAGACCAGCAAGGTGACAAAGTTGATTGCCGGCGATGTGGGCAGACCCATCACCGATATTTCTTCTGAACTGTTCTACCCTGAAATGACTGAGGATGTGCGCCAGGTACTACGCGCGTTGATCAGTAAAGAGACGCAAATCAAAACAGGGGATGGGCGCTGGTTCTCGGCGCGCATCCTGCCGTACCGCACACTGGAGAATAGGATCGACGGTGTGGTGATCACCTTTACAGATATTACGGTTTCCAAGAATTTGGAAGCCACGCTGCAAGAAACCCTGTCTGTCCTGCAAACTCGATTTACCGACCAAACTGCAGAATTGGATTCAGTTAAACTATTGGAAAGCGTGTTACACAAGGCGCAGACCGTTCTGGAAAAACGCTTCACCGATCAAACCGCGGAACTGAGTCAGTCACGGGCAGAGTTGAAGACCGAGAAGGGCAGAAAGTAAAAAGGATGAAGGATGAAGGATGAATTATGAAGGATGAAAAGCCAACTCAATCCACCGAATTGCGCCGCAAGGCCGAAGCGAAGCTGAAAGCGAAAGGCACATCGGCGCCCACAGTGGATGCTGTGGAAACACAGCGCCTGGTTCAGGAATTGCAGATCCATCAGATCGAATTGGAAATGCAGAACGAGGAACTGATGCGAACACAGGCAGAATTAAAATCCACGCTGTCAATTTATGCTGAACTGTATGCCTTTGCACCGGTCGGTTACTTTACGCTGGCACGTAACGGCACGATCCGCCGCGTCAATTTGAGCGGTGCAAAACTGATGGGCTTGGGATTGAGCGACCTGATCGAGCGGCGCTTCGGATTATTTGTTTCTCCTCCATTGCGTGCAACCTTCAATGATTTTCTGGAAAAGGTTTTTACCAGCGGGAAAAAAGAAGCCTGTGAAGTCACTCTCGAAAAGAATGAACCGGCTTTGTTGTGGGTGTTCATTGAAGCCATCTGCGACGAATCAATTGGTGGAAATGAAATATGCTACGCCATCGTGAGCGACATCAGCGGCCGCAAACAAGCAGAACAAGCGAAACGAGGCTAGAATGGCTCCTAAAAAATTGCAGAGGATCAAAAGCGCGGCAAATCAACTGACGCCGCCGACCCTTCGCTAAACTCACATCATCTTGATCTCGGAGACGATTACACCGTTCCGCCTCATTGTGAAGATGTAATCAGACGACGCATCAACTGCCAGGAGATGAGCATTAGGACCAGTCCGATGGTAATCAGTCCGCCCAACAACATCCAGTTTGGATCTGCCCCGCGCAGGGCAATATCCCGCAACAGAAACGTACCGTAGGTGGTAGGCAACAACCAGGAAATAACTCGCACAGATGGCAAAAGCAGATTCAGGCTCATGATGAATCCACTGAAAAAGACACTTGCCAACAGGATGATCATGCTATATTGCACAGCCTGACTGTCGGTTTGTGAAATGATTGAAATGGCAAAACCAATTCCCAAAGAGGTAAACAGCACGGCGGCGACAACCAGGGCGAAGTACAACCAGTTTCCCAGCATGGGCATGTGCAGGGCAAATACCAAAAGGGCGGATAGGATGACCGCGATCACGCCACCGAACAGCATGTAGCTGATGTATTTGCCGAACAACGCTTCCGCTGCCGATAGAGGCGAGACGCGGAAGAGCTCCATGGTGCCCACGTTGCGCTCACGAACAATGGATAAGGCGGCGAACGTAACTGCCAGGTGTTGAAGTAAAAGCGCCAACACTGCCGGAGCAAAGAAATCCGAAATGGTAGGTTGAACGTTCGCCACGCTTTTCGTCTGACTTCTGAAAGGGCTGACAATGATGTCAGGATCAATGCTTTGAAACTCTGCGAGCCTGCTTTCCAAGTCGGTGAGGTCTTTGTCTATCTTATCAAGGCGCGCCAAACGTTCTTCCTTGTTGTCTCCACTGTTGCCAAGTTGGTCAGTGTTTTGGCGAAGGTCAGCGAGCGTAGTCTGTGCCGGGCCGCTATTTGCTTCAGTTGAGCCCTTCGTTTGCTGCAGACTATCCAGCAGTCCCAGACTGGTGCCGACCGCCATGGAAACGACGTCCACGTTGCCGGCTAAATCCTGCTGTTTTTTCTGAACAAGTGCTTCATCTCCGGTCTGCACGGCTTGGCGCATGGCAGAGACGTTTTGATGGGCTTCCTGCAGGCTGGTTTGCAAATCGACCGCATCCTTCTGTCCCTGCACAGCAAAGGACTGTAATACCTGTTGATTGACTGCACCTACATAGAGCCATCCCATATACTTGACGTAGCTTACCTGTACAGGATCGATCTCCTGGTGATACAGCGTGAAAACGGCTTGCTGGTTGTCCTTGATGGTTTTATCGGCATCCTCAGGTATCGCAATGACCAGGTCGACTTCTCCTCTGTGCAACCGGTTGAGAGCCTCGTTCAAGTCGCCAGTGACGCCGGCGTAAATGATCAACTTGTCCACAGATTTCCCGTACTTTTGGATATCCTGTGCCGAGATGGGACTGTTTGACGGTATAACAAATAGTGTTCGCAAACTACGTGACTGGTCGCGGTAACCGATTCCAAAGACGAACAGGATTAAGAACGGACCTACCACCAGAGTGGCGATCAGCCGGGGCTGGCGCAAAATCTCAAAAATTTCCTTCCGAAAAAAGGAGGAAGCGCGGATGATGCTTCGGAAAAAGTTAGTCATCGCTTGCCTCCGGACGCACCAGTTCCACAAAGACATCTTCAAAAGACGGCGTATATTCTTCCACTGCTTTCACCTGAATATTTTGTTGTTGTGCCCAACTCATTAGTTCAGGGGTGTCGGTGCTGGCCTGATTTACGATGATGCGCATACTACTAGTACCCGTGCGGATGGTTTTAGTCCGCACAAACGGTAGAGAACGCAGCAAACCTTCAGCCTGAAAATCGAATGGATCTGTAGTACGGAAATCTACCATATCGCCGCCATAGGCATGATGTCTTAAACCTTGAGGGGTATCCACCAGAAGCAACTTCCCATTGTTCTGTACTCCCACAAGGTCGCAGTTATCTGCTTCACTTACATATTGGGTGGTGATAAATATCGTACGCCCCTGGTCTTTTAGTTCCCTGAAATGATCCCAAAACTTGCGCCTCAAGATGGGGTCAATCCCAGCGGTTGGCTCGTCCAGGAAGAGCAGTTGCGGATCGTGAACCAGCGTAGCCGCCAAGCTAAGACGCCGCAGCATCCCTCCCGAGATGTTGCGGGCTAACTTGCCACGGTGCTCATACAACTCTACAAATTTCAATGCATCCTTCAAACGTTTTTCGCGGAACAAGCTCATACCATACAAAGAAGCGGCAAAGTTAAGGTTTTCCCAGACAGTCAAGTTGGGGTAGAGCACGAAAAGTTGTGGCATATAGCCAAGACGCGCCCGCTCACCCTGACTGAACTTGGCTGGGTTGTGATCGAACACAATCACCTCGCCATCTGTGGGTCTGTAGACGCCCGTCAATAAGCGGACTGTTGTGGTTTTCCCTGATCCACTGGGTCCAATAAAACCGAATATGGAAGCGCGGGGCACATCAAAAGAGACATCTTCCACCGCGGTCTCATCACCGAATCTTTTCGTCAAATGTTTGACGCTGATGATAGAGTCATTGACTTGAACCGGCTCAGATATGGATGCCATCGTCATAATTGTGTTCTCCGCTATTTCGCTTTGTTCTGTCAGTGTATTGGAATTTAGATTGCGTCTTTGAGTGCTTTGAGAGGGCGCACTCTGATTACCTTGCGTGCAGGTTTTGCCTTAAAGGTCATTGGTTCCTTGGTGAAAGGATTGATACCTTCGTGTTTATGGGTTGCCGGCTTGACGACGACACTCAGTTTCAACAGACTTGGAATGATAATTTCGCCGGGCCCTTTTTGACTGAGTTGCTGGGCTACCATCGTGTTGATCGTATCCAGCGCTGTGATGGCTTGCTTCTTGTTTATGCCGCTCTTCTCAGCTAAAATGGTCACAAATTCAGACTTGCTCATTTTCTTACTTGACATTTCTGCCTCCAAGGAATAACTTGTTATTCCTTCTCCCTCCCACTTTGGTTAGGATGAATGATGATTGTGACAGCGGGGCTTAAGCGCAACAGTACAAAACGACTTGGTCAGCCGCGCACTGGTCGCGCAACCGGTCACGCCCGGGTTTCGCGATCATAGTGTCATCGCGAAACCCGGGTAAATTTTCAACTTCTGCTGCCGCCTAACAGATTAACTACAATCATGATCACTGCCAGCACCAACAGAATATGTACCAAATTACCACCGATACCTCCGATGAGGCCAAACAACCAAAGCACCACGAGCACTACAACAATTGTCCATAACATGGGAATAACTCTCCTTTTTTTCTTACATGGGTTGAGAATATTAATGTTTCTGCGGCAGTATCATCTTGGAACACAGGTCATCAGCACATGGTTGATTTGTGTGTAAACCAATTTTTAAGATTGGCTGTCAATATTTTGACTACGCCAGCCCACCAGAAACATGCGGAGTTTCGTTACAAGACCTCGCTAAAGTAGTAAACCAGATTGAAGCTTTGGCAATTGCAACATAAACTCTTGTCATAAATTAATTCAAAATATTAGGCTGAGTGGCGCCCTCTTTGAAAGAGGTTGACAATTGCCAGCAGGATGATGGAGCCAAGCAGCGTGACCAGCATGGTTGGTACAGTGATGGCTTCATTGATCGTCCCGACTTTAAAGATGGGACTCAGGAAGTAACCAGCCAGAAAGGCACCTACGACGGCTATAATGATATTGAGCAACAGGTTTGAGCGGTCATGCATGATTTCAGTCGCTACCCAGCCGATTACTGCCGCAACGATAAGGTATATAAGAAGGTTCATTTTTATCTCCAATTTGAATATTTGAGGTGTACGGAATACCGTATGTTTTTTGAGCCACAATCACTTACTAGTGGCTTTGGCTTTGTTTCAATTATTTGGTAGAGCTGAGTACAATCTACTTTTTCAGGCTGGTCTCAAACGCAGTCACGCGCTTATCAATTTCTTCGGTTGCGCGCTCACGGGAATAACCATACTTTTCCTGAAGCATGCCTGTAAGTACATCGAACTTGCCTGCGGCTCGATCCAAATCATCATCGGTGAGTTTTCCCCACCAGCCTTTGGCCTCGCCGCGCATTTGTTTCCACTTACCTTCAACTATGTCTTTATTCATGGTTTGATCCTCCAGATCATTTGATAAGGCTGCCCAAATTTATACCGGTGCTCAAGACAGCGTTGATGCGCCAGATTTCATCTCATTCATCCTACAATATAAACTTCCCAAACACATCCTGCTTTTGGGGGTGATTCTTATCCGCCACTTGGAGGATATGGTGCCCGCGAAGTACCGTAGGTGAAGGAGAGCGAGTGGTAAGGACTGTTGTGGGTATGGGCTTTATTACATATGGTTGCGAAAATGCGTAAAAAGTAATAAAAGGTTCACAAATGAGTTTGCATCAATGAAACATGTAAGATAATCTTACGCAAATTTAAGGAAGTTAAAGCATAAAATATATAGATAAAGAAGTAGTATTGAATCTGAAACCGGCCATGATGGTCGAGTGAGGAAAAATGAAACAATCTGTAACTCAATTTCTAGACTACTTCAAAAAACACAAATATGCGAAATTAATCGTAGCACTTGTGCTAGCCGCACTGATCTTGGTAAGCGTTCTATATATAAATACCAGGCAAAAGGAGCAGCCCCTTGCACTGAGTGAGGTGGCAGGTGCCATCTCAACTGGCAAAGTGGCGAAAATCGAAGATACTTCAGACAACGGGCAATTAACCATCACCTACATGGATGGCTCACAATATACTGCGCTGCGCGACAAAACATCATCTTTCCTGGAGCAAATGAGATATCTGGGAGTAAGTGAAAATGAAATGGCAAAGCTGCAGTACAAGATCGTCGAACCCGGCGCATTGACCAGTGAAAAGTCCATTACCACCTTGATGAGTCTGCTTATGCTTGTTCTCGCGGGCTTCGTCATTGTTCGAGTCACTGGCGGCGGCATGGCTGGCAACAAAAAATTTGCCCAAGGCGATATTCCAGATACAACCTTTGACGATGTCGCCGGGGTGGATGAATGCCGCGAGGAGTTGGTTGATATCGTTGCCTTCCTCAAGGACAACTCCCTATATCAACGCATGGGTGCGCGCATGCCGCGTGGTCTGCTGTTAGTGGGCGAACCTGGAACGGGCAAGACGCTGCTTGCCAAAGCCATTGCCGGCGAGGCAGGTGTCCCTTTCTTCACTACATCCGGTTCTGAGTTTGTCGAAATGTTTGTTGGTGTAGGGGCAGGCCGGGTGCGCTCACTCTTCAAGAAAGCGCGCGCAAAAGCCCCGTGTATTATTTTTATTGATGAGGTTGATGCGGTCGGGCGCAAGCGCAATGCCAACGGCGGTGGCGGTGAGATGGAGCAGAATCAGACCCTGAACCAGATGCTGGTCGAGATGGACGGGTTTTCCCCTGCCGAGGGAGTGATCGTGCTTGCCGCTACGAATCGGATGGATGTTTTGGACCCAGCCCTTACACGCCCCGGTCGCTTTGATCGTCACGTAAATGTGCCGCGTCCAGATATAAAGGGACGGTTGGCCATCCTTAATGTACATGTCAAAGGCCGACGGTTGGCCGCAGATGTAAACCTGACCGATGTCGCCAGATCAACCCCCGGCTTGGTAGGAGCGGACCTCGCAAACATCGTCAACGAAGCTGCTATTCTGGCTGTGCGTGCTGAACATGATGAAATCACCGTAAAAGATTTCCAGGAAGCCATCGAGAAAAACCTGACAGGCAGCATTCAACAAAAAGGCCGCGTCATGAACGAAGAAGAACGTCATACGATTGCATATCATGAAGCCGGTCACGCAGTTGTGATGCATATTACACCTCACTCCGATCCGGTCTATAAGATCACGATCATCCCACGCGGGCAGATGGGCGGCTTTACCATGGCACTCCCGCTGGAAGACAAAATGCTTATGTCCCGCAATCAGATCCTTGCGCGAATCACCGGACTGATGGGCGGGCGTGTTGCTGAAGAATTGTTCTGTGCTGATATAACCAGCGGCGCGGCGAATGATCTACAGGTCGCCACACAATTGGCTGAAGAAATGGTTACACGGCTTGGAATGAGCACAACTGGACTGCGTGTATTTCACCAACAGGAAAGTCATGAAAGGCGCGCAGGTCAGAAAACTTTCGAAGCTCTGGATGATGCCATCAAACAAATCCTGGACGAATGCTATGCTGAGGCTAAACGCATTGTCCTGGAAAAACGGGAAGCAGTGGAACGTGTGACCCAATCCCTGCTTCAAAAGGAAACCATGACGCGGCAAGAATTCGTGGCGTTGATGGAAGGTACAGTTCAAGACCAGCCTATTGCAATCTAAAACACCTTGACTAAACAAAACCGACTCTTTAAGTCGGTTTTGTTTTTAGTGCGCCCAGCATGGGCGTTAGGACTTTCTCAAAGTAGTTTGACAAAACAGAAATATGTCGCCCAGAGCGAAGCGAAGGATCTCTAGGACGGCAAAAGAGACTCTTCGGTCCGCGGAGAGCACGCTCCCTCAGAGCGGCATAAATGGACTTTGAGAAAACCGTGTGCTGGGCGTTGCCTAGCACACGGTTTTCGAAGAGAGGGAACTGATAGATTTAAGGAATGACACGAAAATTTAAGGCACCGGATTACGAAGCGACGTTGAATACACCGATTTTATTAAAAGATGCGCTTTCTCAGGATCGTCTGGCGCGTTTTTGTCTGACGTTAAAATCAGTAGAGCCTGGTTAAGTTAGTCATCCAGAATAAATGTCACCCTTAATTGAACTCGGTACTCAGTAATGATTCCATTTTCACCGAGAATAACCTCCTGATTCTCTATCCAGGCTGATTTAACGTTCCTTAGAGTTTTAGAGGCGCGCTCAACACCTAACTTGATAGCATCATCGAAACTCTTGGTTGAAGTGGCTTTGATTTCAGAAATACTTGCAATAGACATGGGTGATCTCCTTGTTGAAACTTCTTTGGAATGTTGTTTACTTACTCTTCATTTCAAGGTGGAATGCTAAGGCGTATTACAGGCGGCTATATCCCCAGTCTGCAAGCCGGCCTTCAGCGCCGCCACCCGTTGGGCGGACGATCCATGGGTCCACGACTCAGGCGAGACGTACCCTTGTGTTTCGCTCTGGATACGGTCATCACCTACGGAAGCCGCAGCGTCCAGGCTCTGAGCGATCTCCTCATCCGTCAACTGCGTCAGGAAGCCGGTTTCGGTGGCGTGGTAGGCCCAGACGCCGGCCAGACAGTCCGCCTGGAGTTCAATCTCAACTGCCGCGCTCTGCGGTCCTGTAGCGCCCGAACCGCCCGTCGTGTTCAGTACACCGGAGAGGTTCTGTATATGATGACCATACTCATGAGCCAGCACGTACGCCTCGGCAAACGGTCCACCTTGAGCGCCAAAGCGCGTCTGCAGTTCGTCGAAGAAGGCGAGGTCCAGATATACTTTTTGGTCTTCCGGGCAGTAGAACGGACCTGATGCTGCGGTAGCATATCCACATGCGGCATCCGTTGCCCCAGTGAAAAGCACTGTCTCGGCTGGGGTGTACTCACCTCCCTGGCGAGCAAATTCGTCGCTCCAGAAAGCCTGGATACTGTTGACGAAGCCCACAATGCGGCAATCCTCACGGGCATTCGCGTCCGCGCCCGTCTGGCACTCCGCCGCCAGATTGTTGGTATTGCTGGTGTTCTCAGTTGTCGCCAAAGGTACCTGCTCGGTCAGATTCCCTAAGTCGCCCAGATTCACGCCAAATAGCAACGAGACCAGCAAGACGATTAGGCCGAGTCCGCCGCCCCCGACAGCCACTGCGGTCCCTACCCGCCGGCCACGCCGATCCTGAACCTGGGAGGGATCCAAGCGAGATTTATCATTGAATGTCATTGGTACGTTCTCCTCTCTACATATTATTCTCTGGAGTGCGCAACCGTTGCATCCAGAGTATTGCAGCCTGTTATAAACTGGTATCTACATAGGTTATGCCCAGTCAACCTCAGCCCGCCCGTCATTCATCATAGTACACCGCTGGCACAGCCAAGCCTACAGTGGAAGTCTAACTTCTTTGTAGGTGATTAGTTCGTTCGCCTGTCAGTGTTTGTCTTACTGCTTCAACTCTGCGGTAGGAATAGAAGTGAACTTTATTCTTTATCTTACATTAAGCATTTTCAACCCACATCCATCCATAGGGGGATATTCTTGCCCCCCATGTGGGGGAAGAATAGAGGGCCGAATCTCTCGAATATAAAGACCCTCGCTGAGCGAGGATCTGCTGGCTACTTGGTTCACCCGCTCGGGAGTTGAGAGGTAAAACGGAAGTATGATATTGTTTTATTCTTATCACAAGGACCAGAGCTAGACGGGTAAATTTCTTCTGTGGTTTCAAGAACACCTCAAACGCTGGACAAAACCCGCTGTACTGCCTTTGATCCCTGGACTCCTTTTATATCTCACTCGCAGCCGCACCGATCTGATGGTTGAGAGCGCTATGCTGCGCTAACAACTGATCGTGCTAAATCGGCAGATCAAACGACCCCAGCTCATCAAGCCAGATCGTTTTTATCTTGTTCTTCTATTAGATATCCTGTTGCGCTGGCATCGTGAACTGTTTCGCATCTATTGGCGGCTGAAATCACAAGGCAGCCGAAGGTATCAGCCGAAACGATTGAGCTCATCAAAAAGATGGCAGGCGAGAATGTCTTATGGGGAGCGGAGCGAATACGGTTATATATGACTGGTTATTTCGACCATGTCATATATTTGTGCGATTTGCTAAGCAAATCGTGGAACTGAAAACGCGTCGGATTGTGTATACGGGCGTAAAGCGAGCGGGCAGGCGGATCACATCGAAGGCAATCCTTGGTAGACTGCATCACAACGATTTCCAATCTATACCGAACGCGGGAGCAAATTGCGCTTTTGCCGAATGAAATTCTTAACGCCAGGTCGCAAGGACGCGAAAGAAAAGTTCTTGAATCTTTGCGACTTTGCGGCTTGGCATTAAAAATAAAAACCGCAATTAATGACCGTGCCCAGTATACATATTTGAATTAGCTCAAATCATTTGGTAGCAAAGTTTAAAGACCAAGGGAGAACTGTATCTGCCAGTGATCGGTTTATGAGCTCGAGTTATATTTGGCTACTTGCGAAAGGTGCTTTTTCTTGGTTGGTGCTTTGTTTAGCCATCCAACCGTTGCGGATCACCTTCACTATTTCCAGTACCAACAACGGGATTGCGCCCAAAGCGAGAAGTAGAAGTCCGTCGGTGAACGATATCGTAGATGTCTTGAGGAAGCGGCCCAGCGTCGCATTATGTTGGCTCCAGACCTGAAGACCGAATGAAATGGCAACTACGATGACAAGATTGATATTTGTGAAAAGGGAGATGCGCCAGACAGGTTTGGTTTCGCTGCGAGCGCCGAAGGAACGCAGAAGTTCGGCGAAGACCAGAACCGCGAAGGCATAAGAGCGGGCGGTTTCCGTGCTTCCCGCCTGTAACATATAGTAGTAAACCCCAAACGCGACACCTGCCGTAAGAAAGCCGGTGAAGGCCATCGTGCGGAGGAAACCGCGGCTTGTAATGCGCTCAGACTGGCGGCGCGGATGGCGCTTCATCACATCGGCGTCGATGGGGTCTGTGGCGAGACAAAGTGCGGGCAGACCATCAGTGACGAGATTGATCCAGAGCAGGTGAATCGGCAGTAGTGGCGTTGGTAGACCGATGATCACGCAGGCGGTCATCAGCAATAGCTCACCGGTATTACCCGCCAGTAAGTATTGAAGTGTTTTGCGGATGTTGTCGTAAATGCCGCGACCTTCTTCCACGGCGGCGACGATCGTGGCGAAGTTGTCGTCTGTAATGATCATGTCTGCGGCTTGCTTGGTGACTTCCGTGCCTGATTTCCCCATGACAATGCCGATATCAGCGCCTTTGATGGCGGGGGCATCGTTGACACCATCCCCAGTCATTGCAACCACCGCATCGTTGGATTTCCAGGCGCGAATGATGCGCAATTTATGTTCGGCAGTGACACGGGCGTAAACAGTGATCGTGGGTACGCGCTTGCGGAGATCATCGTCGCTTAGCTTGTCTAACTCAATCCCCGTGATGGACTTGTCTTCAGCTGACGCAATGCCGATTTCGTGTGCAATGGCTGTCGCTGTATCCGGATGGTCTCCGGTAATCATCACAACCTGGATACCTGCAGCGCGGCATTTCTCGATGGCATCTTTGGCTTGTTGACGCGGCGGATCATACATTCCTGAAAGGCCCATGAACACGAGATCTTTTTCCACCGTATCCGAAGTAAGTTCAGCGGGTGAAGCGTTTTCCAGGTCACGATAAGCAGAGCCAAGCACACGCAAGGCTTGCTGTGCCATAGTGGTATTTTGCGCCAGGATATTTTGGCGATCTTCACCTGCCAGGGGGCGAATCCCTTCACTGGTATATAAGTTTGTGCAGCGATCTAATAGCACATCAGGCGCACCGTTGATATAGGCGCGCAATTTCCCGTCCGACAACTTGCGAATTACCGTGCTAAGTTTGCGATCGGAGTCAAAAGGAATTTCGTGATGCTTCGGTAGTTCCTTCTCGATACCGTCGCGGTCGCCGCCGGCTTTGATGCCGGCGACAAGCAATGCACCTTCAGTCGGATCACCGACGACTTTCCATGCCCCATCTTCCTGGATAAGATGTGCGTTGTTGCAGGCGAGAATGACGGTCGCGAATTCATGCAGCGCTGCCAGGTGAGGTGCTTCTGCCTTTTTGCCATCCAAGCGCACTTCGCCATCCGGACCATAGCCCTCCCCGGTGACTTCATAGCTTTGACCTGAGACGTAAAGCTTGCGCGCAGTCATTTCGCCGACGGTTAGGGTGCCGGTCTTATCTGTGCAGATGACGCTGGTTGAGCCGAGCGTCTCGACTGCTGGCAGCTTGCGTACGAGTGCGCGGCGGCGGGACATGCGCAACACTCCGAGCGCGAGCGCAACGGTGACAACAGCAGGAAGCCCTTCTGGTACAGCAGCCACGGCAAGACTGACCGAAGTCATGAACAACTCCATGGGATCCGTTCCGCGCAGCAGCCCCAGCACAAATAGAAGCACGACTATGCCTAATGTCATCCAAACAAGGATGTGCCCAAACGAGTCGAGCTTTTGCTGAAGTGGAGTTTCAGGCTCTGCGCCCGCTTCTTCCATCAGACCTGCGATGTGACCCAGTTCAGTATTCATTGCTGTTGCCACCACCACGGCCTGACCCGTACCTGATGCGATGCTCGTCCCCATAAAAATCATGTTTTTGCGATCACCAAGCGCAACCTCACCTGCTTCCAGCAGAATGGATTCCTTGGTCACAGACTCTGACTCGCCAGTTAGCGCAGACTCGATACACTTGAGCGAAGCCGCCTCCATAAGCCTCGCATCTGCCGCGACTAGGTCACCTGCCTCCAGCGTGAGGATGTCACCGACGACGATTCCCGAAGCAGGAATGGAAGCGACTTGCCCGTCGCGTCGTACCTTTGCTTGCGGCGCGGTCATTTTTTTTAGTGCCGCGATGGACTTCTCTGCATTGAATTCTTGATAGAAGCCGATAACGGCGTTAAGAACGACGATGGCGAGGATGGCGATTGCGTCCACCACTTCACCCAGCATACCCGAGATGATGCCCGCCGCGATCAGAATCCAAATGAGGATACTTTTAAATTGCCCAAGAAAAATCTGCACTGGGCTGATACGCTTGCCTTCTTTTATCTCATTCGTGCCATCCGCCGCGAGTCGTTGTGCTGCCCCCTGCGCAGAAAGTCCGGTCGCCGAGGAACCAAGCTGTGTCAGCACATCCTCAGCAGATTGACTATGCCAGTCTTTACTTTTTGGTTGGGTATCAATGGCTGTTACCGAAGTCATGTTATGGTTCCATCATCTATATACTTATTTTTATCCGTTTCTGGCAGCTTTTCAAACACCAAGGCTTTCTCAGCCGGGTGGACTTCCTTGGCAACCTCCACAGTTGCCGTTGGAGGCTGCGTGGTAACAAGCACAGGATTCAAGTGCTTGATATCGTTTACCGCCAAAAGTTCCGCCCGATTGCCTTCCACTTTGAATCGAGTCAGTGAGCAATTGCTGACGGTCGTACGCCACCAGCGCCAGCGCTTCTCAGGCAAATACCAGGATAGCGATGCTGAGATCACGCCAGCATGCGCGATCACAGCGATGCGTTGATCGGGATGTTTTGCCACAATATCCAATAACACTTTTGAAACGCGCCGCACGATCGGCCAGCGAATCGGCCCGCCTGCGTGGGCTTCTAGATAATCCTCAATAGGATCAGCGATCGAAAGAATTTCCAATATCATCAGTGTGGGAAGTTCAAGGAACATTACTTCTTGTATGCCGGGGCGCAATTGCGGATCAAGCCCGATCTGTGCGCCGATAATATGCGCAGTTTCCTGCGTGCGGCGTAAAGGGCTTGAATACAGACCATCAAGGTGATTTTCTGGAGCGTTAAAATATTGGCCTGTCTGTTTAGCTTGTTCCTGCCCCAGTTGTGTCAAAGGTGCATGAAAGTAATCCCCGTTGACGCGTACTGCATGGCCGTGTCGGATAAGAATAAGTTCAGTTGACATTAATGGAAACTCCCTTTCCGTTTTGTTGAACGATGCATGGCAGACCTTTTACGCCTGCAGAGTTGCGGCTGCAATTGGTTGGTGAACGAAAAAGCGCGTCTTTCCCCAGCGATAAAATTGAATGATGACCATCAGAGTCAGGCTGCCAAGTAAATAGGCGCCGAGCACATCACTGGCCCAGTGTTGGCCAAGGAAAATGCGCGAGGGTCCAATGAGAATTATCAGACTGCAAAGGAGCGCCAACAGCAGACTGCGTTTGAGGGAAGGTTTCAATAAACTAAAAACCAGGAACGCAACAAAACCAAAATACCCAAGATAGAACATAACATGCCCACTTGGAAAGCTATAACTGGTAAGTGTGGAAATCACCTTCACCAGTCCCGCCGTTGGACGCGGCCGTTGGATCAAATCCTTCGCCAACATATTGACTCCCGTGGAAAATGTCGCTGCGAATAGCACCATGAGAGATTCCCATTCCAAACCAAACCTATAAATCAATAGGATGGTCAGCGCTGTGATAATTATCGATTGAGGCAAAAAACCAGGCCAGCTTATTAAATTCATGAATAGTGCAAAGAATGGAATATTGATCCACTGAATGAATTGTGTGATCTGAAGGTCAATTGCAAAAGAAGGCATGGTCTTGACGAGAAAAGTCAATACTGCAAAGGAGCCCGCAACCAGGAAAAACAGGAATAGTCTGGCTCGGTTCTTTCGTATAGGCACTGATGCAGCCTCAGCATCGAAAGCTTGTTGCGCCTTCTCTTTATTATTTACAACAGGCTTTTCATTTTTTTGCTCAGCCATTCCGGATCCTTTTGTTGACCAGTTCCTACTCAAATGAATTTAAACTTTCAATTAGGGTTTGGCGTCCCCAGCCCATCGGTCAGTTTGGATGGGCTGGCCGGCATTATCGCCATAATAATAAACTTATATACTACCATCGGGGTAGGCTGCGATTAATCACAGTTACCTCATTTTGAGAATCCTGTTCTTTTGGTGTGAGGGGCTATCCTGAAAGAGTAAGAGAGGCAACTTATCAAGCTGCCTCTTGTTTTCAAAGAAGTGCGAAGCTACATGATCCCCAACAGATTTAGAATGATGAGGATGACAGCAAGAACAACCAGAGTATGGATTCACCTGCCTGCTTTCAGGAAACTTGGGCTTATGTTCGAACCTAAAAAGCCGAGCAACCACAGGATGATTAGAATTACGATGATGGTGTACATCATGCGATTTCTCCTTTTTGAGCGATTTGTTCTACAATTAATCATATAGCAAACACCTCCTGTTGGCATCCATCAGACAGGGAGTGTTTGCATCCGCCACTTGGGGGAGATGTTGATCAGTCCTCCTTCTTAATGACAATTTAAAAAACAGGTCTACTATGCAGAGAAGAAAATTCATCTTTGGGTAGATTCCGCTCAGGTTTTTAGTCCGGTAACTAATCTTTATAATGCCCCAGATTTTCACTACAAGATTTCCATTCCCTCCTCCAAGGGATGGAGATAGGTATCCCCCGACCGACGGATGCGACCCAGGAGTGTATGTTGTATGATGGTTCATATATTGGCGTTTTAGCTGATATTGATTCCTTTGCCCGAATATTAACCAAGTAGGTAAACTTAGATACGTAATCAATTTATGTTGTTCGGGTATTGAGAACTTATAAGGAAACAAATATGCCCCATAAAACTACCACTCACCGTCCGCTCCGAGCAAAACTCATCTTTAATGCAATCTCAGGCCGGTCGGATGAATCCCCACAGCAACTTGCCGACATCCTTACACAGATGCAGAACAACAATATTTTGACGGAAGTTTATATGGTGCATCCAAACGGCCAAGTTGAACCTGTAGTGCGAAGCGCAATCAAGGAAGGTATTAATCTGATTGTTGTGGCAGGTGGTGATGGAACTATTGATAGTGTCATAGGCGCCATGATAGGTAGTTCTGCCACTCTTGGCATAATCCCCATCGGCACGCGAAACAATTTGGCCTTTAATCTAGGGATTCCTGATACGATTCCAGATGCCGTTGCCATCCTGCGCGAGGGTCGTCGGCTAAAGATTGATGTTGGAAGTATGCGCAGCGGTCATACCCGCCGTTGGTTTCTAGAAGATGCAACCTTGGGACTTTTGTCCGACATATATCCGTTTGCAGACAGTGTCCAGCATGGCGATCTGACACAGATTGGAAACCTACTATCCACTGTTGTCTCTTCAACACCTTCGCACCTGCGAATGATTCTTGAGGGATGTAAGCGAATTGATATGAGCGCGTATATGGTGTTAATTGCCAATATGCCATATATTGGGCCACGCTTTCAGATATCCCCTGATGTATCGTGGAACGACAACCGTCTGGATGTGTTCGTTTTTTCAGATATGAGCAAGCTGGATCTAATATCCTATGCTGTGCAGTCCACGGGTGGGGCAGTAGAGGATGCCCGCATCAAGCATTACCGTGTCAAGCGGCTGACGATCCGTTCCAACCCGCCAATGCCAGTGCTTGCCGATGGTATGCCTCTTGATCAGGGATCAGTAACAGCTCAGATTCACTCTCGTGCCCTTGCTGTTATGGGTGGTGCAATCAATACTGCAATAGGGGAGCAGTCTCAGCATCACAGCCAAAAAGCTCAAGACAGGGTTCATAAATAATGAAGGCTACCCATCACGGGGGTAAATTAAGTGGGATGACTTAGTGGAAATATTAATAGCTTGTGCTAGCTATTGGGTTCATCCACCGTGTTTGAATGAAAAAAGATTATGCCTTATAGGTACAGCCGTAATCGGCAGTTGGTAATTAGCGGTGAGAAAAAAAGTGTAGTAGGATACGAACTTGCCATTTCTACAGACAAGGAAACCCCCGCTCTCTAGAATAAACAGCTTTCATATATATAGGACTTACGCAGAACAAGAATTCCAACACCATATATGACGCTTTGGAAGGACATAGTAGCATATATAGGGGTAGTTTACGCAAGCTTTGTCCGTCTTGCGTAAGTCCTATATAGTCATCTTGGTACTACTTGTGTTGCTGCTCGAACTTCCTCGCCTAAAATCTTGCGGAAGTCACTCACCAAGAAGAAACCCTCAGTAAAGTCGTCAAAGCCCTGCATGCTAAAGCCAAAAAACTGAAAAAGATTGTCCATATTGTCAGAAGGGACATGCTGAGACAGAACCACCAGTCCTGTATTATATTGTGCGTATAGTCAATTCAAGGCGGGGGAGGAAAAAATGAGATATGCACCCAAAATTATTTTTGCTCCAACCTGCCTTGTCATAGACGAAAGAATTCACGCGCTGATCGGATATTGGGGATCGGATATTTCGGCACCATGAGTCTGGTATGGACAGTTTGCGAGGCGAAGAGCAAGATCATTCCGGCGATCCAACTTGGAACACGCACGCAGAATATGACAGCAAAGACCGAGGCAATATAAAAAGATCACCCCTTGCGACACTTGCACCACGCTGGCGCGTAGCGCAAGTGCAGATGTGGCAGCAGGGATCACGAGTCGGCGCTGGTCAGTGGTGGGATCAGTTACCCGTTGAGTTGATCGCAAAGTGGGCAGAAAAAATAGCAGGGGAGTAGTAGTCATCTTGCCTGATGACTGCATAGACTCGACCTAGATTTCCGCCATCGGCGCGATTTCAAACAAAAATGCGCTCCGCAGAGCGCGTTTCAATTACCAACTACCGATTATGGCTGTGTCCTTTTTTCCACCCCGAAAAAGCCAGCTTTCGTCGCCATCCCCCTTTGCCCCAATCTGTTGCCGTTTCGATGTAGACCACAACGGCCTCAACAGGGTTCAAAAACTGTCGGCAAATAAAGCTCCACCACATCTCTGCAAATCCACTAACTAAATTGAGAACGAATAACACAAATAAACTTTGGCAGTGTGATGTCAGGGTTATTCCCCAACACCACACTGCGCTAAGAGAGATATGCAACCATGCGTGTGATTGCATATTTTATCTTCACATAAAACATTTCGGAGCGGGTTAATTATTGATTATGTTTGCGTTAACAATCGAGGTATATAAAAATATGGAATTAATCCAACTTTAACTAAAATAGAACTTCTCATTAACCCATCTTTTTATGGAAAGTATAAAATTTTATTGATATTTCAAATCAGTTTCAGGAGAAGATATGAATACTAAAAAGATGTTTTATTCATTGTTTGTTGTGCTGGTAGTTTCAGCAATGTTGGCGGGTTGTGGCGGTAAAACTGCCCCCGCGGCCTCAGATTGGAACACCATCAAATCTGCCGCAGATGGCGGTGGTATGGATGCGTTGATCGCGGCTGCCAAAGCCGAAGGTGAACTCAACGTAATCACCCTTCCGCGTGATTGGTGCAATTATGGTGAAGCGATTGACACCTTTGCCGCTAAATATGGCATCAAGGTAAATTCACTTAATCCCGATGGCGGTTCCGCTGATGAGATTCAGGCCATTATCGACAATAAGGAAAACAAGGGACCTCAGGCTCCGGATGTGATCGACGTTGGCCCTGCGTATGGCCCTCTGGCCAAAGAGCAAGGGTTGATCACCCCTTACAAGGTTGAAACTTGGGACACCATCAAAGGCGCAAATGATCCTGATGGCTACTATTACGTGGACTACTCCGGTGTAATGGTTCTTGAAGTCAATACCGATGTTGTTAAAGAAGTTCCTACCAGCTATGCTGATTTGAATGACGAGAAGTACAAGGGACTGGTTGCTCTTGCTGGTGATCCTCGTGCCTCCAATCAGGCCGCCCAGTCTGTATATGCTGCGTCTCTCGCCAATGGTGGCAGCCTCGATGACATCAAGCCTGGCTTGGAATTCTTCAAGCAATTGAATGATAAGGGCATTCTTCTTCCGCTGATTGCTGACTCTGGCGTAATTGGCAAGGGTGAAACTCCCATCACCTTCCAATGGAGCTGGAACGCATACGCGAACAAAGACAGCTTTGCAGGCAACCCAAACATCGAGATCATTTATCCTTCCGATGTAAATTGGGGCGGCTATTACTATCAGGCCGTCAGCGCCTATGCTCCGCACCCTGCCGCTGCCCGCTTGTGGGAAGAATTTCTGTACTCTGACGAAGGCCAGTCCTTGTGGGTCAAAGGCTATTGCGCTCCTGCCCGCCTGGCTGACTTGAATGCCCGCAACGTACTTTCCGACGAATTGAAAGCCAAGCTTCCTGATCCAGCTTTGCTTGCCTCCTCCATCGTTCCCAGCGGCGATCAGCTCAGCGCTGCCCGTGCTGCGATCAAAGAACAATGGGACTCGGTCGTTGGTCTTGACATCAAATAATTAAATAAAGTAATTTGATTTATGGCGTGACTCAGGAAACTGGGTCACGCCATTCTTAGTTGAAAAGGCAGAAATGGCTAACTCTCAACCCCTGCAAGTTTCAAAAAAATCGAAATTTCTTGACATTCTTGGAAACTGGATCGGCGTCATCCCATTTTTTATTTTTATCTTTGTTTTCCTCATTTTGCCTTCTACAAACTTATTTATTGGCGCCTTTCAAGATACCCAGGGCAATTTTACTTTTGCAAATATTATCGGGCTGCAAGACCCAGCAATCCTCAAGGCCTATTATGTCAGTCTGCAGGTGAGTGTAATCACTTCGCTGATCGGCTGTATCTTTGGTTTTTTTGTGGCGTACGCGATTACGATCGGAAAAGCCCCCAAGTGGATGCGAAATATATTGATGACATTTTCAGGGCTGGCGGCCAACTTTGGGGGCGTGCCTTTGGCCTTTGCTTTTATTGCAACGATAGGTCGAACAGGATTAGTCACTGCGTTACTTAAGGGCATCTGTTTTCCTGCTTCTTCCGGCGTCCAATCCTGCCCATTTGACATTTACGAAAACGGCTTTACCTTGTACGGTGTCCTTGGGCTGACATTGGCATATACCTATTTTGAGTTTCCTTTAATGGTTTTGATCATCACCCCTGCATTGGAAGGACTGAAACGCGACTGGCGCGAAGCTTCAGATAACCTTGGCGCAAATTCATTGCAATACTGGCGATACGTAGCCTTCCCCATTCTTTGGCCTTCCATTCTTGGAGCAGGACTTTTACTATTTGGCAGTGCTTTTGGGGCATACGCAACGGCTCAGGCTTTGACGGGCGGAAGTATTTATCTGGTGACCATTTTAATCGGCCAGCAAATTCGCGGGGATGTGCTTGGAAATCCCAACCTTGGATATGCATTGGCCCTGGGAATGGTTGTGATCATGGGGATTACGATCTCTGGCTACACAATCCTGCAGCGCCGTACGGCAAGGTGGTTGAAATCATGAAAACTTCACGCTTTAATCTTTGGGGATTGTTTTGGGGCACGCTTGCATTACTTTATTTTTTTATACCCATGTATGGCACGCTTGATTTTTCCCTGCGAATGCAAAAGGGATTGATAAGTTTGCGGGCATATCAAATTGTGCTGGCAGATCACCAATTTGTGGAAAGCTTCCTTTATTCAGCCACAATGGGCATCATCACTGTGGTCATTAGCATCCTGATCTTCCTCCCCACCACGTATTGGATTTACTTAAAACTTCCCAAATTACGGCCTGTGGTCGAAATCCTCACCATCCTTCCATTTATCATCCCGGTGATCGTCTATGTCTTTGGTTTGATTCGCACATTTGGACGGCCGCCGTTTCGGTTAACACTAACAGCAACTGGGACGGATTTTCTAATGGTGGGCGGTTATGTAGTTCTCTCCATGCCGTACATGTTCCGTGCCATTGATGTGGGAATGCGCGCCATTGATGTTCGAACGCTGACTGAAGCCTCTCAAAGCCTTGGCGGAAATTGGCTTCAAACTCTGATCAATGTCATATTGCCCAACCTGCGCGTTGCCCTGTTAAGCGGTTCCTTAATCAGTTTTGCCACAGTCATCGGTGAATTGATCCTAGCTGACTTTTTGTTTCGTCCGGCGTTGGGGCCCTATATGACTTCGATTGGCACAACAAAAGCCTATGAGCCTGCCGCTTTAACCATCATGAGTTTCGCGCTTACCTGGGTATGCCTTGGCATCATTCAGTTGGTCAGCCGCGGCGATACCAGCCAGCAGCTTACCGGACGGTAGAAAATTATTCGAGGTCAAAAAATGTCCTTTCTTACATTAACTCACATCAACAAAACCTTCTCAGAAATGCCCGCCGTAGAGGATTTCAACTTAAGCGCCGAACAGGGCGAGTTTGTATCTTTTCTTGGCCCAAGCGGATGCGGTAAAACGACCACCCTGCGCATGATCGCTGGGTTTGAATTACCCACCTCCGGTCAGATCACCATCGCAGGACAAGATTTAACGTATGTTCCGCCAAACAAGCGGAACGTTGGCATGGTCTTTCAATCCTATGCCTTGTTTCCCAACATGACCATTGCCGACAATATTGGCTATGGACTAAAAGTTGCTGGAAAATCAAAAGCAGAAATTCACGAACGCGTGACCGAAATGCTGGAACTCATTCACCTTGAAAACTTCCGCGAACGATACCCATATCAGCTTTCCGGCGGACAACAACAGCGTGTCGCGCTTGTTCGTGCTTTGGCAATCCGCCCGCAGATATTACTGCTCGATGAACCGCTCTCGGCATTAGACGCAAAGATTCGCGTGGAGTTGCGGCAGGAGATTCGCCGCATTCAACAGCAATTGGGTATCACAACGATTTATGTCACCCATGACCAGGAAGAAGCTCTTTCGCTTTCAGATCGTATCGTGGTCATGAGCCAGGGACGCATGGAACAGGTTGGAACGCCATCAGAAATTTATACCTATCCGTCTACCGAGTTTGTTGCGAAATTCGTCGGGCAGATTAATTTGCTTCCCGTGGATGTAGTCAACCCGCCTGAAGGGCTGGTGAAACTGGGTCAGCAATCCGTCCGCTCCAGCCGTGCTTTGAATCACGCAGATGGCGGCCACCCGATTCGACTCGCGATCCGCCCTGAAGAATTAAATCCTGGTTTTGCCGAAGGCGCTAATAATTTAACTGGCACAGTGGAAGCGATTACCTACCTTGGCTCCATTATTCGTATCCGCATCAATGTGGAAGGCCAGCTGATTTCGATGGATATTTTCAATGAGCGAAAACTGCAAATTCCCGCAGTGGGCGATTCGTTTCAAGTCAATTTTGACGCGGATGCCTGCTGGTTGTTGTAGAGATGAATTGAGGAGATTCTGTTATGAAAATTTTTTATGCAATCGCTGTGTTGATCCAGCTGGTGTTGGCTTTTTTCTCAGGAAACAGGAATAGGACTTCATACATGCTTCACTTGCTGCGAAGTATGCTTACTCATGAAGAAGGTGGCGCGGAAGATCGAAAAAAAACTAATCCAGTCATCAGTTTTGGAAAATCAAAAAATGAAATAGATACGGATCATTATTCTTTCCTTCTGGAAAGATAATGCTTGTTCTGGTTGTTCTTTGAAACAATCAATAGTTGATATTGCAAGGAGAAGAATATGTTTTTAGGATTAGATGTAATCACAGGTCAATCATCATGGAAGGATAAGGCTCTTTTTACACCAGGCCCGCTGACGACAAGCCGAACGACGAAACAAGCCATGCTTCGCGACCTTGGCTCACGCGACGGCGAATTTATTGAGATTATCAAAGATGTGCGCAAAAGACTGGTTGACCTGGGCGGCGGATACAAAGATTACACATCCATCCTGATGCAGGGCAGCGGCACGTTTGGGATTGAGGCGGTGCTTTCTTCCGTGATTGCGCAGGATGGCAAACTTTTGATTTTGATCAACGGCGCATACGGGGAACGCATGCTGAAGATCACGGGGATTCACCGAATCGAAACTGTCCCGTTGAGAACTGCCGAAGATGAGGTACCAGACCCAACGTTACTGAAAGAGGCGCTTGAGGCTGATCCGCAGATCACTCACGTGGCAGTCGTCCACTGTGAAACGACGACGGGTATTATCAATCCAATTGAAGAGTATGGAAAAATCGTCAAGCAATTCAATCGCATTTATATCGTGGATGCGATGAGCAGTTTCGGCGCGTACCCTGTGGATTTTCAAGAATGCAATATTGACTATCTGATTTCATCTTCTAATAAATGTATAGAAGGTGTGCCGGGGTTTTCAGTCATCGTGGCGAAAACTGAAATTCTAAAACAGACAAAAGGTTTTGCGCGAACCTTGAGCTTGGATTTATATGCTCAGTGGGAAGGCTTGGAAAAGGACGGCCAGTTTCGTTTCACTCCGCCAATTCATTCCATTTTGGCGTTTCGTCAGGCACTGGTTGAATTGGAACGCGAGGGCGGCGTGAAGGCTCGCGGAGAGCGCTATCGTGGAAATTATGATTTGACTCTGACTGCCATGCAAAAACTGGGATTCAAAGCATATCTCAGTGCCGAGAAACAGGGATACATCATCACGTCATTTTATTATCCCGACCACCCCAATTTTAATTTTCAAAAGCTTTATGAGGGACTGAGCGCAAAGGGCCATTTGATCTATCCCGGGAAACTCAGCCATGCCGATTGTTTCCGCATCGGTCACGTGGGGCGGCTTGGACTTTCCGACATAAAAGCATTAATATCATCCATCTCATCCACTCTTAACGAGATGGATGTTGAACTCAAAAAATAAAAGAGGAAAAATGACTTTCACTTTTCAACGTTCGTATCGCGGCCCTTTGCAGGCAGTGATTTTGGATTGGGCCGGCACAGCAGTGGATTACGGTTCATTTGCCCCAACCGCGGTTTTCCTGCGTCTCTTTGAAGAGCAGGGTGTGCAGATCACCGCCGAGGATGCGCGCTCTGGAATGGGGTTAATGAAGAAGGATCACCTTCGCACCATCCTTGCGCGTCCGACAGTGAGCGAAACCTGGAAGAAAGTTCGCAATGCAGCTGCCACCGAAGCGGATATTGAAACTTTGTTCAAT